>BFBZ01000118.1_pt1 | contig 121000 bp, 140 predicted proteins | sample 1888401 | NCBI WGS metagenome assembly BFBZ01 (sample SAMD00112614, study PRJDB3348) | symbiont metagenome | host: Chara braunii
CCCCGCCGTTTCTTTTGGAGACAATCAGACGAGTAATCATATTTTAATCGCAGCGGTTTACGGTTCTTTATCCTAGCCAAAGAAATTGGCCTTTCAAAAATCCAGATGAGGCTTGAATGACCAACGCCGCTCAGGTTTACGCGCAAACCGCTCAGATGAGTGCTAACGCACGAGATATCGAAGCGCAGGCGCTTCTGAAAGCTGCCAATAAGTTGCAAGATGTCGTCGCAAATTGGGGGCAACCCGAAGTTGACGTGTCCTCGGCGGTTCTTTTCAATCGCAAGCTCTGGTCGATTCTTCTCAGTGCGGTTACGAGCGAAGATAGCCCGCAATCTATCGAAGTTCGTCAGAACATCGCCAATATCGGCACGTTTGTGATGACCCAGACGATGGAAATGCAGATCAATCCGAAGCCGGAACTATTGAAGCCATTGATCGACATCAACTGCAATCTGGCTGCCGGCCTGTCGGGTCGCGCATAACCGAACACGGGGCGCCAGTGTCCGACATCTACAGCATCATCTCTTCGAATTACGCCACCGTGGGCAACATGGTGAACTATTCGAAGACGCCGTATGTGCCTGTGGATGCGCCGAGCTATCAAGGGACTTGGACCGGCAACTACGCGAACAACGACAAGTTCACGATCCAGGTTTCAAATGTCGTCGGATTCCGCGCCAAGGTCCGCTATCACAGCGGTTCCACGGTCAAATATCAGGACGTCCTCATCAAGGACAATTCCTTCAAGTTTGGCGATTCAAAATTCACGCTGACCCGTGCCGGTGTTGCGCAGATCAAGACGGTCATGACCAACGCGGCGACCGGTGCGCAGAGTTTGGAGACGGCTTACGCCAATCAGGGCTAGCGTCCTAAGCCTTCACATCCATATTTTTATGAACCTTGTCTCGTCGCGCAATGTCTTGCGCGCGCAGATAGGCTCGGGCACGCAGCCGCGCTTCATCCGGAAACTGGCGGACGACGAGGGCGGTGCGATTGTCCACGACGCGGTAGACGATCTCGGCAGCCGCACGATCGATAACGACCTGACGCGACAGCCGGTCATTATCAGCCTGCGGATTGTTTGCGACTGACACCGCATCGTCTGAAGCAGCCACCGTCTTGTGCGCTGGCAGTTCGGTTTGCACAGCCGTTTTCGTTCCCGCAGCAGCGGGTTCGACCAATGGCGGCGCGACCGATCCCCCGACCGGCTTGATGGTGAAGTCCGTACCCACGGCAGCCTCCAGGCTTCCTTTGAGTCAAACCCCAACCCTCCAATGCCTATAGTGCCGCGCGCGTGTGAACGCGTTGCTTAGACGCCAGTGCTAGTTTGATTCAAATTGTCGGTACGGCAGAACCTTCGCGTGCCGGCATGCGCTTTGGCCGTTGCTAAAGCGAACGGCTCACCGACAACGGCGTGACCTGGCGCGGTCCGGGAACCGAGCGATGCCCGGCGGCCGTATAGCCGTTCGGCAGATTGCGCCGTTGCAGTTCGCCGTTGACGCCGCGCACGATTCCTTCCGACACGGCGTGGGCGGTCGCCAGAACCGTCAGGTTGACTTGCAGCATCGAGCGGAAAACATCGTGATGCCGATGCAGGGCCGCCAGCAGATCCGGTGCCGACTTTGAAAGATAGTCGCGGCTGCCTTTCAGTTTGGAAATCGCATTGACGTACTGGCTGGATATTTCGTTCTTTTTAGCTTCAAGCGCGATAGCCCCCCGAACATTGCCGGCTCGCACGAGTTCGGTCTCATGCTCCACAATTCCAAGCAGCGATGTCATGATCTGCATCAGGCTTTCAGCGAGATGACGCGCATCGGCTGGAGTTGCTGCAACTGGCGAAGCCGCTTGAGGCTGGTTCGGTGTCATGCGTTACCCCTTTAATCCTAACCGTTGCGGTTGGCCTGCTGGAGAATGAGCGTGCGATACACGTCTTTTGAAATCCCGACGCCGCCCGCCGCCGCGAAGTTCTTGGCGTATTGATCGGTGAGCATTGAACGCCAGACACCTGTGCCGGTCGTGTTGCCGAACGGGCCATCAGCTTTGATGCCGCTCGTCATCTGCGAGAACATCGTGTTCAGGAACATCGCCTCGAAGTCCTGCGCCTGCGTTTTGGCCTTTTGCTGCGCCTGCGGAGAAACTTTCTTGAGAGCGTCTGTCAGGGCCAGGTCAGGCCCGCTGCTGACCGGGCGCGCGATGCTTTTGATCGGATACAGCGACGCGTTCATCACATCACCTCGATGTCGGCCTGGATCGCGCCCGCAGCCTTGATGGCTTGCAGGATGCCGATCAGATCGCGCGGCCCGATACCCAAGCCGTTGAGGCCGTCGACGAGTTGCTGAAGCGAAACGCCGTCCTTTACCACCGCGAGTTTCTTGCCGTCCTCCTGTACGCCGACGCGCGTATTCGGAGTGACCACGGTTCGGCCGCGCGAGAACGGTTGCGGCTGGCTGACCTGCGGACTTTCGGAAATTGTGACAGTGAGGTTGCCCTGCGCGACAGCTGTCGTCGAGACGCGCACGTCGCGTCCCATCACGATGATTCCGGAGCGTTCGTCGATAATGATTTTTGCTGTCTGATCCGGCTCGACCTGAAGCTGTTCGATCTCGGTGAGGAGGGCGACGACGTTGCCTTTGAACTCGCCGGGAATCGTAAGCTGCACGGTTGAAGGATCGACCGGCTCGGCGGATTTGGCGCCGAGGAAGTCGTTGACTGCTGCGGCGATGCGCTTCGCCGTCGTGAAATCGCCGTTACGAAGCGCAAGGCGGACATTGGGCAGCCGGTTCAGCGCGAATTCGATTTCGCGCTCGACAAGGGCGCCGTTGGCGATGCGACCGTTGGTCGGCACGCCTTTGGTGACGCTGGCGGCCTGACCTTCAGCCGAAAAGCCGTTGATCGTGAGCGAACCCTGTCCGACCGCATAGACGTTTCCGTCGGCGCCGAGGAGGGGAGTGACCAGCAGTGTACCGCCCTGAAGGCTCTTGGCATCGCCGAGCGCCGACACCGTGATGTCCATGCGCGTGCCTTGCGTGGCGAACGGCGGCAAGTTGCCCGTCACCATGACGGCGGCGACGTTACCGGTTCGGATTGTCGCGCCGCGGATGTTCACGCCCATGCGCTCAAGCATCGCCTGCAAGGATTGCTTGGTGAAAGGAATGTTGTTGAGTGTGTCGCCCGTGCCGTTAAGGCCGACGACGAGGCCGTAGCCGATCAGCTGATTCTGGCGCACGCCTTCGATGTTCGCGAGATCCTTGATCCGCGAGATAGCGTAGGCCGATTGGCAAAATGGCGACGACGCTGACAGCACCGCGATCGCCATGCAGGCCGTCCGAAAAATCCGAAACATCCTCTGCTCCCCGCTGAGGTCGTTGTGGTCCACGCCTCGTGCTCCCCACGAGGTTAGTCCGCCATTAACTATGCGAGAGCCGTGCCACGCCGGTTCGTGAGCGTAAGTCATTGTGCAGGCTTCTATTTCTTGGAGTTCGCCGATTGTGAAGCCTCGCAATTTTGTCGGCGAAGTTGCCGCATCGGCACAAATTGCCGGGTTGTTTACGCGGCGTTAACCATAAAAGGCGACCTTGCTCCCGAGGCTCGCGCGATTGTTCGACGCGAGCAGGGGGCGAGACTCGATCGATGCGAATCTACGGAGCCAACGGAGCAGCATTGGCGTCGCCTTCGGCGAATGCACGACGCACCAGTTCCTCGAGTTTCTCGCTCGGCGACTTCGAGACGGCGACCGAGACGCGATCGGTCACGGCACCGCGCGCTGCCGGCGGCATCGATGCTTTGCTGGCGATGCAGGGCGTCGAGGATTCCACGGAACGCCGCAAGCGTTCGGTTGTGCGCGGACGAAACGCTCTTGATGTTCTCGACGATCTCAAGATCGGGCTTCTGGCCGGCTCATTCGATTCGGCGACAGTGGCCCGGTTGCGAACCGCAGCTGCGGACCTGAAAACGACATCCGGCGATCCGGGTCTCGATCAGGTTCTTTCTGAAATCGAGCTTCGCGTCGAAGTCGAACTCGCCAAGGCGGGACAATAGAATCTCCCCTGCGGGGCTGCGAATCTTGGGTTTATCCCCAATCATTCTGCCGTTTGCAGTTCCCCTAAATGTCGCCAAAAGCCCGTCCGCAAGGGCTTTCCGCCTCTTTGACGATATTGTTTGTCACCGGCCACCCCTATATAAGCCGTCGCGCGGACGGGGGTCTTTTCCGTCCTTTTCGGTGAGATCGACTGTCGTGGAAAAACTGAAGAACTATCGCCCGACCGACAAAGAGCCCTTCATGAACGATCGGCAGAAGGAATACTTCCGCCGCAAGCTGATCGACTGGAAGGAAGAGATCTTACGGGAATCCAAGACGACGTTACAGCAACTCCAAGAAGAGAACGTCAATCATCCGGATCTGGCCGACCGTGCGTCGTCGGAAACCGACCGCGCCATCGAGCTTCGCGCACGCGACCGTCAGCGCAAGCTGATCTCCAAGATCGACGCCGCGATCCAGCGCATCGACGACAACACCTACGGCTATTGCGAGGAAACGGGCGAGCCGATTTCCCTGAAGCGTCTTGAAGCGCGTCCGATTGCGACGCTTTCGGTCGAGGCGCAGGAGCGCCACGAGAAGCGCGAAAAAGTCTATCGCGACGAGTAGTCGTAACGCGACAACCGGTCATCCCGTCCATCGAACGGCCACGGCTCCCGTCAGGGGAGCTGACAGGAGCCGCGTCTGGTACACCTTGCTGCGCCTAGGTTCGCTGCCCGGTGTGGGAGATCGGCGGAGACACGGACGGTCTCCGCGTTGTTCGGTTAGAACGGCAACAGCACATCCATGACCTGTTGCCCGTAACGCGCCTGCTGGACGTCGGTGATCTGGCCGCGGCCGCCATAGGCGATGCGTGCCTGGGCGATCTTGCTGGAGTCGATGGTGTTATCGCTCTGGATGTCTTCGGGCCGGACGATACCCGCGACGACGAGTTCGCGGATTTCATAGTTGACGCGGATTTCCTGCTTTCCTTCCACGACAAGATTGCCGTTCGGCAGGAGTTGCGTGACGACGGCTGCAACGTTGGTCTGCAAGGCTTCCTGTCGGACCACCGAACCTTTGCCGTCGCTTGACGAGGTGGAATCCGTGGTCAGCAATCGTCCCGGTACCGCTTGACCGATCACCGGCAGCTTGCTGTTGCCGAAGAAGTTGGTCACGCCGGAATCTTCGGTATTGGCGCGGCTGCGCTGGGTCTCGTTGGCGATGTTGGCCTTGTCCGTGATGTTGACCGTCACGGTGAGAATGTCGCCGATCTGGTGCGCGCGCTGATCCTTGAAGAAGGCACGCGAACCGTTCCGCCACAGCGAATTCGGATTGTAGGACGCCGGCTGCGGTGCGGGCATCGGCATCGATACCGGCTTGTAACCGGCCTGCGTCGTCGGGTTGTCGATCGCAGACAGTTTCGGTTTCTCGCCGATATTGGCGAGACGGTCGATGGACGAGCAACCGCTGCCGACGCAGCCGATGACAAGAACGCTGCCTGCAAGCAGAATGCGGTTCACTGCGCGAGACTTGAACATGATTTACTCTGCTTTCTTGGTGTCGGAGGCGGTTGGGGACGTCGATTGATTGGCCGTGTCGGTCGACACGGCGGCGGTGACAATGTTCGGAACTGCGATCGAGACCGAGACCTGGCCGGGGCCGATCACGGTGCCTTGCACGGTGCGCTTCGACTGCAAGTTCACGACGTTGACGGTGTCGCCTTCGCTGCCGCTTTCGAGCGCCTTGCCGCGGCCCGTGAGATAGAGACCTGGCGACTGGTAGATCAGCGTTACGGTCTGATCCCGGGCAACACGGTCCGGTTTGCCGAGATCGGCGAGGCGCAGCGGCTGACCGGCACGCAACGGCTTGCGGGCCTGCATTCCGAGCGCCTTGTCGCGGGTGGCTGCATCATTGCCGACTTCGGCTTTCGGGCGGCGTTCGACGACGAGGTCCGATGACTTGAGAACTTCGTTGCGTTCGACGCTGCGTGTCAGTACCGCAGCCTCGACTGTTTCGACGGCCGTGCCGGTAAACCGGAGCTTTGTGGGGGCCGCATTGGAGTCGTTGGCAATATCGAAGGTGATGTCGAAGCGGCCGTTGCGCGGGTCGAACCGGATGCTGGACGCGCGCATGTCGCCGCTGTTGGATGCATCGAGCTGAAGATCGCGCAGGTCGCGGTCGAATGTGATCGACAGGTTTGCCGCGTCACCGAGTCCGTTGCGGCGTTCGAGCGCGCGGGCGATTTGCAATTCGACATCTTTCGATGCCAGCGTCCGCGACGAACGCGTGATGGAAACCTCGCGAATGGTTCCGGCATCGACGCCGATGACCTGATGGTTGCGCAGCGTTTCGAGCAACTGCGCGGTAGGCAGGGTGCCGGTCGTGCCGAGGTCTGGCGAACGGTAGATTGCAATCTGTGCTGCCGTTCCGGCGTTGTCGATCAGGTCGCCGATACGCACGATATCGCTGTGGACCGTGACGCTGGCGCGCAGAACCGGCGCGATCGCCGCTTCCTGTTCGGATTGAGCGAAGGCGGAATCGATGCCGGAAGCGAGCAGCGCGGCTGCGAAGACCAAAGTGCTGAATTTCATCTTCATCTCCCTCAGCGGAACATGCCGGTGGTGGATTGCATCATCTGGTCGGCGGCGCTGACGACCTTGGCGTTCATTTCGTAAGCGCGCTGTGCGGCGATCAGGTCGGAGATTTCCGAAACGACTTCGACGTTGGCCTGTTCGAGATTGCCCTGTTGCATGTCGCCGAACCCGTCGGTGTTGGCGATGCCGTCCTGCGGTGCGCCGGACGCCGGCGTATCCGTGAAGAGGTTGTCGCCGATCGGCTGGAGACCGCCCTTGTTGATGAAACGTGTCAGGCCGATCTGGCCGACCACAGTCGGCGTGGTCGATCCGGGTGTCGTGACCGAAACCTGGCCCTGCGCATTGATCGTGAGGCCCGACGAATTCTGCGGGATCGTAATCGTCGGCTGCACAGGGTTGCCCTGCGAGGTGACGATGCGGCCCTGCGCGTCCATCTGGAACGAGCCGTCGCGCGTATAGGCGTAAGTGCCGTCCGGCACCTGAATTTTGAAGAAGCCTTCGCCGCGGATGCCGATGTCGAGATCGCCGCCGGTTGGCGACATCGTGCCCTGAGTCATCAGACGCGGGGTGCCGACGGTTTTCACGCCGCCGCCGATATCGATACCTACGGGAAGGATGGTGCCCTGATCGGACGCCTGCGCGCCGACGCGGCGGACGTGCTGATAGAGCAAATCCTGAAACTGCGCGCGCTGCTTTTTGTAACCGGTGGTTCGCAGGTTCGCGATGTTGTTGGAGATAACCTGCACGTTGAGTTCCTGTGCGGCCATTCCGGTTGCTGCGGTGTAAAGAGCTTGCATCGGATGATTCCCTTCTTAGGCCGGAACGTCAGCGAGGCTTTGAATGGAGGTTTTGCGCAGATCGCTCTGTTGCTGCATGAGAGCGGCCACGTTCTGATAGGTCCGCATCACTTCGATCATGCGGCTCATTTCGGTGACTGAGTTGACGTTCGATTTCTCGATGTAACCCTGGTTGACGCTGGACGTTGTGTCCGGAATTGCGCTGGTGCCTGCGGGCGCGGAGAAGAAATTGCGTCCATCCTTTTGCAGCTTCTGCGGCGCGTCGAAACGGACGAGCCGGAGTTTGCCGCGGATGGAATCGGTCCGTGTGACGGCACCCTCGCGAACGGTAATCGTGCCGTCCTTGGCAATGTTGATGTCGCGGTCGGTGGTCTGGAAGACGATCGGGCCGTTGTTGCCGAGCACGACATCGCCGCCGGTGGTCACAAGCTGGCCCTGCGAGTTGATCTGAAACGATCCGTCGCGGGTGTAGCGTTCGCCCCCTGCGGTCTGCACCGCGAAAAACGCACGGCCATCGATGGCAACGTCGAGCGGATTCTTCGTCTGCTCGGTGGGGCCCTGCGCGAAATCGTGAAAGGTGCCGCGATCCTGAACGAAGCTGACGCGGCGATCCTTGCCGCCGAAATTGTCTTCGTGCGCGCCGGACGTGAGAAATTCCTCGAACAGCGACTTGTCGGCCTTGAAGCCGGTCGTGTTCACGTTGGCGACGTTGTTTGAAATGATGTCGATCTGCCGCTCGAGCGACATTTGCCGCGACAGCGCGACAAGGAGTGTGTTCTCCATCGGTCATTCTCCCCTCGTTGATCCGCGTGACCTCTCCCAAGGCCGGTTGCGGATCGTCCGAACCGCGAAGCTCTCCCAAGCTGCGATCCGTCATGGTTAATGCGAGGAGTGTGCCAACATGGATAATCAAATAATTTCAATAACTTATATTATTTATGGCTTTCTAAAAGGCGGCAATAAGCTCTTGTTGGGCGGCTCATCCCGGCAAAATTTTCCCACCCGCGAGTCAAAAGAAAGATTCCGTTAACCATTCCAAACCTACGTTCGAAACAACAGGGCGCATCGCGCCGACGGCCTTCGTATCGCGTCAATCAAGCCAGTTCGGCATTCACGAGCCCAATCCAGGATGGCAGCGGGCAAATGGCAGACGACGACAAGATCGAAGACGGCGCAGAAGCCGCCCCACCCAAGAGCAAGCGCAAACTCATCATCATTGGCGGCTCGGTCCTTCTGGTCCTTTTGCTGGCCGGTGGAGGTTGGTTCTTCTTCATGCGCGGGCACGGCGAACAACAGGCCGAAGCGGCACCACCCGCGAAGCCGCCGGTATTTCTCGATGTGCCGGAAGTGCTGGTCAACCTCGCCAGCACGCCGGGTGAGCGCGTCCAGTATTTGAAGGTCAAGGTCGTCCTCGAGGTGAAAGATGCGCCGCTGGTCGAAAGCATCAAGCCGACGATGCCGCGCGTCATGGATCTGTTTCAGACTTACATGCGCGAATTGCGTCCCGGCGATCTCAACGGATCGATTGGGCTGTTTCGCCTCAAGGAAGAATTAACGCGTCGGGTCAACGCCGCGATCTCGCCGGCGCAGGTGAACGCTGTGCTGTTCAAGGAAGTCGTCATTCAGTGAAACGGAAACTGGTCCAATGACACCGGGTGATGACGTCGATCAGGATGCGCTAGCCGCCCAGTGGGAAGGCGCGCTGGACACCGAGGATCCTACGGAAGCTGCGGCTGAAGCCGAAGCCAACGAGCTGACGGAGACCATGGCCGAGCAATGGGCCGCCATGGTCGATGACGGAAGCCGCTCGCTCGGCAACGGCAAGGCCGGCGGCGAGCGTGTTTTGTCTCAGGAAGAAATCGACAATCTGCTCGGCTTCAGCGACGGTGAAGTCAATATCGACGAGAATTCCGGCATCCGCGCCATCATCGATTCGGCGATGGTCTCCTACGAGCGTCTGCCGATGCTCGAAATCGTCTTCGATCGCCTCGTGCGATTGATGACGACATCGCTGCGAAACTTCACCTCCGATAACGTCGAAGTCTCATTGGATCGCATCACCTCGGTGCGGTTCGGCGATTATCTCAATTCGATTCCGTTGCCCTGTGTGCTGTCGGTGTTCAAGGCGGAGGAATGGGAAAACTTCGGCCTGTTCACGGTGGACTCAAGCCTGATCTATTCGATCATCGACGTGCTGCTCGGCGGACGGCGCGGTCAGGCGTCGCTCCGCATCGAGGGCCGTCCCTACACGACGATTGAAACAAACCTCGTCAAGCGTCTCGTCGAAGTCGTACTCGCGGATGCCGAACAGGCATTCCGTCCGCTGTCGCCGGTGACGTTTAGCATCGACCGGCTTGAGACCAATCCGCGCTTTGCGGCGATCACGCGTCCCGCCAACGCGGCCATTCTCGTGCGTCTGCGCATCGACATGGAAGATCGCGGCGGCAACATTGAATTGCTGTTGCCCTATGCCACCATCGAGCCGATCCGCAACGTGCTGTTGCAGATGTTCATGGGTGAAAAATTCGGCCGCGACCCGATCTGGGAAGGTCATCTGGCGACCGAAATCGCGCAGGCTGAAATTGCAGTCGATGCGGTTCTTTATGAATCGAATATTCCGCTCAAACAGCTGATGACACTGAAGGTCGGCGACACGCTGCCGCTCGATATCCGGCCCGATGCTTTGGTCTCCGTCCGCTGCGGCGATATCGTGCTCAGCGAAGGGCGGATGGGCAAGGTCGGCGACCGCGTCGCCATTCGCGTGATGAAGCCGCTGCGCAAACCTCACACGTCATTCGCCATGTTTGAAAAGGCTGACGAACAAACCAAACTGATGGAGGCACAATGAATCATTCCCTCGGATTAATGATCGAGAGCCTGGTCGCGGTTCTTCTGTTGCTGACGATCGGCTATTGCGCGCTTCTGAACAAGCGCCTCAAGCTGCTGCGCAATGACGAGCAGTCGATGCGCGGCACCATTGCCGAGCTAGTGACGGCAACCGAAATCGCGGAACGTGCAATCGGCGGCCTCAAGGTCACGGTGCGCGAATGCGACGAAAACCTCGGCGTGCAGCTTCTCAACGGCGCTGAACTCTCGGCCAAGCTGCGAAAGCAGGTTGCCGCCGGTGAAGAAATTCTGCATCGCCTTTCGCAGATCGCGCTTGCGGCGCGTCCACATGAAGCGCCGCCTGCTCCGCAGGCAGCACCTCGGGCAGACGCAAGGGCTGTTCTCGCAGCGGCGCAGGCTTTCTCTGAACGCGCTCGCGGTCACGGCCGCGCTGCATGAAGAAAGCCGTCCGCGATATCCGGATTCTTCCGATACTTCTGCTCGCGATCAGTTGTCTGGTCGTGCTGAAAGTGTCCGGCTTGCTTCTGGATGGCGGATACATCTTCAGCGAGAATACGGCACCGAAGCCGAAATCGTGGGCGCAGGAAACATTCAACTATCCCTCGTCCGGCAAGACCGCCGACGCGGGTGACATCACGGGCTCGGTCGCCGCCAAACCGAAAGAAGAGGCGCCGGTCGTGAAGGCACCGGAGGCAACGACCCGCTCGCCGGATGCCGTTGTCGTTTATCCCGATCAAAACCGTCCAGTTACGGCATCAGAGCGTGCCGTGCTCGAGCGGCTTCAGTCGCGGCGTCAGGAGATCGAAACACGCGCGCGCGAAGTCGATATCCGCGAGAACCTCATCAAGTCGGCAGAAAAAAGGATCGAGGGCCGGATCGAGGAATTGAAGGCCACCGAAGCGCGCATCACCGTCGCGGGCCAGCAAAAGGACGAGGCGGAAGCCCAGCGTTTCAAGAGCATCGTGACAATGTACGAGAACATGAAGCCGAAGGACGCGGCGAAAGTGTTCGACCGTCTTGAAATGTCCGTCCTGTTTGAAATCGCTTCGCAGATCGCGCCGCGCAAGATGTCGGATATCATGGGGCAGATGCAGCCGGAAGCCGCCGAGCGCCTGACGGTCGAACTGGCGCGCCGTGCGGGCGCAGATCCCTCCGCGTCGGCGAGCAATCTTCCCAAGATCGAAGGCAAAGTCCAGCCGGTGCGCAATTGAGCGATGTGATTAACAAGCCCTTAATGGGCGAATTCTAGACTCGATGGCACAGGCCGGCGCGAGTGTCCGGACGGAAAAGCGAATGTTGCTCACGGCTGACCGCAGCAAGAAGGTTGACCGCGCATTTGGCGCGCGGGCGGCGCGCCTTGCGCTCTGTTTGTTAGCTCCACTGTTCTTGGTCAGTGTCTCTGCGAACGCGCAGACCATCAAGGGCGAGGCGACGCTGAGCGAGCCCGGTAAATTCGCGCGGCTTGTTCTGAAATTCGAGCAAGACGTCCCGACCGAAGCGGTTGTCGCCGGCGGCATTCTTGTCGTTCGATTCAAAACGCCGGTCGATGTGCCGGTCGACAAGCTGTCGGATGCGTTGCCGAAGTATATCGGCGCGGTGCGCCGCGATCCCGACGGCATGGCGATCCGTATGGCGCTGGCCCAGAAGGTCAACGTCAACCTGATGACGGCGGGGGAACGAATCTTTCTGGACTTGTTGCCGGAAGGATGGGCGGGGCTTCCGCCGGGATTGCCGCCCGAAATCGTCAAGGAATTATCGGATCGCGCCATCGCTGCGGAACGTGCGCTGCGCATGCAGAAGGTTGCGGACGAAGCAAAGAAGAAGCCGCCGGTGCGTGTGCGTGCATCCGTTCAGCCGACCTTTGTGCGTCTTGTCTTCGAGATGCCGGACGGCGTCCCCGTTTCATCCTCGTTGAACAGCGACAGTTTCGGTCTGTCGTTCGGTGCGGTTCTGACGTTCGACCTTGCCGACGCAAAGATCGCGATGCCTGCAAATATAAAGTCGATCGATCAGAAGATCGAAGGCGACGCATCCAGGGTTGATATCGCTCTCATCGGCGAAGCCGATGTTCACGCATTCCGTGAAGACAAGAATTACATTGTCGATATCGGATTCCAGCAATCCGAAAAGCCGGCGGCGCAACTCAATCTTCCGAAGGTGCCAGCGGCGTCAGCGGAGGCTGCCCAGAAAATTCCGGAGCAACCCGCCGCAAAGCCGATTGAGACCGCCCCGCCGACATCCGAAGACATCGCACGGCAGGCCAGGACGAATGCATCACCGGCGCAAGTCCCGGAGGTGTTGGCCGCTCCAAGTCAGGCGCAAACACCGCCGCCGTCGCCTGTCGTGCAGGGCAATGCCCCAACGACGCCTGCGGTCGCCGTGCCTTCTGCGGCCAATCGCGCGGAAACTCAGCCGGGCACGGATGGGCAGATTGCCGTCGAAGCCAAACGCACGAGTGACGATCTGCGTTTGCTGTTTCCGTTCAAGAATGCGGTTGCTGCCGCGGCTTTCCGGCGCGCGGATTCGATTTGGATTGTGTTCGATACCGATAAGAAAATCGATCCCGATGCGATTTCGCGCGAGGGTGCCTCGATCGTTTCCGACGTCAGTGTCTTCGATCTGCCCAAGGGCAAGGCGTTGCGGATTCGCCTTGCGAGGCCGCAGCTCGCAGCCTTGTCTGCGGATGAGCGCGGCTGGCTGCTGACTGTCGCGGACAAGGTTCAGTCGCCATCGCAACCGCTCGTCGTGACCCGCAACATCGCAGACCCCGCACGCGCAACCGTCAGTGTCGGCATCGCCAAGCCGGGGCAGATCCATCGTCTGGCCGATCCGGACGCGGGGATTTCGCTGATGGTTGTGACTGCGCCCGCACCCGCAAGCGGGTTGATGAAGCGCCAGAATTTTGTCGAGTTCTCGCTTCTGGAATCGATTCATGGAATCGTGGTGCAGCCGAATGCCGACGACATCACGATGGAGCTTTCGTCGGACAAGGCCGTTCTCGGCCGTCCGGGCGGCCTGACGCTGTCGGCCGCGATGATCTCGCCGGAGCGCGGGGCGTCGACCGCGCGGCCGGTGTTCGACGTTACTGAATGGCGGGAAAACCAGAAGGCCGAATTTATTTCGGCGCGTGACCGGCTGATGACGGCGGCGGCGCAATCGACCGGCGAGCAGCGCATGCCAGCGCATCTGGACCTCGCGCGCTTCTATATGGCGCGCGGTTTCTATCCCGAGGCCAAAGGAATTCTCGATCTCGCTCTGTCCGAAGTGAAGCAGGGCGATGAGGATCCTTCGGCGCTGATTGTGCATGCCGTTGCGAGCACATTGTTCGGTCGGCCCGAGCAGGCGCTGAAGGATCTGGCAAATCCGGCGGTCGGCACAAACTACGACTCGCAGCTATGGAAGGCTCTTGCCTACGCGCGGCTGGAACGGTGGGCCGATGCGCGCGAAAAGTTCAAGAATGTCGAGTTTGCGCTGACCTCGCAGCCCCTCGATTTGCAGCGCATCGCTATTCTGGACGCATTTCGCGCCTCGCTCGAAGTCAAGGATTTTGCCGGCGCGACCAGCCGCAGCAACGATCTCGATGTCGTCGGCGTCGCGCCTGAACAGGCTGCCGATGCGGCGGTCTTGCGCGGCCGCCTTGCCGAGGCTCTCGGCCGCGAGAAGGATGCACTCTCGGAATATCAGACGGCAGTGAATTCTTCCGATCGTCCGGCGGCCGCCGAAGCCCAGCTTCTGAATGTTTCGCTCCGGCAGAAACGGAATGAGATCGGCGACGACGATGCGCTGCGCGAGCTTGAAACGGTATCGATAACGTGGCGCGGTGACGGTATCGAAGTGAGAAATCTTCAGTTGCTGTCGCGGGCCTACGCCGAAAAGGGCCGGTATGGCGAGGCGCTGGCGGCTGCGAAGAACGCGACGAAACTTCAGCCGAATTCGGAAATTTCGCGCAAACTACAGGACGAAGCGCAGTCGCTGTTCGAGCAGGTTTTCAATGGCACGAAGGGCGACGATCTGCCGCCGGTGGATGCGCTCGCTCTGTTTTATGAGTACCGCGAACTCACACCCATCGGACGCCGCGGCGACGAGATGATCCGCAGATTGGCCGACCGGCTGGTAGCGGTCGATCTTCTCGATCAGGCCAGCGAACTGTTGCAATATCAGGTAGACAAACGGCTCGAAGGCGCTGCACGCGCGCAGGTCGCAACGCGTCTTGCGATGATCTATCTGATGAATCGCAAGCCGGATCGCGCGATTGCGGCACTTCGCACAACCCGGATTGCCGACCTCGCCGGCGAAATCCGCCAGCAGCGGCTCTTGCTCGAAGCCCGCGCCCAAAGCGACATCGGCCGTCACGACCTCGCGCTCGACATCGTCTCCAATATCATGGGCCGCGAAGCGATCAGATTGCGTTCCGACATTTACTGGGCGGCGCGGCGATGGCGGGAATCCGCCGAGCAGATCGAATTGCTTTACGGCAATCGCTGGAAGGATTTTCAGCCGCTCACGCCGATCGAGAAGAGCGACATCATTCGGGCCGTCATCGGATATTCGTTGTCCGAGGATGCTGTCGGTCTTGCACGGTTCCGCGAGAAATACGCGCCCAAGATGGACGGCGGCGACGACAGGGCGGCGTTCGATCTTGCAAGCAAACCTGCATCTGCCGACAGCGCGGACTTTGCACGGATTGCAAAAATGGCGGCCACCATCGATACGCTCGATGGGTTCCTGCGCGAGATGAAGACGCGTTATCCGGATGCGGTGGCGCGTGCAAAGCTGCCGCCGGAGATCAAGGCCGATCCGAATCCGACAGGCTCGTTGCGGGAAATCGTCGGCTTGAAGAAGACGCAGGTCCGGCGCTGATACGCTTGCGGCGTCACCCGCCGCCGTAGCTTTGCACAAGGCTGCCCGCGACCAGCGACCAGCCGTCCACCAGCACAAAGAAGATCAGTTTGAACGGCAGCGACACCACGACCGGCGGAAGCATCATCATGCCCATCGACATCAGGACCGATGCCACAACGAGATCGATAATCAGAAATGGCAGAAACAACAGGAAGCCGATCTCGAAGGCGCGCTTCAGTTCCGAGATCATGAAGGCCGGCACGAGAATTCGCAGCGACATCTGATCCGGCGTCGCAGGCGGCGCCTCGCCAGACAGATCCATGAACAGTTTCAGATCTTTCTCACGCACGTTCTTCTGCATGAATCCGCGCAGCGGCACGACGCCGCGCTGAAACGCCTGCTCGACGCTGATCTGATTGGCGACCAGCGGCTTGATGCCGTCGTCATATGATTTTTGCAGCACCGGCCCCATCACGAAGCCGGTGAGAAACAGCGCCAGCGCGATGATGACGGAGTTCGGCGGCGCGGTGGCTGTGCCGAGTGCGGTACGAAGCAATGACAGCACGACGACAATGCGCGTGAACGACGTCATCATGATGAGGATCGACGGCGCAATCGACAGCACCGTCAGCAGCGCGATCAGCTGGATCGCGCGCTCCGTGACTCCGCCATTGCCCTGGCCGAGATTGATGCTGATGTCCTGCGCGGCAGCCGGATCGGCTGCCACCGCGGCGGCAAGGAAAGTCAGAAAAAATAAAACTCTACGCGGTGTGCTCGCGCAGCTCACGCAGGCGGCTTCGGACGGCCGAGCAGGCTCGCCATCTCGTCTTCGAGATTGTCGAAGCCGGGCTTGGCTGCGGGAGCGGCACGCTGTGCGGAACGCGCCGGAGGCGGCGGTGCACCGACGCGGTCGGCGGCATTGACGGACGGAGTGCGCGTCTCGCCGCCATCGAGCCGAAGCTCGGAGCCCGGACGGCGCAAGGCTGCTTCAAGCCGCTGTGCCATGTCGGCAAGATTCTGATCGGCGGACGATGGCAGCGGCTCCGGCTGACGGGCAGGGCGCGGCGGAGGTGCCGCCGGTTTCGGCGCAATGTCGTTCGCGCGCGGCATGCGCGGCATTGCCGGTTCAGCGCGCGGCGGGGTGCGCGTTTCGCGAATTGGCTCCTGAAAGTTCGGCGCCGGATCGAAGTCTGCGATCGGCGGCGAAACCCGGCGTGTGTCTTCCGGATATGGCGCGCGCGGGCGCGGCGGCGGTTCCGGCATGGTCGGCTCACGATATTCAAGCGCGGCAGGCTCATGCCATTCATCGGCGTCGGGCAATGGAACGATGCGCCCGGGCAATTCCGTGCCGGCAGGCGCGCGCGCGACCTGATCGCGCTGCGGCGTGTTGCGCTGAATATTGGGCTCGACCACGACATCGGTCGGGCCGCCAATCATGATGAGATGTTCGACATTATCCCGGCGCACAAGAACGAGCTTGCGGCGGTTGTCGACTGCGGTTGCGTCGATGACGGCCAGTCGCGGCATGCGTCCGCGATTGGCACCGGCACCTGCATTTCCCGAGCTGAATTTGCGAACCAGCCACGCTGCCGCGCCGATCAACACCAACACGATCAGCAGAGCGGCAAATATCCAGAGTTTATCCATTCCCAGTCCCCGCGCGGCTACGCCACTTTATATGTCAGATTCGGCGCAGGCAGGTCGCTAAACCCCAAAACCAAAGCAAAATCAGCGCAAAAGCAGGCCGACAGTTAATTTCAGCGGCGGCACTGCCGTCTGAAGACTTTATTAACCCATGAATCGCCGGAGCCCAAAAGACTTCTTCGTCGCGTCGGCGATGCGCTCGCCCATACCACGCATTTCATGGCGAAAATGGGCCATTTGTCGATATTAACCAGCCATTAACCATACACGCGGCAAATTCTGCCTACCTGACCTTGTCCGGTCGGGTTGCAAGCAGGGGCTGCCCCGATGGGAATGACCGATCTTCCAATGCTGTCGGCGCTCCGCACCAAGATGCAATGGCATCAGGAGCGCCAGCGCGTCCTTGCGGAAAACATCTCCAACTCCGACACGCCGAACTTCAAGCCGCGCGATCTGGTCGAGCCGAAATTCGACAACGGCGGCATGGGTCCGTCTGCGGGCGGTATGGGCTCGCTGAGCATGGTGCGAACCAGCGCCAATCACATTCAGGCCGCTGGCGCGAGCGATGCTTTCACCTCCAGCAACCGCGACGCCTACCAGACGCGGCCTGCGGGCAACTCGGTCAGCCTCGAAGATCAGATGATGAAGGTCTCCGCGAACCAGATGGACTATGCGGCGGTGACGTCGCTCTACAGCCGCAGCCTCGGTCTTCTGAAGACCGCGATCGGCAAGCGGTAGGCAGGGATTGAGGGGAGCAATTTATGGCTGATGGAAGCGACTTCGGCAGATCGATGAGCATCGCATCGTCCGGTCTGCGCGCGCAGGCGGGCCGCATGCGGGTGATCTCGGAAAATATCGCCAACGCGGATTCGACGGCGAAGACCGCAGGGGGCGATCCGTATCGCCGCAAGGTGCCGACTTTTTCTTCGGAGTTGGATCGCACGCTCGACGCGCAAGTCGTGACGCTCGGCAAGATCAAACCCGACACGTCCGACTTCCGCGTCAAGCACGAGCCCGGCAATCCGGCGGCCGACGCCAGCGGCAACGTCAAATATCCGAACGTGAATTCGCTTGTCGAAATGACCGATATGCGCGAGGCGCAACGATCCTATGAGGCCAACCTCAACATCATTTCCGCCACGCGCCGGATGATCCAGCGCACCCTCGACATTCTGAAGGCTTAAACACATGGCGACACCGACCGTAGCTGCGAATGCCTATGCGAGCCTTGCGCGCATCATCGACTCCGGCGGAGGCAGTGTTGCCGGCGCCGGCAAAGCGAGCGAGGGCGGCGGCATGTCGTTCGCCTCGCTGCTCAAGGAGTCGCTCGGCAACGTCATGGAAGCCGGCAAGAAGTCCGACGCCCAGACCATCGCGATGGCGTCGGGCAAGGCGAATGTGATGGATGTCGTGACGGCGGTCGCGGAGACGGATGTTGCCGTCTCGACGCTGGTTTCGGTGCGCGACAAGGTCATCTCGGCTTACGAAGACATCATGAAGATGCCGATCTAACAGCAGACAATTTGCGGGCAGGAGAGTGCAATGACCGGTGCTGAAGTTCTCGACGTTTCGCGCGATGCGATCTGGACCATCGTCAAGGTATCGTCGCCGCTATTGATCGTCGGCCTTGTCGTCGGTGTCGCGATCTCGCTGTTGCAGGCGCTGACGCAAATCCAGGAACAGACGCTGGTGTTCGTGCCGAAAATCCTCGCGATTTTCGTCGCCCTCATTCTGGCGCTGCCGTTCATGGCGGATGCCATGAACAGCCAGATGCTGCGGTTGTCGTCGCGAATCATCGGTGGCTAGCGCATGATCGGCCATCCATCGCTTCCGGCCCGGACCAGCTTCTCATGCGCATCGATATTTCGCTTCTGCCAGCCCTCGCAGCCTCCTTCATGCTCGTCTTCGCGCGCATCGGTGCCATGGTGATGCTGCTGCCCGGATTCGGCGAAACCAACATTCCGGTTCGCATCCGGCTTGGAATTGCGCTCGCGCTGACGCTCATCATTCTGCCGCTGCATCGCAACGCCTACACGATCAGCATGACTTCGATGGCGCCGCTGCTGGTGCTGATGGTGCATGAGATCGTCATCGGCGTCGTGCTTGGCGCGACGGCGCGCGTGACGCTCGCGGCGCTCGCGGTTGCGGGCTCTGTCATCGCGCAGCAGCTCGGACTTGGTTTCGTGACGTCGGTCGATCCGACGCAGGGCCAGCAGGGCGTGCTGATCGGAAATTTCCTCACGATGCTCGGCATAACGCTGCTGTTCGCAACCGACACGCATTACCTCGTCATCGCAGCTCTCAACGACAGCTACAAGATTTTCTCTCCCGGCGAACTGATGCCGAGCGGCGATATTGCCGCGCTCGCGACAAAAGCATTCAGCGGCGCGTTCAAGATCGGCATTCAATTGGCGGCGCCCTTCATCGTGTTCGGTCTTGTCTTCAATCTCGGCCTTGGTGTGCTCGCGCGCCTGATGCCGCAGATGCAGGTCTATTTCGTCGGCGTGCCGCTTTCGATGCTGGCAGGCTTTCTCATTCTCGCGGCGATCCTCGGAACCATGATGGCTCTTTTCATGGACTATCAGGGCGGCGTCCTTAACGAACTCGCGCCAAGAGGCTGACGACCGATGGCCGGCGAGGACAAGGACTCCAAAACAGAAGACCCGACACAGAAGCGTCTCGACGACGCAATCGACAAGGGCGACGTCGCCAAAAGTCAGGAGGTCAACACCTGGTTCGTGATCGCGGGTTCGACGCTGCTGCTGTCGTCGTTCTCCGGTTCGATCGGCGCGGGCATCGAAAATCCGATGCGAAACCTGCTGATGAATGCGCATCAGATTCGCGTCGACGGTCCGGGGCTCATTCAGCTTGTCACCAATCTCGAAGGCATGCTGATCGCCGTGCTCGGCGTACCGCTGTTGCTTATTCTTGTTGCAGGTGTTGCGAGCAACCTCGTGCAGCATCGTCTCGTCTGGTCCACCGAGCCGATCGTTCCGAAGTTCAGCAAGATTTCGCCGATGGCGGGTGCGGCCCGCCTGTTCGGCAAGCAGGCCGGCGCGAATTTTCTCAAAGGCATCTTCAAGGTTGTCGCGCTCGGCACCGTGATGGTGCTCGTACTCTGGCCGGAGCGGCATCGCATCGATGCGATGGTGCGGTTCGACCCCGTCGCGATCATGACGGTGACAAAGACGATCTCCACACAATTGATGGGCACCGTCGTTGCCATGCTCGCCGTCGTAGCCACTCTCGACTACCTGTTTCAATACCGCCAGTGGTTCGAGCGGCAGAAGATGTCGCTTCAGGAAATCAAGGAAGAATACAAGCAGTCGGAAGGCGACCCCCACATCAAGGGCCGGTTGAAGCAACTGCGCTACGCGCGCGCCAAGAAGCGCATGATGGCGGCGGTTCCGACGGCGTCCGTCATCATCACCAACCCGACGCACTACGCGGTTGCGCTGAAATACGAGCGCGGCATGCCGGCGCCGATCTGCGTCGCCAAGGGCGTCGATCTGATGGCACTCAAGATCAGGGAAATCGCCGGCGCGAACAACGTGCCGATCGTCGAGAACGTGCCGCTCGCCCGCGCGCTGCATGCAAGCGTCGAGGTCGACGATGAAATTCCGGTCGATCACTATCACGCGGTCGCCGAAGTCATCGGCTATGTCATGAAGCTGAAGCGCGGAGTGACCGGCCTTGGCTGATGGGGTCTGGCGTGTGCCGCACGGCGGTCGTAGTGTCGCTTGCTCCTTGAGGCGCAAATCAGGCGCTGAGGGGAATTTGGCCTTCTGCGGCAGGTTGCGACGCGTTCGATGACATCCGACGACAACAAAGCCTCGTCCTTCGCTCCCGTGCATGAGCCGCCTCGCCGTGGCGGCAGCATCTTTCTGGTGCTGCTGGTTGCCGGCGCGATTGTCGCCGCCGCAATCTGGCTGATGACGATGGGCCGCGCGCAGGCTCAGCCTTATATCCTCGGGCTTCTGGCGCTGTCGGCGATGATCGGGCTGTTCACGCTGTTTGCGTTCGCGGCCGGGATCGTCCGCTTCGTTGGCGGGGCGACCGAAGACCCCATTGCGCGCCCGATTGCCGATCATGCGTTCGACGGTCTGGCTGTCATCGACGCGCGCGGACATGTTATCTACGCCAACTCCGCCTATCTTTCTCTGACAGGCGCGTCGGGCCCGCACGATGTGCGTCCGGTCGAGCGCGTTTTCATCGGCAACCCGGATGTGTCGGAGGCCGTGTTCCGTCTGCTTAAGGCTGCGCGCGAAGGCAAGCGCCAGCAGGAAGAAGTTCGCATCGCCGGCGCGGATAGCGCGCATGGACGCTGGCTGCGCATGCGCGTGCGTCCGCTCGGCGCCGGAAAGCGCGAGCAGAAATTCGCTGTGTGGTCGATTGCCGACATCACGCGCGACCGCGAGCGTCAGGAAGACGTGTTTCAGGAACTCCAGCATGCCATCGAATATCTCGATCATGCGCCGTGCGGATTCTTCTCCGTCAATCCGGCGGGCGATCTTGTCTATGTCAACGCAACGCTCGCCAACTGGCTGGACTATGATCTCGCCGAAATCGGATCGGGCGGCTTGAAGGTCGCCGACATCGTGTCCGGCGACGGTGCGGCGTTGCTGACGTCCATCGTGCCGGAGCCCGGCGAAGTCAAAACCGAAGTGTTCGATGTCGATCTGCGGATGCGCGGCGGCAAAACCGTGCCGGTGCGGCTCTATCACAAGCTCGCTTTCGGCGCGGACGGAATTCCCGGCGCATCGCGCACGCTCGTCATCAATCGCGCGCAGGAAGACAATTCCGATCCGCAGCGTGCCGCCGAAGTGCGCTTCATGCGGTTCTTCGATCATACGCCGATGGCGATTGCGACCGTCGACAAATCCGGCGACATCGTTCGCGCCAACGCGCGATTTGCGAAACTTACGCAAAGCCTGTCGCCCGCGAACGCGGCGAGCAAATCCATTTTCTCGGTTCTCAACGCGCGCGACCGTTCGCAACTGACGGCGGCCATTGCGCGAGCGGCGGAGGGGCAGGGCGACATCGCGCCGGTCGAAGCGATGCTTGACGGCGAACGCGAACGCTGGGGCCAGTTTTTCGTCACCTCCGTCGAGCAGGATTCCCGCGATACCGAAGCGGCCATCGTCTATCTTCTGGAGACGACCGAGAAGCGCACGCTGGAAAATCATCTTGCGCAGTCGCAGAAGATGCAGGCCGTGGGCCAGCTCGCCGGCGGCATCGCACACGATTTCAACAACGTGCTCTCCGCCATCATGATGGCGAACGACTTTCTGCTCAACGCGCACAAGCCGACCGATCCGTCGTTTCAGGACATCATCCAGATCAAGCAGAACGCCACGCGCGCGGCGGCGCTGGTGCGGCAATTGCTCGCCTTCTCGCGCAAGCAGACGCTGCGTCCGCAGGTGCTCGATGTCGGCGACGTGCTGTCCGATCTCAATGTGCTGTTGAAGCGGCTGCTCGGCGAGAAGGTCAAACCCGACGTCATTCACGGCCGCGATCTTTGGCCGGTGAAGGCGGACCTTTCCCAGTTTGAGCAGGTCATCGTCAATCTCGCGGTCAACGCACGCGATGCGATGCCGGACGGCGGCAAGCTGACGATCAAGACCGCGAATGTCCCGGCGAAAGATTCCGAGCGGCCTCAATATAAAGGCATGCCCGCCGCCGACTACGTTCTGATCGAAGTCGCCGACACCGGCATCGGCATTCCGCCGGAGATCGTCGACAAGATTTTCGAGCCGTTCTTCTCGACCAAGGAAGTCGGCAAGGGCACCGGCCTCGGTCTGTCGACGGTGTATGGAATCGTCAAGCAGACCGGCGGTTTCGTCTATGTCGATTCCGCCGCCAACCAGGGCACGACGTTCCGCATCTTTCTGCCGCGCTATACGCCCGAAGCCGACGCCACTGAGGTGGCGCACGCCGGAAACGGTGCCGCGTCGCCCGACAAGCCGCGCACGCAGGATCTGACCGGGCAGGGCACCATTCTGCTCGTCGAGGATGAGGACGGTCTGCGTTCGCTCAACGCGCGCGGGCTGCGTTCGCGCGGCTACACCGTGATCGAGGCGGCCAACGGCGTCGAAGCGATGGAAGCTCTGGAGCGCGAAGAAGGCGAGATCGATCTCGTTGTCTCGGACGTGGTGATGCCGGAGATGGACGGCCCGACATTGCTGATCGAACTGCGCAAGAAAAATCCGGACCTGCGGATCGTTTTCGTGTCGGGCTATGCGGAGGACGCTTTCGAGAAAAGCCTGCCCGAAAATGAGCAGTTCGACTTTCTCGCCAAGCCGTTCACGCTCAGCCAGCTCGTCGCCAAGGTCAAAGAGACTGTGAGCGCGCCGTAGCGTTGCAATCGGCCGATCCGCGACCGAGCGCCGCAGGGCTGTGGCCTTAGGCCTCCTTTCTTTTCCCCGGCCAATGTCCATGTTAGGCGCATCCCCTTGCCGGGGAGGAGGAATTCACATGAATCTGTCGCAGCGCATGTGCGCCGTTTTGAAGTCGCTTGCAGTCATTATGGCTCTGGCGTTGCCTTTGACGATTGCTGTTTCGTCCTCGGTCGATGCCCGCATCGGCGGCGGCAGCAGTTCCGGTTCGCGCGGGTCGCGTACATTCTCCGCGCCGCCCACGACGCGCACCGCGCCGAATGCAGCGCAGCCGATGCAGCGCACGATCACACAGCCCGGTGTGAATTCTCCGGCGACTGCGGGCGGCGGGTTCTTCAATCGTCCCGGCATGGGCCTGCTCGGCGGTCTCGCCGCCGGCTTCCTCGGCGCGGGCCTGCTCGGCATGCTGTTCGGCGGCGGACTGTTCGGCGGACTGGGCGGGCTGTCGTCTTTCCTCGGCCTCATCATCCAGCTTGCGCTGATTTACTTCGTTGTACGTCTTGCGATGTCGTGGTGGCAGCGCCGCAACGCGCCTGCCTATGCCAACAATGCAGCGCCGGACATGACACCGGCAAATCAGCAGTCGAACATGCGCGGCGGATTCGGTTTCGGCCTCGGTTCCGGCAGCGCGCCGCTGAACATCACGCCGGACGATTACGACACGTTCGAGCGCATGCTCGGCGAAGTGCAGAGCGCGTGGTCGAACGAGGACATCAACCGTCTGCATACGCTGGCAACGCCTGAGATGGTGTCTTACTTCACGCAGGATCTAGCGGCCAACAGCAATCGCGGCCTCGTCAATCAAGTCTCCGGCGTGAAACTGCTGCAAGGCGATCTCGCCGAAGCCTGGCGCGAAGGCCCGACCGATTATGCCACGCTCGGCCTGCGCTTTTCGCTGGTGGACAAGACGGTCGAACGCGCTAGCGGCCGGATTGTCGAAGGCAGTGAGGTGCCGGTGGAAGTCACCGAAGTGTGGACCTTCCAGCGCCGCAGCGGCGGCAACTGGGAACTCTCGGCGATCCAGCAGGCCTGACAGGCCCCATTTCTCCCCACTATAGGGCGTCACGTTCGCGTGACGCCCTTTTGTTTTGCGCTTTCCTCCGCCATGACAGGGTATTCGATTGCACATAGCCTTCTGGCGATGTGCGAGTCGTCCGACTGGAGTTTGCCCATGAAAGTCATTCCCTCCGGCAGCGTGCCGACCAAACGCGCGCCCGATTCCTATTTCACCGGCACCGTGTTTCAGGATCCGATTTTCGAGACGCCTGCGCCCGCGCATCTCAACGCCACGCGCGTGACGTTCACGCCCGGCGCGCGCACGGCGTGGCACACCCACCCTCTCGGCCAGACGCTGTATGTGATCGCCGGCTGCGGCCGCGCGCAGACTTTCGGCGGGCCAGTTCTTGAGATTCGCGCCGGCGATGTGGTGTGGATTCCGCCCGGCGAAAAGCACTGGCATGGCGCGGCGCCGGACACGATGATGGCGCACATCGCGATGCAGGAATCCAAGGACGGTAAATTCGCCGACTGGATGGAACATGTCAGCGACGCCGATTACTCAAAGCCGGTAGGCAAGTAGTCCCGCGCGCGGCTTTGCGATTGATGCTTCCCGAATCGCGCGTCCTGCCGCATTGCTGACTCATTCGGCGGGCTTTTTGCCAAAGGAACTTGGACCGAAACTCAAACCCTGCCGGGAGGGCCCGATGCGCTACGTCATTCCAGCGATCTATGCGTGCGTGTTTGCGGTTGCGGTGTATTTCGCGGTCGTCCAATCGCCGTTGCCGGAAGCCGTCGCTTCGGTTCCGCAGGATGCGCGCGCGGCGCTGACGCAGCCCGCCGGGGCGAAAGTCGGCAAGCGCGAAACCTGCCGCCAGAGCGTGGCTGGAAAAAATCTGCGCCGCCAGGACGCGCGCGACCAGTTGCAGCTTTGCGTGGCGAAGGCGCGCGTCGATTGTCTTCAGCAGGCGATCGACCAGAAGCTGCGCGCCAATGTCCGCCGCGCCTTCGTCAAGAGCTGCGTCGCGTCGTAAGGCTCTTTGTCGTCCTCGCGAAAGCTGGGACCCATACTCCCTGTATTTTATGTTGAGTCCGGATGGTTCGGCCATTCTCCTTCATCATGACGTTCGGTGGTTATGGATCCCCGCTTTCGCGGGGATGACGACGGATTTAGCCACGCGCACTTTAATCTGCGCATGACCTGATCCGAAAACCGCTTCACACTTTTCGGGGTCATGCGCCAGCCACCCTGTTGTTAGAGACGCGGGCGCGTCTGTCGTGTTTCGCATTCTCAACGCCCTCAAATTGAGGGCGCGCGGAACGCCGGATGCGCTTAACGCATCCGCAGCCTCGCGTGCAAAAGTGAAAAGCACACGAGTAGAGTCACCACGGTCACGCCGCTTCGTCCGGCGCTCCGCACGCAATGGTTGGAACGGCTTGTCTCGCGCTCTCCCCGGTGGGCTGCTGTGCCACCGCTCTGGACCGTGAGAGACTTCCACCGCCGAGGCGACGGACCCTCCCGTTCCTTTCGACGTCAGCATTGCGACGCCGGGACCACGCGACTTGGGCCGTCTGCGCCCGGCACTGCCGTCATGCGAAATGCTTTTCACATTCCGCATTGAGCGCCGTTTGCAGCCACCGCATCCCGCCCCGCGATATGTGACGATCGCGTATCGCCCCTCAAAGTGGGGCGGGACGAATAGGAATATAATCCGATCTCGCGACAAAGTCAATCCTTGATCTTCGCTCCATATTTCAATAATCGTAGAAGTATGGAAATAGAAGATACAGTTTCAGCTCTCTCCGCACTCGCGCAAATAAACCGGCTCGAAACATTCCGGCTGCTTGTGAAAGCCGGACCGGAAGGAATGCCGGCGGGAGAGGTCGCGGCTGCGCTCGGCCTGCCGCCCAATACTCTTAGCTTTCATTTCGACCGTTTGCGAAACGCGGGCCTCGTGACTGTCAAACGTGAGGGGCGCTCGATGATCTATGCCGCGCGCTTCGATGCCATCAACGCGCTGGTCGGTTATCTCACCGAAAACTGTTGCGGCGGCGAACCGGAAAAATGCTTTCCGGCGAAAAAGTCCAAGCAGCGAAAGACCGAACATGCCTGATCCGTTGAACGTGCTGTTTCTGTGCACCGGCAATTCCGCGCGCTCAGTTCTTGCGGAGTCGATCCTGAACAGACTGGGCGCGGGACGTTTCAAGGCGTACAGCGCCGGAAGCCAGCCCAAAGGGCGCGTCCATCCTCGGACATTGGAATTGTTGCAGCGGCTCAATTATCCGGTTGCCGATCTGCGCTCGAAGTCGTGGCTGGAATTTGCAAAGCCCGGCGCGCCGCCGCTCGATTTCATTTTCACCGTTTGCGACGACGCGGCGAGCGAAGCCTGTCCGGTGTGGCCCGGCAAGCCGATGACCGCGCATTGGGGAATTCCCGATCCGGCGGCGGCAACAGGATCGGCTGCCGACATCGCGGTCGCATTCAACGACGCCTATCGCATGCTGTCGCAGCGCATATCCGCGTTCGTTGCGCTTCCGGCAGACAAGCTCAACGATCTGTCCATTCAGAGCAAGCTGCGCGAGATCGGCCAGATGGACGGCGCGACTGCGAAAGCATCGGCAGATTGATGCCGATCATGCGGCGGCTTACGGGTGAATTTTTCGGCACAGCGTTGCTGCTCGCGACCGTCGTCGGCTCCGGCATCATGGGCGAGAAACTGGCGGACGGTAACGTCGCGCTTGCGTTGCTCGGAAACACGCTGCCGACCGGAGCGATTCTTGTTGTGCTGATATTGATATTTGCGCCGGTGTCGGGCGCGCATTTCAATCCGGTCGTCAGCATCGCTGCGGCTTTCGGCGGAAACCTGACGAAGCGCGATTGTGTGCTGTATATCGCCGCACAACTTGCCGGAGCTGTCGCCGGCGTGTGGATCGCGCATGCGATGTTCGATTTGCCGATTTTGCAATCGGTGACGAAGTTGCGTGCGGGTCTGCCGCAATGGATCGCAGAGTTTGTCGCGACGTTCGGGCTGTTGCTGACGATTGAAGGCACGCGGCGTTATCCGATTCCAGCGGTTGCCGCTGCGGTCGGTCTTTATATAACGGCTGCCTATTGGTTCACTGCGTCCACATCTTTCGCCAATCCAGCGGTGACGTTTGCACGCAGTCTGTCCGACACGTTCGCGGGTATTGCTCCGTCCGGTGTCCCCGCGTTTGTGATCGCGCAATGTCTCGGCGGTGTTGCCGCGATCGCGCTGTCGCGAATGATTTTCAATCCCGAACTTTCGCGTTGACGCAGTGATTTCTCCAATTTAGAACCATTCTAAATTGAAGGATTACCCGTCAAATGAAGAATTTCAGCGAACTCACCGAACGCGAAGTGCTGGCCGTCGCCATTTCGGGCGAGGAGGAAGACAGCCGCATCTACATGGCTTTCGCCGAGGATCTGGCCGAACGCTACCCGGACTCCGCGAAGGTGTTTCGCGAGATGGCGGAGGAGGAGAAGGGCCACCGCCATCTGCTGCTCGACATGTATCAGACACGCTTCGGCGAAAACCTGCCGCCGATCCGGCGCGGCGACGTGAAGGGCTTTCTGCGGCGGCGGCCGATCTGGCTCACGAAAAACCTGTCGCTCGACCGCATCCGCAAGGAAGCCGAGACGATGGAATTCGAGGCGGAGCGTTTCTACGCGCGCGCGGCCGAGCAGACGCAGGATGTCGGCGTGCGCAAATTGCTCGGCGATCTGGCTGAACTCGAGAAGGGACACGAGACTCTTGCGGGGAGGCTGACCGAGGCGCTGATGCATTCGGATGCGCGCGCGGAGGAAGACAGAACGCGCCACCGCATGTTCGTGCTTCAATATGTGCAGCCGGGACTTGCGGGGCTGATGGACGGCTCGGTCTCGACGCTCGCGCCGCTGTTCGCGGCGGCGTTTGCAACGCATCAGAATTGGCAGACGTTCCTCGTCGGCCTCGCGGCGTCCATCGGCGCCGGCATCAGCATGGGATTTGCCGAGGCACTGTCCGACGATGGCTCGATGACGGGGCGCGGCTCGCCCTGGCTGCGCGGCGGCATCTGCGGATTGATGACGACGCTGGGCGGTCTTGGCCACACCATTCCGTATCTCGTGCCGGATGCGTGGCCGAACGCATTCTGGATCGCGACCGCGATTGCAGGCGCCGTCGTGTTCGTCGAATTGTGGGTGATTGCGTTCGTGCGCGCGCGCTACATGGACACGCCGTTTTTGCAGGCGGTGTTTCAGATCGTGCTCGGCGGCGCGATCGTGCTGGCGGTGGGGATTCTTATTGGGGCGGCGTAGGTGAATTTGCGAAGTGCAGCGTCCGGGCTAACTTTCAGGCCGCCTCCGTCACCGGCTTGATCTTTTCCAGCGCGCGGCCGATTTCTCGCGCCGCAATCTGCATGTCGTAACGGCTTTGCAGATTCATCCAGAAGTCGGCAGTGGTTTTCAGCGCGCGTCCAAGACGCAGCGCCGTATCGGCGGTGATGGCCGTCTGTTCACTGGCAATCCGCTCGATACGCGTGCGCGGAAGACCGCACGCTTTCGCCAGTTTTCCCGGCGCCATGTTCATCGGTACGAGAAACTCCTCCCGCAGCACTTCGCCCGGATGCATCGGCGGCAGTTTTTTAGTCATATCCATTTTCCCTTGGCAGGTGGGCCGTCGGCCCATTAGTGATAATCGGTGAGTTCGACGTCCGCCGCTCCATCCTTCGTCCAAATAAAGCAGATGCGAAACTGATTGTTGACCCGTATCGAATGCTGACCTTTGCGATCGCCGCTCAATGCTTCTAGTCTATTTCCTGGCGGCGCACGCAGATCGGTCAGCTGCCCAGCGGCGTTCAACATTTCCAGCTTGCGGCGAACGACTTTCAGAAGATTGGCGGGTAGGCCTTTCCCGCCCTTACCATCGAACGCATCTGCCGTCAGCCGGTTGCGAAAACTCCGGATCATGCAGTTAATGTATCACAATATGGTACAAATGCAAGCGATTGTATCATGGAACGATACAATCGGGAAACTGCCGGCCGCACGTCACTTCCCATCCTTCAGCGCCGTCTGTAGCGCCACCAGATCCTCGCGCGCTTTGTCGTCGCTTACGCGCTTGGGCAGATCGTCGAGCATTTTCAGATAGCGTTCGCGGTCCTGCGGCAAAAAGAAGCCGACCCACACTTCGCGCGTGTCGCGGATCGCGCCGGAGACGAGGCGGATGTTCTCCGGCTTCTTGGCGTTGAGGATCACGGCGCCGATCGCACCGATAATCATCTCCGACGCGCCGTGGCGCGCGTTTGTGTAGCCGTCCTCGCGGATTTTCGTGCGGTCGGCCGGCGCAAGGCCCACCATGAACATGTTCATCGCCAGCGCCTCGCGCGCCTGCGCGCGGATCAGGAAATTCATGATCTTCGCGTACTGATCCTCATACTCGGCCATGTTGCGGCCGATTTTTTCCATGTCGGGCTGCGGCCCCGACATCGCGCCGAAAAACAGCAGCGTCTTGTTGGCGTCGTTCGCGGTCTGCATCCAGTCCGGCATCCACGCCAAATCGTCGGGCTTCGCAGGCGGCAGCGCGTTCAGCGCATCGGCGTCGAAAATGCGCGCGAGAAGGGCGGCGACCTCAGGCTTGTATGGATCGGGCCGCTGGTCCTTCTTCAAGCCGTCGATATAGGCGTGAAACGCCTTGCTGGCTTCCTGGGCCGAGGCCGTGATCTTCGCGCCGTCCTGCGCCAATGCAGGCGAGGTGAAGGCAAGGCAAAGAACGAGAATTCTGAAAATGGTCATGGATGAAATCAATTCGGCTGGGTCGGCCTAATTGTCCTTCGCACGCGACACGCTGATCCGCACGCCGGTCTTCGCCACCGCGCAGTGAATGTCGAGCTTGCGATAGCGGGTGTCGAGTTCATAGCCGCGCAGAATGTTGGTGCGGCCTACGCAGCGCTGGATGCCGCGCAGCGTGTCGTCCTTGGTGATGGTGAACACGAGTGCGGAGGCGGAAGCGAGGAAATCGTAATAGGCGTCCGCCGGCTTCTTGTCGGTCGCCGCATACATCGAGTTCGTGCGGTTCTTGCTGGAGCAGCCCAATGAAGCCTGCGTCACCGCCGGATGCGTCAGCGCGATCACGCCGCCGCGCAGTTCGCCGACTTTCAAGCCCGGTATCTGGTCGGCGAGCTGTTTGGCGAGATCGTCGCAGCGGTCGGCGCGGGCGGGGGAGGCGGCAAGGCCCGCCACGGCGATGAAAAATGCAGTCAGATAGATGCGTGCTGTCATGCGATCCCCCGGCGCATTGAACCGTGGAGGGCGAGTTCTGGCAAGCGCGTCATTGCGAGCGAAGCGAAGCAATCCAGAATTGCAAGATTGGATTGCTTCGGAGCTTACGCTCCTCGCAATGACGGTGCTTTCGTCGTCTTCCCTTTGTCGCAAAAGGGATTAGAACGTGTCCAATTGCCCCATTTTGCGAGCTATCCCATGAACGCCCCCACCGCCATCCCGACGCCCAAAGCCGTCCCGCCCTACAAGCACACGCCGCTGTTTCCGCTGGGCGCAGACAAGACGCCGTACCGCAAGATCACGACCGATGGCGTGCGCGTCGAGAAGGTGATGGGCCGGGACATGCTGGTGGTGTCGCGCGAGGCGCTGCGCGCTTTGAGTGAGGCCGCGTTCGGCGACATCAATCATTATCTGCGTCCGGGGCATCTCAAGCAGCTTCGCAAAATTCTCGACGACTCCGAGGCCAGCGACAACGACAAGTTCGTGGCGTTCGATTTTCTGAAGAACGCCAACATCGCCGCCGGCGGCATTTTGCCGATGTGTCAGGACACGGGCACCGCGATCATCATGGGCAAGAAGGGCTGCAACGTCATCACCGACGGCGAGGACGAGGCGGCATTGAGCGAAGGCGCGCGCGACGCTTATTTGAGGCGCAATTTGCGCTATTCGCAGGTCGCGCCGCTGTCGATGTTCGAAGAGAAGAACACCGCCAACAACATGCCCGCGCAATGCGAGATCTACGCCGAGGGTGATGACGCCTACAAGTTCATGTTCATGGCCAAGGGCGGCGGCTCGGCCAACAAGAGCTTCCTGTTTCAGGGCACGCCGTCATTGTTGACGCGCGACCGGCTGTTGGCGTTTCTGAAAGAGAAAGTGCTCACGCTCGGCACTGCTGCGTGCCCGCCCTATCATCTGGCCATCGTCATCGGCGGCACCTCGGCTGAGCTTTGCATGAAGACCGTGAAGCTGGCGTCGGCGCGCTATCTCGATGAATTGCCGACGCACGGCTCTCCTGACGGCAATGCGTTCCGCGATCTGGAGATGGAACAGGAAATTCTCAAGATGACGCAGTCGCTCGGTGTCGGCGCGCAGTTCGGCGGAAAATATTTCTGCCACGATGTGCGCGTGATTCGTATGCCGCGTCACGGCGCGTCATTGCCGATTGGTTTGGGCGTGTCATGCGCGGCGGATCGCCAGGTGCTCGGCAAGATCACCAAGGACGGCGTGTATCTGGAAGAACTCGAGCATCATCCGGCGCAATATCTGCCGGACGTCGAGAGCAAGCTCGGCGGCGAGGTGATCGAGATCGATCTCAATCAGCCGATGGACACGATCCGCAAAGTCCTGTCGCAATATCCGATCAAGACGCGGCTGTCGCTCACCGGCACGCTGATCGTGGCGCGCGACGCGGCGCATGCCAAACTGCGCGAGCGTTTGGACAAGGGTCAGCCGCTGCCGGATTATTTCAAGAACCATCCGGTCTATTACGCGGGGCCTGCGAAAACTCCGGAAGGCTACGCGTCCGGCGCGTTCGGACCCACGACGGCGGGCCGCATGGATTCCTTCGTCGATCAGTTTCAGGCCGCCGGCGGCTCGATGGTGATGCTGGCGAAGGGAAATCGTGCTTCGGTGGTGCGCGATGCGTGCAAGAAATATGGCGGCTTCTATCTGGGGTCGGTCGGCGGTTCTGCTGCGAACCTCGCCGAGCACTGCATCAAGAAGGTCGAGGTCGTCGAATATCCCGAGCTTGGCATGGAAGCGATCTGGAAGATCGAGGTCGAGAATTTCCCGGCCTTCATCGTCATCGACGACAAGGGCAACGACTTCTTCAAGGAATTGAATCTGGGGTGAGGCTTGCTCCGTCATTGCGAGGAGCCAACAGCGCGTTTACGCGCGTCTTGGACGCGCTATGGCGACGAAGCAATCCATTTTGTCCGGCTGGATTGCTTCGCTGCGCTCGCAATGACGGCTGTATCTTACGCCCGCGATCCCTTGAACGGGAACGAGCCCATCGGGCCGATGCCCATCTCGCCCTCGATGGCGTCGCCGTTGACCTTGCCGGTGAAGGCAAGCGTCAGCGGCATCGGATTGGTGATCTTCACCTTCCATGCAACGTCGTTGCCGTTCACGCTGCCGTCGAAGATTTCGGTCTCGTTGCCTTCGGCCGATTGCTTGCCCGTCAAAGTGCCGCCGCTGCTTGCGAGCGTCAGCCCCGCATCGCGGTCGCCCATCGGCGTGCTCATCGTGATTTTCCAGTTGCCGTCAACGGCCATGATGTCCCCCTTGAAATGCGATCCGGCCGGATCGCCTGTGCCGCCTGCTTAGGTGGTCGTTCGCCGCGAGGCAAGCGAACAGACTGTCGCCTGCAAAACTATTCGCCGCCGCCGAACGCGTTGCCGCTCTGAACCGAGCATGACGGCGAGCCGGTCGTTGCCGTCACCGAATACATCCGCCCGTCCGGTCCCTTGCGCTTGATGGCGGCGTCGCCGCTTTTGGCGTCGATCACCTGCAATGTGCAGCTCGTGAAACCGGGGTCGAAGGTGGCGATATATTGCCGCGCGCCGCTCGCGAAAGTCTCCGTGCCGACCAGGCGGTTGCCCTGAAGCGAGACGCCGCCGCCGCTCGTTTCGCCGGGCCCGCGCTCGCCGCTGCGCGATGCTTTTGGGCCGCGGACGGTCCGGCGCAGAAATGTGCGCCCCGCCGAACTGATATAGACGGTGCGGATGTTGAGGTTGTTGTAGGCGCGCTGCTGGCCGTCTTCCGTCGTTGCCATGCCCGACGTGCTCCACGACATGGTGACGGTTTTGTTGAAGGCTTCGGACGAGGCGGCGAGGGCGCTGCCGGCGAATGCCAGCGTCATGAAAAAGACCGGGCCTAAAATCGAACGTTGCGACATCAGGCAATCTCCCCCGAAGGACGTGTCAGCGATACTGCGATGTACCTGTATCCTTGGTCGCCGCAATCCTAGCGGGGTTCACTGGCCCTGCAATGCCGCCGCGCGCAATCTGCGGGTGATAACGATGCGCGTGATAATGTATTGCAGCGCGAACGCCGCAATCTTCGCCCCCACTGCGATCACCGTGACGTAGAACGCCCACAGCTTGACGTCGCCGGTCAGCGCGGTTGCGATCACGCCCGCGCCGAGCACGAACATCAGCACGGCCCATGCATATCCTGCGGCCATCACAACGTCGGCCGCGTTGTTCTTCACGATGTCCGGCGAATAGCGCAGCATCCAGCCGCGCCGCAGCATGATCGCGCCGATGGCAAAATGGGCGATGGACGGCTTCATCAGCACGAAGCGCGGATCGTTGGTGAGGAGGGTAGCGGAGCCGAGCACGATGACGAGCGCAAGGCTCGCCCAGGTCATGACGTCGAGCTTCTGGCCCGTGATGCGGGCATAGATGAACTGGCCGATGGCGCCGGCGATTGCGATGCCGGTTGCGATCAGCACGTCTCCGGTCGCGAGATAAACGACGAGAAAGACGATGGTGGAGAAGAAATCGACGAAAAGCTGTTTGAAGACGTTGGCCATCGCGCGGTTCTCACACGCGATGGCTGTCGAGGCAAGCCGGGCGGGGCATCGGCATCACAGCAAAGGTGCTGCCGACAGGTTTGCTTCGGCGGCATGCGGCGCAAGGCGGCAGCCGCACTGCGTCACATGACCGCTGGTCTGAGACAGCGTTGCCGCGAAGGCTTCTTCGCCCTTGAGCGACAGGCCGGTCAGCGCGAAAACGACAGCAAGGCTCGCCAGCAACAGAATTGCGGAGCGGTGCTGGGCGCGGCGGATGAAGAACTGCACGATGGCGGTGAAGGTCGCCGCAATCGCTGCGGTGAGCACGTCACCGGCAAGCAGGAATGTCGCGAAGAACACGGCGGTCGAGAGGAAGCTGAGAATCGAGTTCGTAAATGCGCGGGCCATGATGCCCTCCTTGAGATGTCGTCGAATTGTAATGGGTTGTCCGTTAGTCGTTGCGAAGGCGGTTTGGGTTCAAGCCAGTTTCATAGCGGTTCCCTCGGCTCCGGCACGGACGCGCTTGGGATACCACTGGGTGAAAAGTCCGGCGCCGTTGCGTGCGGCGAAGGCGATGGCTGCGCCGGCCCACAGCGGCGTGCTGGGAATGTAGGTGGAGGCGATGTCGGCGATCAGCATCAGCGTCATCGCGCCGATCCAGACCCATGTGATGATGTAATTGGCGCGCTTGAACGTCGGCTGTTGGAGAATTTCGGGTTCGACCGCTTCGCGCGCATATTGCAGCGTGAAGGGGAAACGCAGCGTCAGCGAGCCCAGCGCGATGACCAGCATGCCGCTGTCGAGCGCGATGCGCACCTGCGTCGGGGTCAGCGCCTGTTCGGCGATCTGATGATGGGCCAGCAATGCGGCGAACACGACGAACGCGCCGCCGGTCAGGATTTTCAGCGAGCGGCCCCGGATCGCGTCCCAGCCGAACACGGCCAGCGCGACAATTGCCGACGCGGCGAGGGCCATCTGAACGCCGGACAGCATCATCAGCGAAGCGAAAGTCCCGAACGGTGCAAGCGTGAGAAAGAGGGTCATGGCGGTCGTCCCGGAGGATTTATCTTGACGTTGTAAAGATGCAGATACGCCCTCCCATGCCTCCCGTCAAGCGAAATCTTGACAGCGTCAAAATATCGCGTATTTTTGATCCATGAGCCTCAAGACCGCCAAATCCCTGAAAACAGGCAAAATCGCCGTCAAAACGGCGAAAATGGCTGCTGTTGCGCTCAAAAAGAAGGCTCTGGAAAAGGCCGATTCCGAGCGTGCCTATCATCACGGGGATCTGCATGAGGCGCTGCTACAGGCCGCCAAGCGCGTCGCCGAACGCGAGGGCCTTGTCGGGCTGACGCTGCGGGCCGTGGCACGCGAGGCGGGTGTCTCGCATGCCGCGCCGGCGCATCATTTCGGCGACATCACCGGATTGTTGAGCGAACTCGCCGCCATCGGGTTTCAGAAGTTTCGCGCGGCGATGGTCGAGGCCGCCGAGAAGGCGAAAGTGGCAGGCATTTCGGAAGGCGGCGCGCGCGCCAAGGCCTATGTCGGTTTCGCGCGCGACAATCCGTGCATGTTTCAACTGATGTTCCGCGCCGAGAAGCTCGACTACGACCGCCCGATGCTGCACGAGGCGTCGGTTCAGGCGTTCCAGAATCTCGCCAGAGCCGTGGGCGCCAAACGCCACGAAGAAGTTTCGCCCGACCGTCTGACGCTGGAGCAGGGCGCCGAGATCGCCCGGTTGTGGTCGATGGTGCACGGCTTCGCGCTGCTCTATCTCGACGGCCGTCTGCACAACATCATGGCCGGGCTGCCGCCTGGGACCACCGAAGAAATGTTGCTGGCTGCGATGTTGAGGCCGGAAGCGCCGCCGAAGGCGTGAGTTTCTAATCCGGCCGCGCCAGTTCGACCGCCCGCCCGCTGTTGCCGATCACCCGAACGCTGCCGGTGCCGCAAACAAAATCGCGCGCGATTTCATCCGCCGCCTTGCGGGCCAGCTCATTGGCGTCGGGATTGGCCTGCACGTCGATATAGGCGACATGGCAGACTTTGCCCGGCGGCAGGCGCGTCACCACCAGCATCGGCTTGGCGATGGGCCGGTTGTCCTTGCCGGTGTCGTTGTTGTCGGCGAGATGCCACTTCTGGATCATCGCGAACGGGCGTTTGGTCTTGTCGGCGGTGCGCCATTCGATGGTGTGGGATGTCGAACTGAACGGCCCGAACCACGCCTTTGCAGCTGGCTCGGTTTCGGCGACCTTGACGGTACGCGCGGCGGAGACCGTCTCCCGCAGATCGTCCTCGCTGATGACGACGGCAAGTCCCGCCGGACCCTTGCAGGCCCGCGTTCCCCAGCCGACCTCCCGGTCCGCTCGCAGCACGCGGCAATCCTTCGGCGCGGTCGAGGTGTAGATGCTGACAATTTGGGCGGATTGCGCGGCGGCCGGGCCCGCTGTCGCCAGCAACAGGAGTGCTGCGGCCTTCGGTGACTTGCAGGGCATTCCCGGAACCCTTCTCGTGACGTGGTGTTGATGCCGAAGCCTTCGTCGCACACCGCATGTGGGCGGTTCGATGCATTGAACTGAAATGCAATGACTTTGTCATCGGAATCGCACTACAAAGAAGCGTCCATCCCCTGTTTGTGAAGTTCAGTGAGCCTTCGTCCCCGTCATGCCTGCAATTTCTGCCCGTAAGCCCTACCGCATTGGCCGTTCCCGCACCGGGCTCGGCCTTTTCGCCACCAGAAAAATCAAGAAGGGCACGCGGATCATCCGCTATTTCGGGCCGATGCTCGACTGCAAGAAGCCCAAGGACGACGCGATCGACAACAAATATCTGTTCGAGATCACGAGCCGCTGGACCATCGACGGCTCGGTTCGCAGAAACACCGCGCGCTACATCAACCATGCGTGCAAGCCGAATGCGGAATCCGACGTCAAAACGAAAAAGCGGCGGGTCTATATCCGCGCGATCAAGGCGATCCATCCGGGCGACGAGATCAACTACGATTACGGCACCGATTACTTCAAGGAATTTTTGAAGCCGATCGGGTGCAAATGCGATGCCTGCGAAAAGAAGCGCGCCAAAAAACGCGCCGAGGCGCGTGCCGAAAAATTGCGGCTCAGGCGCAAGGCGGAAAAGAAGGCGCTGAAGAAATCCGAGAAAGCCAAGCGCAAGCTCGAAAAGGCGAAGGCGAAAAAATTGAAGTTCAACGCCGCCCATCCGCATGCGCGCGGCAGCGGCAAGCCGAGCAAGACCAAGTCGGCGCGGACCAAGTCGTTCGTCTCGCGGCCGGCGAAAAGCCCGGCTCTTGCGAACCGGGCTTCATCGACCTGACGTCGCTGTCGGAATGCGCGGCTGAGCCGCGTCAGATTCCCTTGAACAGGTTGCCCGCCAGCAGGACGACGTAGCCGATCAAGAGCGTGACGAAAGTGTTGCCGCCGACGACCGGAATTTTCACGCCGGCATAGACGACGAGCACGGCAAGGATCGCCAGAATGACGGAAATCAGAAAAACCGGCAGAGTGGGTGCGCTGAGATTCATGTGATGCCCCTTTGTCGCCGCACCAGCGCGGCTCGCTTAAATCAAGCGCCTGCGCGGACGGCGATGCAAGGGGCGGGGTGTCACACGGCGACCTAATCCCTGTGGATGAATCGATTGCATTGATGTGGAGCGTTGATTCTTCAGGTCGTCCCCGCGAAGGCGGGGACCCATACTCCCATGCGTCAATTTTTCTGGAGGTCGTTGGGCTATTCCCGTCTTGCCACTAACCTTGGTGGTTATAGGTCCCCGCCTTCGCGGGGACGACCGGGGATGCCGGACATCTTGTCGCTGCGACGGCCCGCGCCTATCTGTGACGCAGCCTTTTGAAAGGACTGCGCGATGACCAGGCCGCTCCAGATCGACATCGTGTCCGACGTGGTTTGCCCGTGGTGTTACATCGGCAAGAAGCGGATCGAGGATGCACTGGCGCTGGCGAGCGACGTGCCGGTGGACGTGCACTGGCGGCCGTTTTTCTTGAACCCGTGGGTGCCGCGTGAGGGCATCACGCGCGACGAATATCTCACGGCGAAGTTCGGTTCGGTCGAAGCCTATAAGGGCATCGCGGGCCGCGTGGCGCAGGCCGCCGCCGACGAGGGGCTCGAATACAATACGGAGCTTGTGAAGCGCCAGCCCAACACCATTGACTGTCACCGCCTGATTCACTGGGCGGAAGCAGAGGGCAAGGCGGCAGCGATGAAGCAGCGGCTGATGGAGCTTTATTTCCGCGACGGTGGCGATCTCACGGACACCAATGTCCTTGTGCAGGCCGCAGCCGACATCGGCATGGATGCGGAGTCTGTCCGCAAGCGTCTTGCGACCGATCAAGATGTCGCGCTGATTTCCGCGCAGGCGAAGGACGCGTCCGACAAAGGCATTTCCGGCGTGCCGACCTTCGTGTTCGCGAATAAATATGCCGTCTCCGGCGCACAACCGGCCGAGCAGCTGGCGAAGGCGATCCGCCAAGTGTCGCAGGAAATCAACGCCGCCGCTTAAGACAGCCGCCAGGCGATATAGATCAGCACCAGCAGCATTGCGGTTTGCAGTGCCAGCAGCGCGTGCAGCAGGTTGCGGAAATCGTTGACCCAGTCTTTCGAGTTTTTCAGGAAGTCGTCGAACTTCGGCGAGATCAGCGACAGCCAGTTGGGGAGGTCGCTCACGTTTTCGGTCCTCTACGCTGCGACCGGCGCCGCATTCGGCGACGGCAGTTTGTACGGCAGGAACGACACCGCAATGAAGATCAGCGCCGCCGCCCCCGACATCAGCCAGAACAGCGTGTCGAAGCCGTAATTGCCGTAGACGAACGCGATCAGCGGCAATGCCAGCGCGAACGCCGTGAAGCTCACCACGTAACGCACGCCGTAGATTCGCGCGCGTGCTTCGCCGCTTGCCATTTTGCCGATCATGAAATCGTTGATCGGAATTTGCCCGAATGCGCCGAGCATGAAGCCAAGTGCCGCCGCCAGCGCGTAGCCGTCCTTCAATCCCGGCATCGCGGCGAAGAACACGACCTGAATCGCGGCCACGATCATAAAGACGGTTCGAGGCCCGAGTTTGTCGAGCAGCGCGCCGACGACAAGCTGTGCCATCGAGGCCATTGCGAACACGATGAAGGTGAATGCGCCAATCGCGGTTGCGATGTCGCCCTTTGCGGCGGGCACGCCGGTCGCCGACAGCCACTGTGTGATTTGCGCGGCGATGCCTTGCAGGCGCTCGTCGAAGATTTTCGGCAGCGCGAATGTCGTCGACTGGAAGACAAGGCTTGAGACGGCGGTCGTGAGAAACACGATAGCCGAAATCCGCAGCAGCATCGCCTTCATGGATGCCGACTGCGCCTGTCCGCCCGCAGCAGCAACCGGCACTTTATGATGCGCGGTCGAGAGCTCGCCCCACTGATGGGCGGTGTAGAGAATTCCCAGCACGATTGAGACGATGCCCGGCACGACGAAGGCGATGCGCCATCCGCCGTGATCGATGAAGTAGCCGGTGATGAGCGCGGCCGATGCAACGCCGAGATTGCCCCAGATGCCGTTCATGGCAAGGCGCATGCCGGTGTTTTTCCATTTCTGCGTGACGATCGCCAGACCAACCGGGTGATAGATCGCCGCGAACACGCCGATCGCGAACAGCCCGATGCCGACTTGCAACGGCGTCTGCGCGAAGGATGTCGCGAGCGACGCCGCGCCGATGCCGATGAAGAACACCGCGATCATGCCTTCGCGGCTCCATTTGTCGGCCAGCCATCCGGCCGGCAGCGAGAACACGCCGAAAGCGAAGAAGCCGGGCGTGGCGTATTTCAGAAGTTCGCCGTAGCCGAGGCCCCATTCGCGCGACAGCGCCAGCGCCGCCACCGTCGCGAAAATCAGCGTGAACAAATGATCGAGGAAATGGCCGACATTGAGAAACAGGAAGTGGATGCGGTCGCGAGTCATGATGGCCCCGGCAGGAGGATTCGCCGCACAGCGTAGCGGCTTGCGGCGCGGGCTGTCATACGAAATCGGCAACCGTCCTATTCGGATTGGTTGCCGGTATCGTTTGCGGACGGAAGGGTGCGGTGCGGCGAATCTGCCTCACGCCTTCTTCAGATAGTAGTTCGCGTTCTTGCCGAGCGCGATGCGGCGGATGATCCGGCGCATCGTTTCCGACGAGCGCAGCGGTTCGACCACGGCGCGGGCGCTGCGCCACACGGCGAGCTTCACCGCATCAAGCGAAGCATTCTTGCCGGGCGCTGCTTGCGGCAGACCGAGCGAACGGAGGAACGAGTTGCAGAAATGCAGATCGTTCATGCGCTTCACCTCTTCGGTCTTCCAGGTGATCGCCATCGAGATCGAGTAGGTGCCGGCGGTCTTCACCCAATGCGGCCATTGATACGGAATGTAGCAGCCGTCGCCGCCGACCAGTTTGAACACGGTGCCGCGCGGCATGAAGTCATCATTGTAAGGCACGTTGCGGTGCTTGGTGGTCGAGTATTCGACCTGCTGGTCGTTCGCAATTCCTCCATCGCGGTTGTCGAACACCGCAAACGTTTTGTCGCCGTGGATCTGCACGAAGAAATTGTCCTCTGCGTCCATGTGGAACGGCGTCGTCGAATTCGGCGACGACACGAACAGGAATCCCTCGATCTGCGAGAAGCCGGCGTCCTCGACGCTGTTGAATCCGCGTGCACGCGCCACCGACGTGAGTGCGTCTTCGAGCAGCGCGCGATATTCGGGGTCTTTCTCGATGCGCTTGAGCACCATCCATGCGCCCGCGCTCTCGATGCGCCTGACGACTTCGACCGGATCGAGATCGACCGACTTCACCTTGTCCGGGTCCTGGCTGATCTGCGCGTTGCCGGAATTATATTCGATCAAATCGCGCGGCATGTCGGCTGCGAGCTTGGCGATGCGCGTCAGCGACAGCAGCGGATGGCCGGACAATTTGTGCCTGATGCCGAACGGCTTGAGCGGAAAGTCGCGGGTCAGCGCATCGTTGTCGGCGGTGATGACGGGCGCGATATTGGTATTCGCGTTCATGATTTTTTCTCCCGGATGTGGCGAAGGAAATGAACGAAGCGGCGTGCGGGCTCGCGCATGGCGCGGCGCACGAACAAGGCAAAGCGGATCGCTGCAACCAGCGGATCGCGGCGGTAGAGCGGAATGAGGACGTCGCCGACGGCGAGGCGTCCGCGCCAGATCGGCTCGATCATCGGGTGGCCGGGGGCCGCAGTCGAATCCACGAGCTTGATCGCGGGATCGGCGCACAGATGCCGCGTCAGTTCGAGCGTGAGCTGCACGCCGGGCGAGAATTTCGCGAAACGCTCATCGACGCCGAGCTTGAAATAGAAGGCGCGGTCGAGGTGTTTCAGCACGATTGCGGAGGCGACCGGCGTGTCGCCGGCGTTGAGCGTGACGATCTCGCACTGGCCTCGTGCGGCTGCCGCCACGACCGCGCGCCGGATGAACGCCGCATCGCCGTCATCTTGCTTGAGCGCGGTGCCGCGCCTGGCTTTCCAGCCGCTGGCTTCGAGATCGAGGAAGGTTTCGAGCGCGCGTTCGATTTCGCCCGGAGCGGACGCGATCGTGAAAATCACGTCGCCATGTTCGGCAAGGCGGTTGCGCTGGCGGCGAAGCTCTTTCAGTTTCTTCGGTCCCAGCGCCTCGCGCAGAAGATCGTCGGCATCGCGCGTGGCATCGAGGCAGGCGCGAAGATGCGAGGTGAGGATGCGCGGGTGCATGCCGTCCTGTTCGAGCACGCGCGTGAAAGCCGTCAAAACTGCGCCGTGAACAGGCGTGTCGCGCAGGATCAGCGCGTGCGCGCCGGCATCGCGGGCGTTCTGCATCATGACGGAAACCGCATCGTCGGCTGCATCGCGATCGAGAATCGGCGTCGCCAGCGTGCCGTAAGGATCGGCATTGACCAGCGCGGGCAGGGGCAATTTATAAGCGCGCCACGCCGACATTGCCGGCATCAGGCCGAACAGGCGCGGATTTGAACGGTCGTTCGCTATGGCTGTGAGTGCGGACGCGCCGGTGCGGCTGCGCGCGGTTGCGTTCACGGCACTTTCCCATTCGGGAAGATAATAGGCGTTGGGTTCGAGTGCGTTGGCGCTCAATTGCCGCCAGCGGTCGATGCCGACGGTTTCGAGCGGCAACAGCGCATTGCGCGAATGCGTCTCGGCGTGCAGGCGTGCCAATGCCATCTCGCGCCGCGAGCCTGAGACTTCTGTCGCAGGAGCAAAATCCGTCACGTCCCGATCCCCATTCCCCGCCGCGCCGAATTCTGCGGTCCGCGCGCGCGTCATTCTTCTCATTGAAAGCGAGGATAGGGACAGAATCTCAAAATCGAATTGGAGGTTACGGTTAAATCGGAACGGTTGTTTTCACACGCTCTTAACCAACGCTGGCGCGCTCCAAGAGTCAGACGATGAGGAATTATGCAAAGCAGGCAGACGAATGAACGGTTAACCGTATTCGTTATGCCTGCTTAAACGAACGGAACATAAGTTCCCGTTTTTGGCACGGGAGAATTCCGTGTGCCGTCAATAGGAGATTGTAAATGCGGCGCCTTCTTTCGAGCTTCATGTCGGATGAGTCAGGGGCGACTGCTATCGAGTACGGTCTGATCGCGGCGGGCATCAGCCTCGCGATCATTGCTGCGGTCAACGGCCTCGGCACCAACCTCGGCAGCAAGTTCACGTCGATCAACACCTCCCTGAAATAACTCCGCTTGTGGCTGAGCGAGCTATTCGATCGGGCTCCAGCGTCATGCTGGGGCCCGTTTCATTTTCCACTATTCAAATTTCACGCCGATGCGGCGGCCCTTGCTCCACACCATCCGGCAGCGCCGCAGAAAATTGTCGGCGGCGATGGCGAGCTTGAACGACGGCGGGATTTGTTCCACCTCCGCGAGGTCGAGGCCGGCTCCGGTGTCCGACACGTTTCGCACCGTGCAGTCGAGGCCGGCGCCGCCGAATGAGATGGTGCCGCCTTTCAGCACGCGATGCCGGGGCGCACTGCGTTTTTCGGTTGTATCCGTCATGGCATTGTTCATGGCGCTGTCCTGCCAAAAATGACGGTTGAGCCTAGCGCAACGGCGTTGGCAGAGCGTGAATGAATACCCTGCGTTTGTGCGGTATCGCGTTCAACTTTGATTTAGAAGTCGAACGGCCTTTTGCCTTGAAATCGCCCATGCGGTATTCTCTGAGGGGAACGAGACGGCGGATGGACGCGCCGCGAATGAGGGAGAGTTCGATGCGGATCATTCATGCGGTTGCGCTGCTTTGTCTGACGGCGGCGCCGGCTTTCGCGCAGGGCATGGCCCCGACCGGCGGGACGAATTTCACTCCCGGCTTCCGGCTCGGCGAGGGCAAGGAATACACCGACGACGAAAAGGCCAAGATGAAGGCCAACGAGGACGCCGCCAAGGCCGCGCGCGCGAAAATGCCCGACGCCAAAGTCAGTTCGGATCCGTGGGCCGGCGCGCGTGCCGCCGAAACGCAGACCAGGCCCGCGACGAAGAAGCCGCCGCAATAGATTTCAGTGCATGAATTAGGCCGTGAACCCATAAATCTGCTGAGTAGACGATTTGCCTGAGTCCGCTATGCCCCGATAGCCGGCCAGATTCCGGGTCACATCTGAATGACACGATGGGCCAACAGGCGAAATCGCTAATCATCCGTAGTATCGTTCAGCTCTGTTGCACCATCAGGCATGCGGGACGCCATGCTTACAAACTTGAGCAGCCCAAGAGGCCTCTTCCTCCTCTTCTTAGTGTTTTGGCTGATGCTGTCAGCCGGACGGTCCTTTGCCGGCGACGAGGAGGTCTGGGCGGCACTAAAGACAGGCGGCAAGGTTGTCCTCATGCGTCACACTCAAGTCGACGTGCGAGAAGGGATAGGGCATCTCGCCCCCGGGAACTGCGCGGAGGAAGTAAACCTTTCGCCTGGCGGCATAGAACAGGCCAAGCGAATCGGCGAAGCCTTCCGCGCCCACGAGGTTGCGGTCGGGGAGGTCCTGACTAGCCCCTTTTGCCGTTGCATCGACACCGGCACCCTTGCGTTCGGTCACGCGACGCCTGTTCAATTTCTCAGACCACCCGGTACCGTATCGGAAGACCGGGCTACATTGGATCGGCAAAGCGTCGTCCGTGAAATTCTGAAACACCATGGCCCCTCAAACTTGATCATGATTACCCATGATCTCAACATCGCTGACCTGGTGCTTGAGGGCACGGTGCCGATGGGTGAGTTTTTCGTGGTCCAGCCGAAAGCGACTGATTTCAGAATCATCGGCAAGATTCAATTGAACAAGGAGTAACTCATGGTGCTGCTCGGGGTACGGTGAGAATGACCGTCGCGTGCTCAATGGCATTTTTTTGGATTCTGCGATCGGGTGTGCCGTGGCGTGTCGCGACCCGATAAGACAAGCTCGCGGCCAGTTATCCAGACTTCGTCAAGCTCGCGTCAATCCGCATTTGGCTACGCGCTAATGAGTCCGCACCCTAGTGCTTGGGAAATTCCGACAGCAACTGCATCCAGACATATGCGAATGCGGCAAGGCCGAACAGCGCGAGCACGGCTGCGAGTTGCAGCAGCCGCCCGATCAGGACCAGCACGAGCGCCGGAAAAGTCAGAATAAAGAACACGCCGCCGAGCGGAATGACCGCGAGCCACTGAAAGCCGGTGCCGTCGCCCTGCGGCACATGGGCGATGTGATAGAAGGTATAGAGCCAGAACAGGAGACCCGCGCCAGCAAGACTTGCGGCGAATGTTCTCAAATGCGGCGAGGGCGCGGTGTTGGCCATAAAGGCTTGTCGCATTCACACGCCGATGTGTTCAAGCATCGACAGATAAGCGCAAGGCCGCCCCGGAGGGCGACCTTCGTTCGTTCGGCAGCGAATGCCGCCGCCTTGGCGTCAGTAGCCGCCGTAACCGCCGCCGCAGGCTGCGATCGCGCCGGGCTGGCCCATGCAGTTCTGCCAGTTGACGTTGCCCCAGCCGTAATAGCGCGCGCAGTCCTGTTTCCACACCGCACAGCTCTGGGCCGGACGCCGGTAAGCGTAACCGCCGCCTCCGCCGTAATAGCCGCCGCCTCCGCAGGCTGCGATTGCGCCGGGCTGGCCCATGCAGTTCTGCCAGTTGCCGTTGCCCCAGCCGTAATAGCGCGCGCAATCCTGTTTCCAGACCTCGCAGGACTGGTACTGGGCAGTTGCGGGCGCTGAGAAAAGCCCGATTGCCAAAATCGCGGCGATCCCCAGTCCCGATAATTTCCTCATGGCGTCCTCCATCTTGCGCGAGCGAAATGTTCCCGCATCATCGTGGGCGAAAGTGCGTCGCGTTCAAGCGATAAATAGACGGCGGTCACTGAATTCTGCATGAACGGCGGCGCCGAGCCGGACGATGCTGCCGCGGTCGAACGACGCAGCCTGCGGGTCAGTCGTCCTCCGTCAGCAGATTTGTCAGGCTTCGGATTGCGGGTGCTGCGAACAGCACGACGGGAAGCATGACGATCCACGCCACGATGGCGGAGCGGATCCAGTGGGTGAGGAAAGTGCCTCCGCCGAAGAAGGGTGCGCTGGCGACGGCGGCGGCCACCGCCGAGGTCAGCCCCGATTGAATGATTCCGAAGACGAAGTGGCTGTAGCGGCGGGGAATTCCGGGCATGGGCGCTGCGGCTTTCGGCAGAAGAGATTTATTGGCGAAAGCGATGCAAGAAAGAGGCCGCAGGCTGGGACAGTCTTGTGCTTTTTCAGGCCGGTGCTGGCGTTTGCGGCGATGGGGATGGAGTCCCCCGACACCCGCCGCAGGCGCCTCATAGCTTTGCGGCTGATGACTCCTACCGGACGCCCGCGCGTCGGTAGGAGCTTGTTTCCTTCCAGCGGCGTCCAAGCGGAGGACGCCATGACTGGAATTCCGACCTCGCTCGCCATTGCGATCTGGATCGCCGGCTCATGCTGGGCGGTCGCGCTCGTCGCGTATTTTCTGAATGCAGAGATGAATTTTCTGGCGCGGCTTCTGATCGTAGGTGCCACGACGGGCGCGGCGGAGTGGTGGTGGAGGAGGAAGAGGTGAAGCGAGACGTCCGGCCACTGGCCTTGACATCGCCGCGAAATGTGATTATATTCCTATCGCTTCATTCATGAGGGGCGCTTCTAGAGGCGTGCTTGAAGTGGAATGAAGTGCGGTGCCCGCGCGTGTGGTTCGCAGCCACACGTCCGGGAGGCGAGGGGTCACCGACCGGGCCAACTACGTGGCTCTGTCTTCAGTGACTGCACGCGGTGCGGCTGAAGGGTGCGAGAAATCCACCCGGATGAACGAGCATCCTAAAGGTGTTCGGATCCCACACCCGGAAGAGCGGTCCTCTCGCCAAAAGTCCCGCAGCGGATCAGAAGGCGCGTTCGCGCTGAAACATCTGCGCATTGGAGCGCCGCAAGGCGGTGCGCGTTTCGGATTTGCCTTTCGCTAGGGTAAAGACGTAACGCGACGACAACAAGGTTGCGCCTCGCGGCGCTCCACTGCCCCATCACTGATGAGGGCGAACGAGAGTTTATTAACCCGGCCGCCGAGAGGCGCGTGCGGGGTGAAGGTGCGGGCACATCGCATCGACCGCGCGAGCGCCCGCGCCGCGTCGCTTAAGTCGTTTGCGCTTAGTGACCGGAAAAAAGAGCTTAGTTTCCTTTGTAAGTTGCCCACTCACGCCACCGCTTTATGGCGGTGCTTTCACTGCGGTCTTCAGTGGTGTGATACTCGCCCATGTATTCGCCACCACAGACCCAAACCGATTTGGATTTTTGGTTGGTTGTAACGGTGTGTGGCTTATCCCAAACTTTAACAGTGTGTTGACCCATATTGGTTCTCCGCGTCGGCGAGACCTAAGCACGAATGTTCAGCGTGCAAACTAACCCTACCACCCAAAAAGAACATATTGCGAACTGAGAACAAATAGGGTACATTGGTTCCCATCGGCATTCAGGGAGATTCCCTTAATTCCGGTCCGTCCTTGGAAAGTGGCCTGAAATGCAGGCCGTTTGTCCGGGTGGCGAATCCCCGTCATAAGGAGCAACACGATGGCCCCCGCCGCCCTGCGTATCGTCGAAGGATCGTCCATGGACAAGACCAAGGCCCTGTCGGCCGCGCTCTCGCAGATCGAGCGCCAGTTCGGCAAGGGCTCGGTCATGAAGCTCGGCAAGAACGACCGTTCGATGGAAATCGAGACGATTTCCACAGGCTCCTTGGGCCTCGATATTGCGCTCGGTGTGGGTGGCCTTCCCAAAGGCCGCGTCATCGAGATTTACGGCCCCGAATCCTCCGGCAAGACCACGCTGGCGCTGCATTGCGTGGCCGAAGCGCAGAAGAAGGGCGGCATCTGCGCCTTCATCGACGCCGAACACGCGCTCGATCCGGTCTATGCCCGCAAGCTCGGCGTCAATGTCGACGAGCTTCTGATTTCCCAGCCCGACCATGGCGAGCAGGCGCTCGAGATCGCCGACACGCTGGTGCGCTCCGGTGCGGTGGACATTCTGATCGTGGACTCGGTGGCAGCCCTTGTGCCGCGCGCCGAACTCGAAGGCGAGATGGGCGACAGTTTGCCCGGTTTGCAGGCGCGGCTGATGTCGCAGGCGCTGCGCAAGCTCACCGCGTCGATCAACAAGTCCCACACGATGGTGATTTTCATCAATCAAATCAGAATGAAGATCGGCGTGATGTACGGCTCGCCCGAAACCACCACCGGCGGTAATGCCTTGAAGTTCTACGCCTCGGTGCGTCTCGACATCCGCCGCATCGGACAAATTAAAGAGCGCGACGAAGTCGTCGGCAACCAGACCCGCGTCAAGGTCGTCAAGAACAAGCTCGCGCCGCCGTTCAAGCAGGTCGAATTCGACATCATGTATGGCGAGGGTGTCTCCAAGATGGGCGAAATTCTCGACCTCGGCGTCAAAGCCGGCATCGTCGAGAAGTCGGGCGCATGGTTCTCCTATGACAGCGTGCGCCTCGGCCAGGGCCGCGAGAACGCCAAGGCGTTTCTCAAGGCGAACCCGGACATGACCGGCAAGATCGAAGCCGCGATCCGGCAGAATTCGGGATTGATTGCCGAGCAGATTCTGGCAGGCTCACCGGAGCGCGATGCCGACGGCGAGGAGCCGGCGGAGGACTAAAAACTTCCGGGATAAATTTGAGAGACCTGCGTAGCGTACCGGGTCTCGATAAGCGAATGGGCGCTGAGGATGTTGAGTTGCCGACATCCCCAGCGCCTGTTTGTTTTTTTAATATTGCGTGTTGAATGCGCCGTCATTGCGAGGAGCACTTGCGACGAAGCAATCCAGTATCCCTGCCGTTGAAAGATGGATTGCTTCGCGGAGTTTATCATCGGGCCGGCAGAGCCGGACCCGTTGGCTCGCAATGACGGAAATCATTCCGCCGCCTGCGCGTAGTCCGACACCGGCGGGCACGAACACACCAGATGCCGGTCGCCGAACACATTGTCGACGCGTCCGACCGGGCTCCAGTATTTGTCGGTGCGCGAGACGCCCGCCGGGAAACAGCCTTCCGCGCGGCTGTAGGCGCGGGCCCACGCGTCGTCGGCGATGTCATGCACCGTATGCGGCGCGTGCCGCAACGGCGACGCTTCGATGCTCCAGCGCCCGGCCTCGACCTCCGCGATCTCGTGGCGGATCGCAATCATCGCATCGCAAAAGCGATCCAGCTCGGCCTTCGATTCGGATTCCGTCGGCTCGATCATCAGCGTGCCCGGCACCGGGAAGCTCATGGTCGGCGCATGGAAGCCGTAGTCGATCAGCCGCTTGGCGATGTCGTCCACCGTCACGCCGCTCGATGTTTTCAGCGCGCGCGGATCGACGATGCATTCATGCGCGACGCGGCCTTTCGCGTTTTTGTAAAGCACCGGGAAATGCAGATCGAGTTTCTTCGCGATGTAATTGGCGTTGAGGATCGCCACTTCCGTCGCGCGCGTCAGCCCTTCGCCGCCCATCATCAGCAGGTAGATGTAGGAAATCACGAGGATCGACGCCGAGCCATAAGGCGCGGCACTCACCGCACCGACCGCAGCCGTTTTATCGTTCTTGCCGTCTTTCCCGATATGCCCCGGCAAAAATGGTGCGAGATGTTTCTTCACGCCGATCGGCCCCATGCCGGGTCCGCCGCCGCCATGCGGAATGCAGAACGTCTTGTGCAGATTCAAATGACTCACATCCGCGCCGTAGTCGCCCGGCCGCGCGAGCCCGACCTGCGCGTTAAGATTGGCGCCGTCGAGATAAACCTGTCCGCCGTGCTTGTGAACGATGTCGCAGATGTCGCGAATGTGCTCCTCGAACACGCCATGCGTGGACGGATAGGTAATCATCACCGCCGCGAGACTAGCCGAATGCGCTTCGGCCTTCTTGCGCAGGTCGTCCACATCGACATTGCCGTGCGCGTCGCACGCGACCACGACCACATCCATGCCGACCATCGCGGCGGAGGCCGGATTGGTGCCGTGCGCGGAGGAGGGGATGAGACACACCTTGCGATGCGGCTCGTTGCGAGAGGCATGATAGGCGCGGATCGCGAGCAGCCCGGCATATTCCCCCTGCGCACCGGAGTTTGGCTGCAACGACACGGCATCGTAGCCCGTAATGTCGGCGAGCCATTTTTCCAGCCGCGCGAACATCGCCGCATAGCCCGCAGCCTGATCCTTCGGCGCGAACGGATGCAGCGATCCGAATTCCGGCCATGTCACCGGGATCATTTCGGTGGTCGCGTTCAGCTTCATGGTGCATGAGCCGAGCGGGATCATCGCGCGGTCGAGCGCGAGATCGCGATCCGACAGCTTGCGCATGTAGCGCAGCATCTCGGTCTCGGAGCGGTGCGCATGAAACACCGGATGGGTGAGGAATTTTCCGGTGCGCTTCAGATCGGACGGCAGCGCGTCGCGCGCGTCTTTCTCGATCTCGGCATAGATAAGTTTGGCGCCAAACGCGCGCCAAACCGCTTCGACCGTTTCAGGCGTTGTCGTTTCATCCACGGCGATGGAGATTGTTTCGCCGTCAACGCGCAGATTGATTGTCTCGCCGCTGGCGCGCGCGATGATTTTGCCGGCATCTTTTGTGTTCACGCTCACGGTGTCGAAAAAATTGTCATGCAGCGGAGCGAAGCCGAGTTTGCGCAATCCCGCCGCCAGCACCGCCGCGCGGCGATGCACCGTTCGCGCAATGTGAACAAGCCCTTCGGGGCCGTGATAGACCGCATACATCGACGCGATCACCGCGAGCAGAACCTGCGCGGTGCAGATGTTCGAGGTCGCCTTCTCGCGGCGGATGTGCTGTTCGCGCGTTTGCAGCGCGAGGCGATAAGCGGGTTGCCCGCGAGAATCCACCGATAGTCCGACGATGCGGCCGGGCAGGGATCGCTTCAGCGCATCCTTCACCGCCATATAAGCAGCATGCGGCCCGCCATATCCCATTGGCACGCCGAACCTTTGCGTCGAGCCGATGGCGATGTCCGCGCCGAGTTCGCCGGGCGAAGCGATCAATGTCAGCGCCAGAATATCGGCTGCGACAATCGCAATTCCGCCCTTGGCTTTCAGGGCGGCAATCGCCGCGCGCGGATCGCGGATCGCGCCGTGTGTGCCGGGATATTGAAACAGCGCGCCGAACACATCCTGCTTGTCGAGTTCAGTTGCCGGGTCGCCAACGACAATCGTCCAGCCGAGCGGTTCGGCGCGCGTGCTTAGAACAGCGAGCGTCTGCGGATGAACGTCGCGATCCACGAAAAACGATTTTGTCTTTATCGATGATGCGCGCTCTGCCAGCGCCATCGCTTCCGCCGCCGCCGTGCCTTCGTCGAGCAGCGAGGCGTTGGCGACATCGAGCCCGGTGAGATCGCAGATCATGGTCTGGAAATTGAACAGCGCCTCAAGCCGCCCCTGGCTGATCTCCGGCTGATACGGCGTATAGGCCGTGTACCACGCAGGGTTCTCCAGAATATTGCGCTGGATGACGGCAGGCAGAATCGTCCCCGAATAGCCCTGACCGATCAGCGAAGTGAAAACCTTGTTCTGCAAGGCCAATGCACGCATGTGATCGAGCGCCTGCGTCTCGCTCATCGGCAAGTGCAGATCGCCGTTCAATTTGAGCGGCGCCTTCTGCCGGATCGACGGCGGCAGCGTCTCATTCATGAGTGCGTCGAGCGACGATGCGCCGACGGCCTTCAACATCGCCTCGATGTCGCGCGACGATGGGCCGATATGGCGGTGGGCGAAGTCGGTTGCGGGCTCGGTGCTCTTTGCGCTCATGACAAATCCTTCACGCCGTATGCGCCTTGTAGGCGGCTTCATCCATCAGCCCGTCGAGTTCTTTCTTGTCGGCGATCTTCACCTTGAAGAACCAGGCTTTGCCGCCGGCATCCGAATTCACCAGCGCAGGCTCGGCGGCGAGCGCGTCGTTGACCGCGACCACTTCGCCTGTGATCGGCGCATACACATCGGACGCGGCCTTGACGCTCTCGACCACGGCGGCCGCTTCACCTTTTTTCAGCGCGCGTCCCGCTTTGGGCAGATCGACGAAAACCACATCGCCGAGCTGCGACTGCGCGTAGTCCGTGACGCCCACGGTCGCGACATCGCCGTCGATCTTGAGCCATTCATGGTCGGTGGTGAAAAGCGTGGTCATCGGTGTCCTCAGCGTTTGTAGGAATGGGGAACGAACGGCATCGGTGAGACGCGCATCGGCAGGCGCTGTCCGCGCACCTCGGCGAACATCTGTGATCCATCTTTTGAGAGCGAAGTCGGCACATAACCCATCGCGACCGGCGCGTTGATCGACGGGCCGAACCCGCCGGAGGTCACGACGCCGATTTTGTCCTGCGATGTTTGATCGGCGTAAAGCACGGCACCTTCCCGCACCGGCGCGCGGCCTTCCGCTTTCAACCCGACTCTGCGGCGCGAAGCGCCTTTCTCGAAATGCTTGAGGATCAAGTCCGCGCCTGGAAATCCGCCGGCGCGCGCGCCGCCGTTACGGCGGCTCTTCTGCACGCTCCATTCGAGCGCGGCTTCGACCGGCGTCGTCGTGGTATCGATGTCGTGACCGTAGAGACAAAGTCCGGCTTCGAGCCGCAGACTGTCGCGCGCGCCAAGGCCGATCGGCAACACGGCGGAATCGTCGAGCAGGGCGGTCGCAAGCCGCTCAATATCCTTTGCAGGTACTGAAATCTCGAACCCGTCTTCTCCCGTATAGCCGGAGCGTGAAACGAAGCAGCCGATGTCCAAAACGCGATGCGGCCCGGCATCCATGAAGTTCATCGCCACGATCGACGGCGCGATCTTCGCCAGCACCTCGACCGCCTTCGGTCCTTGCAACGCGATCAGCGCGCGGTCATGCAACGGCACAATGTCGCAAACATCCGACAGGTGCTTGCGTAAATGCGCTTCGTCCGCGTCCTTGCACGCGGCGTTGACGACCAGAAACAGATGATCGCCGAAGTTGGCCACCATCAGATCGTCGAGAATGCCGCCACTGTCGTTCGTGAACTGCGCGTAACGCTGGCGGCCTTGTTTCAGCGCGACGATGTCCTGCGGCACGAGACGATCGAGCGCGCGCGCCGCATCCTCGACCTTACCGGACTTCGGACGCAGCACGATCTGGCCCATATGCGAGACGTCGAACAGCCCGGCAGAGGCGCGCGTGTGCAGATGTTCCTTGAGCACGCCGGCGGTGAACTGCACCGGCATTTCATAACCTGCGAACGGCACGATCTTGCCGCCAAGCGCGACATGAAGGTCGTGCAGCGGAACGCGCTTCAATGAATTGGTGTCGGCGGACGCAAGCATGTCGAGGCTCCTGACGAGACCGGGACTGTTCCCGAACCCTTCAAAAGCCCCATCTGTCGCTGTGCCTGAGAGTATTATCCCGTCGGCGGATGCCGCGCCGGAAACCGGCCGCATCTCTTTCCAGATTTCAGTTCGCCGCGCGGTCCGTTTGCCTGAGAGTTTCCGGGGCGGTTGCTCCTTCGGCGCTGGCCAGTCCTTCAATCTCGGACCGCCAGTCTCTCCCGACGCGACGTCTTCACTACATAATGACCAGAACACCGCTTTCGAGGGTCTGTCAATCTGAGGCAAAGCGTATCAACGGTTCTTGTCAGAAGCACGACGAAAGCATGCGCAAACCCCTGATTCGCTGCACACTTTCTGGACATATTGCATGCGTTCCGTCTAGAAACGTTCCGGATTAACGGCGCGCGGCGCGCTGGGTTTAAATTTGACTGGACGGCGATGAGCGGCGTTAACGAGATCAGATCGGCATTCCTGAACTACTTCGCCAAGAACGGACACGAGATCGTGCCGTCGTCGCCGCTCGTGCCGCGCAACGACCCGACGCTGATGTTCACCAATGCCGGCATGGTGCAGTTCAAGAACGTGTTCACAGGTGTCGAGAAGCGGCCCTATCAGCGCGCGACCACATCGCAGAAATGCGTGCGCGCCGGCGGCAAGCACAACGATCTCGACAATGTCGGCTACACCGCGCGGCATCACACGTTTTTCGAGATGCTCGGCAATTTCTCGTTCGGCGATTACTTCAAGGACCGCGCGATCGATCTGGCGTGGAATCTCATCACCAAGGATTACGCGCTGGCGAAAGATCGTCTTCTCGTCACCGTTTATTCAGAGGATGATGAAGCCGCCAAGCTCTGGAAGAAGATCGCGGGCCTGCCGGATTCCAAAATCATCCGCATCCCGACCTCGGACAATTTCTGGCAGATGGGCGATACCGGCCCGTGCGGTCCGTGTTCGGAAATCTTTTTCGATCATGGCGACAAAATTCCCGGCGGACCTCCCGGTTCGGCGGATGAAGACGGCGACCGCTTCATCGAGATATGGAATCTCGTCTTCATGCAGTTCGACCAGACTTCGCCCGGCAACCGCACGCCGCTGCCGAAGCCGTCGATCGACACCGGCATGGGGCTGGAGCGCATCGCGGCCGTGCTTCAGGGCAAGCACGACAATTACGACATCGATCTGTTCGTCGCACTCATCAACGAGATCGCGAAGCTAACGCATGCCGATCCGCAGGGACCGCAAAAGGCGTCGCTGCGCGTGATCGCCGATCATCTGCGCGCGTCGTCGTTCCTGATTGCAGACGGCGTGCTGCCCTCGAACGAAGGCCGCGGTTACGTTCTGCGAAGAATCATGCGCCGCGCGATGCGTCACGGCCAGTTGCTGGGTGCGAAAGAGCCGCTGATGTATCGCCTCGTCTGGGCGCTGGTGCGCGAGATGGGGCAGGCGTATCCGGAACTGGTGAGCGCGGAAAATCTGATCGAAGAAACGCTGAAGCTCGAAGAGACTCGCTTCCGCAAGACACTGGAGCGCGGCCTCACAATTCTGGACGAGAAGAGCGCGTCGCTGAAAAAGGGCGACATGTTCGACGGCGAAACCGCCTTCACGCTTTACGACACGTATGGCTTTCCGCTGGACCTGACGCAGGATGCGCTGCGCAATCGCGGCATCGGCGTCGACATTGCGTCCTTCACTGACGCGATGGAGCAGCAGAAGGCGAAGGCCCGCGCGTCATGGGCCGGATCGGGCGACACGGCGGCGGAGAACATCTGGTTTCCGATGCGCGAAAAGCTCGGCGCGACGGAATTTCTCGGCTACGACACCGAAATCGCCGAAGGCGTCGTCACCGCCATCGTCAAGGACGGCCAGCAGGCGGACACATTGAAGGCCGGCGAGAGCGGCTCGGTCGTCTTGAATCAGACGCCGTTCTACGCCGAGTCCGGCGGTCAGGTCGGTGACACCGGCACGATGACGGGCGACAGCGTCAGCGTGAAAGTCACCGACGCGCAGAAAAAGGCCGGCGACCTGTTCGTGCATCAGGTCACGGTGGAGAAGGGTACGCTGAAAACCGGCATGGCGCTTGAACTGAAAGTCGATCACGCGCGCCGCTCGGCGATCCGCGCCAACCATTCGGCCACGCATCTTTTGCATGAGGCGCTGCGGCAGGTGCTCGGCGATCACATTGCGCAGCGCGGCTCGCTGGTCGCGCCCGAGCGTCTGCGCTTCGACTTCGCGCACAACAAGCCGATCACGCCGGAAGAATTGCGCTGCATCGAGGACATCGCCAACGATGTCGTGCTGGAGAATGGCGAAGTCATGACGCGCTCGATGGCGATCGACGACGCGCGCGAATCCGGCGCACGCGCTTTGTTCGGCGAGAAATACGGCGACGAGGTCCGCGTGGTGTCGATGGGCAGTGCGAACCGCGACGGCGCGGCCAGCAACGCGCTCGGCTGGTCGGTCGAATTGTGCGGCGGCACGCATGTCAGGCGCACCGGCGACATCGGTTTGATCTCGGTGACGGGTGAAAGCGCGGTTGCATCCGGCGTTCGCCGTATCGAGGCGCTGACCGGTCACAATGCGCGTCACGCGGTCAATGCAACGCTCCAAACTGCAAAAACCGCTGCGGCAGAGCTGAAAACGACACTCGACGATCTGCCGGCTCGAATTTCGGCGCTGGTCGAGGAACGCAAGAAGCTGGAACGCGAACTCTCCGACGCGCGCAAGAAACTGGCGATGGGCGGCGGCGGCAGCAGTGCGGGCGGCGATGACGCGTCGAATGTCATCGATATTGCCGGTACGAAGTTCATGCGGCTTCTCGTCAGCGGCCTGCCGAACAACGATCTCAAGGCGCTGGTCGACGAGGGCAAGCAGAAGCTGAAATCCGGCATCGTCGCGGTCGCCAACAACGCGCCTGACGGCAAGGGCGGTCTCGTCGTCGGTGTCACCGCCGATCTGACCTCGAAGTTCAACGCAGTCGATCTTGTGAAGAAGGGCGCGGAGGCGCTCGGCGGCAAGGGCGGCGGCGGGCGTCCCGACATGGCGCAGGCCGGTGGACCGGACGGCGACAAAGCCGGCGCGGCGCTTGAAGCGATCGAGAAGGCGCTTACGGGTTAGCGCGCGTTATTTCTTTTTCAGAAAAACGTAGTCGGCTGAATAAGCCACGTTGAGAAACGCGCCGGGCTTGCCTTGCGATTTATCGGGCTTGCCGCCGACGGTGTTGATCCGTTGCACGGCGGTGACGTTACTCAGCACGCCGCTGCCGCGTCTGGAGATCACTTCGATCTTCAGCCACGGAATATCGCCGGCTGTGGTCGCAGGCGCATTCGCGATGGCTTTGCCGACGATGGCGCTGCCGTCCTGATGTTCCCAGTTCGGCCCGGCATAGTGACGCCCGACCGTTTTGCCGTCCAACATCAGAGTGGCCGTCGGTTCGCGCAGCACCCAGCCGAGCGCGCCGGACGCATCGGCTTTCCATTCGTAGATCTGCGCGCCTTCGGCGTGGAGGGCGAGAACAATGTCTTCGCCGGACGCGGCAATCGCATCCGGCATTTTATGTTCGGGCGGCCGGCTGCTCAAGCCGCCATGGCCTTGGTGAGATTTTCCGCGACCTTGTCGAGGAAGCCCGTGGTCGAAAGCCAGCGTTGGTCCGCGCCGACCAAGAGCGCGAGATCCTTGGTCATGTAGCCGGACTCGACGGTGTCGACGCAGACCTTCTCCAGCGTCTTGGCGAATTTCGCTAGCTCCGCGTTGTTGTCGAGCTTGGCGCGATGCGCGAGACCTTGCGTCCAGGCGAAGATCGAGGCGATGGAGTTGGTCGAGGTCTCCTTGCCCTTCTGATGCTCGCGGTAGTGGCGCGTCACGGTGCCGTGCGCAGCTTCTGCTTCCACGACCCTGCCGTCCGGCGTCAGCAGCACGGATGTCATCAAGCCGAGCGAGCCGTAGCCCTGCGCGACGGTGTCGGACTGCACGTCGCCGTCGTAGTTTTTGCAGGCCCATACATAACCGCCCGACCATTTCAGCGCGGAGGCAACCATGTCGTCGATCAGGCGGTGCTCGTAGGTGAGACCCTTCGCCTCGAAATCCTTCTTGAATTCCTTGTCGTAGATGTCCTGAAAAATATCTTTGAAGCGGCCGTCATAGACTTTGAGAATGGTGTTCTTGGTCGACAGATACACCGGATAGCCGCGCGACAGTCCGTAGTTCATCGATGCACGCGCGAAGTCGCGGATCGAGTCGTCTAGGTTGTACATGCCCATCGCAACGCCGGCGGTCGGCGCGCGGAACACTTCGCGCTCGATCACCTTGCCGTCCTCGCCGACGAATTTCATCGACAGCGTTCCGGCGGTCGGGAATTTGAAATCGGTGGCGCGGTACTGATCGCCATAGGCATGACGGCCGATGATGATCGGCTTGGTCCAGCCGGGGACGAGGCGCGGCACGTTCTTGCAGATGATCGGTTCGCGGAAGATCACGCCGCCCAGAATGTTGCGGATGGTGCCGTTCGGCGACTTCCACATTTCCTTGAGGCCGAATTCCTTCACGCGCGCTTCGTCCGGCGTGATGGTCGCGCATTTGACGCCGACGCCGTGCTTCTTGATCGCGTTGGCCGCGTCGATCGTGACCTGATCGTTGGTCTTGTCGCGATACTCCATGCCGAGGTCGTAATATTCGAGCTTCACATCGAGGAACGGCAGGATCAGCTTGTCCTTGATGTACTGCCAGATGATGCGGGTCATCTCGTCGCCGTCGAGTTCGACGACCGGGTTTGCGACCTTGATTTTCGCCATGGGGGATCGGGCCTTCTTGAAGGAAATTGCCGGCAAGCGGGTGGGATGGCGGGGCTATAGCATCGCAACCGGGGCAGCGAAAGCCAGCTAAAAGCAGCACGCCTGCGCGTTTTCGGCGCGGGGAAAACCGGATTTGGACGGATTCTGCAAACCTGGCGTATTGTTGAGGAAATCTCGTCCGGCCAGGCCGGGCACCCCGCCAGCCGCAACTGCCGGGCCGGATTTTCCGGCGCTTGATTCAGGCTGCCGACTGGTTGAATGAGTGCGTCCGCGCCCCGTTTTCCGAAAGCCAGACGATGTCCGGAACGGACAGAACCAAGACGCCCAGAACGATTGCCGGCCCCATCGTGATCCTCGTCGAGCCGCAGCTCGGCGAGAACATCGGCATGTGCGCGCGCGCGATGGGCAATTTCGGGCTGACACGATTGCGCATCGTCAATCCGCGCGACGGCTGGCCGAATATCGCCGCGCAGAGGGCGGCGGCCGGCGCGGATGAGATTCTCAACGCGGCGGAATTGTTTTCAACGGTGGAAGAGGCCGTCGCGGATTGCTCGCTGCTGTTTGCGACCACCGCGCGCGCACATGATCAGGCCAAGCCGGTGGTCGGTCCGGATGACGCGGCGCGCCAGATTACACAGGAGATCGGCGCGAAGGGAACGGCCGCCATCCTGTTCGGCCGCGAACGCTGGGGACTGACCAATGAAGAGGTCACGCTCGCCAACCGTATCGTCACTTATCCGGTGAATCCTGCATTTGCCTCGCTCAATCTGGCGCAGGCGGTTCTGCTGATGGGTTACGAATGGTTCAAGCTCGCGACCGCCGACGAGTTGCCGTTCGAAATGCCGGAACGATCCGAGCGCGCATCGTCGCATCAGATGCAGACCTTCTTCGACAATCTGATCGCTGAACTCGACAAGGTGGAATTTCTGCGCCCGCCCGAGAAGCGCGACACGATGCTGGTGAACCTGCGCAATATTTTCTCGCGCATGGAGCCGACCAAACAGGACATGCACACTCTGCACGGCGTGGTGATGGCGATTGCGGAAGGGCGCAAGGGTCCGGCGAAGGGCGGCGTGCTCGACAGTTCGGGCGCCGAGCGGCTGCGTGCGCTGCTCGCCGAACACTCACAGGCGCGCTCGCCATCCGAAAGCGGTACGGTACGCGGTCTGGCAAAAATGCTGCGGCGGAATCCGACCGATGCGGAGAGAACTTTGTGGAATGCGCTGAAAACAGATCGTCGGTTCGCCGCGCAGTTCAAGCGGCAGACGCCGGTCGGCAAGCACATCCCGGATTTCGTGTCGTTTCCGGCGCGCGTGGCGATCGAACTCGTTAATCCGGATGAAGCCGAGATCGTGATTCAGGACCGTGCCGCTCGCGCGGCATGGCTGTCGGAGCGCGGCTATCGCGTCGTGCCGGTGAAAGCGGCGGACGTCGAAAGCGGACTTTTGTCTGTTCTCGATTCCATCGCGGCTGCGATGGACGAGCCGCGCGATTAGTTCCACGGGTTTACCGAAAAATAGCCGGAACAAAAGTTCCGCCTGTCTCTTGTACCGGCAGCGGCGGCGCATTCGCCGGATAGGAGAATTCAACATGTCTCTCGGGACCATCCTTCTGATTATTCTGATTATCGCGCTGCTGGGCGGTTTCAGCGGCGTCGGCGGCGGCCGGTTTTACGGCACCGGCTATTACGGCGGCGGCGGTCTCGGCCTGGTCGTCATCATTCTGATTATTCTGCTTCTGCTCGGAAAAATCTGAGCGTCGCGGGATCGACTCAACATGGGAAGGGAAGATTCACATGCGTGAATTTCTGGGAATTATCCTCGGCGTTCTTCTGACGGTCGCGGTGGTTTACGTCCACGACTCGATGGCGACATCGACAGTGGCCAGCGGCGCGTCCGCAAGCGCCTCGCGCCAGATCGTGAATTGGGATGTCGCGAACGCCGAATGGGTGGAGGTGAAGGACAATGTCCGCACCGCCTGGCTCAAGCTGAAGGCGAACAACGGCTAATCTCACCGCCTGGAATCGCATAAGCCGCGCGGGCTCGCCAGTCCGCGCGGCTTTTCGTTTGTGACAAAGTTGCGCTGACGGGCGCAAAGTTCCGCCGCGCGGTTAATGCAGCTTGAAACGGCATCGCGGTTTTCCCCCACATTGCTTCGCACATTTGCAATCAGCCGCCGCTATCCCTGCGCCACGAATGGAATGCAGGGAAACTCAGATGAAAAATCGAATTCTATTTGCGGCTTGCACGAGCACATTGGCGATGGCGTCTGCGTCCGCCCAGTCGCCGGCGGTTCAGCCGCTGGCGGCACGTGTGGCGAGCGAATTCAGTTCGCAGCAGGCGCGGCAGGAGGGAATGGTTCGCGTCTCCAGCAATATCAGCTATTTCGTGCCGGGACCGACCGACGACAGCGAAGCCGGGCAAAAACTGCGCGATCGTGCGCGCCGTCAGATCTACGAGACGGCTTCACGCGAATGCGGCGTGCTGCTGGAAACGCTGGCCGCGACCTGCCGGATGGAAAACGTCAGCAGCAATCTCAACGTCACGAGCCGGCAATACAACAATCCGAACCAGATCGAAGGCTTCACGATCAACGGATCGATGAGCTACCAGATCACGCTGAAGTAGCGCGTCCGGCAAAAATGGAAACGCAGCGCGTTTTTCCCGCGCTGCGTTTTTTGTTGGCCGATTCGCAGCTTCTATTGCCCGGCCTTGATCTGGGCGACCGCAGTCGCGATCAGTTCGTCCATCTTCTTGCGGACGTCCTGTTCGCTCACACCCCTGCCGGCGAGATCTTTCGCGACCTTGCGCAGCACGTCGCTGTCGCCGGCTTCCTCGAAATCGGCGGCAACGACTTCCTTGGCGTAAGCGGAGGCTTCATCGCCGGTTTTTCCGAGCTTTTCGGCGGCCCACAGACCCAGCAACTTGTTGCGGCGTGCCTCGGCCTTGAACTTCTGTTCCTCGTCGAGGGCAAACTTCTTCTCGAAGCCCTCCTCGCGCTTGTCGAAAGTGGACATATATCTGTTCCGTCAGCTGAATTTGGACGGCCGGAAGCGGCCTGGGAGCGCCCTCGATATAGGTTCCGGCGGGTTCGGCGCAACGGACGAGAGGTCGCAGCAAGCCCCGCAAACAGCCCGGTAAAACGCCTTTCGTTGCGTTGTATCGGGGGGATCAATCGGTTAGGTTGCCGACGAGTCCGGTTCGCGGTTTGTTTCCACGTCTCCGGACTTCGCGGCAGCTCCGCCGCGGGTCGCGTAAAACTCCCGGAGCACCCCATCATGGACTTCAACAAGACACGGTACATCCCAATGAGCCGTCGGCGTCGCATTTACGAAGGCAAGGCCAAGACCCTTTACGAGGGACCGGAGCCGGGCACTCTCATTCAGCATTTCAAGGACGACGCCACCGCGTTCAACGCCAAGAAACATCAGATCATCGAGGGCAAGGGCGTCCTCAACAACCGTATTTCCGAATACGTGTTTCAGCATCTGAACGACATCGGCGTGCCGACGCATTTCATCAAGCGGCTCAACATGCGCGAACAGTTGATCCGCGAGGTCGAAATCGTGCCGCTTGAGGTGGTCGTGCGCAACGTCGCCGCCGGTTCGCTGTCGCAGCGGCTGGGAATCGAGGAAGGCACGCAACTGCCGCGCTCGATTATCGAATTCTATTACAAGAACGATCAGCTCGGCGACCCGATGGTCTCCGAGGAGCACATCACCGCGTTCGGCTGGGCGACGCCGCAGGAGATCGACGACATGATGGCGCTGGCCATTCGCGTCAACGATTTCCTCACCGGACTGTTTCTGGGCATCGGCATCCGTCTCGTCGATTTCAAGATGGAATGCGGGCGTTTGTTCGAGAACGAGATGATGCGCATCATCGTCGCCGATGAAATCTCGCCGGACTCGTGCCGGCTGTGGGACATCAAGTCGAACGAGAAGCTCGACAAGGACCGCTTCCGCCGCGATCTCGGTGGCCTGCTTGAGGCGTACACCGAAGTCGCCAAGCGCCTCGGCATCCTCATTGAGAATGAGCGTCCTGCGGGCACCGGCCCGGTGCTGGTGAAGAGTTGAATTTTTTCCCTCTCCCCTTGCGGGAGAGGGTGGCGAGCGCAGCGAGCCGGGTGAGGGGTCCCGGTTCGCCGCTGAGTATCCGACCCCTCAACCGGTCCTCATGTCGCAAGCGACATTTCGGACCACCCTCTCCCGCAAGGGGAAAGGGAAGCAGGCAGGTTACGTCCGGATATGAAAGCGCGCGTCACGGTCACGCTGAAGAACGGCATTCTCGATCCGCAGGGCAAGGCCATCGAAGGCGCGCTGAAATCGCTCGGTGTTGATGGCGTCGCCTCCGTGCGGCAGGGCAAGGTGTTCGACATCGAACTGTCCGCGACCGACAAGGCGAAAGCGGAGGCTGCGCTCAAAGCCGCTGCCGACAAGCTGCTCGCCAACACCGTGATCGAAAACTATCGCGTCGAGGTGATCGGCTAGGATGAAATCCGCCGTTCTCGTTTTCCCCGGCATCAATCGTGAGCGCGACATGGCGCGCGCGCTCAAGCTCGCCTCTGGCAATGACTCCGCGATGGTGTGGCATGCTGAGACCTCGCTGCCGAAGGGCACCGATCTCGTCGTCGTGCCGGGCGGATTTTCCTACGGCGATTATCTGCGCTGCGGGGCGATTGCCGCGCGCGCGCCGATCATGGATGCGGTTCGCAAGCATGCCGCCGATGGCGGCCTCGTGCTGGGCGTTTGCAACGGTTTTCAGATTCTCTGCGAATCCGGATTGCTGCCGGGCGTATTGATGCGCAATTCGCAACTGAAGTTCATCTGCCGCGACGTGCACTTGCGCGTAGAGCGTTCGGATTCGCCCTTCACGTGCGGCTACAATGCCGGGCAGGTTATCCGCGTGCCGGTGGCGCATGGCGAGGGCAATTACGCTGCCGACGCCGAGACGCTGAAGCGGCTCGAAGGCGACGGCCGCGTGCTTTATCGCTATTGCTCGCCGTCGGGCGATGTCGCCGACACCCACAACATCAACGGCGCTGCGGCGTCGATTGCGGGCATCGTCAGCGACAAGGGCAATGTGCTCGGCATGATGCCGCATCCGGAAAACCATGTCGAAGACATCATGGGTTGCACCGATGGGCGCGGATTGTTCGCCGGACTGGTCGCGCATCTGAAGAAGGCAGCCTAGTTTGAAAGAAGACATTTTTAAATTTTGGTCGCAGCTTGAGCTCGGCCAAAAAGTGCATCCGGCTGATGCAGATGTGCTTCGACATACACGGCATCACTTTGAACTCGCATGTTTGCCAAGTCCGTATGGAGGGCGTCTTTTAACCGCCCAAGTTGTCTTGCTTTTTCTTAATCCCGGTTTTTCCAAACCAGACTTGACGGCTGCGAGATCGCTGAGCGGTCGAAAGCATTGTTTAGAAAAGCTGAAGGGTCGTTCTGATTTTCCCGATGAATTGGAGCATCCAAATGCGCTCAAGTGGCTGAAGAGCAGAACCAAATTCTTGGGTGATTGGGAAAACATTCGCCGCCGCGTCGCTATCCTCGAGCTTTGTCCTTATCATTCTAAAGAATTTAAGGACCAAGCGTTGCTGGCTGCACTTCCTTCTGTTCGTAAGATGCTGGAATGGGCGCAAGAGCAACTATTTGTTGATGCAATCAAGCGCAGGCGGATTGTTATTTGTATGCGTTCGCCAAAGTTTTGGGGATTACAGGCAGGTAAGAGGAGAGGTTTTCTTTTCGCGCCTGAAACAAACAGAGGTGGGTTTGCTTTGAAGGAATGCGAGATCGCAAACGCCGCCACTAGGACAGTCAATCGGCTTGTCTTGAGTGCGGTTTGATACTATGCCCAACGAACCCAAAATCACACCCGAACTCGTCGCCCAGCACGGCCTCAAGCCCGACGAGTATGAGCGCATCCTCAAACTGATCGGGCGCGTGCCGAGCTTCACCGAACTCGGCATTTTCTCGGCGATGTGGAACGAGCATTGCTCGTACAAATCATCCCGCAAGCATCTGCGCGGACTGCCGACGAAGGCGCCGTGGGTCATTCAGGGGCCGGGCGAGAACGCGGGCGTCATCGACATCGGCGACGGTCTGGCGGTGGTCTTCAAGATGGAGAGCCACAACCATCCAAGCTACATCGAGCCATATCAGGGCGCGACCACCGGCGTCGGCGGAATTTTGCGCGACGTGTTCACGATGGGCGCGCGGCCCATTGCATGCCTCAATGCTCTGAGCTTCGGCGATCCGAAACATCCGAAAACGCGGCATCTTGTGTCCGGCGTCGTCGCGGGCATCGGCGGCTACGGCAATTCGTTCGGCGTTCCGACCGTCGGCGGGCAGATGCGCTTTCACACGCGCTATGACGGCAACATTCTCGTCAACGCGATGGCGGTCGGCATCGCTGAGGCGAACAAGATTTTCTATGCGGCGGCGAGCGGCGTGAACATGCCGATCGTCTATCTCGGCTCCAAGACCGGCCGCGACGGCATTCACGGCGCGACGATGGCCTCCGCCGAATTCGACGACGACAGCGAGGAAAAGCGTCCGACCGTTCAGGTCGGCGATCCGTTCGCGGAAAAACTTCTGCTCGAAGCCTGCCTCGAAATCATGGAAGCCGATTGCGTCATTGCGATTCAGGACATGGGCGCGGCGGGCCTGACATGTTCGGCGGTGGAGATGGGTGCGAAGGGAGACCTCGGCGTCGATCTCGATCTCGACAGTGTGCCGACGCGCGAGACCGGCATGAGCGCCTACGAGATGATGCTCTCCGAATCGCAGGAGCGCATGCTGATGGTGCTCAAACCCGAGAAGGAAAAAGAGGCCGAAGCGATCTTCAAGAAATGGGGTCTGGATTTCGCCGTTGTCGGTCATACCACGCCGAGCAAGCGTTTCGTCGTCAAGCATGGCGGCGACGTGATGGCCGATTTGCCGATTAAGGAACTAGAGTCCGAAGCGCCGCTGTATGATCGGCCCCATGTGCCGTCGCCTGCGCTGCCCGTCATTCACGCGCGCGATGTGAAAGCGCCGATGAGCAATGCCGACGCCTTGAAGAAGCTGATTGCGACGCCCGAACTCTGCTCGAAGCGTTGGGTGTGGGAGCAGTACGACCACGTCATCGGCGGCAACACGTTGCAGCGGCCGGGCGGCGATGCGGCGGTCGTGCGCGTGCAGGAGGGACCGAAAGGTCTTGCGCTGACCTGCGATGTCACGCCGCGCTATTGCGAAGCCGATCCATTCGAGGGCGGCAAGCAGGCTGTTGCAGAGGCATGGCGCAATATCACGGCGGTCGGCGGCAAGCCGCTCGCGATCACGGATAATCTCAACTTCGGCAATCCGGAGCGGCCCGAAATCATGGGCCAGTTCGTCGGCTGCCTTAAAGGCATTTCGGAAGCCTGCAAGGCGCTGGATTTCCCGGTCGTGTCCGGCAACGTCTCGCTCTACAATGAAACCAACGGTCGCGGCATTCTGCCGACGCCGTCCATCGGCGGCGTCGGTCTGCTCGACGATTTCACCAAATCCGCGACGCTCGCGTTCAAGGCGAAGGACGAAGCGATCCTGCTGATCGGCGACACGCATGGCTGGCTCGGCCAGTCGGTCTATCTGCGCGACATCTGCGGACGCGAAGAGGGTGCACCGCCGCCGGTCGATCTCGGCGTCGAGCGGCGCAACGGCGATGTCGTGCGCGGCATGATCAAGGGCGGCACAGCCAGCGCAGTTCACGATGTGTCGGACGGCGGCTTGCTGGTTGCGCTAACCGAGATGGCGATGGCGAGCGGCATCGGCGCCATTCTCGATGCGCCGCCGGATGAACTCGTGCCGCATGCGTGGTGGTTCGGCGAGGATCAGGGCCGTTACGTCGTCACGGTGCCGGAGGCGCATCTGCTGCCGGTTCTCAGCAAGTTGAAAGCCGTCGGGGTGCCGTGTCACGTGATTGGCAAGACGGGCGGTGACAATATCGCTGTAGCGGGCGAGACCCCTGTTGCGGTGTCGTCGCTCAAGACGGCGTTCGAGGGCTGGCTTCCCGGCTACATGTCCGGAAAGGCCTGAGGCGAACGGCGGCCGCCGCGAGACTTGCGCGGCAGCGTTCATGCGCTAGACTCACTGAAAGTTGCCGCTGCCGGGCGGAAGATCAGGAGACCCAAGAATGCCGATGGACGCCCGCGAGATCGAATCCATGATCAAGGCCGCGCTGCCCGACGCGAAGGTCGAAATCCGCGATCTCGCAGGCGACGGCGACCATTATGCAGCGACCGTCATCTCGGAATCGTTTCGCGGCAAATCCCGCGTGCAGCAGCACAAGCTGGTCTACGACTCGCTGAAGGGCCAGATGGGCGGCGTGCTCCACGCGCTTGCGCTACAGACCGGCGTGCCGGACGCCTGATTATCTAATGCCGCTCGTGAAACGATCGCTGCTGCGCGCGGCTTCTCCGCACAGGCATCATCGCGTCACCTTTGTCGAATTGTTCTTCGATCTCGTGTTCGTGTTCGCGATCACGCAGATTTCCCACACCATGCTGGCGCATTTCACGCCGCTTGGAATCCTGCAAACTGCGATTTTGATGTTCGCCGTGTGGTGGGTCTGGGTCTTCACATCCTGGATCACCAACTGGCTCGATCCCGACAAGACGCCGGTGCGCGTCATGCTGTTCGGTCTGATGCTCGCGGGCCTTCTGCTGTCGACATCGATTCCGAAGGCGTTCGAGAGCAGGGGGCTGGCGTTTGCGCTGGCCTATGTGGCGATGCAGGTCGGACGCAGCGCGTTCTTTCTTGTCACGCTGCCGAAATCGGAAACGGGCCACCGCAGCAACTTCGTCAGAATTGTCGCGTGGTTCGCAACCAGCGGCGCGATCTGGATCGCCGGGGGTCTTGCCGAAGGACAAACGCGCCTCGCGCTCTGGATCGTTGCGCTTGGCATCGAGTATCTCGGGCCGCTGGTGCGGTTCTGGACGCCGGCACTTGGCGCGACGGACTATCGCGACTGGCAGGTCGACGGCGGCCACATGGCCGAACGCGCTGCGCTGTTCATCATTATCGCGCTCGGCGAATCCATCGTCATCACCGGTGCGACGTTCTCCGAAGCGTCATGGACCGCACCGACGATCGCCGCCTTCGTGATCGCCATGCTCGGCAGCATCGCGATGTGGTGGATCTATTTTCATATCGGCGCGGAAGCCGGCGCCGAGCATATTTCGGAAATGGAAGAAACAGGTCCGCTGGCGCGGCTGGCCTACACCTATCTGCATCTGATTATTGTCGCCGGCATCGTCGTCAGCGCAGTGGGCGATGAATTGCTGCTCGCGCATCCCGATGGCCGTTCGGGCGTCAAGGAAATCATCGGCATCGTCGGCGGCGCGCTGATCTATCTCGTCGGTGTTATTCTGTTCAAGCACACCATTCACGGGCGCTTTCAGCTCTCGCATCTGGTTGGGATAGCGTTGCTCGTGTTGTCGATTCCGCTCGCGACAAGCCTGTCGCCGCTTGCGCTCGCTGCGCTTACATCCGTCATTCTGATGATCGTCGCCGGATGGGAGGCGTGGTCCCTTCGCAGTCGCACGCCCAGGGATCAGAAAATCGAAAAGCCTTAGTTGGAAGTAGCCTTCAGCGCGTGGACCGAAAACATGCGGTCGTCGTCGGTCCACGACGCCTGCGGCGTCCAGCCAGCGCCGCGCGCCAGCGCCGCGAAGCGATCGAGGCTGTATTTATAGCTGCTCTCGGTGTGAATGCTTTCTCCGGCACGGAATGCATATGAATGTCCAAGCACCCGCACGCTCTGCGCCCTTTTGGCGACGAGGTGCATCTCGATGCGGTGCCGCTCGCGGTTGTAGATCGCGCGATGAATGAATCCCGGAACGTCGAAATTCCCCCCAAGCTCGCGGTTGATGCGCACCAGCACATTCGAGTTGAATTTTCCCGTAACGCCGGCTGCGTCGTTATAGGCGTCATGCAACACGCGTTCGTCCTTCTCGAGATCGACGCCGATGATGAGCGTCGCGTTTTCGCCGAGAATCTCACGCGCGCTTTTCAGGAAAGCGCAGGCCTCGTGCGGATCGAAGTTGCCGATGGTCGAGCCGGGAAAGAAGCCGACCTTCGGCATGTCTCTGATTTCCGGAGGCAGCGCGAACGGCTTGGTGAAATCCGCCGTTACCGGATAGACGGCGAGATCCGGAAAGTCCTTTCGCAGTCCGTCCGCCTGCTCGTTGAGAAAATTTCCGGAAATATCGACGGGCACATAGGCGCCGAACGAACACTGATGAAGCATCAGGCGCACTTTGGTCGTCGCGCCCGCGCCGAATTCGACCAGCGCCGCGCCCGGTGGCACGGTCGCTGCTATCTCTGCGCTGCGGTCGCGCAGAATCCGTAATTCAGTGCGCGTCGGATAATATTCGGGCAACAGCGTAATCTGCTCGAACAGCTTTGAGCCTGCCTCGTCATAGAAATATTTCGGCGGCAGCTGCTTGGTCTGCTTCGACAGGCCGATGGCGACATCCTCGGCGAATGCCGCATTTGTGTCATCGAGCAGGGTCGCCCCGGCCTTCACATGAACATTCATGGCAGTCTCGTGTTTTCGATGTCAGAGCGAATAGTCGGCGAGCCGCAGGCCGGTGAATTGCCAGCGGTGATGGGGATAGAAGAAATTCCGATAGGTGATACGGCTGTGACCGTCCGGAGTTGCAAGCGATGAACCGCGCAGCACCAATTGATTGACCATGAACTTGCCGTTGTATTCGCCGAGCGCGCCTTCGATGGCGCGATAACCCGGATAGGGCGAGTACGAACTGCGCGTCCATTGCCACACGATGCCGAAGGCGTCGTTGAGATGGCCCGCGCGCGCGGCGACTTCCCATTCCATTTCAGTCTGCAGATGCTTTCCGCTCCAGCGCGCGAACGCGTCGGCTTCGTAGTAACTGACGTGCGAGACAGGCGCGGCCAAATCGATGTCCTGCAAGCCGCCGAGCGTCATGATCTTCCAGTTGCCGTTGACCTTGCGCCAGTGGCCGGGTGCTTCCCATCCCTCGTTAGTCACGGTGGCATGGCCGTCCATCAGCCACAGCGTCTGCGTCGTGTAACCGCCGGCTTCCATGAAGGCGAGCCACTCGGCATTGGTGACGAGATTGCGTGCGAGCTTCACGGGACCGACGAGGGCACGATGCGCGGGCTTCTCGTTGTCGAAATGAAACGTATCGCCAGCATGTCCGATCGTATGGATGCCCTCGGTCAACGTGACCCAATCATCGCCGCCGCGCGTCGATTTTGGAAAGCGCCACTGCGGATCGTAGGCGGGCGGGATCGGATTTTGCGCGAAGGCGTGAAGAATGTCGGTGAGCATCAATTCCTGATGCTGCTGTTCGTGGTTGAGGCCGACCTCGATCAGCGGCTCGAGCGATGTCAGCTTTGCCTCGTCGGCTTCGTTCAGGAATTTTGCAACCGCTGCATCGACATGTTTGCGATAGGCGGTGACTTCATCGGCGCCGGGGCGGGTCAGATGTCCGCGCTGGGCACGCGCATGCCGGGGACCGGCACTTACATAGTATGAGTTGAAGATGTAGGCGTAGTCAGGATGGAACGGCGTGTAGCCGGGGCTGTGTTCGCCGAGCAGAAATTGCTCCCAGAACCACGTGACGTGCGCGCGATGCCATTTGATCGGGCTCGCATCCGGCATCGACTGCACCACCTGATCCTCGGGCGACAGCGGAGCCGCGCGGCGCTCGGTCTCGTCCCGGACGGTGCGATACGCGCTCAGCAGCCGGTCGGACAGTGCGTTGTGCGATTCGAAGGGGTTTGGGGCGGGGGCCGTGTCGGGCGTCTTCGGAAGGGCAGCCTGGTTCGTCACGACGATCTCCGCTTCTGGAGAGAACGATGCTTCGGGGAATCCGTTCCGAAGCAGGGTCGTCCCTAAATAGGGCGTTCCCGAGAATATAAAAGGCATCTCGGGTCATGATTTGGATACGCGGCGGCTATGGTGGCTGTTACGCTCCTGACGTGGCGGTGGGAAAGCATGGCTCCCACCCGCCAAATTGATTGGGCTGGGGAACCGTTTCGGGCTACATATATGGCTGAAATGACGGCCGGATCGGCGATCCGGCCTCCCGCAGGCGAATGGCCCGCGCAGTGATCCAAAGGGACTGAGCGATGAGCATCGAGCAATTCATTGAGAACGAAGTGAAGTCGAACGACGTGGTGCTTTTCATGAAGGGCACACCGCAATTTCCGCAGTGCGGATTTTCCGGTCAGGTCGTCCAGATTCTCGACCATGTCGGCGCACCCTATAAAGGGTTGAACGTGCTCGAATCGTCCGAACTGCGCGACGGTATCAAGATCTATTCGAACTGGCCGACCATTCCCCAGCTCTACGTGAAGGGTGAATTCATCGGCGGCTGCGACATCATCCGCGAAATGTTTCAGGCCGGCGAATTGCAGCAGTTGCTCGCCGACAAGGGCGTCGCCGTTCAGCAGGCGGCCGGCTGATCCAGGGTTTCGATTGAATTGGATTGTTCGGGCAGGCCTTTGGCCTGCCCGAATGCGTTCAGGCCTTTGACACGATCTGGCGAACCGCCGAAATCGTTTCCTCGATCATCGCCGCCGTCACGTCGAGATGCGTGCAGGCGCGGATGCGATGGTCGAGCGCGCCGGTGAGAATGCCGCGGGCATCGAGTTCCGAAATCATGCGCTTTGTATCGACGCCGCTCTTGGACGGATCGAAAAACACAAGATTGGTCTGCGGCTGATTCACGTCGATGCCGGGAATTTGCGCGAGCCCGCGAGCGAGCGCGCGCGCATTGGTATGATCGTCCTTGAGGCGTTCGACGTGATGATTGAGCGTGTAGATGCAGGCGGCGGCATTGATGCCGCTCTGGCGCATCGCGCCGCCGAGCCGCTGCTTCCAGCGCCACACCTCGCCGATGAATTCCTCCGAGCCCGCGATCACAGCGCCAACCGGCGCGCCAAGGCCTTTGCTGAAATCGATCCAGACCGAATCCCAGCCTTCGGAGAATTCTTTCGCCGAAACGCCGCTGGCGACGACAGCGTTCATCAGCCGCGCGCCATCCATGTGCGTGACGAGGTTGTTCGCCCGCGCGATGACAACGATCTCATCGAGATCGGATTTTTTCCACACCGTGCCGCCGCCGATATTCGATGTCTGTTCGACGGTGACGACGCGCTGCGGTGCGGAGTAACGGTTCGGCGGAATAATGGCCGCGCGAAGCGTAGCCGGCGAGAACATGCCGTCCTCGCCTGCAAGCGGGGTGATCTGGAATCCGCCGAGCGCGGCATGCGCGCCGCCTTCGCGGGTATTCATATGCGCGGTCGGATGCGCGAGAATTTCGTCGCCGGGCCGGCAATGCACCAGTGTCGCCGCGATATTGCACATCGTGCCCGACGGCATGAAGACCGCCGCTTTCTTGCCGAGCAGCGTAGCCACGCGCTCACAGAGTTCGTTGGTCGTCGGATCGTCGCCGATCTGCTCGTCACCCACTTTCGCGCGCATCATCGCCTCGCGCATGCCGAGCGTCGGCCGTGTCTGCGTGTCCGACAACAGATTGATGCGGATCGGCGGCGATTTCGGATCGCGCGGAGCGGGGGTCATATTCATATTGTCCGGTCCCTGAGCGGCGGCGCTTGCGCGGAAAAGTGCATTCGCTAGAGTTTCGCCTACGTGTGTTTTTTCGATGGATCAAGGATTTTGTTGTGCCGTCCGATTTGAGACTTGCGATCCGGTTTTTTGGCTGCTGCACGTTTGCGTTTTTGCTGTCGATTGGAGGCGCAGCTGCCGCGCCGCTCAGTAAGACCGAGCCCGACAAAGCCGGATTTTCGAGCGAGCGCCTGTCGCGCATCACGGCCTATCTGGAGCGCGAAATCGCGCTCAAGCGAATTCCCGGCGCAATCGTCATGATCCGCCGCCACGGCAAGATCGCCTATTACGAAGGGCTCGGCACGCGCGATCCGGCGACCGGCGCGCCGATGACGCCGGACACGATCTTCACGCTGTTCTCTATGACGAAACCGATCACGTCGGTGGCGGCGATGATGCTGGTCGAGGAGGGCAAGCTCGCGCTCGACGCCGAGGTCGGTCAATACATTCCTGCGTTCTACAAGGTGAAAGTCGGCGTCGAAAAACCCGGCACCGACGGCAAGCCGGAATTGAATCTGGTTGCACCGAACAGGCCGATGCTGATCCACGATCTGCTGCGGCAAAGCGCGGGCATCCCTTACGCGTCGCTGGCCTACGGCGTGGTCAAGAAGCCATATGAGGACGCGAAGCTGACGTCCGGCGATCTGACCAATCAGGAGGTTGCGGAGCGGATCGCGTCGCTGCCGCTGATCGAGCAGCCAGGAGAGTATTGGGTCTACGGCCATGCGACCGATGTGCTCGGCGCAGTGATCGAAAAGGTTTCGGGGCAGACGCTTTACGAATTCGAGAAGTCGCGGCTGCTCGATCCGCTCGGCATGAAGAACACGAGTTTCTTCGTCACCGATTCCGCGAAGCAGGCTTTGCTGGCTGCGCCCAATGAGAACGAAAAATTCAGCCGCGATCCACGCGTCGTTCAGAAATGGGAATCCGGCGGCGGCGGCATGGTGGCCTCGACCGACGACTATGCGCGCTTTCTGCAAATGCTGCTGAACGGCGGCGAACTCGACGGCAAGCGCATTCTCGGCCGCAAGACGGTCGAGTTCATGACGGCAAACCACATCGGTCCGGCATCGGGTGTGAAGCCGTGGGCCTATTATTTTCCCGGTGCGGGATACGGCTTCGGCCTCGGTGTGGCCGTGCGAACCGAACCGGGCATCGGCCACTGGCCGGGTTCGGTCGGCGAATTCGAGTGGAGCGGCGGCAGCGGCGTCTATTTTCTCGCCGATCCGAAGGAGGACATGTTCGCCATCCTGATGATGCAGACGCAGACGCAGCGCGGTCGCATCCAGTCTGCGTTCAAGAGCATGGTCTACGGCGCGCTGAAGTAAGCCGCAAACAAAAAGGCCGCCGGTGAGGGCGGCCTTTGCAATCCGATGCTGTCGGAAATCAGCGCGAATAGAATTCGACGATCAGATGCGGCTCCATCTGAACCGGGAAAGGCACTTCCGAAAGGTTCGGAATGCGCGAGACTTTCGCGGTCTGCTTGCCGTGATCGACTTCGAGAAAATCCGGCACGTCGCGCTCGGCCAGCTGATTGGCTTCGAGAACGAAGGTGAGCTGCTTTGACGATTCCTTGATTTCGATGACGTCGCCGACCTTCACCTTGTAGCTCGAAATGTTGACGCGCTTGCCGTTCACCTTGACGTGGCCGTGGTTGATGAACTGGCGGGCGGCGAACATGGTCGAGACGAACTTCGCGCGATACACGACGGTGTCAAGACGGCGCTCGAGCAGGCCGATGAGGTTTTCGCCCGAGTCGCCCTTCATGCGGGTCGCCTCGACGTAAATTGCGTAGAACTGGCGTTCTGAAATGTTGGCGTAGTAGCCCTTCAGCTTCTGCTTGGCTTTCAGCTGCGTGCCGAAGTCGGAGAGCTTGCCTTTGCGGCGCTGGCCGTGCTGGCCGGGGCCGTATTCGCGCTTGTTGACGGGGCTCTTCGGGCGGCCCCAGATGTTCTGGCCCATACGGCGATCGATCTTGTACTTCGCCTCACTGCGCTTAGTCATCGCGTCCTCATTAAGGGTTGGCGCATGATCTGATCCGAAAACCGGAATCCACTTTTCGGGATCATGCGCGCGTTGAATATTGAGGATCGCGCCCTCCTGTTGCGCCGGGATGGTCCCGGTGCCGACAGGTTCACTCCATAAGCATACGGAGAGAACCACGGGTCGCGAAACGCAACGCGGGCCGTAAAACGGCCCGCGAGCAGGGGGTTCATAGGGCCCCAAGACCCCAAAGTCAAACGATTCAGGGCCGTTTTCGGGCCTATTTCGGGGCTGGAGAGGCGACTGGCTTGCCCTTTTCGACGATATAGGCGGCAATGACCTTGAAGCCATCGGGACCGGATTTCACGTCATGCGGGACCCCGGCAGGCACGGCGTAGGAATCGCCAGCTTTCAACTGCTGGTCGGGTTTGCCTTCCACAATCAGAGTTCCGCTTCCGGCCAGCACATAGCCGGTATCGACGCCCGGATGGGTGTGACGGCCGGCGAGTACGTTCGGCACGATTTCAGCGACCGCCGTGACAATGTGATAGCCGGCCGGAAAATCCACGTCCTGAAGCGGCGTGCGCTTGATGTTGTTGGCTGCGGCAGGCGCCGGTGCCATCTTGTCTTGAGCCAGCGCGGCACCGCCCATGAGCGCGACAACCGACAGGCCGAGAACGATCTTCTTGAGCATGTGTATCTCCCTATTGCCGTTCTCTGCGGAACGGACCGCGCAGACGCTAGCAGCGGCTGCCGAATGTTGGAAGCATGTGCACGGGCCTGCCGCAGCGCACACTTTCTTTGTTGCCGGGGAATAATACGCGGCTAGCGGGTTAGATGAGGACGCTCGCGCCGAAGAACGGTGTCAACGCTTTCGACAGTGCTGCGGACGGAGGCTCTCCGGACGTGAAGACGATCTGCGCGGCCTGCGGTTCGGACGGTGAGGGCGCGCCGAGCAGATCGCTGACCCGCCGCGCGATCGCAGGCGCAGGGTCGATCCAGTCGACCGGCCAGGGCGCGAGTGCAATGAAGCGATCCAGCAGCAGCGGATAGTGCGTGCAGGCCAGCACCACCGTATCCGTGCGCGCGCCGCCATCGGCAAAGCACGGCGCGATCTCGGCGAGAATATCGCGGTCGTTGACACGCTCGCCTTTGAGCGCAGCTTCCGCGAGGGCCGCGAGATTGCCCGCGCCGATCAGCTTCACGTCGCAGCCTTGCGCAAAATCGGCGATCAGCTTTTTTGTGTATTCCCGCTGCACGGTGCCTTTGGTGCCGAGCACCGAAACGCGCCTGGTCTTCGACGACGCACATGCCGGCTTGATCGCAGGCACGGTGCCGACGAAGGGCAGATCGTAAGTGTCGCGAAGACGATCCATCACCAGCGTCGAGGCGGTGTTGCACGCGATGACTGCCAGCTTCGGATTGTGCGCTTCGATCAATTCCCCGATCAGCGGCACCACGCGCGCGACAATTTCCGCCTCGGTATGCTGTCCATAGGGAAAATAGGCGTCGTCTGCGACATAGACGTAACGTGCGCCGGGGCGCAGCTTGACGATCTCGCGCAGCACCGTGTTGCCGCCAAGGCCGGAATCGAAAACCAGAATCGTCTCAGGCATCCGGGAATAAAACCCGATCCGGCCCGGTCATTCAATCGGGCTGATTAGAGCGATTCAAGATTACCGAAACAATCCGGAGGCACCTTCCGCTTGTTGCGGCCGCGCGACTGTGGCTTTCGTATCGCGAAACCGATGGAGCTGTGTCCGGATGTTGCGGAATACGAAAACGAGTTGGGGAAGCGCGTCGCGCGCCTTTCACTGGGTTCTGGGTGTCCTCATTCTCGCCATGCTCGGCTATGGCTACTGGATGAATCATTTTGCCGCCCGGCCGGATCGTTTCTTTCATCGCTCCATTCATGCCGACATCGGATATGTAATCCTGCTCCTGCTGGTCCTGCGGATCCTCTGGCGCATCTTCAATCCATCGCCTGAACTGCCGGTAGGGACGCCGCGATGGGAGCGCGTCGTGGCATGGGTCAATCATGCGGTGTTGTATCTGGTGACGTTCGTCGTCGCGATGCTTGGCTGGGCGCTTTCGGGCGCGCGCACGCCGGACTATGCGAGTTTCTTCGGATGGTTTCGGGTGCCGCAATTCACCTCGCCGGACAAGGCTGCGGCGCGTGCCTATGAAGAGAATCACATCTGGGGCGCGTACATTCTGATGGCGCTCGTCGTGCTGCATGTTCTCGCCGCACTGTATCACCACTTCTACAAGCGCGACCGCGTCCTGATGCGAATGGTGGACGGCAGATCAGGCTGAACCGAACACGCGCTTGAAGATCGTGTCGACGTGCTTGAGGTGATAGCCGAGATCGAATTGTTCCTCGATCTCCTTGTTGTTGAGATATTTTTTCACGTCGGCGTCTTTTTTCAGCAGCGACAGGAAATCGCCTTCGCCGCGCCACACCGGCATCGCGTTGCGTTGCACGAGCCTGTAGGCGTCCTCGCGTGACGCGCCCTTTTGCGTGAGCGCGATCAGCACGCGCTGCGAGTGAACGAGGCCGCCGAGCCGGTCGAGATTTTTCTGCATGTTCGCCGGATAGACCAGCAGCTTCTCGACAACGCCGGCGAGGCGATTGAGCGCGAAATCGAGCGTCACCGTCGCGTCCGGTCCCATCATGCGCTCGGCGGAGGAGTGCGAAATATCGCGCTCGTGCCATAGCACGACGTTTTCAAGCGCAGGCGTCACATAGGCGCGCACCATGCGCGACAGGCCGGTGAGATTTTCCGTCAGCACCGGATTGCGCTTGTGCGGCATCGCCGACGAGCCTTTCTGGCCTTCGGAGAAAAATTCCTCGGCTTCGAGCACTTCGGTGCGCTGCATGTGGCGGATTTCGACCGCAAGGCGCTCCATCGACGCCGCCACGACGCCGAGCGTCGCGAAGAACATCGCGTGGCGGTCGCGCGGAATGACCTGCGTCGAGATCGGTTCGACGGCGAGACCCATTGCTTTCGCAACGTGTGCTTCGACGCGCGGATCGATCTGCGCAAACGTGCCGACCGCGCCGGAGATCGCGCAGGTGGCAATTTCCTTGCGCGCGGCGACCATGCGCTCGCGGCAGCGGGTGAATTCGGCATAGGCGTAGGCGAGCTTGAGACCGAACGTCACCGGTTCGGCATGAATGCCGTGCGAGCGTCCGATGGTCGGTGTCATCTTGTGCTCGAACGCGCGCGTCTTGAGGGCGGCAAGCACCTTGTCGATGTCGGCAATCAGAATGTCGGCCGCGCGCGAAAGCTGCACGTTAAGACAAGTATCGAGCACATCTGACGACGTCATGCCCTGATGCACGAAACGGGCTTCGGGTCCGACGATTTCGGCCAGATGCGTCAGGAACGCGATGACGTCGTGCTTGGTCTCGCGCTCGATCTCATCGATGCGCGCGACGTCGAACTTGGCGTCCTTGCCCTTGGCCCAGGTCGTCTTGGCGGCTTCTTTTGGGATCACGCCGAGGTCAGCCATGGCATCGGCGGCGTGCGCCTCGATCTCGAACCAGATCTTGAAACGCGTCTGCGGTTCCCAGATGGAAACCATCTCCGGCCGGGAATAGCGTGGGATCATATCGCTTCGCCTCGTGCGGACGCGGCCGCATTGCGGATCGCCGAAATGTTCGCCTTGTAACTTTCCATCGTGCCGCCCTTGAAGACGGCGGAGCCCGCGACGAGCGCGTTGGCGCCGGCGGCTGCGATTTCCGCCGCGTTGTTTGCCGTGACGCCGCCGTCGACCTCGATGTCGATCGGGCGGCCCGCACACATCGCGCGCACATTGGAGATTTTTTCCAGTGCCGAAGGGATGAACGACTGCCCGCCGAAACCCGGATTGACCGACATGATGAGAACCAGATCGACGCTGTCGATCACATATTCAATGGCGCTCGCGGGTGTTGCGGGGTTGAGCGAGACGCCGGCTTTTTTGCCGAACGCGCGGATCGCTTGCAGCGAGCGATGCAGATGCGGGCCTGCTTCGGCATGCACCGTGATGATGTCGCAACCGGCTTTCGCGAAGGCTTCGAGATACGGATCGCATGGCGCGATCATCAGATGGACGTCGAAAATCTTTTTCGAGTGCGGACGCATCGCCTTGATGACATCGGGACCGAAGGAAATGTTCGGCACGAAATGTCCGTCCATCACATCGAGATGCATCCAGTCCGCTCCCGCCTGATCGACGGCGCGGACTTCATCTCCGAGCTTTGCGAAATCCGACGCCAGAATCGACGGCGCTATAACCAGCGGGCGCGACGCAAAAGGCTGAGACATCGAGTAGTTCCGGAGCCGCAAGAAGCGAGAAATGGCGTTGATTTTGCTCGGCTCCGCCTAACACGCCGCACACTTGCGGGCAATGCACGCCACGCGATTCCCCCGGCAAGTTCTGCCGCAACGGCAGATTTTGCCGCGTCAGATTGCGCTGCGGATTTGAAGAAGTGCCCGGATTTGCTGGTTTGACGACTGCGGCACGGCGTTTGCTCCGTATTGGACGGTGGGATTGGGGCCGCAGTGCGCGGCATGCGTGGGAGTATCGTGATGTATCTCGGTTTGGCATCGGCCGCGTCAGGCGCGCTCGATCTATTGTCCTCGCTGGCGACGGGCAAATCCGGCTCGGCATCGAAGGCGAAAACAGGTCTCGTTCAGAATAGTTCGGCATCGTTCGGCCTCTCGCCAACAACCGGCGTGCAGTCGCCGGGATCGGGCGGCGTCTCGCAAAGCGGCGCGCTATCGCCGCAGACGCTCAACGCGCTTCTCGCGGCTCAAAGCTCGTCGCAATCGTCGTCATCGTCGTCCACAAGCCGATCGAACGCATTGAGCGATCTGTTCGGCCTTCTCGATACCAACGGCGACGGCCAGATCAGCAAGGCCGAATTCGAATCGGCTTTGGGCGCGGGCGGCACGAACGTTACGAATGCCGACAGCGTATTCAGCAAGCTCGACACCAACGGCGATGGCTCGGTCAGTCTCGACGAATTGTCCGCCGCGCTGAAGGGCAAGGGCGGGCACGGTCATCACCATGCGCATGGCGCAGGCGGCGGCAAAGGCGGCGGCGGTCAGGACGCGCTGCTTCAGGCGCTCGACGGCTCGTCGAGTTCATCGTCAACGAATTCCGACGGTTCGACCACAACGACGATCACTTACGCGGACGGTTCGACGGTCACGCTGAATACGCCGGCTCAGGCTTCGAGCAAATCAAGCGCGGCGAATACAGCTTCGTCGTCCTACAATCTGGTCGAGAAGCTGATTCAGAAACAAGCCGATGCACTTGCGCTGTCGGCCAAGCAATCCCTGTCGGTCAGCGTCTGACCGGCAGGATACGGCGCGGTGCATTCGTCGCACGGCGCATGAAGCTGCAAACTTCACCAAGCACTAACCCTACACACAACTAGATGCAGCCTGCGCAAGAAATGCGGAGGCTGCATTGTTTTCGGTGCATCCGGTTGTTCTGTTCGGCATTGCTGCCTGCACGATTGCGCGTGCGCGGTTTACTTGGCGAACCGGTCTTTCCACGCCGGCAAGGCGCCGGGAAATGGCAGCGCCCTTGCTTCGTAAACTCCGCGCGCGACGGCCCGCGCCAGAACATTCGCTGCGATTGCACCAAGCTCCGTCAGTTCGAGCAATGGTTCGATTGGTTTTTGCCCGGTTGCTGCGGCGAACACGATGTCTCCATCCATCGGCGAGTGAACGGGATAGATGGAGCGCGCGAATCCGGTTTGCGCGATCATTGCGAGACGTTTGACCTGCGCCTTGGTGAGAGCTGCGTCGGTCGCAACGACGGCAATCGTTGTGTTCTCGATAGCCGCTGTTGCAGGCGCCCCCTTCAATCGCATCGTCAGCATATCTGGTGAAAACGCAGGCGGCAGCCCGCGTCCGCCGAATTCGCTGTTCTGCTCGAACGGTGCGGCCCAGAACCACGGTCCGTCTCCGACGACCGCGCTGCCGATGGCATTGACCACGACGATCGCACCGACGGTAACGCCGCGCGATGTTTTCGCCGATGCGGAGCCGACGCCGCCCTTGAAGTTCGCGGTGAGCGCGCCATAGCCGCCGCCAACCGTTCCGAGCGCAAAATCAGGTCCGGCGGCTGCTGCGGCCGCATAGCCGAGATCGCGATAGGGCGCGAAGCGTCCCCATTTTTTATTGCCGCCGTTGAGCAGATCGAAAACGATGGCTCCCGGCACGATGGGAACGAGAGCTTCGCGAACCGCAAATCCACGACCCTGTTCGGCGAGCCATGCCTGCACGCCGCCGCCGGCTTCAAGTCCGAACGCCGATCCGCCCGACAGCGCAATGGCGTCGATCTTCTCGACCGTATTGGCGACATCGAGCAGCGCGCCCTCGCGTGTGCCGGGCCCGCCGCCGCGCACGTCCATCGCCGCCACAACCGGCGCATCGAACACGACGGCCGTCGCGCCTGAGGCAAGCGCCGCATCGTCGGCATGTCCGACGCGAACGCCGGGGACATCGGTCATCAGATTTTTCATGGCGCCGCCTTTCGCCGTCAGATGACCGCATGTGCCGACGGCGGTCAACATCGCGCAGCAGGGCCATCACGCGCGATCACAACGCTGTGGGCTGGGCCGCAAAACATCTTGTCCTCGGACGATGTTTTGACCCAAGTAGCGTCATGAAATCCGATATTTCCATCTACGCCGCGCTTGCCGCAGGTCTCATCAGCTTCCTGTCGCCCTGCGTGCTGCCGCTGGTGCCGCCGTATCTCGTCTATCTGACTGGCGCGACTATCGAGCACGTCGCCAATGACGAGGACGAGAAAACGTCGCGGCGTGCGGTGATGCTCGCCGCTTTGATATTTGTGCTGGGATTTTCGACAGTGTTTGTCGCGCTCGGCGCCAGCGCGAGTTTGATCGGCGGATTCATCCGCGCCTGGTCGGAGCAGTTCTCCATTCTGGCCGGCATCGTCATCATCGTCATGGGACTGCATTTCCTCGGCCTCACGCGCATCGGCTTTCTGATGCGGGAAGGGCGGCTGACCGCGCCGACGCCGGTCGGCCTCTGGGGCGCGTATGTGATGGGCCTTGCATTCGCGTTCGGCTGGACGCCGTGCATCGGGCCGATCCTCGCGGCCATCCTCTCGGTTGCTGCGTCGGAAGCGACCGTCACCAAAGGCGCGATGCTGCTGGCCGTCTATTCGGCGGGGCTCGGTATCCCGTTCCTCGTCGCCGCCTTCATGGTCGAGCAGTTTTCGGGCGTATTCGCGCGCATGAAGAAACATCTTCTCACGGTCGAGCGCGTGATGGGCGTGCTGATGGTGGCAACAGGAATCGCGTTTCTGGCCGGCGGAATCTCGTGGGTCAGCATCTGGCTGCTGGAAACATTTCCGTCGCTTCAGAATTTCGGCTGACGCTCAAGCGAAAACCGCCCCGATAGCGCGGGGCGGTTGACGTCTGACTTTCAAGACAGATCAGGTGCCTTTGCCGGGATCGAGTTCGGCGTAGTTGCCTTTTGCGTCCCACTTATAGACGACGTAATCGAGCGCCTTGATGTCGCCCTTGGCGTCGAAAGACATCTTGCCGAGAACGGTGTCCCATTCGCCGGCCTTGATGATGTCGATGACTTTCTTCGCATCGGTGCCGCCGGCTTTCGCAACCGCCTGCGACCAGATCTGGAACGCAGCGTAGGTGTAGAGCGTATAGCCTTCCGGATCGATGCCCTTCGACTTGAACTTCTCGACGATGGCTTTCGCGGTCGGCTTGTTGCGCGGATCGGGGCCGAAGGTGAACAGCGTGCCTTCGGCAGCGGGTCCGGTGATCGAGGCGAACTCCTTGTCGTTCATCGCGTCACCCGCCATCAGCACCGTCTTGAGACCCTGATCGCGCATCTGGCGCACGATCAAACCGGCTTCCTGATGATAGCCGCCGACATAGACCAGATCGATGTTGGCGAGCTTCAGGCGCGAGACGATGGAATTGAAATCCTTGTCGCCCTTATTGTAGGACTCGAAAAGTTTCTCCTGCATGCCGCCGGCGTTCAGCGCCTTCTTGGTTTCGTCCGCGAGGCCTTTGCCGTAGGTCGTCTTGTCGTTGAGGATCGCGACGTTCTTTCCCGCGAACGCCTTGAGAATGTATTGCGCGGCGACGAGGCCCTGCTGATCGTCGCGGCCACAGACGCGCAGCACGTTGGTCAATTTGCGTTCGGTGAACAGTGGATTGGTCGAGGCCGGCGTGATCTGGAGCACGTTGCCGTCCGCATAGGCTTCCGATGCCGGGATCGACGACGACGAGCAGAAATGGCCCGCAACAAAGGGCACGCCTGCGCTCGCAATCTTTTCGGCGACCGAGCGCGCCTGTTTCGGATCGCAGGCATCGTCGCCGACCTGTAGCGCGAGGTTCTTGCCGAGCAACCCGCCTGCCGCATTGATGTCGGCGACGGCGAGGTCTGCGCCGTTCTTCATCTGGCGTCCGAATGCGGATTCTGAGCCCGTCATCGGGCCTGCGACCGCAACCGGAATGTTCTGCGCAATTGCTGCCGTCGACAGCGCAACCGATGCACCGAGCGCGAGGCCAAGCAGGCGGATGGACTTCATGTGATCCTCATTGAGTTTTTGGTCTGAAAGGGTCTGTGCCGGGCCGCATTGTCGGCTGAATTCGCGGCGAAGTCATCGGCAAATTATGGTGCGATTTACTGCTGCGGTGGCGCATCTTGCCGCAGCCGCCAGCTGAATGGCCCGCTCGGCTCATAGAGCCAATAATATTGCGTCACCATCTGTCTGGCGCGGGTGCGCTGGAACGACAGGCAGGCAATCGCCATGAGAACCAGCGTTTCGACGGCGTAGGTTTTCGGCATCATCAGCGTCTCGTTGAATAGCGCGAAATGCACGAACCGCACGGCGAATCCCAGTCCGACCATCGCCGCAGCTGCGACCCAGATGCTTCGCCACGTCGATGCGATGGCCCGTCCGGCGAGAAACGCGCAACCGCCGCCGAGCACGAGCGTGACAAACAGAACCTGAAAAATGTTTTCGCTGGCGTAAAGCATCAGTGCCGTCCGCCTTCCAGATAGGCGGCGCGCACTTCAGGACGCGCCAGCAATTCGGAACCGCTTCCGGTCATCGTGATAAGGCCGTTGACCATGACATAGCCGCGATGTGCGAGCTTCAGCGCATGATTGGCGTTCTGCTCCACGATCAGCACGGTGAGGCCGTCCTGCTTGTTCAGCGTGCGAATGGCGTCGAAGATCTGCCGCGCGATCAGCGGCGCCAGCCCGAGCGATGGTTCATCCAGCATCAACAGGCGCGGCCGGCTCATCAGCGCGCGGCCGATGGCAAGCATCTGCTGCTCGCCGCCCGAAAGCGTGCCGCCGCGCTGCGTGAGGCGCTCCTTGAGGCGCGGAAACAGTGTGAGGACACGCTCGAGGCTCGCCGTGCGTTCGGCAGGTGTGTTGTCCTCGACCGCGTCCGCGCCCATTTGCAGATTTTCCGCGACGCTCATGCGCGGGAAAATTCGTCGGCCCTCCGGCGATTGCGCAATCCGCAAACGCGCGACGAGATGCGTCGGCACATTTGTAATGTCATGGCCGTCGAATTCGATCGTGCCGGATTGCGCGCGCGGCTTGCCGAACACCGACATCATCAGCGTCGATTTGCCAGCGCCATTGGAGCCGATCAGCGCCACGATTTCGCCGGGCGCGATGTCGAGATCGACGCCTTTCAAGGCTTCGATATTGCCGTAGGCGGCGCGAAGCGCGCGGATGGCGAGTAGCGGAGACGCGTTCATGTGCTTGCCTCCATCACCTTGATCGCCGCTTCTTCGTCCGCGCCGAGATAAGCGGCGATGACTTTCGGATCGTTACGGATTTGATCCGGCGTGCCGGATGCGATCTTGACGCCGTGGTCGAGTACGAAAATGCAGTCCGAAATCTGCATCACGACCGACATGTCGTGTTCTATGAGCAGAATCGAGGTGCCGTGATCCTTGCGGATCGCGAGCAGCAACGCGTTGAGTTCTTCGCTTTCGCGTGCGTTGAGGCCGGCAGCGGGCTCGTCGAGACAAAGCAGTGACGGTTCAGAGCACATCGCGCGGACGATTTCGAGCCGCCGCTGATCTCCGTAGGGTAGGTTTCCGGCCGCATCGTCGGCGCGGCCGATCAGTCCGATGCGATCGAGCCAGTAGCGCGCGAGTTCGACGGCGCGGTCTTCTGCGCGTCGAAAGCCCGGCGCGCCGATCAACCCGAGGAACGAATAGCCCGACGCGCGCATCAGCGGGTTGTGCTGCGCGACCATCAGGTTTTCCAGCACGGTCATGCCCGAGAACAGCCGGATGTTCTGAAACGTGCGCGCGACCTTCGCGACTTTTGATATCCGGTAGTCAAACAGACGCTCCAGCAGAAATTCGCGGCCGTCGTCGCGCGTCAGCCGGATCATGCCGGCAGTCGGTTTGTAGAAACCCGTGATGCAGTTGAAGACGGTGGTCTTCCCCGCGCCATTGGGGCCGATCAGCGCGGTGATGTCGCCGCGTTTTGAGGAGAACGAGAAATCGTTGACGGCGACGATGCCGCCGAAGCGCATCGACAGATGTTGCACGTCAAGGATGTCGGCGGGCGCGGAAGGATCGGTCATCCGTGGCCTTCCTTGACCATCGATGATGAAATCTCTGTCAGCTTCTCAAGGAAGATCGTCGGTGCGCGATGTCCGATCAGGCCGCGCGGCCGCCAGATCATCAACAGCACCATCGCCGCGCCGAACACCAGCATGCGGAATTGCTCGAAGCCTCTGAACAGCTCGAAGCCGCCGATCATCGCGACGGCTGCGAGCGCGACGCCGAGTTGCGAGCCCATGCCGCCGAGCACGACGATGGCCAGCACCAGTGCGGATTCCTGAAACGTGAATGACTCAGGACTGATGAAGCCCTGACGCGTGGCGAAAAACGCCCCGGCAAATCCGCCGAACATCGCGCCGGTCGCGAATGCGGTGAGTTTGGTCTTTGTCGTGTTGATTCCGAGCGCGCGGCAGGCGACCTCGTCTTCGCGCAACGCCTCCCATGCTCGTCCGATCGGCAATCGCCGCAGGCGTATCGTCACCCAGTTTGTCAGCAGTGCCAGCGCAAGGATCAGATAGAACAGAAACACGACACGATGCGTGGTCGAGAACTGGATGCCGAGCTTGGCGGCGAGGCCGTCTTCCGTATTGGTGAGCGGAATACCGAAAAATGTCGGACGCGGAATGCCGGTGATGCCGTTCGGCCCGCCGGTTACTTTCTGCCAGTTCAGCAGGATGAGGCGGATGATTTCGCCGAACGCCAGAGTGACAATGGCGAGATAATCGCCGCGCAAACGCAACACCGGAAAGCCGAGCAGCATGCCCCAGAATGCCGCGAGAATTCCCGCAAGCGGTAGGCAGACCCAGAATGAAAGCCCAAACGTCGTCGCAAGCAACGCGTAGGAGTAGGCGCCGACGGCGTAGAACGCGACGTAACCGAGATCGAGAAGGCCTGCGAGTCCGACGACGACATTCAAGCCCCAGCCCAGCATCACATAGGTCAAAACCAGAATGCTGAGGTCGAGGATATAGCGTTGATCGTAGAAGATGACGGGAATGAGCAGCGTGAAGATCAGCAGCACCGGCGCGACGAAACGGCGAAACCTCGGCGCTGCATTCGTCACGCTTTGCGGGAGGATGTACACGGCGTTCAAATAGCGTGACGATCCGCGCAACAGCTCGACAATAGTGCTTCCGGCAAATACGCCGCCGACGAGCATCGCGAGATCGCCGAAGCGCGTCCAGTAGATCAGTTGTCCCGTAGGTCCGGCCTCAGTTCGCACACCGATCATCAGCGAGAACAGCACGAGTGCGACGAGCGCACTCAGAAACGATTTTTTCAGGATAAAGGCGACGTCATGCGCGGGTCTGGCCGAGGCGCGCGCGACGGGATCGGTTGTGCGCGCCACGCCGTGCCTCAGACTTTTTCGACTTCGGGACGGCCAAGAAGGCCGGTCGGAAGAAAGATGAGCACGACGATCAGAATAGAGAATGCCGCGACATCCTTATATTCGGACGAAAAATACGCGGACCAGAATGTCTCGATCAATCCGATAGCAAGTCCACCAAGCATCGCGCCGGGGAGGGAACCGATGCCGCCGAGCACGGCGGCAGTGAACGCCTTGATACCGGCGACGAAACCCATGAAGAAATCGACGACGCCATAGTAGAGCAGATACATCATGCCCGCGACGGCCGCGAGCGCGGCGCCGATCACGAATGTCATCGAGATCGTGCGATCGACATCCACTCCGAGGAGCGCAGCCATCGTCTGATCCTGCTCGCAGGCGCGCATGTCGCGGCCGAGGCGCGTTCGTGCCACGAGCCATGAAAAAATCAGCAGAAGCACAATCGTCGTGATGACGACGATGATCTGGATGTTGGACAGCCGCACGGCGAAGCCGTCGCGCTCCAGGAGCGTGTAGCCTCCGGTAATCACGGGCGGCACCGGCTTGACGCGCGCGCCCTGCGCGACCTGTGCGTAATTCGACAGCACGAACGACATGCCGATGGCCGAGAGCATCGGCGCGAGCCGGAACGATTGCCGCAATGGGCGATAGGCGATGCGCTCAACCGTCCAGCCGTAGAGCGCCGTGATCGCCATTGCGACCAGCAGCACCAGCATAAGGATCAGCGGTATCGACGTAAGTCCGACAGAGACGAGGACGAGGAAGGCGATCAGCGCGATAAAGCCGCCGATCATGAAAATATCGCCGTGCGCGAAATTGATCATGCCGACGATGCCGTAGACCATCGTGTAGCCGATGGCGATCAGGCCGTAGATCGAGCCGAGCACGAGTCCGTTGATGAGTTGCTGGGCGAAATAGTCCAAAGCCAATCCCGAAATTGATCCACTGCCGTCCAGCAGAGGAAGGAAAACGGCGAAGCCCGGCCGGATCGTCGCATCGTCTCATTTTCTAACAGTGGGAACCGGGACCGGCAACTGGACGCGCTGCGGCGCGATGACCGCGGTCCACAGTGGTTCCGGTGCCTTGAAATGGCCCCACCGGAACCGGGATTTCATGGAAACCATCGGGCAGTGTCGCGGGTTGTCTATGCGTTCAACAAAGGAGCACATCACGATGTCTCAGAATAATCAGAACCAGAACCCCGGTCAGCAGAGCCAGAACCCGAACCAGAAGCCGGGTCAGCAGCAGGGCGGCGGTCAGAAACCTGGTCAGCAGAGCCAGAACCCGGGTCAGCAGCAGGGCCGCTAACGCGACCGGCTGAGCCCAGAGCTCTGGAAAGGCTCCGCACGAAAGTCCCGCCGAAAGGCGGGACTTTTCTTTTGTCCACAGCCTCCCGCGCGCCGGTAAGGTTAAAAAAGGGTTTAAATTGCCGCTCCGAGTTTAGCGGGCTTAGCTCCCGGCAAAACAACGGGGCGCGTTGCGTCCTTCAAAATTCGGGGCGCAGGCAGATGTCGAGGGATTGGCGTATCAGCACGTTCAATGGGGCGCTCATCGCGTCCTATTTCATTCCGGCCTGGACGATCGCCGCTCTCAAAATCTGGATTTCGCCGATCCGCGGTCTCTACGACCGGGCCAACATCGCGCCTGCGATGTATGTCAGCGACAATCTTGCGCTCTCGGCAGTCACGACGGTTCGTCTCGCCTGGCTGCTCGCGCTCGCCAAAGTGACCGTCGCTGCATTCTTTCTCGTGTTTCTCGTTTTGATCGTTCGCGAGTCGATCCGCAAGAAGGGCAATTGCGACGAGGCGCTTGGTTATGCGCTCGGCATCGGTGCGGTGGTCAGCATGTTGAGCCTGCTTGCCGCCTCAAAAGTGGGCGAGCTTGCCGCGCTTCGGCTGCACGCCAGCGAATCCCTGCTGCTGATCGGCGCGGCGATTCTTCTGATCGTCGATACGCCGAAGAATGAAGTTCAGAAGATCGTCGAACCCGGCAATTACCCCTTGGGCGTTTCCAATTCCTGAATCGCGGAAGCCGCTTCCTTGATCGCGTGATTTGCCACCGGCACGCCGCAATAGATCGCCTGCTGTAAAATAATCTCCTTGATGTCGTCCGCCGTGAAGCCGCCTTCGGAGAGGGCGGCCCGCACATGCATACGGAATTCCTCCCAATGTCCGAGCGCCATCAAGGTGCCGATCACGAGAATGCGGCGCGTGCGCTCGTCGAAGTGCGGGCGGGTCCATATCTCGCTCCACGCGTAGCGCGTGATGAGATCGAGAAATTCGGCGTTGAACGGCGTCTTGTTCGCCGCCGATTTATCGACCCACGCATTACCCAGCACCTTGCGCCGCCGCGCCGTTCCAAGTTCGCGTCGCTTGTCGTCGTCCATCGGGGCCTCAACGTTGGGTGAGGAAGCCGATCACGGCTTCGGTGAAATCGTGCGGCTGCTCGACATTTGAAATGTGCGCAGCATCGAGCAGCGTCATGCTCGCGCCCGGGATATGCGCGCGGATATATTCGCCGGCCTCGACCGGCGTGGACATGTCCTTGCGGCCCGCGATCACCAGCGTCTTCGCCTTGATCTTCGGCAGAAGTTCGCGCTGATCCAGTTTGCTCAATGCCTCGCAGCAGGCGATGTATCCCTCGACAGGAGAGGCGATCAGCATCGCTTTCATCTTTGCCGTGATCTGCGGATTGCGCTCGCGGAAATCGGCAGTGAGCCAGCCGGCAATGACGGCATCAGCGACGGACGCAATGCCGCCTTCTCGCACCGCCCTGATGCGATTGTGCCAGTTGGCCGGATCGGGATAGTAGCAGGACGTATTGGCCAGGATCATCCTGTCGATGCGTTGTGGCGCGTTGGCGCCCAGCCATTGCCCGACCATGCCGCCCATCGACAATCCGCACCAATGCACTTTCTCGATGTTGAGATCGTCGAGAATGGCGAGCACATCCTTGCCGAACCGTTCCATCGAATACGGCCCCGGCGGCACGCCGGACTTGCCGTGGCCGCGGCGGTCGTAGCGCACCACGCGAAACATTTTTGTGAACGCCGCCATCTGCGGCTCCCACATCTGCATCGTGGAGCCGAGCGAATTCGACAGCATCAGCGTCGGCCCGCTGTCGCGTCCTTCGACGGCGACGTTCAGAAGGCAGCCATCGGCATCGATCGTCGGCATCGTTGGCTCCCGTCAGTTCTTGTCGAGCGAGGCGAGCAGGCTGTCGATCAGCGCCTGCGATACGCCTTGATAGGACATCGGCTCGAAAAGATTGCCGAGTTTGTCTGCCGGGATGTGAGCGGTTACGCGCGCATCCTTTGTCAGCACCTCGCGCAAATGCTGTTTCGTTTCGATGGACTTGCGGCTTGCGGCCTCGACGATCTCGTGAGCCTCGCGCTTGCCGATTTTTCCGGCGAGCGCCATCGAGACGGCCTCCGCCATGACAAGACCATGTGTGCTGTCGAGATTGGCGCGCATGCGCTCGACATCGACTTCCAGTCCTTCGGCAATATCGGCGACCGCAGCGAGCGCGCCAGATGTCACCAGCATCAGCGTCGGCAGCGCCGGCCATTCGGCGTGCCAGAGCCCTGCGCTGCGTTCGTGTTCCTGAATTTGTGCGGCGAAAATCGTTGCCGCCAGATTCGGAGCCATCGTCGCGCAGGCAATCGCGGCCGTCGCGGACACCGGATTACGCTTATGCGGCAGCGTGGACGATCCGCCGCGCCCCTTGCCTGAAGGCTCGAAGGCCTCGCCGACTTCCGTTTGCATCAGGAGTGAGATGTCGCGTGCGATCTTGCCGCATGTCCCGGTTAGAATTGTGAAGGCGGACGCGGCCTCGGCGATCCTTTCGCGATGGGTGTGCCAGGGCGCATCAGGCAATGGCAGCGACAGCTCCTTGGCGAGGTTCTCGGCGATCTTCAGCCCATCGGCTCCAAGCGCAGCCAGCGTTCCGCCCGCCCCGCCGAATTGCAGCACAAGGGATTCGCTGCGTAATCGTTTCAACCGCGCACGCGAGCGATGCAGCGCCGCAGCGTATTCGGCGAGTTTCAATCCGAACGGCATCGGCAGCGCGTGCTGAAGCAACGTGCGTGCAACGGTCGCCGTTTGCCGATGCTGTTTTGCGAGTTTCGCAAATCCGGCGACAGCGCGATCCAGATCTTTCAGCAGCGCGTCGATGCCCGCGCGCAGTTGCAGAACGGTGGCCGTGTCGATGACATCCTGACTGGTCGCACCCCAATGCACGTAACGCGCGGCGTCCGGATCGCTCTTGGCGACATTGGCAGTCAGCATCTTCACCAGCGGAATGGCGAGGTTGCCGCCTTGGGTCGCGCCGTCCGCCAGCGTTTCGATGTCATATTGCGCGGCGATGCATGCCTTTGAAATCGACGCCGCGGCGCCGGCCGGAATCGTTTTGGCTGCGCCTTCCGCGCGCGCCAGCGCACTTTCAAAGTCGAGCATGTATTGCACATATGTGAGGTCGTCGCAGATCGTCCGCATGGCGGCACTGGACAGCAACGGCGCCAGCAGGGGAGATAGTGACGTGCTCATTATGCGCGGACCCTATCCAAGCTGCACTTATGTGCCAAGGCAGCGGCAGGCCGTTCGCCCGATTTTGCAACGTAAGTTTATGTTTGCCGCCCTTTTCATTGCACACGCGCTGGCTTACTTCAGGACAACAGGTGCGGCAGTTTTGGAGAAATTCCCATGGCGATGACGATGACCGGCGAAGTCCAGCTTCCAGCCTCGCGTCAGGTGATCTGGGAGAAGCTCAACGATCCCGAAGTTCTGAAGGCCTGCATTCCAGGCTGCGAGGAATTGATCAGGTCCGGCGACAATCAGTTCGAGGCCGCCGCCAAGATGAAGGTCGGACCGGTATCCGCGCGCTTCAAGGGCAAGGTCACGCTCAGCGATCTCGACCCGCCGAATGGCTACAAGATTTCCGGCGAGGGCGAGGGCGGCGTTGCCGGATTCGCCAAGGGTGGCGCGACGGTTGCGCTGGCCGACAAGGACGGCGGCACGCTCCTGACATATAATGTCGAGGCCCAGATCGGCGGCAAGCTGGCGCAGCTCGGGCAACGGCTGATAAGCGGCTCGGCGAAGAAACTGGCGGATGAATTTTTTGCGAGTTTCGCCGATGCCGTGAAGGCTGCCTGACCGGCTTTTCGCATATCAGTCCAGCCGGCAAATCAAGCCTTCTTGTTCCGCGATTGCGCCGCGCGAGGTTGCTCATTCAACCGTCGGCACTTATTATAGAATTGGAACAATTTTAAAGACTTTGCGCCGTGGCCGCCGCGGCTGACAAGTTTGCCGACAGACGAGAGTATTGATGGCCATGGTTTCACTGATCGTGAACGGCAACCCCGTCACCGCGAATATCGATCCGCGCACGCTGCTCGTGCAATTCCTGCGTGAAAATTTGAAGCTGACCGGCACGCATGTCGGCTGCGATACGTCGCAATGCGGCGCGTGCGTTGTGCATCTCGACGGCAAGGCGGTGAAGGCCTGCACAACTCTCGCGGTGATGGCCGACGGGCACGAGGTCAAAACCATCGAGGGTTTGGCAGCAGACGGCGCGCCGCTGCATCCGATGCAGGAAGCGTTTCGCGAGCATCACGGATTGCAATGCGGCTTCTGCACGCCTGGCATGATTATGACGGCGGTCGATATGGTTCATCGCAAGGGTCACGAGCTTTCGGATCAGACCATTCGCGAAGAACTCGAAGGCAACATGTGCCGCTGCACCGGCTACCAGAATATTGTCTTGTCGATCGCCGCCGGTGCCAAGGCGATGGCGAAGTCGGATCTGGCTTAGGGAATTCCGATGTACGAATTCAAATATCATCGCCCCGGCACGGTTCGTCAGGCCGCCAATCTTCTGGTCAAGAACGAAGACGCCAAGGTGATCGCGGGCGGGCATACGCTCGTGCCTGTGATGAAACAGCGGCTCGCCAACCCGCCGCATCTTGTCGATCTGTCGCATATCGAAGGCCTTAACGGCATCGCGATGAAAGGGCGCAGCCTCGTGATCGGCGCAACCGCGACGCATGCGCAAGTCTCAGGCTCTGCGATTGTCGGCGAAGCCATTCCCGCGCTCGCTCATCTTGCCGGCCTGATCGGCGATCCCGCCGTTCGCCACAAGGGCACTATCGGCGGTTCGCTCGCCAATAACGACCCGACGGCGGATTACCCCGCTGCCGTAACGGCGCTCGGCGCGACCATCGTCACCAACAAGCGCAAGCTGAAGCCGGAAGAATTTTTCCAGGGGCTTTTCACGACTGCGCTTGAGCCTGATGAGATCATCACCAGGGTGATGTTTCCGATTGCGAAGAAGGCGGCGTATCAGAAATTCCGTAATCAGGCCTCGCGTTATGCGCTGGTCGGCGTGTTCGTTGCCAAGCGTCCGTCCGATGTACGCGTTGCGGTGACGGGTGCCGGAAGCAACGGCGTGTTTCGTGTGACCTCGTTCGAGGAGGCGCTGACAAAGCGTTTTTCGCCGAAGTCGCTCGACGGTCTCACCGTGCCGGCGGATGGCTTGAACAGCGACCTGCACGGCAGTGCCGAATATCGTGCGCATCTGATCGCTGTGCTGGCGCGCCGCGCAATGGAAGACGCGACCGCGAAAACGAAATGATGTATCGGAGGCGCAGTCTTCGTGAATAAGCCTTCCTCAATTCCATCCTCTGTCGATGCGACGCTCGACCTTCTGACGAAGCAGGGCTATCTCGCCGAGCGCGCGCTGGCGACGGTCGTGTTTTTGTCGCTGCGCATGGGCCGCCCGCTGTTTCTTGAAGGCGAGGCCGGCGTCGGCAAGACGGAAATCGCCAAGGTTCTCAGCGCCGGACTTGGCCGCAAGCTGATTCGCCTGCAATGTTATGAAGGTCTCGACGTTTCATCCGCCGTCTACGAATGGAACAGTGCGGCGCAAATGATCGCGATCCGTCTCGCGGAAGCGGGCGGCGAAACCGATCGCGAGCAGCTATCGAGCGATATTTTTGCCGACAAATATCTCATCAAGCGTCCGCTGTTGCAGGCGCTGGAGCCGGATGTCGCCGGAGCACCGGTTCTTCTGATTGACGAACTTGATCGTGCGGATGAGGCGTTCGAGGCGTACCTTCTCGAAATTCTCAGCGACTTCCAGGTCTCGATTCCCGAATTCGGCACGGTGAAGGCACCGCAGCCGCCCATCGTCATCGTCACCTCGAACCGAACGCGCGAAATACACGACGCGCTCAAGCGGCGCTGTCTCTATCATTGGGTCGATTATCCGTCCGCCGAACGCGAACTCGCCATCGTCAAATCGCGCGTGCCGAATATCGGCGCGAAACTGTCGCAACAGGTTGTCGGTTTCGTGCAGGCGTTGCGCGATCGGGATTTGTTCAAAGTGCCGGGCGTTGCCGAGACAATCGACTGGGCGACGGCCTTGACCGAACTCGACGCGAAATCGCTGTCGCCGCAGATCGTGGGCGACACGCTAGGAACGCTCTTGAAGTATCAGGACGACATCGGCCGCATGCAGGGCGATGTGCTCAACAAAGTCATCAAGGAAGCCGTCAGCGATTAAGGCAATGATGCCGGACGAACGCGACACTCCAGCAACGGGACAGATTGCCGACAACGTCATCGCCTTTGCGCGATCGTTGCGTGTTGCGGGATTGCCGATCGGGCCGGGGGCTGTGATCGACGCGCTGAAGGCGATGCGGCTGATCGACATCGGCAACCGGCAGGATCTTTTTACGACGCTCGAATCCATTTTCGTCAAACGTCACGAACATGCGTTGATTTTCGCGCAGGCATTCGACCTGTTCTTTCGGCGCGAGCAGGGCAATATCCATATGCTGGATTCCGTGCCCCTTCCGCAAAGCGCGCAGAAACCTCCGCCGCCGGCTTCGCGCCGCGTTCAAGAGGCCTTCTCGCAAAGCCGCAACGTCGATGCGCCCGACATTGAAGAGAAGAACGCGCAACTTTCGGTCTCGGATCGCGAGGTGCTTCAATCGAAGGATTTCGCGCAGATGAGCGCGGCCGAGATCGCGGAAGCCACGCGCGCGATCCAGAACATGGAGCTGCCGCAGGCTGAACTGCGCACGCGGCGTTTCGCGCCCGATGCACACGGCCGCAGGCTCGATCTGCGCCGAACCTTGCGTGCAAGTTTGCGCACCGGCGGCGAGATCGTGAATTTCCATCGCCTCGGACGTATCGAAAAGGCGGCGCCGATTGTCGCGTTGCTCGATATTTCAGGTTCGATGACGGATTACACGCGGCTGTTCCTGCATTTCCTTCATGCGATTACCGATGCGCGCAAGCGTGTGTCGGTATTTTTGTTTGGCACGCGGCTTACAAATGTTACTCGCCAGTTGCGGGCGCGGGACCCCGACGAGGCGCTCGCGGCCTGTTCGTCCTGCGTCGAGGATTGGGCAGGCGGCACGCGCATTGCGACCTCGCTGCACAAGTTCAACAATCTGTGGGGCCGCCGCGTGCTGGGGCAGGGCGCGATCGTGCTGCTGATTTCCGACGGGCTGGAGCGCGAGGCGGATTCGCGGTTGGAATTCGAGATGGACCGGCTGCATCGCTCGTGCCGCCGCCTGATCTGGCTCAATCCGCTGTTGCGTTTCGACGGGTTCGAGGCCAAGGCGCAGGGCATCAAAATGATGCTGCCGCATGTTGATGAATTTCGCCCCGTGCATAACTTAAAGTCGATGGATAAATTGATCGCGGCGCTGTCGTCGCCCGTAACGCCACGGCATCGTTTCGAGGCCCGCCCGGCTGCATAAGGATCGTGTCATGCTCAATCGTGACGAGGATATTCTGAGAGCCGCCGAAGATTGGTTGAAGTCCGGTCACGGCGTTGCGCTGGCGACCGTGGTTGAGACGTGGGGCTCCGCGCCGCGTCCTGCCGGCTCAAGTCTCGTCATCAACGATGACGGCACGTTTCTGGGCTCCGTCTCCGGCGGCTGCGTCGAAGGCGCGGTCGTCACCGAGGCGCTCGACGTGATCGCGAACGGAAAGCCGAAGATGCTGGAATTCGGTGTCGCCGATGAGACGGCTTGGAATGTCGGGCTGTCTTGCGGCGGCACCATTCGCGTATTCGTCGAGAAGGTCGGTAACTCTTGAAACAAAACACGCTGTCCGAACTGAATTACGAACGCGCCGCGCGCCGCGCGGCGATTGTTGTGACAGATATTGCAAGCGGCGACCAGCGCCTCATCAAGGCGGCTGACATCAAGGCCGATCCGCTCCATGAGGAACTCGACAAGCATTTGCGCATGGGCAAGAGCGGAATGATCGAGGTGGACGGCAAGAAGCTGTTTCTCAATGTTTACGCGCCGGCCGCGCGACTCGTCATCATCGGCGCGGTTCACATCAGTCAGGCGCTCGCGCCGCTGGCGCAATCGCTCGACTACGACGTTTACGTCGTCGATCCGCGCACGGCTTTCGCGTCGCCCGAGCGTTTCCCCGATATTCCGCTATTCGCAGACTGGCCCGACGTCGCGTTGCCTCCGCTGAACATCGACCGCTACACCGCCTTCGTTGCAGTGACGCACGATCCGAAGATCGACGATCCCGCGTTGATGCAGGCACTGGCACGCGATTGTTTCTATATCGGTGCGCTCGGCTCGCGCAAAACCCACGCCAAGCGGCTGGATCGGCTCAAGGCGCTTGGTGCGTCCGACGCGCAACTCGCGCGTATACATGCGCCTATCGGTCTCAATATCGGAGCGGTCTCGCCGTCCGAGATCGCGGTTTCGATCATGGCCGAAATCACGGCGCGCCTTCGATTGCCTGCGGACGCGCCGCTGAAGACAAAGTCGGCGGCATGAAGTTCGGTCCGGTCGCGCCTGACGAAGCTCTCGGCGGCGTCACCGTTCACGCCATCCGCCAGAACGGTCTTGTCCTCAAGAAAGGCACGTTGATCGGTGCGGACGAAGTCGCGGCGCTGAAACAGGCCGGCGTTTCCGAAATCGTCGTCGCACGGCTTGATAAGGGCGACGTTTCCGAAGACGAAGCCGCCGGCAGCGTTGCACAGGCGGTAGCGGGCGAGGGCGTCAGCGTCGAGAAGGCTTTCACTGGAAGATCGAATCTCTTCGCGGCGCAGGCAGGCATCTTGGTGGTAGATCGCGACGCCGTGAACCACATCAATCGCGTCGATGAAGCGATTACGTTTGCGACGCTCGCCGCCTTCAAGCCCGTCGTCGCAGGCGAGATGATCGCGACGGTGAAAATCATTCCGTTTGGCGTCGAGAAAAAACTGCGCGATGCGGCGGTCGAAGCCGCGAAGACCGGCCGCATGCGTGTCGCGCCGTTCAAGATCAAGAAGGTCGGTATCGTCTCAACCCTTTTGCCGGGTCTCGCATCGAAAGTGATCGACAAGACGTTGAAGGTGACTGCCGAGCGGCTCGCGCCGGCGGGTGCGAGCATCATCGCCGAGCGCCGCACCGCGCATGACGAGAAGGCGCTTGCGCCTGCCGTTCAGGAATTGATCGCGCTCGGCGCGGAGCTGGTTCTGATTTTCGGCGCATCCGCGATTGCGGATCGGCGCGATGTCATCCCCGCCGCCGTCGAAAATCTCGGCGGTGAGGTCGAGCATTTCGGCATGCCCGTCGATCCCGGCAATCTCATGCTGCTCGGTCATGTGAAAAACATTCCAGTTCTCGGTGCGCCGGGCTGCGCCCGCTCGCCGAAGGAGAACGGATTCGACTGGGTGTTGATGCGCATGCTCGCAGGACTGGAAGTCACTCGCAGCGACATCACCGGCATGGGCGTCGGCGGGCTGCTGATGGAGATTGTCACGCGGCCACAGCCGCGCGTGCCGCTCGGCGCCGAGGGCGAGCGCGATGTCGCTGCCGTCATTCTCGCGGCCGGCAGATCGACACGAATGGGCGGACCGAACAAGCTGCTCGCCGAACTGAACGGCAAACCGCTGTTGCGCGTCGTCGCCGAGCAGGCGCTGGCTTCGCAGGCGTCTCCGGTTATCGTCGTGACGGGCCATCAAAGTCTCGAGGTTGCTGCGGCGCTGAAAGGACTGAGCGTCACGCTCGTCAACAATCCGCAATTTGCCGATGGACTTGCGTCGTCGGTTAAGGCTGGGATTTCCGCCGTGCCCGACTCCGCCGATGGCGCCATCGTTTGTCTTGGCGACATGCCGCTGGTAGATGCCAAACTGATCGACCGGATGGTCGAGGCGTTTTCGCCCGACCGGGGATCGCTGATTGTAGTCCCGGTCGCGGGGGGGCGGCGAGGTAATCCGGTGCTGTGGTCACGCAGGTTCTTCCCGGAATTGATGGCGCTCGACGGCGACATCGGCGCGCGGCATTTGATCGCGCAGCATGCGGAAGCGGTCGCGGAAGTCGAGGTCGAGGGCAAGAGCGCCTTCCTCGACATCGACACGCCAGAAATGCTGGCGGACGCGCGCCGTGCTTAGGATTTCTTCACCAAGTTGAAACGACCTGTCGGCTAGATTCTCGCCCTCACGACCTCTGGGGAGGGGATCTTGACCGCTTTCAAAGCCGCGAATTGCCGCGCGCTGGTTCTGCTCGTTTCGGTTTTTGCCTTTGCCGTCTTGCAGATTTCGGCCCCTGCTGGCGCCGCCGGCGCGCTCGCCGTCGGCAAATGCGGCGCCTACGGTCAGGCTTATGACTATCCGGCCGAGGAAGCCGCTCGTGCTGCCGCGCTCAAGCAATGCAAGGGTACCTGTGAAGCCGTCACCATGAAGCGGGCGTGCGCCGCGCTTTCGGTCGACATGGCCAATCCCTGCGGTGCACATGGCTACGCCGTCGCCTCGCGAATCTCGAACACGCTCAACGCTGCGACGAAGAAGTGCTACGACTTCGGCGGCAAGGAATGCGTGATCCGCGCCTGGGCCTGCGACGCCAAAGGCTAAGACGGCATTCTCGCTTCTACCCTCCTCGTAACGGCCGACATACAATGCGCCGGGAGCAGGGCATGGCGGATTCTCCATCGGCAATCGTATTGAACGAAGACACGCCGGTCTCGGATTCGTTTCAGCGCGCGCTCACGCGTGAAACGCTCCAGACCGAACTGCTGCGCGTCAAGGTGATGATCGTCACGGCAACGGCGCTCGGCGCGACGCTTTGGGCGACGTATTTCATCGCGCCGCGTGTCATCGAGCGGATATGGGGCGGCAATTTCAAGCCGGCCTATCTGGTGTCCGTGGTCGTTCCATTCATCGCGTTCGAGATGGGCGTCTACGCACTGATTACACGCCAGATTAAGCTGGATCGCGATCTTCCGGTCTGGCGGCGATACGGCAATGCCTTGATCGAGACGAGCTTTCCGACCGGAATGCTCGCGGTGCAGATGGGACAGATGGGAGCCGATCAGGCGCTCGGCTTCGTCGTGCCGCTGATCTATTTTATTTTCATCATCCTTTCGACGCTGCGGCTCGATTTCTGGCTTTCGGCATTCACGGGATTCGTGGCTGCGACTGAACTGCTGCTGATGGCGTTGTTTTATCTTCCGGCTAGCGCCTTCGATCCCGCGCCCGAGGTCGGCTATCACTCCGCGCGCAGCCTCATCATTTTTGCCTGCGGCCTGATCGCAGGCGCGGTCGGATACCAGTTGCGGCGCCAGTTCGAGCGAAGCATCGCCGCCGTGACCGCGCGCGACCGTGTGACCAATCTATTCGGCCAGCACGTCTCGCCGCAGGTCGCCGAACGGCTTCTGGCCGAAGGCGCAGGTGCAACGAGCGATCACCGGCACGTTGCTGTGATGTTCGTTGATTTCCGCAGCTTCACGGCGGCTGCTCGCACGCGAACCCCGCAACAGGTGGTCGAACGTCTCGACGGTGCGTTTGCCGAGCTTGTCGAAATTTTGGATCGGCACGGCGGCATAGTGAACAAGTTTCTCGGCGATGGATTTCTCGCGCTGTTCGGCGCGCCGCTCGACGATCCGTCGGCGGTTCAGCACGCGGTTGCCGCTGCGCGCGAAATGCTGGAGGCAATGTCGCGCAACAACAAGGCGAACGACTGGGAATTGCGGATCGGGATCGGACTTCATTTTGGCGCCGTGGTTGCCGGAAATATCGGTTCGCCGCGGCGCAAGGAATACACGGTCATCGGCGACACGGTGAATTTCGCCTCGCGCATCGAGGCACTCAACAAGGAATTCAGTTCGCAGTTTCTTGTGTCATCGGCGGTCAAGGACGCGCTCGGCGACGACGGCAATGACGCGGTGTTGCTCGGCGAAATACCGGTGAAAGGCTACGACAAGCCGATGGCGATCTGGCGGCTCGCGTAACCTAGCGCCGCGTCAGGATGCTCAGTCTTCCATAGGCACCGGATCGGTGGCTGTTATCCTCGACATAGCCCGCGCCGAGTGCCCATTCAAAGTCGCCGGTCTTGAGCGAGGTGAGATGCGCGCCGATGCGATACTGCCGATACACCTCGTCGCCCGACGTTTCGACTTCCGGTCCCGCCCAGAACCGATCCGACACGCGCCATCCGGCAGCACCGCGTATGCCGAAGCTGTTGCCGATGGTCGAAGCGGAAATCGACGATGCAAGCATCGTCTGCGCCGGCAACGGCTCCCACCACAAATCAGCGTTGACGCGGAGCCCCGCATGATTTCCCCGCAAAGTGTTCGTGAGATCATCGGGCGACAGCCGGTGGTTCTGAAGATCGAGACCGGCGAACACTTTGACTTCGAGATCGCCGCGCTTGATCCGCCAGCCCGGCATCACCGAGGCCAGCAGATAAGTGCCGCGCGTGTCGGTGACGCCGGACAAATAGCGATAGCTGCCTTCGGCCAGCAGCATCTTCATCGTGAAGCCGTCGCTGTTCAATCCGCCCGGTGCCCACTGCGCGCCGCCGTAGAACGCACCGCCGTTGCGCCACAGATCGAAGCCCGCGAAGTAGAGGAATTGCTGCGTGCGCAGATTGCCGAGATTGCCGGAAGAGGGGATGTCGTCGAGCAGCGGGTCGGCAAGCGCCGGTGACATCCCGCAGGCCAGAAACATGGCGGCGGCTACGCGAACAGCGCCTATCATTCCAACGCAACGCATGGAGCCCCACAGCCCCGTACAAATGCTTACGTAAAAACGCGTAGGAATTAGAGCGGCGCGGTGCGATGCCGTCCAGCAGACAAACGAGAACGCGCCGTGAACGCGACGAAAGTTTTATTTGCGCAGAGCGGGACTAAATCTGCGAGGCGATGAGGTTCTCGATCTTCACGCCTTCGCGGTCGTGAATGATTTCGGCGATGAACTTGCGGTGGCAGTCCTTGTGGTCGCGTTCGTAGCAAAGGATGCAGACCGATCCCGGTTTCTTCACCAGCGAAGCGAGTTCGTCCATTTCCTCTTTCGCCTGCGGCGTTTTCAGATGTGCGCCATAGATTTTCGTCAGCGCCTTCATGTCGCCGCTGCGCGCGGCTTCACGGCCGTTTTTCGGCGTACCGAGCCCACGCAGATGCAGATAGGAAATGCCGCGTTCGTCCAAACCGGCTGCCAGTTGCGATTTCGAGAAGCCGGGCCGGCGCGAGGCGGCCACCGCACGGACGTCGACAAGCAGCTTCACGCCTGCGCGCTCAAGCTCGTCCAGCACGGCCTTCGCGGGCGTCTGCTCGTAGCCGATGGTGAACAGCTTTTTCGCCTTTGCCATTGCTCAAATCCTCATTTGACGCGCTCGATCAATTCCATTGCGCCATGCGGCGCGCGAATTTTGCCTTCGTGGATGACATAGGCGAACACGTCGCGCGGTTTCTTCATCGCGGATGCTTTGTCGGCGCGCGGCAAGTCCTTCGGTTCTCCACCGCTCGCCCATGTCCTGAATCGCGCGGACCATTCGTCGAGCTGCTTGGGCGGATAGGCGGTCTTCACGGTGTCCTTGCCGGTTTGCAGCCGCGCATAGACGAAATCGCCGGTGATGTCGGCGATACCCGGATATTTTCCGTGATCCGCATAGACAACCGGAATTGCAAACTTGCGGAGCAGGGAGATGAATTCAGGCACCTTGAAACTGTCATGACGCACTTCGACGACATGGCGCAATTCGCGCCCTTCCAGCTTGCGCGGCAGCAGTTCGAGGAATTTTCCGAAGTCCGCTTCGTCGAATTTCTTGGTCGGCGCAAATTGCCACAACACCGGCCCGAGCGCGTCACGCAGTTCAAGCACGCCGGAATCGTAAAAGCGTTTGATGGAATCTCCGGCCTCGGCCAGCACGCGCCGGTTGGTCGCGAAGCGCGGGCCTTTCACCGAAAAAATAAATCCATCCGGCACTTCCGAGTGCCATTTGCGGAAGCTCTCCGGCTTTTGCGAGCCGTAATAGGTGCCGTTGATCTCGATCGAAGTGAGTTTTGAGGCCGCGTAGCTTAGCTCTTTGGCTTGCGCGAGCTTCTCCGGATAGAACACGCCGCGCCAGGGCGGGAACGTCCAGCCGCCCACGCCGATGAAGATGTTGCCGGATTTGCCTGCCATTGAGTTTTTCCTGGACCCTTGCGGAACGAAAGGGTCGTACCTATCTAGCCTTGTAACGGCGATGTCGCAGCCCCCGCTCCATCGCCGGGACGGCCACGAGAAGATACCCTGAGAGACGAATAGGCGCCGGATGTACGCGCTGAACTGCATCTCTCAACGGATCCCTCCGTGGCCGTTGGCATTTTGACAGGAACCCATTGGTTTTCCACCCGTTTTCCGGGTTCTGATACCGGCCTGACGTCTTGGCATTTTTTGGCGTGCCGGATATACGCTGCGTATGACCGAGCCCGCCCAAGCCGCGCGCCAACTCTGCGTCGTGGTCCCCACATTCAACGAACGCGACAACGTGCCGAGGCTTTTTGCAAAGCTCGACGCGGCGCTGAAGGGTATCGCTTGGGAAGTCATTTTTGTCGATGACAATTCGCCGGACGGCACCTGGGACGTGGTGCGGCAACTGGCGCAGACCGATCCCCGAGCGCGCTGCATCCGCCGCATCGGACGGCGCGGACTCTCCGGCGCATGCATCGAAGGTATCCTGGCATCGAGCGCCCCTTATGTGGCGGTGATGGATGCCGATCTTCAGCATGATGAAACGCAGCTGCCGAAAATGCTCAGCCTGCTGACGAACGGCGAGGCCGAGCTCGTGGTCGGTAGCCGCTATGTCAGCGGCGGCAGTGCCGACAGTTTCGGCGCGACGCGTCTCGGCGGTAGTGTGTTCGCGACCAAGATCGCGACCAATCTTCTGCATGTGAACGTCGCCGATCCGATGAGCGGGTTTTTCATGATCCGGCGCGATCGCTTCGAGCAACTGGCACCGTCGCTTTCCGTGCAGGGCTTCAAGATTTTGCTCGACATCGTCGCGACCGCAGGCGGCAAGCTGAAGGTGGTCGAAGTGCCTTACTCGTTCGGTACGCGGCTTCACGGCGAAAGCAAGCTCGACTCGATGGTGGTGCTGGATTTTCTCGGCCTCGTGCTGGCCAAGATGACGCACGATCTCGTGTCGCTGCGTTTTCTCCTGTTCGCGCTGGTCGGCGCCGTCGGACTGTTTGTGCATCTGGTGACGCTCTACATTTCGCTGGAGCGATTCAATATCGAATTCGCCGAAGCGCAGGCCATTGCCGCGTTCGTCGCGATGACCGGCAATTTCTTTCTCAATAACCGTCTGACATACCGCGACCAGCGATTGAAAGGCTGGCGCGTGCTACGCGGTCTCCTCCTGTTCTATGTCGTGTGCAGCGTTGGACTTCTTGCGAATGTCGGCGTTGCATTCTCGGTATACGATCAGGAACCGATCTGGTGGCTGGCGGGGGCCGCCGGCGCACTGATGGGCGTGGTTTGGAACTACGCCGTCTCAAGCCTTTTTGTCTGGCGCACGAAATGACAACCGGCGATCCGAAACTCGCGCGCACCGCAGCTGTCACCGTGGCGGCGCTTGTGGTTTTGCGTCTTGTTGCGGCAGCCGTCACACCGCTGACATTCGACGAAGCCTATTACTGGACGTGGTCGAAGCATCTTGTTGGCGGCTACTACGATCATCCGCCGATGGTCGCCGTCATCATTCGTCTTGGCACGATGATTTTCGGCGACACTCCGTTCGGTATTCGTATCGTGTCGATTCTGCTCGCGCTGCCGATGAGCTGGGCGGTTTATCGCACGGCGCTGATCCTGTTCGACAATGCGCTCGTAGCAGCGATGTCGGCGATCTTCCTCAATGTCACGCTGATGGCAGCCGTCGGCACGACGATTGTCACGCCAGACGCGCCGCTACTCATTGCATCGTCGTTTGTATTGTTTTTCCTCGCCAAGGTTTACGAGACGGGCAGAGGCGTCTGGTGGCTGGCGGTTGGCGTCGCCGTCGGCGTTTCCCTATTGTCGAAATACACCGCGCTGTTTTTCGGCGCGCAGATCGTGCTGTGGCTTCTGTTCGTGCCCGCATTGCGGCACTGGTTCAAATCGCCGTGGCTTTATGTTGGCGGGATTGCCGCGTTCGCTGTGTTCTCGCCGACGATATTGTGGAACGCCGATCATCAATGGGTATCGTTCATCAAGCAGATCGGCCGCGCGCGCATCGGAGGCATCACGCTGAAATATCTCGGAGAGATGATTCCGACGCAGTTTGCATTCGCAACGCCGCTCGTTTTCATTCTCGGTATCTTCGGTCTTGCCGCACTTGCCACGCGCGGCTCGGCCAACGATGCAGCACGCGGTCTTGTGCTTGTCAGTTTCTGGGTGATCTTCATCTATTTCGTCTGGCACGCGCTGCACGACCGCGTCGAAGCCAACTGGTTCGGCCCAGTCTATCCGGCGTTTGCGATCGCGGCGGCCTACGCCGCATGGGGTGTTGGCTGGGGCAAAGCGCGCGGACAGCGCACAGTCGAATTCTGCCGGAAATGGGCGTTCATTTCCGGCGTGGCGATTTTCGTTCTCCTGATCGTGCAGACCAATACCGGATTCTTCTCCGGCTATCGCCGCGATGCGAGCGTGCGCAGCGTCGGCGTTGGATGGAGCGAACTCGCGCACGATATCGAAGGCATGCGCAAACTCACCGGCGCACAATGCATTCTGGGGCAGGACTACGGCTCGACGGCGTGGATGATGTTCTACATGCCGAAGGGAACGTGCGTCGCGCAGCGGGGAGACCGCTATCGGTGGGAGAATGAACCTGAGCCGGACGCCGCACTGCTGAAGGGCAAGGTTTTGCTCGTCGGTTTCTTCAATGGCCCTGCGCGACTCAAAGAGGATTTTGTGAGCATCGAGAAGATTGGCGACGTGATGCGCAAGCGAAGCGGCGTCACGATCGAAACCTACGAAGTCGACCTTGCCGATGGCGCGAAAGGCGACGTGCTCGCGCGGACCATCGCGCCGGAGTTGATGCCGCGCTGAACGGCGCGGAGTCTGGCTTCCCAATACGGACTCGCGGTTGCAAAGACGTTGTAGCCGCAATTGCGGAATCGCTTGATGCGGTCGAGGGCGGCGACATCTGTGGCCTGCTCGAAGTTTCCGTTGTCTGCATCGTGACAGAACAACTTCAATCCGGTCTTTTCGATAATGTGCCGCGACACCGTATGATGACGATCATTCCCGTGATCCTCGCAGATTACGATTGCATCGTGAGTCAGAAGTTTTGCGGCGCCTGACAGCGCGGCAATTTCCAGACCCTCGACGTCGAGTTTGATAACGATCTTATCGTCCGCGCTGACGAGCCCTTCGTCAATGAGATCGTCCAGCGCGATCATATCGACGCTCTCGCCGCTCGCGCTCGGATAGGTGGAGACGGATCGCGCCTCGTGCGCAAAATGAGTTTTTGGTACACGAGCGTAGTCACCACGAACACGCCGAAACATCCGGCGTTCCGCGCGCGATGGTTTGAACGGCTCGCTGCGCATCTATCCCCGGCGGCCGATGCTGTGTGCACCGCCGTTACGTGGACATATCGGACTCCGCCGCCGCCCCTGGTGGAGCAGCGCCTTTGTCCGGCCCCCATGGCGCAAGCCGATGCGCCGGGACGACACGCCTTGGGCCGTCCGCGTGAAGCGCGCCGTCAGCACGGGCGAATGAAAAAAGCGCCGCGCTCTTGCGAGCGTTGCGCCTCGATCAAAAGCCCGCGCGTCGAACACCGCACGCGGCCACCGCATCCCGCCCCGCGATATGTGACGATCGCGTATCGCCCCTCAAAGTGGGGCGGGACGGATAGGAATATAGTCATAAGATGGAAAATGTCAATAGGCAATAGGCGCGTCGCAAATCGAGGTTTTGAAATGCACTCCCCCGCGCGAACTACTGTTACACCTCGCACTTGATAGTTTGCATTCCTTTGTCGCCCTTTTTGTATCCCTGCCGAGGCGCTTGGGATGGCTCTGTCGTGAGTTTTGCTCCAATCGCTTCGTCAAGCAGCAACATCTTCCAGCCGACCGGCTCGTTGCTCTGACTGCCTCCGCGCACCTGCCATACCCGCATTCCGGGATTTCCTTTGGTTGTTATCCCAACGCAATGAACTTCCACGATTCGACTAAACCCGTTGTAGACGAGCTCTAAGCAAACTTTTTTGGATAAGGCTTCACATGCAGTGTTAGACAACATTTTTGTATGCCTTCCGTTACTGTGCAGTTGAACCAATCTGTCCCGTCTATTTGGTTTCTATGGTTCCGTCATTGCTCACTCGAATAGTCCGGAAATCATAATTCCCTTTCCGAATTGCGCCGTCGATTGATCTATGAATTTTTTCAACAGCACCGCTTGGCGGAGGCTTGGCTAAGAAGGTTATGCCTCTCACACTCTTATTCGACATTCCACTAAAGACGATGTATGGCACCGGATCGAAAAGGACTTTTACATCGTGGGGATCGTGACCGGCTCCGCTGAAAGTTGTGTCGATCTTCTTCAGAATCTTTTTCGCCGCCCTCAATCCAGCCTTTGCCGCGACCAATCTAAGGCGTTCTTCTGCTTCGCTGAGTTTTTCCTCTTCGCGCGAAAGTTTAATTTCTGCTGCGCGAAGAGTGTCGATTACTGATTTCTGCTTTCGACCGTCAAGGAAAGGTCGAGTTTCAGAGAGATAAAATAAATTCGTGCAGCAGGGACAAACCCCCAATATGCCACCTAGCTTATCAAATACGGCTGCGATCGGCGACGCCATAGTCGAATGTCCTTCTATTTCGAGATTTTAAAATCAATCTTGCCGGATTCGATTGTTTCCTTGACGCTCTTTTGAATTCCACTAAGCCGCGCGGCCCCGGACTTAATGTCAGCAAAAGTAATCGACTCAACGGCCCCGGTCTTTGCCAAGCCAGAAAAAATGACGTAGTCGATTGGTTCGAACAGCGCGCGACAGTCACTTGTTGAATAAGAAAAAGCAGGAAACGATGGTGCTATCTTCTCGACCATCTTTCCGATGTGAACCGCTTCTGATGTTTTCTTAGCTTTGATTGTCATTCTTTTGCGAATTTCTTCTATTTCGAGTCTCTTTTCCTTAAGTTGATTCTTGGCCGCAGCTATCGCGGCCAATGCCTCTGCGGGAGGACTATTCTGAATTGAAAAGAGTACCGCATCCGCAAGTCTAAATTCTTCGCCGCAGTTGGGGCATGTCCCTTTGAACCGCTTGTCGCCTTGCAGCTCGTCAATTAAGTGCATAGCGGAATTTGCCATTCTAATTCCTCCTACGTCTGACTATCGCACGCGATGGGAGTTTGTACGACCAGTGACAAACAAAAAACCCCGGCGTTTCCGCCGGGGTTTTGCATTTCGTAACTGCGTAGGAAGCGTGGATCAGAAATCCATGCCGCCCATGCCGCCGCCCGAAGGCATGCCGCCACCAGCCGGAGCGTTCTTCTTCGGCAGTTCGGCAATCATCGCCTCGGTGGTGATGAGAAGCGCCGCAACAGACGCCGCGTTCTGGATCGCCGCACGCACGACCTTGGTCGGGTCGATGATGCCCTTGGAGACGAGGTTGCCGTATTCGCCGTTCTGCGAGTCGAAGCCGTAGGAGTACTGATCCTTCTCCAGCACCTTGCCGACGATGACCGAGCCGTCTTCGCCTGCGTTGATGGCGATCTGGCGGGCCGGTGCGGAGAGCGCCTTGCGGACGATCTCGACGCCGGTTTTCTGGTCGTCGTTCTGGGTCTTGATGCGCTTGAGCTGTTCCGAAGCACGGAGCAGGGCGACGCCGCCGCCCGGCACGATACCTTCTTCCACCGCAGCGCGGGTCGCATGCATCGCGTCATCAACGCGGTCCTTGCGCTCCTTCACTTCGACTTCGGTCGCGCCGCCGACGCGGATTACCGCGACGCCGCCCGCGAGCTTGGCCAGACGCTCCTGCAACTTCTCGCGGTCGTAGTCCGAGGTGGTTTCCTCGATCTGCGCCTTGATCTGCTGCACGCGCGCCTCGATGTCGGCCTTCTTGCCGGCGCCGTTGACGATGGTGGTGTTTTCCTTGTCGATCATCACCTTCTTGGCTTTGCCGAGCATCTGAAGCGTGACGTTCTCCAGCTTGATGCCGAGATCTTCCGAGATCGCCTGACCGCCGGTCAGCACTGCGATGTCCTGCAACATGGCCTTGCGGCGATCGCCGAAACCGGGCGCCTTCACGGCTGCAACCTTCAGGCCACCGCGCAGTCGGTTGACGACGAGCGTGGCAAGTGCCTCGCCTTCGACGTCTTCAGCGACGATCACAAGCGGCTTGCCGGTCTGCACGACAGCTTCCAGGAGCGGGAGCAGTTCGTTCAGCGACGAGAGCTTCTTCTCGTTGATGAGGATGTAGGCGTCGTCGAATTCAACGCGCATCTTGTCGGCGTTGGTGACGAAGTACGGCGAGATATAGCCGCGGTCGAACTGCATGCCTTCGACGACATCGAGTTCGGTGTCGAGCGACTTGGCTTCCTCAACCGTGATGACGCCTTCGTTGCCGACTTTGGCCATCGCCTTTGCGAGGAAATCGCCGATTTCCTTGTCGCCGTTGGCCGAGATGGTGCCGACCTGGGCGATTTCGTCGTTCGAGGTGACTTTCTTGGAGTTCTTCACGAGGTCCGCGACCACGGCTTCAACAGCCAGATCGATTCCGCGCTTGAGATCCATCGGATTCATGCCGGCGGCGACCGACTTCGCGCCTTCCTTGACGATGGCTGCGGCCAGAACGGTCGCGGTGGTGGTGCCGTCGCCGGCAGCGTCTGCCGACTTGGAAGCCACTTCGCGCACCATCTGCGCGCCCATGTTCTCGAACTTGTCGTCGAGCTCGATTTCCTTGGCGACGGTGACGCCGTCCTTGGTAATGCGTGGTGCGCCGAACGACTTGTCGAGAACGACGTTTCGGCCTTTCGGGCCGAGCGTCACTTTCACGGCGTTGGCGAGAATGTCGACGCCGCGCAACATCTTGTCGCGGGCCTCGACGCCGAATTTCACTTCTTTAGCTGACATGGATTACTCCTGATTGAGATTGCGAGCCTCATCCTGAGGAGCGGTGCGAAGCGCCGCGTCTCGAAGGGTGAGGCGATATGATCCGATGCCCTCATCCTTCGAGACGCCGGCTTTGCCGGCTCCTCAGGATGAGGATTGCGCGCTTACGCGGCCTTCTTCTTCGACACGCCGCCGGTGATGACGCCCATGATGTCGCTTTCCTTCATGATGAGGACGTCGACATTGTCGATCTTCACTTCGGTGCCCGACCATTTGCCGAACAGCACGATGTCGCCGACCTTGAGGTCGATCGGGATCAGCTTGCCGGCCTCGTCGCGGCCGCCCGGACCGACCGAAAGAATTTCGCCCTGCGACGGCTTTTCCTTGGCGCTATCCGGAATGATGATGCCGCCAGCGGTCTTCTCTTCGGCGTCGATACGCTTGACCACGACGCGGTCGTGAAGCGGACGGAATTTCATGCAGTCCTCCTAAAACTTTGATGATGCTCGTATTTTGAGAATTTGGCAGTCGCGAATGGTGAGTGCTATCGCGGCTGCTGCGGACATAGTCCCGCAGCCCGGAGCGGGCAAGGGGTCGTGGCGGGCTTCTAGCAAATTTTTTGGCACTCGGAAGATGGCGCTGCCAGAAATCGTTGAGTGGCGTTAACGGCGCAAGTATCAGTCGCCCCCGCTCGGCGATGCAGGCAGATCAGGGCCCACGAATTCGATCTTTCAATTTAGAACAGTTCTAAATATAGGGTTCCGCGTCCCAAATCGCAGGAGACCCGCGATGCCCTCAGCCCCTCATGCCGAAAAGCATTTTCTCGGCTCCGAAACCGTCCGCGATGTCGTGATCGGAATGGCGGACGGGCTGACCGTGCCATTTGCGCTGGCGGCCGGACTGTCCGCCGCCGTCTCCTCGACGCAGGTGATCGTGACGGCGGGCCTTGCGGAAATCGCGGCGGGCGCCATCGCGATGGGCCTTGGCGGTTATCTCGCCGCGCGCACCGATCAGGAGCATTACGCCTCCGAACAACGGCGCGAGGCTTGGGAGGTGGACAACATGCGCGCCGCCGAGATCGCCGAGGTGCGCGACATTTTCGCGGGCTACGGCCTTGCCGGCGCATCGCTCGATGCCGTCGTGACGGCGCTGGCGTCCGACAAGAAACGCTGGGTCGATTTCATGATGCGCTTCGAGCTGGGACTTGAGGAGCCCGACCCGAAGCGCGCGCCGATCAGCGCGGCGACGATTGCCGTCTCATACCTTGTGGGCGGTCTCATCCCGTTGTTGCCCTATATGCTGGCGGGCAATCTGCGCAGCGCCTTGCTTTATTCGGTGATCTTCACCGGCATCGCGCTCGCCGCGTTCGGCGCGGTGAAGGGCCGTCTCACCGGCATCAATCCGTTCAAGTCGGCGTTCCAGACCTTGCTGGTCGGCGGGCTCGCGGCGGGAGCGGCCTTCTATCTCGCGCATCTGTTCAGTTGAGGCGTTTCAATTAGCAGACTGAAGGCGCTGCTGCTGATGCCTTTGGCGTCAACAGTTTAGTGAACTTTTCATCTTGTGGGCGTTTGATTCTCATTCGACACTTTTTGTGCCGGATCGGAGGATCTGATGGTTCAAAGGGATGTTGGTGAGGCTGGCATACGCCCCGGTGGCGCCGTCACAGACGATTTCAAAAAGCAGCTTGCCGGCTACGGCCTGACCACGGCGGAAATCCTCTATCGCCGCCCCGATCATCGCTGGCTGCTGCAATCCTACGTCTGGCAGAACTACGATCTGTTTCCGAAATTTCCCGCGCTCCAGGACTTTCTCGCCTTCTGGCAGCGGAAGCTCGAAGGCCCGCTGGTTGGCGTCACGGTGGCGCATTCCAGGCTCATCAAGCCGGCCGAGTTGAAAGCCATCGACGGCGTGTTCCGGCTGCATTGAGCGACCCGTCCCGCAAGACGTGTTTACATCGCGCGGTCGGCCCCGCATAAGCGGCGGACCCGATTGCCCCGCAGCGAATTCCCATGATGCGCCACTATCGCGAAGACATCGACTGGCTGCGCGCCATCGCCGTGATCTCGGTGCTCGGATTTCACTGGGACATCACGCCGTTTCACGGCGCGGGCTTCGTCGGCGTCGACATCTTCTTCGTGATCTCGGGTTTTCTCATCACCCAGATCATTCAATCCGAAATGGCGGCGAATGAATTTTCCTTCGCGCGCTTCTACGAGCGGCGCGTGCGGCGACTGCTGCCCGCGCTGTATGTCATGGTCGTGCTCGCAGCCATTCCGTCGTTCTATTTTTTGCTGCCGTCGGAGCGCAGTGAGTTTTTCAAATCCATCGCTGCCGTTGTCACCTTTACGTCGAATCTTTTCTTCTGGATGCAGACCGGCTATTTCGACCGCGCCGCCGACGAAAAGCCGCTTTTGCACACATGGTCGCTGTCGGTCGAGGAGCAGTTCTATCTCGCGCTGCCGGTTCTGATCTGGGCGCTGTTGAAATGGGGCAAGGCGAGCAGGTTCGTGTTGCCGGCGGGATTGGGCATCGCTGCGGTGGCGTCGTTCGCGCTCGCGCATGGGCTGATGCTGAGTGGACAATCCGCAACCGCGTTTTTCTTAAGCCCGCCGCGCGCGTGGGAATTTCTTGCCGGAAGTCTGGTCGCGATGCCGAGTGTGCCGGTCATCAGGAACATCCACCTTCACCGCATCGCGAGGTTTGCGGGCCTCGGCATGATCGCCGGCGCAGTGTTCGGCTATCGCAGCTATGTCAGTTTCCCCGGCATGACGGCCCTGCTACCCTGTGCGGGCACGGCGCTGTTCATCTGGTCGGGTCTCGGAAGCAGCGTGACGCCGCGCGCGGTCTGGTCGCCGCTGAACATCGCAAGTTTCTTCGGGCGCATCTCGTATTCGCTTTATCTCTGGCACTGGCCGCTGTTCATCTACGCGAAATTTTCAAAACCGAGTCTGACGCTCACCGTTTTGGACAAGGTCGCGCTGTTCATTGTCGCGGTGGCGCTGTCCTATGCGTCCTATCGCTTTGTCGAGCAGCCATTCCGCAAAAGATCGCTGGTCGCGGGGCGGCGAAATATCTTTGCGCTTGCAGGCGTCACGTCCGCGCTGCTCGTCGCGGTCTCAATCTGGAGCGCGACGCGTGGCGACAGTTTCTCGGCGCTCGATCGACGTGCGCGCCTGCTGGAGACGTATGCGAGTGCGAGCTACAAGCCGCCGTTCCGCACCGGGCAATGTTTCGTCGGGGTGTGGTCACTGTTCGACGCGAAAACCTGTCTCACTATGCAGCCGGAGAAATTCAACGTGCTGCTGTGGGGTGACAGTCTCGGCGCGCAATACTACGAAGGCCTGCGCGCCAATGCCGATCCCGCGCGTGTCAACATCATGCAGGCGACGGCGGAGCAGTGCTTTCCGTCGCTGACGCCGCTGCCGCGCCTCAATCCGCTGTGCCGCGATCAGGCCAATGGCGTCGGCGAATTTCTGCGCAACAACAAGCCCGATCTCGTCATCGTCGCGGCGGACTGGCGCGGCTATTCGCGCCGTCCCGATGCGGCCGCGATGATGGCCGATCTCGATCCATCGCTGCGCGAACTTTCCGCGCGCGGGATTCCGGTCGTCGTCTTGGGGCTGCCGATCCAGTTTCGCGGCAGCCTGCCGTCGATGATTTTGCGCGCCGATGTGCGGCACCTCGATCCGTCGTCGCTCGACGATCTCGTGCTGCCGGATATTTTTACGCTCGACGCGACGATGAAGGCTGCGATGCCGTCCGCGCCGGGACTATCCTACGTGTCGGTGCTCGATGCTGCGTGCCCCAATGCAAAATGCCCGGTTTACGCGGGCGAGGGCATTCCGCTGGCGTTCGATCAGGCGCATCTGACCGCCGAAGGTTCGGCGCTGGTGATGCGGACGATTTTTCCCCAGCTGAAAATCCCGGCGAAGTAAGTCTCAGCCGCGTCCGACGAACGGCATCTGCGTCGCCATGATGTTGAGGAACAGTGCGTTGGCGTCGAGCGGGCGCGTCGCCATGAACACCAGCGCGTCGGCGACGTTCTGCACATCCATGCGCGGCTCGACCATCATGTCGCCGCGCGGCTGCGGCACGCCGCCCTTCATGCGCTCGGTCATTTCGGTCGCGGCATTGCCGACGTCGATCTGCCCGCAGGCGATGTTGTATTTGCGCCCGTCGAGCGCGGTCGAACGCGTGAGACCCGTGATCGCGTGCTTGGTCGCGGTGTAGGGCGAGGACAGCGGGCGAGGGGCGTAGGCCGAGATCGAACCGTTGTTGATGATGCGGCCGCCCTGCGGGGTTTGATCTTTCATAATTCTGAATGCGTGTTGCGTGCACAGAAACGGCCCGGTGAGATTGGTGTTCACCACCACCTGCCATTGCGCGAGCGAAATATCCTCAAGCGGGATCGCCGGCGCGCCCATGCCTGCATTGTTGAAGATCACGTCGAGCCGTCCGAACACCTCCATCGTCTTGGCGAACATCGCCGCGATCGAGGCGGGATCGGTCATGTCGCTCGGCACGACGATGCACTTGCCGAGATCCTTGCCCTGTTTCGCCGTTTCTTCCAGCGCGTCCTTGCGGCGTCCGGCAAGCACGAGCGAGAAGCCCGCCTTCATCAGCGCAAGCGAACATGCGCGCCCGATGCCGGAGCCTGCGCCCGTGACGATTGCGACTTTCGGTGTGGACATATTTTACTCCCGTTATTTTTCTTTGTTGTTTCTCTCTCGTCATTGCGAGGAGCGGTAGTGACGAAGCAATCCACAATTCAAAACTGGATTGCTTCGCTTCGCTCGCAATGACGAAAATTGTCTGCCATGATTTTGTTTACGGCTTCGGCGTCGGCATCCTGTAAGGCGGGCGCGGGATGCTCTGATGCGCCGCGCGCAGCGCCGCCGACCAGCGCGAGCGCAGATCGTGGAAATACGGCTCGCCCTGTTCGATGCGATAGTTCAGGTCGGCATCGCAGACGTCGGGCCGCACCAGCAGAATGTCGATCGGCATGCCGACGCCGAGATTGGAGCGCATGGTCGAATCCATCGACACGAGTCCCACTTTCAGCGCGTCATATAAATCCACGTCGTAGGAAATCGCGCGATCGAGCACCGGCTTGCCGTATTTGTGCTCGCCGATTTGCAGATAGGGCGTGTCGGTGGTGCATTCGATGAAATTGCCTGCCGTGTAGATCATGAACAGACGCATCCGCGCGCCCTTGATCTGGCCGCCGAACAGGAACGACACGTCGAAGGAAATATCCTCGGCGCGCAGCGCGTTGCCCTCCAGCTTGTGCACTTCGCGGATGGCGTGGCCGATGCGCTGGGCGGCCTGAAACATCGTCGGCGCGTTCATCAGCGTTTCGAGTTCACCTGTCGCCGGATCTTCGATGCCTTCGGTGAGCGTCGAGATCACCGACTGGCTGATGGCGAGATTGCCGGCGGTCGCCAGCGCCATGATGCGCTCGCCCGGCTTGTTGAAGACGTGCAGCTTGCGGAAGGTGGAGATGTTGTCGAGACCCGCATTGGTGCGCGTGTCGGCCATCATCACGAGGCCTTCACGCACCAGAATTCCGCAGCAATAGGTCATCGCCGGCCCCAAAAAGCAGAGCTAGCGTCTTAGACAATGCCGCCCTTGCGGGCAACCGCTGCTGTGGATTTTACGACTGGCTCTGCCGCCCGGCTTGATCGACGCGCACCGCGACATTGAGGATTTCCTTGCCCCCGCCGTAGCGCGTGCCGCGAACCGGCGCGGCGCTGAGGTAATCGAGGCCGATGGCGATCCGCACATAGGCGTCCGTGGTGCAGATGGCATTCGCTGCGTCGAAACCGACCCAGCCGAGCTTGTCCACATAGGCTTCCGCCCAGGCGTGCCCGGCATCCTGCGCCACCATTCCGTCGGCGCGCAGCAGATGGCCGGACACATAACGAGCCGGGACACCGGCGCAGCGGGCGCAGGCGATGAAGATATGCGCGTAATCCTGACAAACGCCGCGCCGGGCCTTGAAGGCCTGCGAGGCGGTGGTGGTGCTTTCCGTCGCCTCGGTGTCGAACGTCATGTGGTCGTAAAGCTGCAACAGCAGTGCGTGGCAGAATCCCAGCACGTCGCCTTCGGTTTCCGCGCGCAGGTCATGCGCGAATTTCGCCATATCGGGATTGTGGTCGGTCAGCGGCGTGGAGCGCAGGAATAGAGAGGGCGGGAAACGCTCATCGGCGCCGCGCAGCACGCCGCCGGTATCGTGGGTCTCGATCATGCCCTCGACATTGATCGTCAGATCCGACAGCGGGCCATGCGTCAGCACATGCGTGATGTTGCCGAACGCATCCTGATGCATGTCGAGCCGCGAATCGGACGACACGTCGATCTGCCAGTCGGCGACATATTGCCCATCATGGCTGCCCGGCGTCATCCGCAGAATCTGGATCGCGCCGGAAGCAGGCGGCTCGTATTTGTACGTGGTGGAGTGGGAAATCTTCAGGCGCATGCGAACGTTGCGAATCTCTTGTCGGCGGTGAAAGTAGCTCAGATCAGGTACTGCTTGGAGATGATATCGCCGAGGCGGTTGTTGTCCCCAATGAACTCCTGAATGAATTCGTGGAGACCGCGCTGGAAAATATCGTCCATGTGACTGTGTTCGAGACGATTGCGCACGCCGCGCGCATGTCGCTGCGAGGGCCCCTGCCGTCCATAGGCGACGCCGATCTGGTCGAGATTGCGCACGAGGTTGCTGTAGCAGCTTGCGAGTGAGCGCGGCAGCGTCTCGTTCAAGATCAGCAGGTCCGCGATCAGCCAGGGTTTCAGCGTCTCGCGATAGACCCAGTGATACGCGGTGAGGGCGGAGACCGAGCGCAGGATCGAGGTCCACTGATAATAGTCGAGCGGGCCGCCGACATGCTCTTCTTCCGGCAGCAGCAGATGATATTTCACGTCGAGAATGCGCGCGGTGTTGTCGGCGCGCTCGACATGCAGCCCCAATCGCGAAAACCAGTAGGCGTCGTTACGCAGCATGGTCCGGTAGGCCGAACCGTCGAAGCGCAATGACGTTTCCTGCACGAAGCGCAGGAATTTCGCGAGGTCTTCGCGCGTCTTGGTGCCGTTGTGCCATGTGCTCTGCAACTCAAGCCACGCGCCGTTGATCGTGTCCCACATTTCGGAGGTGAGGGCTGTGCGCACCGAGCGCGAATTCAGCCGCGCGTTCTCGATGCAGTTGCGGATCGAGGAGGGATTGTTGAGCGAGAACGACAGGAATTCGACGACGGTCTGCTCGTTGGCTTCGTCGTGGAATTCGTGGAACGTATCGTCGACGCCGGCGGTAAGCAGCGCGGATTCCCATTCGTTGGTCTTGCCGCCGTAAGTATCGGGCAGAGCCGTCGCACGCAGCGTCGCTTCAATGGTGCGCGCGAGATATTCCGCGCGCTCGACATAGCGGGCCAGCCAGAACAGGTTTTCGGCGGTGCGCGACAGCATGGCGCTATTCGTCCAGAACCCAGGTGTCTTTGGTGCCGCCGCCCTGACTCGAATTGACGACCAGCGAGCCTTCTTTCAATGCGACGCGCGTGAGACCGCCCGGCACGACGGTGACGTGGTCGCGCCCGGTGAGAACGAACGGCCGCAGATCGACGTGACGCGGCGCCAATCCTGATTCTGTGCAGGTCGGGCAGGTGGAGAGCGCCAGCGTCGGCTGCGCGATGAAGCCTTCCGGCTCGTGTTCGAGTTTCTTGCGGAACGCTTCGATCTGATCCTTCGTGGCGGCCGGTCCAATCAGCATGCCGTAGCCGCCGGAGCCGTGAACTTCCTTCACCACAAGGTCTTTGAGGTGCGAGAGAACGTATTTCAGATCCTTCGGTTCGCGGCAGCGATAGGTCGGCACGTTTTTCAGGATCGGTTCTTCGCTGAGATAGAACTTCACGATGTCCGGCATGTAACTGTAGACGGCCTTGTCGTCGGAGATGCCGGTGCCGACGGCGTTCGCCAGCGTGATATTCCCCGCCATATAGGCCGACATCAGTCCCGGCACGCCGAGCACGGAATCGGGACGGAAGGTGAGGGGATCGATAAAATCGTCGTCGAGGCGGCGATAGATCACGTCCACGCGCTTCATGCCTTCGGTGGTGCGCATGAACACCACGTCGTCCTTCACGATGAGGTCGCGGCCTTCGACGAGTTCGACGCCGAGCTTGTCGGCGAGGAACGAGTGTTCGTAATACGCCGAATTGAAAACGCCGGGCGTGAGGAGAGCGACGGTCGGCTCGCCTGCGGCTGTATCCGGCGCAACCGAACGAAGCGCCGCCAATAATTCGTCGGGATAGTTCTCGACGGGTGCGACGCGATGGCGCGCGAACAGATCCGGAAACAGCCGCATCATGATTTCGCGGTTTTCCAGCATGTAGGACACGCCCGACGGCGTGCGCGCATTGTCTTCGAGCACATAGAAATTGTCGGAATCGACGCGCACGATGTCGATGCCGCCGATATGCACATACACATCGTGCGGCACGTCCTGTCCGTTCATCTCTGGACGGAACACCGGGTTCTGGAAGATCAGATCGTCGGGAATGATCTTGGCGCGGAGAATGTCGCGGCCGTGATAGATGTCTTTCAGGAACATGTTTAGCGCCTTGACGCGCTGCTTCAATCCCTTCTCCATCACCGTCCATTCCTTGCCGGACAGAATGCGAGGGATCACGTCGAACGGGATCAGCCGTTCGGTCGATTCATTGTCGCCATAGACCGCGAAGGTGATGCCGATGCGGCGGAACAGAAGCTCGGCTTCCTGTCGCCGATATTCCAGCGCGTCCGGCGGCGTCTCCTTCAACCAGGCGGAGAGGGCTTGATAGGCCGGGCGCAGATCGCCCTTCGGCCCGTTCATTTCGTCAAACGCAACTGCCATAAACGCCGACTGTTTCCTTGCACCTGCGCCGGGGAGGCGATGGCTTAAAGTGATGGTAGCAAGGCTTGGGCCAGCGCGATATGCATTGGCTTGAGGCAATTGGCGGAAAGGTTTACGCCAATGCCTGAAAAAGGGGCGAGACCTTGCCGCAGGAAGCGGCAAAATATCGCCAGTTCAAGGCGTTGCGGTTCCGTAGCGCGCATGGCCGGCGGCGGGAGAGAGCGACAATGAGCGAGATCGTCACGGCCGGAATTCTGGTGATTGGCGACGAAATCCTGTCCGGGCGCACCAAGGACAAGAACATCGGCTTCATCGCCGAGTATCTCACCAATATCGGCATCGACCTGAAGGAAGTGCGCGTCGTCGCCGACGACGAGGCGGACATCATCGCGGCGCTGAACGCGCTGCGCGAACGCTATACATATGTGTTCACGACCGGCGGCATCGGCCCGACCCATGACGACATCACCGCCGACAGCGTGGCGAAGGCGTTTCGCGTCGGCATCGATCATCATCCCGAAGTCGTGGCGCGCTTCAAGGAACGCTTCAAGGACGATCTGAACGAAGCGCGGCTGCGCATGGCGCGAATTCCCGACGGCGCGGAACTCGTGCAGAGCGCGACGATCCTCGCGCCCGGTTTCATGATCGGCAATGTGATCGTGATGGCGGGCGTGCCGTCGATCATGCAGGCGATGATGGACATCGTCGCGCCCAAACTGAAATCCGGCGTGAAGATGCTGTCGGATTCGGTTCGCGCCAACGCACGCGAGGGCGACATCGGTTCGCCGCTGCGCGACATCCAGAAGGCGCATCCGGAAACCAGCATCGGCTCCTATCCGTTTCTCGATGAGGAATCGAAGCCGAACACCAACATTGTGGTGCGTTCGCGCCATGCCGACAAGCTCGAAGCCGCGATGACCGAAGTGAAGGCGATGCTTGCAGGTTTGAAGGTTGCGCGATGACGGATTGCCATTGATATGACGTGCGCTGCTTTCCCTCTCCCCTTGTGGGAGAGGGTGGGTTTCGAGCGCCAGCGAGAAACCGGGTGAGGGGTATTAGTTTCTAATTCAGTGACCCTCTCCCGGCTCGATCTTGTTTCACGCGATCTCGCCACCCTCTCCCACAAGGGGAGAGGGGAAGAAAACGAACCGGGAAGCCGAGACGATGAGTGAGGAGTCCACCAAGAAACCGTTTCCGGTGTCGTGGGATCAATTCCATCGCGACGCGCGTGCGCTGGCATGGCGGCTGAACGGCGCGGGTCCGTTTCATGCGCTCGTTGCTGTGACGCGCGGCGGGCTGGTGCCTGCGGCAATCGTCGCGCGCGAAATCGGCATGCGCGTGATCGATACGTTATGTGTGTCGAGCTACGACCACACGACGCAGGGCAAGGCACAGCTTCTGAAAAACATTTCCGGCGGCGTCGCGACGCTCGGTGCCGGCAACGGGCAGGGACTTCTCGTCATCGACGACCTCGTCGATACCGGCACGACGGCGCGCATCGTGCGCGATCTGCTGCCGAAGGCGCATATCGCCGCTGTCTACGCCAAGCCGATGGGCAAATCGCTGATCGACACATTCGTCACCGAAGTGTCGCAGGACACCTGGATTTTCTTTCCGTGGGACACGGGGCTGTCGTTTCAGCCGCCGATCAGGGATGGCGCGGCTTAAACGTCATTGCGAGCGCAGCGAAGCAATCCAGACTCTCAAGAAATGGATTGCTTCGTCGCTAACGCTCCTCGCAATGACGATTGCTGTTACCCCAGCTTGTGCCGCGCGAGCTTCGCGCCCGCACCGAGCGCATTGAGCTTGGCCTCCGCGATGTTGCGGTTCATCGGCGCCATGCCGCAATTCGTCGTCGCCATGATGTTTTCCTTCGGCACGAACTTCATCACGGCCTCGATGGTCTTCACCACTTCCTCGGGCGTCTCGACCTTATCGTTCGCGACGTCGATCACGCCGGCCTGAACAACCTTGCCTTTCAAAAGCGCGAGCAGATCGAGCGGCACGCGCGAATTCTTGCATTCGATGGCGACCTGCTGGATCGGCGACTTGGCAATCGCGGGGAAAATTTCCTCGTACTGCCGCCACTCCTTGCCGAGCGACTCTTTCCAGTCGTTGTTGGCCTTGATGCCGTAGCCATAACAAATATGAACCGCAGTCTTGCATTTGAGGCCCTTCGCGGCGCGCGTCAGCGCCTCGATGCCCCATTCGTTGACTTCGTCCATGAACACGTTGAACGCCGGCTCGTCGAACTGGATCATGTCCACGCCGTCAGCCTCCAACGCCTTGGCTTCCTGATTGAGCAGATCGGCGAAGGCCATCGCCATCTTCACGCGGTCGCCATAGAATTTGTCGGCGAGCGTGTCGATGATGGTCATCGGTCCCGGCATCGTGAATTTCAATTTCTTCTGCGTATGCGCGCGTGCGGCTTTCGCCTCCGCATCGTGCACGCGGCCCTTGAGTTTCAGTTCGGACACCACCTGCGGCACCATCGCCTTGTAGCGATCTTTCCGGATTCCCATTTCGACCTTGTGGGCGAAGTCGATGCCGTCGACGCGCTCCAGAAATCCATGCACGAAATGCTGCCGCGCCTGTTCGCCCTCCGTCACCATGTCGATGCCGGCGTCTTCCTGCACTTTCACGGCTAGAAGCGTGGCGTCGCGCTTGGCGTGCACCAGTTCTTCGCCCTTGAGCTTCCACGGCGCCCAGAGCTTTTCGGTTTCCGCGAGCCATTCGGGCTTCGGCAATGAACCTGCGATCGTCGTCTGGAACAGCATCTGCGTTTCCTGTCGGTTTATTGGCTCGCCATCTGTTGCGGCGCGTCAAACTTTGCTCGTCATTGCGAGGAGCGTCAGCTCCGAAGCAATCCATTCATGCGTTCTGGATTGCTTCGCTTCGCTCGCAATGACGACCATAATATGCAACCTATCGCAAGGCCAACGGGATGACTTTCGCATGATCGACCTGCATTACGCGCCGACGCCGAACGGCTGGAAAATCTCGATCATGCTCGAAGAACTCGGCATGCCGTACAATGTCATCCCGGTGAACATCCGCGAGGGCGACCAATTCAAGCCGGAGTTTCTGGCGATCTCGCCGAACAACCGCATCCCCGCCATCGTCGATCATGCGCCCGCGGACGGCGGGCCGCCGCTGTCGGTGTTCGAGACCGGCGCGATCCTGATCTATCTCGCCGAGAAAGCCGGCAAGTTCATGCCGACGGATCTGCGCGCGCGGATGAGCGTGCTGCAATGGCTGATGTGGCAGATGGGCGGCCTCGGCCCGATGCTCGGTCAGCACGGCCACTTCGCGCTCTATGCGCCGGAGAAAATCCCCTACGCCATCCAGCGTTATCGCGACGAGGCCTCGCGGCTTTATGCGGTGCTCAACAGGCAACTCGGCAAGACCGGCGCGTATGTTGCCGGCAGCGACTACACCATCGCCGACATCGCGTGCTTTCCCTGGACCATGACCCACAAGGCGCAGGGATTTACGCTCGACGACTTCCCGCATGTCAAACGCTGGTACGCGGACATTCGCGCCCGGCCGAAAGTGCAGGCGGGATTGGCCGTCGGCAAGTTCGACAAGACACCGTTCACCGACGAGCAACGCAAGCAGATGTTCGGCAAGGCCGCGCAGCAGGCGCAGTAGAGAAACACACCGTCATTGCGAGCGCAGCGAAGCAATCCAGAGATCGAAAATAGGAATAGATGGATTGCTTCGTCGCTCCGCTCCTCGCAATGACGAAAGATTGAGGAGACACCATGATCGAATTTTTCTTCGACTGTTCGTCGCCATGGACATATTTGGCGTTTCACAACATCCAGCCGCTCGCGGACGAATTCGACGCGGAGATTTCGTGGCGGCCGATTCTGGTCGGCGGCATTTTCAACACCGTCAACAAGACGATGTATGAGACGCGCGCCAATCCCGTGCCCGCAAAGCAGGCCTACACCGCGAAGGATTTGCAGGACTGGGCGCGCGTTGCCGGCATCAAGATCAAGATGCCGCCGAGCGTGTTTCCGGTGAACGCTGTGAAGTCGATGCGCGGCTGCTGCTGGGTGCAGACAACGCAGCCGGACAATCTTATTCCATTCGCGACGGCGGTGTTCGAATCCTATTGGGGCGACGATCAGGATATTTCGCAGGATGCCGTGCTGGCGAAAATCTGCGAGCGCGTGGGAATCGATCCGGCGCAATTTTTCGCTGGGATCGGCGAGCAAAGCGTGAAGGACAAGCTCAAGGCCAATACCGACGAGGCAATTGCGCGCGGCGCGTTCGGCTCGCCGACGATTTATGTCGGCAAGACCGACATGTATTTCGGCAACGACCGCCTGCCGCTGGTGTTCGATGCGCTGATGCGGAAGAAGACTCCGGTATGAATGTCATTGCGAGGAGCGTATGCGACGAAGCAATCCATCTACTTATCGCTGGATTGCTTCGCTTCGCTCGCAATGACGATCGTTATGAGATGTAGCTAATGCCGCGCGCCGTCGTCTGCCGCGAACTCGGTCCGCCGGAAAAGCTGCATCTGGAAAATTCTGAATCTGCGCCGCTCGGCTCCGGACAGGTGCGCGTGGCGCTTCACGCCGCCGGACTGAATTTCCCGGACGTGCTGATAATCGCGGGCGAATATCAGCTCAAGCCGGACCTGCCGTTCACGCCGGGCATGGAAGCGGCGGG
>BFBZ01000004.1_pt52 | contig 118144 bp, 96 predicted proteins | sample 1888401 | NCBI WGS metagenome assembly BFBZ01 (sample SAMD00112614, study PRJDB3348) | symbiont metagenome | host: Chara braunii
GACTTCAACCGCTTCGCCGAAGGCCGCCTGGTCCACGAAACCGCCGTGCTGTGAGGCGGCTACTCACGGCGAGGTAAAATCCTCTAGACGATCTGGAAAAACCGCTCCCGCGGGAATCTTGCGTCAACGCGCTCCTGGTGCAAAGCTTTCGCCTGCTCAAACGAGAAATCATCCGAGAGCAGAAGGCGCGCGCCTTCGACGAGATCCGGGACTCTGCTCGGCAACTCCTCGCCCATGCACGGGACAGTTGAACCGGCGCGGATCCGCTCGACACAGCCGCTCAACATCTCCATCCAGCACGGATACCGGTCGCACGCGGGCAGCACACAGTAGAACGGCACGTCATTGAAGTAGCACTCGGGCCAGCGCACGCCGGAGATGGAGAGCCAGGGAGTTCCGACGCTAGGGGCCAGGAACGCGAACCCGGTGTGCGGAGCGATGAGCAGGTCGCACTTCTCGAGCAGCGCGAGCTGGTTCCAGATGCCGGCGTCGAAGCAGTCGACGACATGCTCTGAGGCGCTCGCGAGTCCGTCGATGTCGGCACGCGAGTAGCCCGCGGTCCTCGACCGCCGGTCCGCGCCGCTCTTGCCGGTGAGAAAGAACCGGGCGTCCGGGAACTCCGCCGCGAGGGCGGAAATTGCGCCTCGCCACCAGGCGGCTGACGGATAGATCGGCTCCGGGCTCGATCCGCCCGGAATGATAACGATGTTTCTGCGGCCCGTCTCGAGGATCCCGGCGAACTGCCGCGCGGACTCCGGCACTCGCATCCGGATCGCGGCGTTTGGCTCGTAGCCCGGCGCGCCCGCGGCGCTCCCGAGCAGGTGCTGGCCCCCGCTCCATTGGCGAGCCTTGAAGTGCCGCGCGGCCAGATTGTGGAAGTTCCGCAGCGGGTCGGTGAACGGGAACGGGCTGGTCGCCACCCGGTGATCGGTCACAATGAAGTCCCAGGCCGGCGGGATGTCCCGGAGGCAGGCCGCATTCTCGTTTTCCGCTTCGCTGAACTCGTCCACGTCGATTGGGTACGCGCGCGTGATCCAATCGCAGGCTCCGGCAAGTTCAACAGGAGTTCTGCTGTTGAGCAGCAGGTGGATCTCTACGTCCGGGTTGGCATTGTGGAGACCCTTCGCCGTTTTGAACGCCTCGACGGCGTGGCCGACCGGATAGTAATAGACCCAATTCAGTAGCAGTGTGCGAACCGGCATCGCTCTTGATTTTACGGCCGAGACTCCTGCCTCAACCTCACGGCCGCCGGAGGAGACGATTCACCTATCAAGCCCGGATCCTCGGGCGAAAGTGTTACCATGCGGAGCATCGCGCCCGATGGCTCCTGAACAGTGGATTGCGCACTACCGGATTGTCTCCAAACTCGGCGAGGGCGGTATGGGGGTTGTCTACCGCGCCACCGACACCAGGCTCAACCGCGACGTCGCGATCAAAGTTCTGACGCCCGCCTTTGCCGAGGACGCCGGCCGCATGCAGCGCTTCGAGCGGGAAGCGCAGCTTCTGGCCAACCTGAACCACCCGAACATCGCTGCCATCTACGGCATCGAACAGGGCGCAATCGTCATGGAACTCGTCGAGGGCGAGGACCTGCGCGGTCCCGTCCCGATGGATGCCGCCATCGGCTACGCGCGGCAGATTGCCGCTGGTCTTGAAGCCGCACACGAGCGCGGCATCGTTCATCGCGACCTGAAGCCCGCCAATATCAAGGTCACCGCCGACGGCACGATCAAGATCCTCGACTTCGGCCTCGCCAAAGCGATCGACTCCTCGCCCGCCGGACCCATCTCCGGCAGCCCCACCATGTCGCCCACCCTCTCGCTCGCCATGACGCAGGCGGGAATGATCCTGGGAACCGCGGCCTACATGTCGCCGGAACAGGCGCGCGGCAAGCCGGTAGACAAGCGTGCCGACATCTGGGCGTTCGGCGTGGTGCTCTACGAGATGCTGACCGGACGAATGCTGTTCGGCAACGGAGAAACCGTCACCGATACCATTGCCGAAGTGGTCACCAAACAGCCGGATTGGAACACCCTGCCCGAAAGTACGCCGCGCCCGGTTCGGCGGCTGCTCGAGCGCTGCCTTCAAAAGGACCCGAAGCTGCGGCTTCGCGACATCGGCGAAGCGCGAATCCTGCTGGACGAACCAGAACCGGTTGCGGACGTGGCTGCGCCCGCGCGATCAACCTCCTGGCTGAACCACAAGGCTCTCTGGGCGGCTCTGCTCACGTCCCTGATTGCCGCCGCCACCGGCTGGTGGTTCGCGCTTCATCGAACCTCGTCCGCCCCTCCCGCCGCGCCGGCGCGATTCCTGCTGAACGATCCCGAAAATGCGCGCATCCGCGCTTCCATGACCAACAGCGGCGTCGCCCTGTCGCCCGACGGACAGTTCCTGGTGTTCCTCGCCACTTCCTCTAGCGGTCCCGCTCTCTGGTTGCGCCCCATGGATTCCATCAATGCCCGGATGTTAGGGGAAACCGAAGGGGCGAATGCGCCATTCTGGTCGCCCGACAGCAAGTCGGTCGGATTTTATGCCAACGGGAAGCTGAAGCGCATCGATATCGTCGGCGGAGCGCCGCAGGTGTTGAGCGACGCTGGGTTCAACTACCGTTATCAAAGCGGCTGTTGGGGTTCGGATGGAACAATTCTTTTCGGATCCGCAGCGGGGTTGATGCGTATATCCGCCGCCGGCGGTCTGCCGCAGACGGTCACGCGTCCCGATACCGCACATGCCGAGACCGCCCACACTTATCCGCAGTTCCTACCCGACGGCAAGCACTTCCTTTACTACAATCTGAGCAGCGATCCCGGGGCGATGGGAGTCTACGTTGCGTCTCTCGACGCGCCGGACCGGCGAACGCGCATCCTGGCGTCCGAACGGAAGGCCGTGTACGCTCCCGCTCTGGACGGCGGGCGCGGCTTCCTGTTGTGGCTCCGCGAACAGACATTGCTCGCGCAGCCGTTCGATCTCGCCGCCCTGCGCCTTGAAGGTGATCCGGTGCCGGTGGCGGAAAGAATCGACCTGCCCCGCTTCGCGGGCGGCGCAATGTTCTGGGTATCTCCATCGGGCGGGCTGGTCTACCGTACAGGTACCGCCGTTCCCACCGGTAAGCTGGCTTGGGTCGGGCGCGACGGAAAGCCGCTCGGGGACGTGGGCGAAGAGAACCGATACGCTTCGGTGAGATTGTCGCCCGACGCAAAGCGAGCTGCGGTAGACATCTATTCAAATGCCCGGGTCGGCGACGTCTGGACCGTGGAGTTCGCCACCGGAAGGTCGAGCCGGCTCACCTTTGACCGGAACGACACCTCGGTCACCGTCTGGTCACCCGATGGGCGGCAAGTTGTCTACAGTTCAGACCGGACAGGCGTTCGCCAACTCTATCGGAGAGACTCCGCGGGCGGAGGACGGGAGGAGCGGCTCACCAACACGCAGAATGATACCTTCGCCACCGATTGGAGCCGCGACGGCAGCCTTCTGTTATGTAGCGAACTGAACCAGAAGACCGGCTATGACCTATGGGCTCTCCCCATGGTGGGCGAGCGAAAGCCGGTGCTGGTTCTGCAAACGCAGTTCAACGAGATGGCCGCTACCTTCTCACCGGACGGCAAATGGATCGCCTACCAGTCCGATGCGTCCGGCGTCCAGGAAGTCTATGTCAGCGCATTTCCGCCGGCGGGCGGTCAATGGCAGATATCAAAAGGCGGCGGGCTGCGGCCCAAGTGGCGCGCCGACGGTAAAGAGATCTACTTCGTCGGTCCTCAACTGGACCGGATGTTTGCCGCCGGCGTGCGAATGGAAGGCGGAGCGGTTCAGGCCGACGCCCCGCGCGAGCTGTTCAAAACCGAGGTCGTCACCGCTTTCAATCCCTGGGACGTCACTGCCGACGGCCAGCGGTTTCTTATCGTGCAGCCGGCCGGCGGCAGCCTTGGCGGTCCGAGCCCCGTGACGGTGGTCACGAACTGGCAAGCGGGGCTTCAGCTTCGTTCCCGGTAGGGGCGATCCAAACGCTATATAGGACCCTCACCGTTTCGCATGGCAGTGAAGGTCCGCGACCTTGTTCTTCTGATCGAAGCCGACGGATGGAAACCGGTTATTCTTCGATCGGCAGGGCTGGAGGAAAGACGATGAACGTAAGATACGCCGTAATCTTCGAGCAATCTGAAGCGAATTGGTCTGCTTACGTACCGGATCTGCCGGGTTGTATGACCACTGGCCGCACACTGGAGGAAACCAAGGTCAACATTCGCGAAGCAATCGAGGGGCACATCGAAACTCTGCGCCTCTTCGGGGATCCCGTTCCTGAGCCATCCAGTCTGGCTGGCGAGGTCGAGATCACCACCGCGGCCTGACAAGAGGCACTTCAGTTTCGTCCCGACAGCGGCAGTCCAATCGTGTCCTCAAGCCTGCAACAGCCTGCGCACTTCACCTTCCGGATCGTTCACCATGCGGCAGTTGTTGTCGAACACCATCGTCTGCGCGCGCGCCGGGTCGAACGGCTCCCATTTCAAACCGGGCTGGCTTGGGTTGCCCGTCCGGGCGAAGTTCGCCCAGGCCGTTGCCATTTTCCTCGCGAGTGCCTGCGCTTCCGGCCCGTTCCCGGTCCCCTGGTCGCAGCGCCGGGTATTGTCGAAGCAGAACGCCAGCTCGGCGGTGTGCCAGGCTCCCGCATCCTCGAGCATCGGCGACTGCCAGGTGAAGTACCACGCATAGGCGGGAGCGCCTTTCTGGTTGTGCTTCATGGTCGCCATTCGCGTGACGTTGTTGCGCATGCCGAGGCCGTTCAACCCCGGGCCGCTGCACATATAGGACAGCGTGCGGATGCTCTTCTCCGGGTGCGCTTTCTTCAGCCCCTCTACGAGCGCCTTGGCCTTCGCCTCCCCATAGGTCTTGGTGAGCGTGGCCAGCCACTGGCTCTCCGTCGGCCGCGATGACATGATGTTGCCTTCCTCGCTCACCGAGCCGAACAGCACCGGCACGTTCTTTGAGATCTCCGGCGCGGCATCGAAGAAGGACCGCATGGTGATGAGGCGGCCATCCACGGTCGGCCCTGGACCCACCCTCGGCCGGGCGGTACCCGGCGCCGGAGTCGGCCCGCCGGCGCCCATCGGAGGATTCATCCGCCCGGCGACCGTCAGGCTCGCCTCGTTGAGCTTCGCCCATTCCAGCTTTTGCAGCCCGGCCATGTCTTTGACACCCAGTTCGGCGATCACCTGTTTGGCATACTCTTTCGATTCTTCGGCGCCGGGAGGATTGCCGCCTCCGCCCGACTGCGCCGATGCCCGGTGGATCATTCCTTCCGCCGAGGGCATGCCGAGCAGCGTGGTCACCTTGGAGCCTCCGCCCGACTGCCCGTAGATCATCACGCAGCCCGGATCGCCGCCGAAATTCGCGATATTGTCGCGCACCCAGCGCAGCGCCGCGACGAGATCCGTCATGCCGACGTTCACCGAGTCGGCATAAGCCGGTCCGCCGATGGAGGACACGTCGAGGAATCCGAGAACGTTGAGGCGGTGGTTCACCGTCACCGACACGACGTCGTGATGGCGGGCCATCTGCGCCCCGTCCTGGGAGGCGAGTTCGTAAGCCGAACCGAACGTGAATCCGCCGCCATGCAGGTAGACCATCACCGGACGCTTGCCGCTCAGGCTGGAGGTCCAGATGTTGAGCTTGAGCATGTCCTCGCTCTGCCATCCATCCGTCCACTGGTAAAGGAAACTCTGTTCGGTCACCCAGTTGTGCAGGCGTTGCGGACAATTGGCGCCATAGATCAGGGTTGGATGCTCGCCGTCCCACGACTTGGGCGGCTTGGCGGGAAGCCATCGGTTCTCGCCGCCGGTGTCGGCGCCGTAGGGGACCCCCTTGAAGGTGAGAACGCCGTCGTCGATGTAGCCGCGCACCTTGCCGTACTGCGTTTTCGCCACGGCCGACCGCGGCGTGCTGCAGGTTGCGCGCCCGGTGGCGGGGGCTTTCAGTTCCGCACCATAAGCTGCTCCCGTGAGCGCGGCGACGCCCGAGGTGGCCGACAGCAGCGCCTGCCGGCGGTTGAATCCGAGACCTTTAGCAGAAGTTGGCATCGAGATCGCTTTCCTGATTAGAAGTTTGGCCGGTTGGCGGTTCTCCGGCACCGCCAAGTATATAACCATCTTGCGTGCCCATCCTGACCTGGAGCGGTCCGCCGCCGCGAGCTCCGGGTAAGCTAATGTCGCACCGTCAAACGCGCGCCGCTTTGCGTGGCGGCTCCGTTGTAGGAGGCTTCGATGGTTTGGTCCCCATCCGGCGTGTTGGCTGGTACGGTGACGTTGAACTGGAATAAGCCTGGTGAGATCAGTCCGGCAAACTGCACGGCTGCAGGGTTGCCGCCGATGGTGACCTGGGGAAGCGGCGTGAGAACGCCACCTTGCTTGACCGATCCGGTGACGATTGCGGAGGAGGTCGGCCCGAAACCGTTGCCATAGAGCAGGATGAGTTCGCCGGGCTTGGCCGGGGTGGTGGATCCGGGGTACAGGCTGGGAGGACCGATCAGGGTTCCATCCGCGTGCACCGCGGCAACATACGGGCCGCCGTTCAGGACGAAAAACGATGGGGAAACCGGCTGCGCTTGTGAGGTGAAACTTGCGCTGGTGATTCCATTGTTGTTCACCACTACCTGGACCGGCCCGGTAATCGCATCGGGCGGCATCAGGATGTTGATCTGAGACGAGCTGATGTAGAAGATAAAAGCGCTCTTACCGTTGACGGTGGCGCTCACACCATCCAATTGGGTGGGCATCTGACTGTTGACGAAGTCCGATGCTTGCCAGATCCGCGAATCGCCCTCGGGCGCCAGATTTGAGCCGAAAATGGAGACCCAGGTGTTCGGGGCAATTGTCGGGCTGCCGCTTTCCGCGTTCGCCACCAGAGATATGGCGGGCGTCCGCGTGGCGGCGCCGGCCGGATAATAGGCCATCACGTAGTATTGCTGCACCAGCGAACTGGTGGATTGGAAACCGTAATCAAAGTCGAAGCTCCATTGCAGTTGTGATGAGCCGTCGGGCGGAGCGTAGCCGGTACAGGGCGACCGGCTATTGCCCGATTGATCGCGCTGGCAGGCCCAATAAAAAGAAGGCTGGAGATTCTAAAAAGGGCCGAAACTGCCGGTGGCCATGAGCCTGGAATCGCCTTTGGCCATGTTCAGGTCGGTGAAGAACTGTTCCAGCACCTGAGAGGAAGCCGGCAATTGCCACGACGAAACGCCCAGGAATTGCTGGCTGTTCATAGCCTGAATCCACTTGGTGGCGGTGTCGAAAAGCATCGCGCCTCCGCTGATCAACGGCACCTCGATGGTGCGGGATGCATATTTGATACTGCCGCTGCCCGTGATGCCGAAATTGTTGGACGCTGCGAGATTCGCATTCGCCGCCCAGGTGTACCGGGTAGTGCAATCGTAGACTGCGTTTCCGGCCGCCAGGCCCGTGGTGTACGGAATCACGCCGGAAGAGGACGCGCAATTGGGTGCCGTGCCGATAGGCCCCGGGACCATGGGAAGCACGTAGTAGAAGCTGTCCTTCGTGGTGGTTCCACCCTGGAGTCCGTTGGCGAACGAGAACATTTCCTGGCCGCCGGTTGGGTTGCCGGCGGTTCCCCCGTTATTCTGGAGCGCCCAGTAATACGAGGCCTTCATCCCGGCCAGCGGCGTTACGGCAGCCGCGAAACTGGGGGCGACGCTCGCTGGGAAGCTTTGCTTGAGCCCCGTGTAATAAAGATTGCCCATGGCGCTTCCGTTGCATTGCGGACCGAAGGAACCGCCCCCGGTGCCGACATCGGCGCAGGTGCTATCCTGCAAAGCCGTGGTGGGCAGTTGCCAGGTGTTGTGCCCCAAATAGCCCGCACCGTTGTTGTAGGAATTCATCGCCGCCACCCACTTCTGCGCAGTGGGGTAGTCCATCGAGCCGTTCGGCTTCACGCCGGCTACCCCCAAGGACGCGCGCATACCGGGGTCGCCCGCAAGGTTGGCATTAGCCAGCCAGCAGACGCTCTGGTTAGGATCGTAAACGATTGCCGCCTGGCCGGCTGTGTCGCCACCCAGGATGGAAACAACCTCGGACGTCTGGCACGGATTCGCAGCGGAAACCGAACCACGATTCCCGCCAAAATAGGCCGTGACAAACAGCCTATTGGCGAGCACATCGGTGCCTTGAAAGCCGCTTCCAAAGGAATAGCTCCACTCCTGGTTGGCAATGGGGCCATTCGTCGAGCAGGCAGACCGGACGGAAGCGCCGCTACACGTCCAGTAGAGGTACGGCTGCAGATTCGAGAAAGGACCGGAGGAGATGTTCGGAACCGGAAACGAACTGCCGGCGACAAACCCCAACTGGCTGTAATAAAGGTTGCCCATCGCATTTTGACTGCCGGCGCAGCCATAGTTGGAACAGTTTGAGGCGATGCCCGGCATTTGCCAGTTCTTTTGGCCGAGGTAGGCGGCCGCGTTCATGGCGGCGATAAACTGGACGGCCGAATCGTAGGTCATGGCGCCGTCGGATGCAACACAGACGGCCGGCGTTGTGGGATCGGCGCAACGCGGCAAGCCGAACGTGTTCGTCGCGGCGATATTCGCATCCGCGAGCCATGTGGTGTTGGTCATAGGGTCGTAAACCGTATGCTGATCCGCGCTGATTCGGAGTCCGTTGCCGCTTGCGGCTGGCGTTCCCGGAAGTCCGGTGGGAATCATGGGCCAAATATAAAGAAAGTTGGGGAGCGTGTTGGCTCCCACCCAACCGGTGGCGAACGAGAATGTCAGGTTGCCCTGAGAAGGTCCGGCGCTCGACTGCGACCAGTACAGATACGGTTGGATATTCGTGAATGGTCCAATCGTGCCGGCAGGAATGGGAACGGCTGTGTTGGGCGATTTCAGGCCGAGCGCGTTGTAGAGCGAATCGAGCGCGCCCGCTGTACAGCCGAAACCGAACGAATCCCCATTTGGGCCGACTTTTCCGCAGTTCTTGTCGGTGACGGGCGTAGTGGGAAGTTGCCAGTCGCTGTGTCCCAGATATCCGGCGGCGTTCATGGCCGCAACCCAGGCCACGGCGGCGTTGTAATTCATCGAGCCGTTGGCATTGACGCAGTTTACCTGACCGACGTTGGCGCCGGCGCATGGCGGAAGGCCGAAGCGGTTGGTAGCCGCCAGGTTGCCATTGGCGAGCCAGGTGACATTGTTCACCGAGTCGTAGACCGTCAGGCCATCCTGGCTGAGCGCGAATGGTCCGCTCGCCCCCAGTGTCGACGCCACAAAACCGAAAAGCGCCACCCAGCCCAGGAAAATACGCTTTACCGCCATGCAGCCCTTCCTTCTGATTCGGTTATTCTACACGGTTTGGCCGCGGGCGGATCACCGGCCCGTCTGGCCTCTGACGAATCGCGCACAAGCCTTGCGGTTTGATCCGAACTGAGCGACCGCTCTGTGGCCGGTCACTTCGGCTGCAAATGCGCCACGGCGATAGCCAGGGTGTTATCGGCCGTCAGCTGCTTACCGCCGGTGACGTCCTGCAAATAGAAGGTCAATCCTTCGCTGACCCAGGCGGCCGTGGGAGCCGAACCCCTGGAGCCCGACTGCGCGAACAACGGACCCGACGGACTCCCGACGTGAACCTCGATCATCTGGGCATTGGGCGCTTTCCAGGAGACGACGGCGGTCCCTACGATAGAGCCTCCGCTGACCGGTATCGGATTGGGGTTGACCGTCAGCGTGGCGCCGTTTCTCCAAACCTGTATGCCCACGCCTGAGCCCGATCCTGTCCCGGCGGCGGACACGGCGACGAACACCTGGTTATTCAGTTCGTCCGCGGCGAGCGAGTGTGTCGATTGCGCCGGGAGAGGAGCCGCTGCCGGCACGCCCACGACCAGGCGCGCAAGCAGCGCATAGGTGTTGGCATCGACCACGTAGACATTCTGGGTTCCGCCGAAATAGACCCGTTGATCTCCGTTGTTGTACCAGATCTCGTCCCCACTTACGCCGGAGACCGTGGTGACGATGCTACCGCTCGCAAGATCCACCACATCACCGCAGGCCGACATCAGGCGCTGTCCCGGAATCAGGACCAGGCCGCTCGGCCCTTTGCAGGCACTCGGGATTGATCGCGTAATGCTCAACGTCAGAGGGTCGAGCTCGTCGTACTCACCTTTGGGGTTGGTCGCGGTGGCCGGTATGGCGATGTAGAACTTCGACGCGGGCCCGTCCCAAACCGGTTGCTCGATACCGCTGGTCGCCTTCGGCCCTTCGCCGCCATCGTAGCTGATCCTCTTGACGACAGAATAAGTGGTTTGGGAGACGAAGCTCACAAAGGGCGGGTTATCGCGATCGTTGGCGATGAGGATCAGGCGGTCGTCCGGATCGTAGGCGAGTTCATCCGCGCGTGCGGTTCCACCAGTGGGGATGATATGGGAAACGGTGTTTGTGCTGGTGTCGATGACTGCGATCGTGCTGTCATTGAGCCCGACCCAAAGCTCGTGTGCCCTGGGTACGGCGACGATTCCGTTAGCGGCAGCGGGTAGTGAAATGGAAGTGATGAATTCAGCGTTCTCGGTGTCGATCACGTCCACCCTCGGCGCGATGGCAGGGGAAGCCGTCGCGTTGCCTCGATCAGCAAGGTAGTACCGTGCGTTCGCCGAATCGACCCAGCTGATGTCGTTGCCGGCGAGACCACCGGGAAGTTTGATGGTGCGCAGCAGTTGATAGCCGGCGACCGGCTGTCCTTGTTGCGCGAAAGCCGGCAGGGCCAGGACCGGCAGCAGGAGTGCCAGGCCGGAAACTGAAAACGTCATTGAAGCGCGCATGGGTAAAGCTCCTTCGCCAATGTTGTTGGCTGGACGCTTTGGCGTCGAATTTTCGAGTGGATGGACTCTGGCCGGGAACGGGATGCCTGACCGAACACCTTGATCCGTGCAACCATTTCCTTCCCAGTGATTGAAGTGGCCGTCAGTATATTACATTCGGCTATTTGAGGTGTGGGGTAGCGGTCCAGTCAATATTTAGGATCGGCTCGGGCTATCCTGGCGGATCTGGGCTGGACAACCTGCGGCAAATCCTTCTTGCAAGGAGGTTCGCGATCTCCGGGTGGGAAATCGCCCTCGCTTCATCCGACGACAACAAGTTCCTGGCCGGCGTCGGGCGGTAGTGAACGCAGCGACTCCGCGCGCCGGTGCTCCAGGATTAACGCGATGGCTTCGCGAAGATTAGCCAGGCACTCTTCTCGCGTTTTGCCCTGGCCATTTGCGCCCGGAACTTCCGCACAGTAGGCGATGTGCCAGGGGCCATCCTGTTCGACAATCGCCGTGAACTCGTTGCGCATGGATTTAGTCTACCGCTGCCCGAAATTGACTCTATGAATGGTTCCGCCCCGGCAGGGCTCGATCCGGGCGCCCGCCGCTCCTGAGGTCAACCCTCCGGGCCTCCCGTAGTAATCTGGACTCTGATGAATCGCGCGCAAGCCTGGGATATTCTCTGCGAGTTCACTCAATCCGACAGCCTCCGCCGGCATGGACTTGCGGTGGAAGCCTGTGTCGCCGCTTACGCCCGCAAGTTCGGCGAGGATGAAGAGAAGTGGTCCGTCACGGCGCTGCTCCACGATTTTGATTGGGAGATTCACCCCACGCTGCCCGACCACCCCACCAAAGGCGAGCCCATCCTGGCCGAACGCGGAGTGAGCGAGGAGATCCGGCGCGCAATCCTGTCGCATGCCGACTTTACCGGGGTCAAGCGCGAGTCGCGCCTCGAAAAGGCGCTGTTTGCCTGTGATGAACTGGCTGGGTTTCTCACCGCCTGCAGCTATGTGAAACCGAGCCGCAGCATCCAGGAGGTGGACGTGAAATCGGTGCGGAAGAAGATGAAGGACAAAGCGTTCGCCCGCGCCGTGAACCGCGACGATATTGTCAACGGAGCGGCCGAACTCGGGGTGGAGCTCGACGAGCACATCGAGTTCTGCATTCAGGCCATGCGCGAGCGCGCCGCCGAACTCGGCCTGGCGGGCGCGCTCGCCGGCTGAACGCTTACTGCTTCTTGCTCGCGCCTTCTTTCGACGCGCGGTAGCCCGCCTTGACGGCGTCGGCTTCCGACATGTACTTGCCGTTCTTGGTCTTGCCGTACCAGCGGTCGCCCGGCTGGTGGTAGACCTTGGTTTCGAGGTTCACCCAAACCTGTCCGGGACCGCCGCCGGGGGCCGGAGCCGCCGCGCTGCCGCCGCTGGCCGGAGCCGCCGCTTTGGTGGCTGCCTTGGGCGCCGCTGCCGGAGCCGATGCTGGAGCCGCGGCCGGTGCGCTCGCGGGCGCCGCCGGCGGCGCCGTGGCTGCCTTCGCCGCGCCGCCCGCTCCCGCGGTCAGCATCGGCGTCAGTTCCTGAATCTGCTTGGCCGGGAGCCCGGCCTTCGACAGGTCGGCTACCGAACTATAAGGACGGCCCGCGATGATCTTCTTGGCCGTGGCCGCGCCGATGCCCGGCACCGCTTCGAGTTCGGCCGAAGACGCTTTGTTGATGTCGACCGGCGCCGCTGGAGCTTTCTTGCCGCCCTTCTTTTCCGCCTGGTCGGCAGCCTCGCTCGACTCACCTTTCTTTTTCGCAGCGTCCAGATTGACCGGACTGATGGCCAGAGCCAGGCACAGCGCCCCGATGCCCACAAAGATGCTACGCAACTTCATTTTGAAATGCCTCCTTGGTGTCACGAATGCACCAACGATAGCATATCGGGCCGGATCGGCGGAACGGCTCAATCCGTCTGCCGCTGCGACTGCCAGGCGTCCATTAAACGCCGCTTGCACGTGACATCGAGCGGTGTGGGACCCTCCAGATGCCACTCGCCCGCGGTGGCTCGCTCGAGCCCTTCCCGCAGCATGCGGCGAGCGCGTTTGAGCCGCGTTTTGACGACATCCTCGCTGACGCCGAGCACCTCCGAGGTCTCCTCGGTGGACAGCTCCTCGACGTCGCGCAGGAGCACGACGCTGCGGTAAATTTCGGGTAATTGAATGATGGCGCCGCACAGCAGGTGCTTCTGCTCTTCAGCGAGCACCACGCGGTCCGGCATGGGGGCGTTCTCGTCGCTCGGGTCGGCGTCGTCAAGCGGCTGCTCGGTTTCGGGGGCGAAAACGCTCTTGCGGCGCTTCATCAGGCAGGCGTTCTTGGCGATGCGGAACACCCACGCTTTCAGGTGCTCGGGGCTGCGAATCTGCCCGAGGTGCTCAAAGACGCTGAGCAGCGTCTCCTGCGCCACCTCTTCGGCGTCCTCGCGCTGCCCGCACATCGAGTAGCTGTACTGGAAGATCTTCGAGCGGTATAGCTCGACAAACTGATCGAAGGCTTCAGGACGGCCGGCGATGAGGCCGTTGGCGATTTCAGTTTCGTTCACCAACTACCATGGTAGTCAGAACGCTGCGCTCGAGCTGATGCCCGCCGTCTGGAGCACGGCCGCCATCTTTTCAAGAGCCGACTTGTGGATCTGCGAAACGCGGCTCTCGTTGATGCCCAGCACTCCGCCGATCTCCTTCATCGTCATCTCGTTGGTGTAGTAGAGCAGTACGACCTTCTGATACCGCTCGGGCAGCGCCTTCATGGCGTCGCCGAGCAGGGCCCGCAGCTGCTCCCGCGCGCACATCGAATCCGGCTGCGTCTCGGGCTTGCTCGGGAAATCCGGCGCCGGCAGGTCCTCCTGCTCGGTGCCGCGCGTCGAGGCTGAAATCAGGCCCACGTTGCGCAGGTCGAGCATCATCTGCCGCCAGCGTTCCACCTCAATGCCGAGCTTCTCGGCGATCTCGTTCTCGGTGGGCATGCGCTGGAGCGACGTGGACAGCTCGCGCGTTGCCTGCTCCACCTGCTTGTGACGACGGCGCAGATCGCGCGAGGCCCAATCGAGCTGCCGCAGGCTGTCGAGAATGGCGCCCTTGATGCGGTGCTTGGCGTAGCTGGAGAAAGCGACCTGCTTGCGCGAGTCGTACTTGTTTGCCGCATCGAACAGGCCGAGAATGCCCGCGTGAACCAGGTCGTCCAAATCGACGTGGACAGGAAGGTTTTCGTGAACGCGGACGGCGATCGCCTTGACCAGCGGAAGGTGCTCGAGCACCACTTCGTCGCGCCGGGCCAATTTCGTGGCTTGTACTGCTGCTGCGGCATTCTTCATCGTCTTTCCAACCTTTCTCCTCTCGGCCTTACCGGCTCTTTGTCCGGCACTGTCCTAGAGTGCAAAGTCCTGCCCACTGCCCCGCACTACAGATCCGGGCCACATCCGCCGAACATTAAATCTGGCGTGCAGGCCCGCGCTGCAACTACTTGGCAGCTTTTCTCCGCCTCCGCACGGCTGCCGTCGCAATTCTTGCGGCCAGCCACCGGCGTTTCAAACTGGAACGTTTGAAACTCGCCTCCGCCAGAGTCCGTGCCGAATTGAAAACGGCTGTTCCAGATTGGAACCGGATCTCCGGACTCAATCAAATTTCAGAGTGTCCACTTGAGAGATTAAAGGGTTTCGGTGTATGCAGGCTCCCGATTGTCTACCCTAAGCACCGAGCCGTTGAAGCCTGATTTCTTAAGGCGTACCCCTGTAGAACGGTCCGGGTTTCCGGTCTAGTGCACCTCCTAATGGGGGCATCAATTTCCGGCCGCGCGCGGTTCGCTACCTCGGAGATTTTGGTTTGAAACAGAAGGGGATCAGCTACTTACCACGGGCTAGGGGGAATGCCGGGTCTGGATCGCCGGTACTAGTCGCGGCGGAGCGTTACGAGCCAGGTCTTAAGTGCTAGACCGGTCAGGAAAATCAGGGTGGCCCAACGGAGTCGCCCGTTCAGAGTAGCCCAAGCGAGTACCCCCAACAGGAGATAGGCGGCGATGGCGAGTTGAAAACGGTACTGTTTCAAGATTGGCAAGCTAACGCAAATTGTAAACGAACACGAGTTGCACCCGAATCACGTCGCCCTTGAATTCCGCCGGCAGGGGGGCGAACGGATTGGAGGCGCTGATGCCCGCCACCGCCGCGCGGTCGAGCGCTTCGGTGCCGGAGGCGCCGGCGATCACCAGTTTCGGCACCGATCCGGCTTTGTTGATCGAGAACTGAATCACCACCCGCCCGCGCCTTCCCAAGCGGGCGCTTTCCGGGATGACGGCGAACCAGTTTCGCCTCACGGCTGCCAGTACGCGAATCAGGTAGGGTTTGAAGTCCACGCCCATGGGGTCGCTGAGCAGTTCCACCTGAGTGGCTTGCCGCCCCGGCGAGGAGGTCTGCCCGAGCGTCGACCCGATGCCGCCTTCCTCCACCGAATCGCCGATGACAACGCCTCCCGGTCCGCTCCGAACCACGCTCCGCACCGCGTCCTCAACGGTCGCCTTCGGCGGGGCGATTTTGCCGAAACCTCCCGGGCGTCCGGTGGCGGGCGCTCCTTGCAAACCCGGCGATTCGAAGGCGATCTTCGGCTTTTCGGCGGACTGCGTTTGTGGCGGCGCAACCGGCGGCGGAGCGACGTTCGGCATCGTTCCGAGCGCGGGCGGCGCCGCTTCCGCCACCCGAATCTGCGGCGGTTCAACGGTGGGCGGCAGGGGGACGGCAGCCGACGCAACCGCCTTGGGCATCGGCGGCGGCGCGAACACAGGTTTTCGCGGCGCGGTTTCGGGCTTTGAAACCAGGTCGTCCAAATGCAATTGCCTGGCGACCTCCGCCCGGTTCGGTTCCTTCTGCGTCAGTTCCTTGGGAAAGATCAGGGGCGTGGAGCGGGCCGTTTCAAGCGCGTTCGGCGGCGGTGGCGGAGGACTGCCCTCCACCGCCGCTAAAGCCGCCATCCCAATCAAAAGAAAGGCGTTCACAACCACCGACAGCGCGCCGATGCCGGCCAGGCGGCGCGGCGCCGGCCGGTCGAGATCCTCGAGCAGGCATAGATGCAGCCCTGGTTCGCTCACTTCGACTTCGGGCTGACCGGTCATTGTAAAGGAAGGACGTTCAGAGGGTTACGGAAGTTGCCGTCTGTCTCCATTCTAACGGACCCGCGACTACCATACGTGCGAGGCGATCAACTTGGGCGGACCGGCTGTTTGCCCGATGACGGAGACTTCGAAAACCAGTTGCACGTTCCGGCTCTTCCAGTCCTTCAGGTTCGCCACCGACTCGCGCAACAGCGCCGGGCTAGTGAGGATATCGCCCGCCGCCCGGCAGCCGTACTGTGTGATGGGCGTAGCCAGAACCACGAACTGACCCGTCTCCGATCGAAAGATACGCGACACCACCACGTAATCGCGGTCGGTTTGACCGTCGTCCTTGAGCTGAGGAAGCGACCAGAGTTTCTGAGTCTGGGCATCGCGGATAGCCGGAACTCCATTGGCGGTGGTGAAGACAAAACGTAAATTGCGCGACAACTCAAGCGACCAGCGGTTTTGAAACGCTCCCAGCAAAACGGCCGGGCCTTTGCGCAGGTCGGTGAACGAAAGGTCGTTGCCGAACCGTATTTCAGAGTCCTTATGATGGCTGGCAAGCCAGCCGTGAACCCGCGCCACGGCGTAGGCGGAGCCGAGTCCGACATACTGGTCGCGCACCGGAACGATGTCGCGCCCCTTCAGTAAATCATCCGGACCCAGGCGCAAAGGCTCGGTTTGAGAGCGGTAATGATCGAGCTGATCGCCGAGTTGTTGCGCCTCGAAATTGCGGGTGAACCGGTAAACGATCGGGTTGCCGGTGCAGAGGATGACGGGGCTGGCGTTATCGAGCGCGGGGCGCCAGAAGTCGGCTACCGGGTCGGCGGTGCGGCCTCTCCACCATAACAGTGCGGCGGAACAGACCACAATCAGCGCGGCTGCCCAGCCGATTCGACGGCGCGCAGTCCGGGGCGGAGGCGGGATGAGCGGCGGCGGGGTCGGCACCGGTGGAGCAGGCTGGGGTTCCGCCTGCCGGAACTCGACCCTGTATCCACCTGCCGGCACCTCCAACTGAATGGCTGAGCCGGAGCCGTTTTCCTGGTAGTACTTGGCCAACCGTTTCCGGATTTCGTTGGCGCGGACCCGGACGATGGGGCTTTCGTTGGTGTCGTAGCCGTCGCTGCGGCCGAACAGCGCCATGCCGATGGCCCGCTCACGGAGCATCTCGTTCTTGCCGGCGAGCGTGTTTTCCACCAGGTAAGTGAGCAGCCGCTTGGACTGTTCGCTCTGGCGGAATTCGGAGCTTTGGGTGATCCGATCGAGCTCGGCCATCACCGCTGAGCGAAGTTCTCCCGTGACCGGATTACCCATTAACGTGGCCTTAACTAGCCCGGCGGATCTCAGCTTAACATAACCGCAAGCTGTTGAGAATCATACAAAACGTGCCTTCGTAACCGGTAACGTACCTAGGCGCGGCCGAGCGTGAGTGATGGAATTGACACACGACTTCGAATCGCTTTCTGGGAGATTTCAATGTTCAAAACGACCTGGATCGTCGTGTTTTCCCTGTTTATGATTTCCGGCCTCGCGTCAGGCCAAAGTACGAGCGGCACGCTCACCGGGCGTATTAATGACGCCAGCGGCTCCGTGGTGCTCGGGGCATCGGTCGAGGTCCGCGACCTCGGCAGCAACCGGGTGCTGAAGACCGACGCCGGCAACGCGGGTCAGTACACGGTGCCCGACCTGCCGCCCGGCTTCTACGAAATCAAGGTCGCCTTCACCGGGTTCAAGTCGGCGGTGGCGACCAATGTCGAGGTCCGGACCGCGCAGACCACCACGCAGAATTTCACGCTCCAGGTTGGCCAGACCAGCGAGAGCATCGACGTGAGTTCGGAAGCGCCGTTGATCAACCCGGATTCGGCGTCCGTGAACACGACCATCTCGCACGCGCTGATTCAGGACCTCCCCTTCGCCGAGCGCAGCGCTCTATCAGTGGCGCTGCTCACGCCCGGAGCGCAGGGCGATCCTCAATATAACGGCGGCGTGCAAAGCGAGATGCCCGGCATCTACACCCAGGCGATCACACCCGGAGGTTCCATCACCGTAGGCGGCGGACGCCCGGGCGGCGGATCGGTCCTGGTGGACGGCTCGGATATCACCTCCGCCGGCAACGCCAAGGCGGTGATCAGCTTTTCAGCCGACACGATTCAGGAAGTGGTGGTGCAGGCCAACGGAATTCCGGCGCAATACGGGCGCACGACGGGCGGTATCGTCAACCAGGCCACACGTTCCGGCACCAACGAGTTTCACGGCGTCTTCACCTGGACTCATCTCGAGCCGTTTCTCGAAACGCGGTTCCTCGGCTCGAGCTTCGCGCCCACCGCACGCTACAATTCGCTGACCGGCGCCATCGGCGGTCCGGTGGTGATTCCTAAAATCTACAACGGGCGCAACCGGACGTTTTTCTGGGCATCCGGCGAGCCTCAGCGGCAGAAGCTGCAGATCGGAGCATCGCGCGCCCGCCTGCCTACCGCCGACGAACTCGCCGGCAAATTTGCGAACGAATGGGATTTCCTCGATCCCACCTTGCGCACCAAGAATGTCGATGCCGCTCTCGCATCGCCGACGCGAATCAACGCGCTGTACTATCACTACAACGTCAACCCCGCCGGTTTCCCGACCGGCGCTCAACTCGCCGTCGCGCAGTGGAACATGATTCCCGGCAGCGACCTGACCGCGCAACTCGCGGCCAATCCCCTGGCTCAGAAGATTCTGAAGACGCTCTATCCCTTCACGCCCGGCAAGGACACTTCGTACATCCACTGGCTGCGCCCGGATGGCTTTCCCGATATCGACGGCAACAACGCGATCTACGTCCGCAGCGTCCAGAGCACGGACAACCGCTACAGCATGAAGTTCGACCATTTGCTGACGGCCAAGGACCGTATCGCCTTCCGCTACACCACCGTGCCGATCACGGGCGTCCGCTACGATTGGGGCGGACCATCGGATTACGGCGACCCCATCGTTCAGGACCGCATCACCAGCTATAACACCGGCCTGACCTACAGCCGCATCTTCACGCCGACCTTCACCAACGAGACCCGCCTCACCTACTCCCGCAGCGACGCTTTCCGGGGCCCGAACGACGCGGCGAGCAGCAAAGACTGGGGTGCTTCTCTCGGGCTGCTGCCGGCAGTGGCAGGTTCGGGATTCCCGCAGATTCTCGGGCGCGGGGCAAACGGCGAAGGGCGCACGCTCGATGTGAACCTCGGCATCGGCACCGACTTCTCCTGGATTCGCGGAGCGCACAGCCTCACCATCGGCGGCGAGCACCGGCACATCGAGCTGAACCGGATTTCCTATTCGGGCCTCACCGGCGGCGCCTACAGCTTTTCCGGACAGGTAACGCCGCCCACCGGCGCGCTCAACGACCTGGCCGCGCAGATTGCCGGTCTGATCCTCGGCTCGCTGAACACCTACAGCTATCAGAAGTCGCAATCGAACGACTACTATCGCTGGCACTACACGGCGCTCTTCGCCCAGGACGATTGGAAGCTTTCGAAGAAGCTGACCCTCAACCTCGGCCTGCGGTGGGATGTCGAGACTCCGCGAACCGAAAAGTACGACCGGCAGGGCTGGTTCGACCCGTCGATATCCGGCACCGTGAACGGCACACCCGTCAAGGGCGCATTCGTCTGGGCGGGGGCCGGCGGGCTGCAGCGCGGGCTCTGGCCGGTAAACTACAAGGGCTTTCAGCCGCGCATCGGCCTCGCCTACGCGGTGAAGCCGTGGCTGGTTTGGAGATCGTCGTTCTCCGTGCTGCGCGCGCCCATCACCGGGTACGGCAACGCCATCTACCCCGATACCAACGTCGCCGGCGCGGTGATCAATTCCGCGCAAGGCATCGGCGGACAGACGCCGGGAGCGGCCGTCAACTTCATCACCAACCCGCTGGCGCCGCTGCCCGCCGTCACGCCGCTCGCGCGCACGCCGATCTTTTTCATGAACGACGTCAACTCGTTCACTTTCTCCTACATTCCGCAGAATAACGCCATGCCGACCGTGTACCGCTGGAACGCCGGGTTCCAGATTTCGCTGCGGCACGACACCGCGCTCGACATCTCCTACGACGGATCGAAGGGCACGCATCTCTACTCGCAGCCATGGCCGGTGAACGCCGCTCCCTACAGCGCCACCGCGCCGCTCGTAACAGCCGGCGCCGATTTCACCACGCCGAGCACGGCCAACAATCCGCTGGGGCTCACCAACAGCAACGGTTCGGTGATCCCCGGCACGCTCATCAACACGCTCCGGCTTTATCCGAACTGGTTCAACCGCCTCATCAGCGCCGATTACGACCGTTCGGGCAATTCCACCTACAACGCGCTGAATATCGGATTGCAGAAGCGCTTCTCCGCGGGGCTCACGCTGTTGCTCGGCTATAGCTGGTCGAAATCACTCGACGACGGCGCGCCGAGCGGCAACGATATCTTCGGCGTCACCAACCTCCAGTATCCGAAACGGGAGAAGAGCTACTCCGAATTCGACATGCCCACCAAGATCCGGGCGTCGTTCAATTACGAGCTGCCGTTCGGGCGCGGCAAGATGCTGCTGCACGGCGCCAACGGCATCCTCGACCGCATTGTCGGCGGCTTCAATCTCTCGGGCACCATCACGCACCAGACCGGCTATCCGGGCGTGGTCTACGTGGGCAGCGCGGCCTGGTTCCAATCGGTGACGGCGGGCTCCGGCGTGGACGGATTCTCCATTCGGCCGAACCTCGTGCCGGGACAGCCGTTGATCAACCCCAACTGGCGAAATAATCCGTTCACCACCAACTACTACAACCCGGCTGCCTTTTCCATTCCGGGCAGCCCGTCGGACCCGCAAACCGGAAATCTGCCGCGCACGCTCAACGACGGGCGCTCGCCGAACACAAGCACTTTCGACGCGTCGATGTCCAAGAACATTCGCCTCGCGCGCGAAGGAAAGGTATACGTTCAGCTTCGTGTCGACGCCTTCAACGTGTTCAACCACCCGGTGCTGTTCGTCAACCCGAACGGGCGGAACAACGGGCTGTTCACTTATGTGGCCAGCAGCCGGACGTTCGTTCCCAATCTGGCGAGCACGCCCATCGATCCGAATAATACGGGGCAGTACGGCAACTACGCCGGAAGATCGTTCCGGCTGGGCGCTAAGTTTGTCTTCTAAGACGCGATCCCGCTCACACCGAACTTCGGGTTGAGGCGCCACCTCCGCCGATGAGCACCGCTTCCGCGTCGCGGGCGGTTCTCACGGTCGGCAGTGGGGCGGCTTCCTCGGCCTTTTGCGGTGCAGGTCCGATCCATCTCGTGACGAAATTGGTCAGCGGGGTTTCCACCTGCGTGAAAACGACCCGGGCGATCACGATGGCCATCAGCGGTCCCAATAACTGGCTTGTCCAGAAAAAGAAGGGGCTGGCCGCCGCCGCTCCGAGGATCGGGATCAGGACATATTGAAACGCTTTGAGCGCGAAGCCGTGCGTTAAGTAGAACGAGTAGCTGGCCGCGCCCAGGCTGCAAAGCTGCCGATTGGACAGAGCCTGTTTCCACCACTCCGGGCCGAAGTATGCGATCCAAACAAAAGCTACCAGGGTGATTGAAGTGATGACAAAGCGCCAAAACAGAATCGGAACCACGCCGGTATCCGGACTGAGCACCATCAAAAGGGTGCGGGCGACGGCGCCGAGGACGGTGAGAATCGCGGCGGGAACGGTCCAACTGGTGGCCCAGCGGGCGCGATTCGGCTCCGAGACGGCGTCAACCATCTCGCGGGCTGCCATCCCCGTCCAGAACATCGCCGTACGAGGCTGCCAGCCGGTAAGCGAGCATATCAGCGAAGCCCACAGGAGGCCGCCGCTGACCAGGATCAAAAAGCGCGCCGTGCGGCTGACGTGGAATCTGCGGAACAGGGCCGAGATTCCGGCCGCGATGAAATAGAAGAAGAAGATGAAGCTGAGTGTCCAGGCCACGTCCATGAGCGGAGCGACGGGCAGGACGCCGGGCAGGAAAAGCAGATTCTCGGCAATCCGGAGCACGGCCGCAATTGGATCCATCGGCAGTTTGGAATGACTCGGAAACGCGAAGGAGCCGATGATGTACACACCGCACATCGCCGCGTACAGCGGATAGAGGCGAAACATGCGCCCGCGCAGGAATTCACCTGGCTTGCGGCTCGCCTTCATCATCGAGCCGTAAGCGAAGAACGACGACAGAAACATGAAGAAGCTGCTGCCGAACGTGGCATCAGCATCGATTACCGCGAGGTAGAATCCGGCCAGGCCGCCGGTTGGAAGGATCTCACGCCAGATCGGGCCAAAATGCCCCATGAAGACGAACAGCATTGCGATACCACGCAAGCCGTCGATCTGACGAAGCCGGGTTTGCCGACTCATCGATGTCCGGTTGGTTCCCCCTGTCACCCGTTGCGCGAGTCTCAACTGATCCGTCCTGCTGATCAGAGAACGGACGAGAGAACCCGCTTCTCAATAGCCACAAACACACGCAACGGGCAAAAGTTTCGCCGGAAACTTGCGCCTGCCGCGGTTGGGGCGAGGTGGCGCAGCTACAGACGCTGAACCTGTTAATTACTCTACTTAATTATTCTATATTTACTCTACTACAGTCACCTTTTTTATGTAATCCAATTTTGGAAAGTCGGATTTCAGGTAAGCGTTGCCCTGCCGCTCGACGCGCGACTGATCAGGACCCGCTCCCATCGGCGCGCCTTCGCCGTATCCGGTGTAAATCTTCTCCACCACATCCATGCCGCCTTCCGCCACCTGGCCGAACGGCGCGAAGCCCTGGTTATCGAGCGACGCGGAGTTGTTGCCGAGGTTGATGAACAGCTGCGTGGTGCGCGTTGCCGGACCGGCGGTCGCAAACGTGATGCGCCCGCGCGTGTTGGCCTTGGTGACCGGATCATCCGGAATGGTCATGGTGCGCCACTTCGAATTCACCTGCGGGTCCGGGTTGAGCCCGAACTGCACGATGAAGCCCTTCAGCGCGCGGAAGAAGCCGTCGCCGTCATAGAAGCCGGCTTTGACAAGCTCATAAAAACGGTCCGCGCCGCGCGGAGCCCAATCGCGGTGCACCTCCACCACGAAATCGCCCTTGGTGGTTTCGAACTTTACCTTGAAATCGGCCGGAGCCTGATTGACCTTGGGAGGGGCGGGAGCAGCTTCCTTCGCCGGTTCCTTAGCGGCTTCCTTGGCCGGTTCCGGTTTCGATGAACATGAGGCGGCCAGAAGCGCCGCGCCGATCACAATGAGTGCCTTATTTCGCGTCACGCCAGTTGTCTCCTATGCCAGTGTCGACGAGCAGGGGAACAGCAAGCTCGTAGACCTGTTCCATCTCGGACTTTACCATTTTGCGCGCCTCATCCACCTCCGCGGGCGGAGCTTCGAGCACCAGTTCGTCGTGCACCTGAAGCAGCATACGGGTCTGCATGCCGCGTTCGGCGAGCAGCGAATCGATGCGAATCATGGCCATCTTGATGAGGTCGGCGGCGGTGCCCTGGAGCGGCGTATTCACTGCGGTCCTTTCGGCAAAGCCGCGCGCGCTCGGGTTGCGGGTGTTCATGTCGGGAATCGGCCGCCGTCGTCCGAGCAGCGTGGTGGAGATGCCGGATTTGCGCACTTCGGCGATGGTGGCGTCGATCCACTTGCGAACGCCGGTGTAGCGTTCGAAATAGGTCTTGATGTACGTCTCGGCTTCCTTGCGATCAATGCCGAGCGATTGGGCGAGCCCGAACGGCGTCTGCCCGTAGACGATGCCGAAGTTCACCGCTTTGGCGCCGCGGCGCATGTCGGGGGTCACCAGCAGCGGCGCGACGTTGAAGACTTCGGCAGCGGTGCGGGTATGAATGTCCTCGCCGTTGCGGAACGCCTCGACCAGCACAGGGTCGAGCGAGACGTGCGCGAGCAGCCGCAGTTCGATCTGCGAGTAGTCGGCCACCAGCATCCGCCAGCCTTCGCGCGGGATGAAGGCGGCCCGGATTTCGCGTCCGAGTTCGGTGCGGATGGGGATGTTCTGGAGATTGGGGTTCGACGACGACAGCCGCCCCGTCGCCGCGCCCGCCTGATTGAAGGTTGTGTGCACGCGTCCATCGCGGGCGCTCATCAAAGCGGGCAGCGCGTCGACATAGGTGCCCTTCAATTTGGTGAGCTGACGGTAGTCGAGCACCTTGCGCGCGATCTCGTGCTCTTCGGCGAGCGTTTCGAGCACGTCGGCGGCGGTGGAGATCTGTTTGCCCTTGCCGTACTTCACCGGGACGGGCAGCCCGAGATCGTCGAACAGCACGCGGCCGAGCTGCTGCGGCGAGTTGATGTTGAACGTTTTGCCGGCGATTTTGCAGATCTCGAGCGACAGCCGGTTGATCTCCTCGTCCATGCGCGTCGAAAGGGTGCGGAGTTGGCCGGGATCGATGCGGATGCCTGCGTGCTCCATGCGCGTGAGCACGGCCACCAGCGGACGGTCGATCTTCTCGTACAGTTCGCGCAAACCCTGCTGTTCGACGCCCGGCGCGATCTTCTCGTAAATGGCGAGCGCGGTTTCGGCCGCTTCGCCCGCCGAGGCGCCCGCCTTGCGATCGAGGTACTTTTCGGACATCGTCGCCGCGTTCGCGCCGGACGGATCGGCGTTGAGCAGAAACTCGTAGAGCATGACGTCGTGGACCATCCCGCGCGGCTCGAATCCCGCGTCGCAGAGCTGATGGACCACGGTTTTGACGTCGTGCGCGAGCTTGGGACGATCCGATTCGAGGAGCGCGCGCGCCGCCCGCGATTCCCGGACGAGGTCGAGCGCGGCGGATCTTCCGGCGCCCACCGAGTGCGCGAATCCGGCCATGGCGGCGTCGAGCGAGCCTTCCTCCGCCGGCGCCACGCTCACCGCGACCACGCTTTCGGCCGGAATCGCCGACAGCCATTCATCCAGCGCTTCGGCCGTTTCGAGCGTCTGATAGTCGCCCGCCGGAGCGTCGCCCGCCGGGGCGAGTTCCTTGAGCAGCGAGAAGAACTCGAGCTCCTTGTAGATCTGCTTGAGCGCGGCGAGGTCCGGCGCCTGCTTTTCGGCCATCTTCACGTTGAACTCGATGGGCACGTTCACGTCGATGGTGGCGAGCTTTTTCGACAGCTCGATGCGCTCGCGATTGTTGAGCAGGCTCTCGCGGTACATCTTGCGCTCCACCTCGCTCGCGCGGTTGAGCGCCTCTTCCACCGAGCCGAACTTGAGCACGATTTCACGCGCGCCCTTGTCGCCGATGCCGGGAGCGCCGGGAATGTTGTCGATGGCGTCGCCCTTCAGCGCGAGCAGGTCGGCCACCTGCGAAGGCTTCACGCCCATGAACTGCTCGGTGGCGGCCGCGTCGTACCAGACATCCTCTTTCATCGGGTTGTACATGTTGACGTGCTCGTCGACGAGCTGCAGCATGTCCTTGTCGCTTGAAACGATCACGACGTCGAGGTCGCTCGCGCCGCAGCGCCGGGCGATGGCGCCGATGACGTCGTCCGCCTCGAAGCCCGGATACTCGAGGATGGGAATGCGCTGCGCTTCGAGTACGCGGCGGACGTAGGGTATCTGCTCGCCGAGGTCCTGCGGCATTTCGGTACGGTTCGCCTTGTACTCGGTAAAGGCCTCTTCGCGAAACGTGGGCCCCGCGCTCTCAAACACCGCGGCGATGTATTCGGGGTTGTAGGCCGCGAGCAGTTTGCGCAGCATATTGTGAAAAATGTAGACGGCTTCGGTGGAGAGTCCGGTGGAGGTCCGCATGGGGGGAGCGCCGGAACGGGCGCGGGCGTGGTAGGCGCGGAAGATGAAGCCGAACGAATCGATCAGGAACAGTCGTGGGCGGGGCACTTCACTTAGGATAGGATGAACTTCGATATGAGCGACAAGATCCGGTGGGGAGTGCTCGGCGCGGCCAAAATCGCGCGTACGAAAGTGATCCCCGCACTGCACAAAGCCTCGAACGCGGTGGTGGCGGCCATCGCCTCGCGCGACCTCGCCAAGGCAAGCTCCACCGCCCGGGAACTCGGCATCGAACGCGCCTACGGCTCCTATGAAGAGCTGCTCGCCGACCCCGCCATCGACGCCATCTACAACCCGCTGCCCAACCATCTCCACGTGCCGTGGACCGTCAAAGCCGCCGAGGCCGGAAAACACGTGCTGTGCGAGAAACCCGTCGCCTTGGACGCCGACGAGGCGCGGACGCTGATCGCCCTCCGCGAGCGCACGGGCGTGAAGATCGGCGAAGCGTTTATGGTCCGCACGCATCCGCAGTGGTTGCGCGCCCGCGAGGTGGTCCGCTCGGGCGAACTCGGCCCGCTGCGATGCATTCAGGGCTTTTTCAGCTATTACAACCGCGACCCCGCCAATGTACGCAATGTCGCCGGGTGGGGCGGCGGCGGCGTTATGGACATCGGCTGCTATCCCATAACCATGTCGCGCTTTCTGTTTGAAGAGGAGCCCGCGCGGGTTTGCGCCCTGGTCGAACGCGATCCGGAATTCGAAACCGACCGCCTGGTTTCGGCGCTACTCGATTTTCCCCGCGGACAGGCGACCTTCACCTGCTCCATGCAGCTGGTCTCGCACCAACGCGTGCAGGTGTTCGGTGAAAAGGGTCGTCTCGAGGTGGTGATTCCCTGGAATGCTCCGCCGGACCGTCCGATGCAGCTGATTGTCGATATCGGCGGCGACTTCCTCGGCACCGGGCAACGGGTGGAGACGATCCCGGCGTGCGACCAGTACGCCCTGCAGGCAGAGGCGTTCGGGCGCGCCATCCTCGGACAGGGCGAGGTGCCGGTGCCGCTCGAGGATTCCGTGAAGAATATGGCTGTCATCGACGCTGTGTTGCGAAGCGGACGGTCGGGGCGTTGGGAAGGCGTCAGATGATGTGTCCGCCAACATTGTGGTTTTTATGCTACAGCAGGCCCCTTCAAACCGTGGTCTTTCAACCACAGTTGCGTAAAGGTATCTGATTTCTTTTCAATCAGTAAGCTCTAAGGTGGCGGGATTGCTAGAATAGTCGAAGGTCTGAAATGGGATCCGCGCCGGAGGGTACTTTGCGTTTCGAAACGACCATTCAGCGAGCAGTCGAGACATCAGGCGTCGGTCTGCACTCCGGAGTGCCGGTCAACATCCGGCTTTGCCCTGCTCCGGCGTCGACGGGAATCATCTTCGTCCGCACGGACCTGAACAACTTCGCCATCCCGGCGAGCTACAAGAACGTCGCGCGGGTGAGTTACGCCACCAGCCTGATGCGGCAAGGCGTGCTCATCTCCACCACCGAGCACCTGCTGAGCGTCCTTTACAGCCTGGGAATCGACAACGCCATCATCGAAATTGACAACCTGGAAGTGCCGATTCTCGACGGCAGCGGTCAGCCGTTTGTGGATCTCATCCGCGAGGCGGGCATCAAGACCTACCGCCGCCGGAAGCGTTACCTGCGCGTGAAGCGTCCGGTTTCGGTGGAAGGCAACGGCAAGCGCATCACGATTCTCCCGGCGGACGGTTTTCTGCTGAACTGCGACGTGTACTTCGACCATCCGCTGGTGGGACGGCAGTCGCTCGAGATGGAACTGACGCCCGAGCGCTACGCCGCGGAAATCGCCGCGGCGCGGACCTTCGGCTTTGAGGCGGAACTCGACCAGATGCGCAACATGGGGCTGATTCGCGGGGCATCGCTCGAGAATGCGGTCTGCTTCAACGGCTCATCGGTGCTCAACCCGGGCGGGTTGCGCTTTGCCGACGAGTGCTGCCGCCACAAGGCGCTCGACCTGATTGGCGACCTGGCGCTCATCGGGCGTCCGCTGCTCGGCCAGGTAATCGCCGAGCGCGCCGGTCATGCCATGCACGTGGCGCTGGTGGCCAAGATCATGTCCGATCCCGAGCTGTATGAAGTGCTGAGCTTCGAGCAACTGGCTTCGCGGGTTGTTGATTCGCTGGTGAGCTGAAAGGCGGGAACGCAGGAGCGGAAGGCTCCGCCCCTGCGCATTCGGTCTGCTTACTGGTAAGCGGGGCTGTTCGCCGAGCCCACCTGACTGACGAACACCGCCGTGTCGACATTTCCGCCCGCGGTCAGCGGAGCGGTGAAATTCGAAAACACGCCGGAGAATACGGCAAGAGAAGAGGAACCGTCCTGCGTCGTGCCTGAAACGGCGGGAAGCTGTGTCAGGATCGAAGCCGGAACGGTGAACGTTTTCGCGCCTGCAGTGGTGGAGCAGACGAACGACCACGAGTCGTACACCGGACTGGTTGGGGTTCCGGTGTTCTTGGCCGACGAACCGCTGATCCAGACCGGATCGCTGGGGTTGCCGCCGGTCCAGTTGAGCGTCAGCCCGGCGCTGCGGTCCACGGAGTTCGGCAGCCCGCCGGTAAGCGTCAGCGGACTCCCGATGGTCACCGAAGCATTGAACTTGCCCACATCCTTGCCGCCGTTGCCGTTGAGCGTGTAGGTGCCGGCCACCAGCGGATAGCTCGCGCCGCCGCCGAAAGACGGGTCGGTGCCGAGGCTCAGGAAGTAGGACTTGTTGTTGCCGACCTGCGGGAGATTGACGTTGTTCAGGTTCGAGCCCGAAGGTCCGCTGAGGGTGACCTGTCCGGCGTCGAGGCCAAGCCCGGTGCCGGTTACGGCCGTGGCGATCGAACTCGTGGTGTGAACCACGGTGCAAGTCCCCTGCGTGGAGGTCTGCGCGCGATAGCCCTCGTACCCGGAAAGCTGGAAGCCCGTGTACTTGGTAAACGCGCCGCTCGCTGAGTTCGACTTGAAGGTCTGGCCCTGGGCGCTCACGGCAAGCGAGCTCAGGTTGAAGCCGCCCGTCGTCACCGTCTTGCCCTGGTCCCACTGCTGGAGTTCAGCCGCGGTGAAGCCGGGTTCCGAGCAGGCGTTGGAGCTGGTGTTGGGTGCGATGGCCAGAAACGACGGGTTGCTGAGCGCGCCGTTCACCGAAATCTGGAACGGCACGGTGCAGCCCGTCTGGACGTCGGCGGGCAGCGTGAAGTTGATCTGGTCGGTGCCCGCGAGTCCGGGGGTGCGGCCGGCGTAGAGCGGAGTGATGGTCTTGTTGCCGACAATCACCTGCACGTTCACGCCGTTCTTCGAGAAATCGTATCCGGGCGAGGCCGTATTGTCGCTGCCGCCGGGAACCGGACCCATGCCGGTGGCCCAGGCAATCAGCGTCTGTCCGGGTTTGGCCGGCGAGAAGGTGAAGCCCGAGGCGCTGAAGGTGGTGAACCGGTCGATGTCGAGCTGCGAGGCGGAGACGTAATTCTGAACCACGGCGAGCCCGCTGCCGGTGGAATCGGCGGTGATCAGGCCGAGCTTGCGCTGCACGACGCGCACCGAAGCCGGCCCGCTGGTCTGGCCGTTGTTGGTCACCGTGACGTTGTACGTGCCGGGCTGCACGCTCGCGGGCAGCAGCGCGGCAAGCTGATTCACATCGCCGACGTTGTAGAGGTAGACGAGGTAGGCGTCCGTGCCCGCGCCGCCGCTCAGCGGCGTGAACGTGATCTTCACGTTGCCGGACGTGGTGGGTAGCGGGAACGACATCACCGTGTAGCCGCTCGCGCTGAGCGTCGTGCCCTTTACGACGAAGATGCTGCCTTGAGCGATCGACGACGTGTAGCTGCCCGCGTCGAGCACTGCCGATATAGTAGGCACGGGTCCTGTGCTTCCGCCGCCGCTCGTGGTGATGGTGCCGGCGCCGGTGATGCTAAGCGTCGTGGTCAGACCGAGACTGGCACTACCGGTAAGGTTTGGAAACGAGCCCGTCGCGCCCGCATACGCGCCCGTTCCGCCCGTGATTGTGGCTGAGCCGGTCAAGGCGCCTGATCCGGTGAGCGAGCTTGCCGGAACGGTCAACGTTCCGTTGATCTGATCGCCTGTGGTCAGGGTAATGGTAAAGGTTGCACTGAGACTGCCTTGCGCGTTCGGCGTGAGACTCAGGGTGCCGGCAAACGTGCCGTTCCCGATGTTGCTGAGAGTCGCTTGACCGCTAAACGCCACCCCGGTCGCTCCGATGCTGCCGGTCGCATTTGTCACCGTTAATGTTGTACTGATCGTTGCGTCTTTCACGCTCGCGTTCAACGCGCGACTCCCCGGCTCAGCAAGGCCGTTTACAAACGTAGCGGCCGTCAGTCCCAAAACTCCTAGAACTCGCAGAATGCCGTTGCGGCATAAGTGGTTCTGCACTTTCCCTCCTTGTTCCTCATCGTGACACTGGCGGTCACTCGTATCTAGTGTACGCGCCCGAACATGGACGCGGGGGCACCCGGAAATTTTCGCCGCCGGGCGTAATAGCTACCGCCCCGATTGCCTCTATCCTTTAGCACGGACCAGAGTCCATTGGAGGCATCATGGCGAAACAGAAGAGCAACTCGTCGCTCGTTACGACCGACCCGGACACCATCCGGGAGTGGGCGGAAGAACGCGGCGGCAAACCGTCGCAAGTAAAAGGGACCGGCGGCAAAGACGACACCGGCATCCTGCGGATCGACTTTCCCGGCTACAGCGGCGCGGACTCTCTTGAAGAGATCAGCTGGGACGATTGGCTCGAAAAGTTCGAGGAGAACGACCTCGCGCTGGTCTACCAGGAAGAGACCTCGGGGGGCGTGAAGAGCAACTTCAATAAGATCGTCAGCCGCGCCAGCGTCGAAGATCAGTTGGACGACGAGGACGCAGACGACGAAGAGGACGAGGACGAAGAGGAGTAATGGAACCCAAACTGGAAATCGTCATTCTCGGGCTCTCGATCACTTCCTCGTGGGGCAACGGGCACGCCACCACTTACCGCAGCCTGCTCCGCGGGCTCAATAAGAGTGGACACCGCGTGCTGTTTCTCGAACGCGACGTGCCGTGGTACTCGAGCCGCCGCGATCTCGAAACGGTGCCCTACGCCGAGGTCGCACTCTACTCGAGCCTCGAAGAACTGCGCGACGGCTACTCGGAGGCGGTTCGAAACGCCGACCTGGTGATCGTGGGCTCGTTCGTGCCCGACGGTCCGGCGGTCATTGAGTGGGTGCTCGAGACGGCGCGCGGAGTGCGGGCGTTCTATGACATCGACACTCCCGTCACGCTCGAGATGATTTCCACGGGCGACCACCGTCACCTGGAGCCGCGGCTGATTCCGAAATTCGACCTGTACTGGTCGTTCACCGCGGGTCCCATGCTGCGCAGGCTCGAAAGCGAATGGGGCGCGCGGCGGGCGCGTCCGCTGTATTGTTCGGTGGACGACGAGGAATATTATCCGGCGACGTTCACCGCCCGCTGGAGCCTCGGCTACCTCGGCACCTACAGCGACGACCGGCAGCCGTCGCTCGAGCGCCTGCTCATCGAGCCTGCCCGCGCGCTGCCCGAATCGCGCTTTGTCGTCGCCGGGTCGATGTACCCGGACAACATCGCGTGGCCGGAAAACCTGGATCGCATCGACCATCTCGCCCCAACGCTGCACCGCGAATTCTACGGTTCGCAGCGCTTCACGCTCAACATCACGCGCGCGGCCATGATGAAATCCGGCTACTCGCCCAGTGTGCGCCTGTTCGAGGCTGCCGCTTGCGGGACCGTCGCCATCACCGACCGCTGGCCGGGGCTCGACGAGTTCTTCGAGCCCGGCGAAGAGATTCTGGTGGCGGACTCGGGAGCCGATGTCGTGAGCATTCTGCGCGGCGTGACAGCGGAGAAAGCGGCCCGCATCGCCGAACGCGCTCGCGCCCGCACGCTTGAGCACCATTCCTGCCTGGCTCGCGCCCGCGACCTCACCGCCGCGTACCTCGAGACCTCGGCCGCGATGAAAACGGCGGTTTCGGCTTGAATTTATGTGGGGATTAATACCCGCGGCGGGTTTAGGCAGCCGCATCCAGCCGCTCGGATTCTCTAAGGAACTGCTGCCCGTCGGCGCCCGCGAGGAGGCCAGCCGGCGCCGGCCGCAAGCCGTGAGCGAGTATCTTGTCGAGCGAATGCTCGTGGCAGGCGTCGACAAGATTTGCTTCGTGATTTCGCCCGCAAAAACCGACATTCTGCGGTTCTACGGAGGCAATATCGACGGCGCGGATGTCTGCTACGTCATTCAGCCGGAGCCGGGCGGATTATGCGACGCGCTGTTCCGGGCGCGCCCGCTGGTGAACCCCGGCGAGCCGTGGATGGTGGGTCTGCCCGACACCATCTGGTTTCCCAAGAACGCGCTGCGGCACCTGCCCGACGCTCCGCTGTCGTTCCTGCTGTTTCCGGTTGAGCAGCCCGAACGATTCGACGCCGTAGTGACCGGCCCGGACGACCGTGTGGAGCGCATTCAGGTGAAGCAGCCCGGGGGAGCCGGTAAATGGGTGTGGGGCGCGTTTCGCATGCGGGGCGAAACATTTCTGGCGCTTCACGATTTATGGCTCGCGCGCGCCCGCCGCGACGAATACTGGGGCACGCTCGTCAATGCGCACCTCGAACGCGGCGGCGAGGCGGTGGGCATCAAGGCCGGCGAAAGCTACACCGACGTGGGAACGCTGTGGGGCTTTGAGGAAGCGCTGCGCTCGCTCGGCCAAACCTCGGCCGCGTCCTGAGGCATGGCACTGGAGGTGGTCCGCTCACCCGCGCGGCTGCGCGAACTGGAGCCCGAATGGAGCGGCCTGCACCGGAGGGCCGGGAATGCGGCCCCGTTTCTGCATCCGGCGTGGCTGCTGCCGTGGTGGGATTTTTCCGGGAGCGGGGAATTGCTGTGCGTCGCGCTCCACGCCGGCGGCCGGCTCACCGGATTGGCGCCGCTGTTCCTCCACGAATGGGAAGGGCGCCGGCAGGTTACGCTGCTCGGCACGGGTGTCTCGGACCGCCTCGGTCTGCTGGCCGAAGCCGCCCACCAACCCGCGCTCGGCGAAGCCGTGGCCCGCGTGCTGGCTGCCGAGAAAGATCGCTGGGACCTGTGCGATTTCCAGGACCTTGGCTCGGACTGCGGCCTTCCCTGTTGGGAAGGATTGCAGTTGAGCCGCGAGCCGCAATGTGTGTGCGCCGAGGCCGCGCTTCCGGCCGGCGCCGATGAGTGGCTCGACGGACTGCCCCACGGTCTGCGGCGCAATCTCCGCCGATATCGCGAGAAACTCGAGGCCGCCGGCGACGCCCGCTTCGAACAGCCTCCGGCTCCCGAGGGCATGGACGACCTGCTCCGGCTGCATACCGCGCGCTGGAACGGCCGAGGCGAGAGCGGGATGCTCGCCGGCGCGGCCGGACGGTTCCACCGCGCGGCTGTTGACGGCATGACCGCCATCGGCATGGCGCGCTGCTTTCGCATTTCGCTCGACGGCCGTCCGGCGGCCGTGCTCTACGGATTCCGGACCGGAGCCCGCTTCTGGAGCTACCAGACAGGCTTCGATCCCGCGCTTGCCGCCTTCAGCCCGGGGTCGCTCGTGCTCGAGCACGCCATCACCTCGCTGATTGCCGAAGGGGTGAGCGAGTTCGATTTTCTGAGAGGCGACGAGGAGTACAAAAGGCAATGGGGCGCGCAGCCATATCACAGCTATCGCCTGCGAATCCGGCCGGCGTAACGCGATTCTGCGATTACGATCCGTTCGCGTGGATTTATTCCCGCTCCTGGGGCGCGGGTTTTCATGACCAGATCTTTCCGGTGCTTGAGCGGCTGATGGCGGGGCGAGTGCCGCCCGGCGCGCCCGTGCTCGACCTTTGCTGCGGCGACGGACGGCTTTCCGAGCGCCTGCTCGCCCGCGGCTGGCCCGTCACCGGCGTCGAGGGCTCCGAGCGCATGCTCGAGTTCGCGCGGCAGCGCTGTCCACAGGGCGAGTTCGTGCTCGCCGATGCACGCTCGTTCGCGGTGAAAACACAGTTCGCCGCCGCGTTCTGCACCTTCGACAGTTTGAATCACGTGCTCGAGCCCGCCGAACTCGGCGCCGTTTTCGAGAACGTAGCCCGCAGCCTTGCTCCAGCCGGACTGTTCCTCTTTGACCTGAACGGCGAGCGCGCCTATCGCGACCGCTGGACGTCCACGATGGCCGTTGCCGACGACGACGCCGTCAGCGTCGCGCGCGGCGATTACGATTCCGGGCGCCGCCTCGCCCGCTGCCGCGTCACGCTGATGCAGCCTGCCGGAGCGGCGTGGTCGCGCTCCGATTTCGAACTCGTCCAGCGCTGCCACGATCAACCAAGCGTTCTGGCCATGCTCTCGCGCAGCGGCTTTGCGCCGGAGGTTCACGATGCCGCCGCAGCTGGAATGCAAGGCGCCTACAGCTATGGCCGAGAGATTTACGTTGCGGTGAAAAGCGTCTGATTCGGCGATTGAACACATCCCTTGCGCCCGGCTGCCGGTCCGTTCTATCCTTCAACAATCCGGGCCCGCGTGTGTCCCGGGAAAGGAAGTCTATGTGGATTCGCAAATTCGAGCGTGACCGGAAGAAGGGCGTCGATTCGCCCATGCCGACTCAGTTGGTCTCCAACGAGGAGCTCATTCCCCGCCGGCAGACCGCCCAGCAGCAGCAGGTGGAGCACCTGATCGGCGAGATCGCCGCCGACCGCTCGAAGAAGCTCGGCATCGACCGGCGCTCCTTCATGGCGAGTTCCATGGGTCTGGCCACCTGCTTCTTCGCATCGAACCAGGTCTACGGGCGGAATTGGGATGTCGACGAGGCCGAGACTTACGAGCCCGCCGCCACCGCCGAAAAATTCCCGAAAAGCGAATACTTCGTCATCGACGTGCAGGCGCATTTCACCAACGGCATCGCCCTGCCCGGATTCCGCGACGCCGAGTTCGTCAAGAACATGGGTTTCAACCTGAAATCCGACGTCGATGCCTACAGCTTCAGAACATTCGTCAAGGAAATGTTCTTTGATTCCGAGACCAGCATGGTGGTGATCTCGGGCGTCCCGGGGCGAGAGAACAACAAGGACAAAGAAGGCAACGTACTCGAAGGGCGGCGGCGCGGCGGCGGCATTCTCCCCAGCTGGCTGATGTCGCAGGCGGGCCGTACCATCAACGAAGCGGCGGGCTCGGAGCGCGCGGTCTGGCAGGGCAACCTGGCGCCCAATCACTACTGGGACAAGGTGAACAACAAGCCCGACAAAACGGCCATCCTCGACCAGATGGACCGCGAAATTTCCAAGTACGGCATCAAGAGCTGGAAATGGTATTGCCACACCGACCCCGGTCAGTCGGGCGGCGGGTTCCAGTGCGACGACGACAACGCGCAATGGTTCATCGACGAATCGCGCAAGCGCGGGCTTCGCACCATCAGCGTCCACAAGGGCTTCTCGTACCAGTCGCGCACGCTCGGGCATCTCGCCAACCCCAAGGATATGGAGAAGGCGGCGCTGCGCAATCCCGATTTCAACTTCATCGTCTACCACTCCGCGCTGCAGCACGGTCCCAACGAGCCCGATTGGAAGAACGCCAACAACTGGGACCCGACCACGGGCGACTTCGCCTGGCACAACATCCTGATGGATATCAAGAAGCGCAATCCGCAGATGAAGAATCTGTACTGCGAAATCGGCAGCTTCTTCAACGTGCTCGCCATTGCCGACCCGGTCATGTGCCAGCACGGCATCGGTAAGAACGTGAAGTACTATGGCGCCGACCACGTCATCTGGGGTACCGATTGCCTCTGGTGGGGTTCGCCGCAATGGTGCATCGACGCCTTCAAGCGCTTCAACATCTCCGACGAGCTTTGCGACAAGTTCGGCTACAAGAAGCTGACCAAGGAAGATAAGGCGAAGATCTTCGGCCTGAATGCCGCTAAGATCTACGGCATCAACGTGAACGCCAAGCGCAATGCGCTGCCCGAAGACGCGCTCGACAAGATGAAAATCGCCTACTCCGAGGATGGCGGCCAGCGCGACAATCGCGCTTATGGGTGGGTGCGCGCCGACGACTAGCCCCGGTTCATAACATTTTTGAGTAGGTAGGTCCAAGAAACTTCCATTTGAAACATGGAAGCGATTCGTCTATACTCGATGAATCAGAACTGCCGAGTGCGGACCCTTGCGGTCTGCACTCCACGCTGATCCCTCCTTTCGCCCTGCCGCGTCGCGCAGGAACACCTGACAGACTCCCCGCTCGAGCCTGAGATTACCGCAACGGGGTTAAATCGCATGGCTGCTTCAGGTCTTTACCGGCTGCTTTTCTCTTCTGCTCTTGTTGTCGCGCTCGGCGCGGCCGCATACGGGCAATCTACTTATGGCGGAATGCGCGGAATGGTGACCGATTCAACGGGCGCCGCTGTGCCCTCGGTGAAGATCACGCTCACCGATGAAGGCACCAACGCCTCGCGCTCCACCATCACCTCCGCATCGGGCGAGTACACGTTCTCCTCGGTGGTCCCTGCCACCTACACGCTCACTTCGGAAGCGCCGAGCTTCAAGCGTTTCGAGCGCCGCGGCGTGGTGGTGGGCACCCAGGAACAATTGACCGTCGACGTCAAGATGGAACTCGGCGCTGTGAGCGAAAGCGTGCTGGTGCAGGAAGAGGTTCCACTCATCGAAACCGCAACCGCGAGCCAGGGACAGGTGATCGACCGCCAGAAACTGGTGGACCTGCCGAACCTCGGGCGCAACCCGTACATGTTCTCCAAGCTTGCTCCCAACGTGCAGCAGGTGGGAAATCCGGGCTACGCGCGCATGCAGGACCAATCGGGCTCGTCGCAGATTTCGATTGCCGGCGGTCCGGTGCGCGGCAATAACTACCTGGTGGACGGAGTTGCCATCACCGACATGGCCAATCGAGCCATCATCATCGCCTCGCTGGAAGCCGTGCAGGAAATGAAGGTGCAGGCCAACACCTATGACGCCGAAATCGGGCGCTCGGGCGGCGGCATGTTCAACGTATTCCTCAAGAGCGGCGCCAACGACTATCACGGCTCTCTCGCCGGCTACATGCGGCAGACCGACTGGCTCGCCAACGGCTTCTTCAACAACCGCGCCGGCGCGCCCATCACCGACCAGCCCTTCCGCAACTACATGGGCAGCTTCGGCGGCGCCATTCGCATTCCCAAGGTCTATAACGGCAAGGACCGGACTTTCTTCTGGGCGACGTTTGAAGGCTACCGCGACACGCAGGCGATTTCGGGAATCACCGCTGTTCCCACCATGGCCGAACGCGCCGGCGATTTTTCGAAGACGCTCACGTCTTCGGGCGCGGTGCGCACCATTTTCGATCCGCTCACCACCGCCGCCGACGGAACCCGCCAGCCCTTCACGGGCAACGTGATTCCGGCGAGCCGCCTCAGCGCCGTCGGGCTCGCCATCGCCTCCACGTTCCCCAATCCGGCGAACGCCTCGCGATTCTATGGCGATTCCAACATGCCGTACTTCGCGTCGCTGCCGTCGAAAGCCGACCAGAAGACGATCAAGTTCGATCACCGCTTTAGCGCCGCATGGTCGGCAAGCTTGTCCTACATGCGCTACAACTCGCTCGAGCCCGGCGAAACCTGGTTCCCCACTTCGGTCTCCTCTCCCGAGCAGTGGCGTCTCGACCGGCGCGTGGATGCGACGGCCGTCAACAACACCGTCATGATCAACGCCACCACGGTGCTCGCCTTGCGCTATGGCTTCAACCGCTTCCCCAACTACGGGTTCCAGAAGAGCCAGAACTTCAACGTCGGCTCGCTCGGCTTCAACGGGAACTTCGTGAAGGACATCCCGAGCCCCACCTTCCCGAGCGTCACTTTCCAGAATTTCTACCCCGGCGACAACATGGGCACGAACAACAACTTCAATTACGTGCCGAATTCCAAGAATCTCCATGGCACGTTGTCGAAGTACATCGGGCGGCACAATCTCAAGTTCGGCGGCGACTACCGCCGCATCATCGTCTCCGGCGCGGACTACGGCAACTCCGCCGGCGCCTTCTCCTTCACCGACCAGTTCACCCGCGCCAACTACCTCGCTAGTTCCAGCACCTCCGGCGCCGACCTCGCCAGCCTGCTGCTCGGCTACCCAGCCTCCGCCAGCGGCTTCGTTCCGCAGAAGATGAACGAGTACATCAACTACACTTCGGGCTTCGTGCAGGACGATTTCCGCATCACGCCGAAACTGACCCTCAATTACGGCGTCCGGTGGGAGCGCGAAAGCGGCCTCATGGAGTCGCACAACTACCTGATCGTCGGGTTTGACCGCAGCGCGCTGAACTCCATCAGCGCCGCCTCCGGAGTCCCCACGCGCGGCGCGGTGCAGTTCGCCGGAGTGAACGGCGCGCGCAGCTACACCGGCAATCCGAACATGAACAAGCTCTCGCCGCGCTTCGGCCTCGCCTATCAGATCAACTCAAAGACCACGGTGCGCGGCGGGTACGGAATTTTCTGGGCCCCGGCGTTCGCCTACGGGTCGCCGTACATGTCTGAAGGATTCACCGCCACTACGCCCGCGACTACAAGCAACGACGGCGGACGCACTCCCGCCACTACGCTCGAAACCGTCTTCGCCGGCGGACTCGACAAGCCCGTGGGAACCCGCCTCGGCGACCAGACCGGCATCGGCAAGTCGCTCACCATTATGGATCCGAATTCGAAATCCACCCGCGTCCAGCAGTTCTCCTTCGACGTGCAGCGCGAACTGCCCTTCAACATCGCGATGTCGGCGGCGTACGTCGGCTCTCGCACCAGCAACCTCACGCTGACCAGCGCGGCCATCAACATCAATCAGCTCGAGCCGCGCTACTTCAGCCTGGGCGCTTCCGGCCTGACTTCATCCGTTCCGAACCCCTATTACACGAAGGGCGGCGCGAACGTGATCGGCGGCGGGTCGGTCGCGCAGGCGCAGTTGCTGCGTCCGTTCCCGGCTTTCGGCGATCTCAACTACTCGTTCAGCGATTACGGAAAGGCCCAGTACGATTCCATGGTGCTGCGGGCTCAGAAACGCCTCAGCAAGGGCTTCAGCTTCCTTTACGCCTGGACCTTCTCGAAGAACTACGACAACGTCGCGGGCGGCGCGGGCAACTACCTCAACGCCGGAAGCGTCTCGCCGCAGAACCCCTACGATCTCAATTCCGAGTGGGGCCTTTCGTATCTCGACGCCACCCACCGTTCGAGCCTCGCCATCACCTATGAACTGCCGTTCGGAAAAGGGCGGCCGTTTCTCGGCAACGCCAACCGCTGGACCGACTACCTGGTCGGCGGATGGTCCATCAACTCGTCTTCGGTTTTCAACAGCGGATTCCCGCTCCAGATTCGCCAGAACTCGAACAACAATTCGATCATCTACGCGGCCAGCCAGCGCCCGAACGCGACCGGAGCCGATCCTTCGGCGGGCGGCAGCAAGGCCCAGTGGATCGACGGTTCGGGAGGGGTGTACTATCTGAATCCCGGGGCGTTCTCGACCGCGCCCGCTCTGACGTTCGGCAACGTGAGCCGCACCATCGGACTGCGGACGCTCCGCCAGGTGAACTGGGACATGTCGGCGTTCAAGACGTTCGCCATCACCGAGCGCTTCAAGGCGCAGTTCCGCGCCGAAGCCCTGAACGCGATGAACACGCCGATGTTCCGCGCACCCAACACGCAGTTCGGCAATTCGAGTTTCGGCCGTATCACTTCGCAAGCTAACTTTTCGCGCATGCTGCAGCTCGGGATGCGCGTTTATTTCTAAATTCAACCGCGCCGCGCCGTTCAAACGCGGCTATTCAGCAATTTGAAGGAGACTCAATGACGACACTCACTCAGGACCAAAAGCAGGACCTGCTCCGGCGCGGATTTTCGCGGCGGAACTTCGGCCGCTTCGCCGCCATGATCGCCGGCGGCGCAGCCCTGCCGTTCTATAACGAATCCGCTCTCGCCCAGGGACTCTCGGCGATGCGGGGCAACATTCCGCCCGACGCGGTGAGGATCAACGCCAACGAAAATCCGTTGGGGCCGTGTCCGGAAGCAGCCGAGGCCATTTACGCCATCGTGAAGAAAGGCGGGCGCTACCTCTACGAGGAGACCTTCGGTTTTACCGACCTGCAGGCCGAACTCGAAGGCCTGAAGAAGAACTACGTACTGCCGTTCGCCGGCTCGAGCGCGCCGCTGCATCAGGCGGTGATGGCGTTTACGTCTCCTTCAAAGCCGCTCGTGATGGGCGAACCCGGCTACGAGGCGGCCGACCGCGCCGCGCGTTTTGTGGGCGCATCGGTCATCAAAGTGCCGCTCACCAAGGACACCTACGCGCACGACGTCAAAGCCATGGTGAAAGCCACGCCCGACGCCGGCTGCTACTACATCTGCACACCCAACAACCCGACCGGCACTCTCACCGGACGCGCCGACATCGAATGGCTGCTCGCAAACAAGCCCGCCGGCTCCATCCTGCTGCTCGATGAAGCGTATCTCCACCTGTCCGGGGCGCCCGCCGCATCCGACCTGGTCGCCGCCGACAAGGACATCATCATCCTGCGCACCTTCTCGAAGCTCTACGGCATGGCCGGACTGCGGGCCGGCGCCGCTTTTGCCCGTCCCGACCTGCTCGCCAAGCTCCAGGGCTACGGCGCGGGCGCTTTGCCCGTCACCGGAATGGTGGCCGCCACCGCGAGCCTCAAGGTTTCGAAGACGCTCGTTCCCGAGCGCCGCGAATACATCAAGAGCGTGCGCGAGGATGTGTGCGACTTCCTCACCGCTAAAAAGATCCCGTTCGTACCTTCGGTATCGAACAAGATCATGATCGACACCGGGCGGCCCGGCAAGGAAGTCTTCGACGCGCTGCTCAAGGAAAAGGTCGTCATCGGGCGCACCTGGCCCGCATGGCCCACACACGTTCGCGTCTCCATCGGAACGCGCGAGGAAATGGCGAAGTTCAAGACCGCCTTCGCCAAAGTGATGGCAGTCTAAACCACGGGAAAACAGCGGCGCCATGCTCAAACCGGCCAGGAAATACGATTTCACGCACTTTACCGGGGATTGCTTCGGCGGGGCGATTGCCGCGCTGATTGCGCTCCCCTACGGTTTGGCCATGGCGTCGCTCATGGGATTGCCGCCCGCCCTTGGGCTCTTCACATCGTTGCTCACCGCGCCCATCACCGCGCTGCTCGGCCGCAATCCGGTGCTCATCGGCGGAACCTCGACGGTCACGGTTCCTTTTCTGGCGATGGCCGTACGGCAGCAGGGCGTCGGGGGCGCGGCAAAGGTCACGCTGGTGGCCGCGGTGGTGATGCTCGTCATCGCGGTGCTGAAACTCGGCCGCTATATAGCCAAGGTCCCTCATGCCGTCGTCTCGGGATTTTCCTGCGGAATCGGCGGAATGATGATCGTTTCGCAGTTGCGCACGATGTTCGGGCTGAGCATCGCCAACCCGCCCGTCTCGACACTCGGCCAATTGATGCAGTTCGTTGAAAACATCGGCGGCACGCGCTACGCGCCGCTCATCCTGGCGGCAATGGTGATTGCCGCTTCTTTCGCGGTGGCGCGTCTTTCGCCCAAGTTTCCCGCGCCTCTCATCGGTGTGGTGCTCGCCTTCGCCGCGGGCTCCATCTTCGGGCTGCACGAAAAAGAGGTCGGCCGGTTGCCGCTCGAGATTCCCGCCTTCGCCGGTTTCACGTGGTCGCCGGCGGACGTTTATACCGTGCTGCCGAGCGGCATCGCTCTCGCGCTGGTCGCCGCCATGAACCTGCTCATCACCTCCCGCGTGGTGGAGCATTTCCGCGGCAAGCACAGGCCCATGCGCCCGGGCGACGCCGATGCGGAATTGGGCGCATACGGAATCGCCAATGTCTGCGCGGGTGTGTTCGGCGCGCCCATGAGCGTCGGCATCCCGGCGCGTTCGCTGGCCAATGTGCGCTGCGGCGGCACCACGCGCGTTTCGAATTTCATTCATGCTCTGTTCCTGCTGCTGTTTCTCAGCGCGGGTAAGGACCTGGTTTCGCACATCCCCATCCCCGCGCTCGCCGGCGTCACCGCTTACGTCGGCATCTGCCTGCTCGAATGGGGCACGTGGCACCGGCTTCCCAAAATGCGCCGCGCGGATGCCGCTGCGTTTCTGGCCACCGCCGGAGCGACGCTCGTGTGGAACGCCGTCGCCGCGGTGCTCATCGGCTGGCTCATCGCCTCGCTGCCGGCTCTTCTCGAGCGCCTGAAATCCAGCGACAAAAGCGCGCCCGGCATTGCTGCCGCCGACGCTCGCTGATCAGTACATGGACGGGTAAGCCGTCTTCATCTCGTCCGCCGCCGTCCGCGCCGCCTCGATTTGCACCAGATCGCCCTTCCCGATTCCCGGACAGTACCGGGCGGTTTTGTGCCATTCCTTCGCATCCTCGATCAGTTCGGGCCAAAACGGAAACGCCCGGCACTGAACCGGCTTCACCGGATGAATGGAGCAGCCGCCGTCCCTGAGAAAGAAGCACTGCGCATTGCGCGGAACGCGAAGCCGGAGCAGGTTGCGGGTGCGATAGACGTGCTTGCGCTCAAATGCCTCGGGGGTCATGCCCACGTACGCGGCGATGTTTTCGAGATCCCTCGGAGTGAGATAGACAAAGCCCTGCTGATCGCAGCACGCCGTGCAGCCCGCCTGGCATTGAAATCGCATGCTCATCGCAGACCTGCCATTTCCGTGGCGAAAAAGAACACCGCCGCGCCGGCGCTCTCGTCGCGGCACTCGCAGCGGCTGAGCAGCGTGCCGTCGCCGGCGGTGCGCAGCGACACAGCCGACCACGCCCGTTCGATGTGCGGCGTGTAGGCGCGTCCGTCCAGCCGACCGTTCCGGACCCCGCGCATCATGGCGGCGCCGATCATCGCCGTTCCCTCGAGATCGGGCCAGGCGCCCGACCGATCCGCGGGCGCGCGCCACATCCCGTCCGCGCCTTGAAGCCGCGCGCAAAGCGCCATATTGTTCTGGAAATCGCGGACCATCTCCTCGTAGTTCTCCTGATCCTTGGAAACGACACCCAGCCGGAACTCGAGCCCCAACACCGCGGATGCAATCGCGGATACAGGATAAATCCCGTCGACCGGGCGGGCATCGCTTCCGGTTCTCGCCAAAGCCGCGTAGCGCGGATCGCCGGTGACGCGGGCGAGTTCGGCGAACAGCGGAAATCCCGCGGCATCCAGCGCTGACCGCCCTTCGCGGTAAGGAGCAGCCAGAAGTTCCACCTCCGCCAGTTGGCCGAGGCGAATGCGGGCGATCTGACCGAGGGCACGGGACCGATCGAGCGACGGGAGATCGCGGGCATAGACCGTCGCCAACAACTCCGCCACTTGCTTCGGATCGCGCGCCAGGCGCCGGTCCGCTTCCGCGTGGGCCTCTGAAACCGGGGGCGCCGCCTTCAACTGAGAAAGCCGCCCTGCTCGCACCGGAATGCGGCCCAGCCCGGCTACGGAATTTTCCGAGAGCGCCTTTTCGAGTCCTCCCGTGTCTTCGCCCATGAGGACGAGGTCCGGCGCGAGCGTGCCGATCCAACGCCAGATGGCTGCGGAAGCATCGCCGGTTTCGCGCGGCGGAAACCTCAGCACCGCTTCAACGGGCAGGCTGAGCGCGTATAAATCAAACCGGCGCCGGCTATCGGCGATGTCTTCGAATTTCCGCATCTCCTGCCGCAGAACCGCGGGCGGGGCGATCAGCAGCACGCGCGGAGCGTGCGCAACGCCGGCCGGAACCGTGAATGCCTCGACCGGCCGCCCATCCAGCATCGTGACGGGCACACGCTCGGCGCCCGAGACACAAAACGCGAGCGCAATGGCGAGAGCGATGAGCAGAACTCTTATTTTAGTTGCGCCGCCAGGGCTCGCGCGAGATTGCCGCGCCGCGGAGCAATGATGCGCGGAAGCTGAAGCCAGCCGGCAAGCAGGCGCAGTTCCACCGCGAGTGCGCCCGCAATCTCCGCCTGGTCGACGCCCTCCTCTACAAACGCCGCCGGCACGAGCAGCGCACGGTTCGCGCGGTCGCTCTTCAAGTCCACCCGAGCCGCCAGCGACTCGCCCTTGAGGAACGGCAGAACATAGGCGCCCCACTTGCGGCGCTCCGCCGGTACGAAGATCTCGAAGCGGTGATTGAAGCCGAACAGCCGTTCCGCTCGCGCTCGATACCAGACCAATGGATCGAACGGCGAAATCAAGGCGCACGCCGCCACGGTTGGGGGTGCCGTTCGATCGCGGTGCAGGTAGCCCGGAGAGCGCCAGCCTTCAACCGCCGCCTCCAGCAGGTCGCCCGAATCCACGAGTTCCCGAATACGAGGTGCGGCACTGCGCACCGGCATGCGCCAGTAATCGGCCAGGTCCGCAGCCGTGGCGATTCCATAAGCGCGCGCGGCCATCCGCACCAGTTCGCGATCCGCGTCCGCGAGAGCCGGGGGCGTTGCCCGCGCCGGCAGCGCCCGCTCGGCCACCTCGTACACGCGGGCCATGCCTTCGCGCCGGACCACCGCCAGCCGCCCGCGCGCGAAATGCATCTCGAGCGTCGCTCGCTGTACCGACGAATACCAGGTTCCCTCGAGCCTCTCGACCCCCGGCGGAGCCGGTAAATCCGCCGCCCCCAGGGGACCCCGGCGGCGCACCTCGTCCAACACCCAGTCGCAATATTCGCGGTGTTCCGCCGCGAAACGATCGAATTCCCACGGGCGCAGCCGAAACGCCTGCATGCGATGGTGGAGCAGCGGCCACGTCTCCACCGGAATCACCGAGGCTTCATGCGCCCACTGTTCGGTGAACTCACCGCCGTACGCGCACTGGTCGAACAACGCGCGGTCATACGGGCCGAGGCGCGAAAAAAATAGCAGATGGTGCGCCACCTTTGGAAGGCTTTGCGAAAAGTACACGAGAAAGACACTACTCTAGCCACTGCCTAGGATCCTCATCAGCGGTTGATTCATTCCGGCCAGCGGCGGTCTGTAGTCGTCGGGTGCCACACGCTTCGAGCGACTGGGATTACGACGTATCTGCGGAATGGCGGCAAGCTTGAGATCGCGCAGCAGATTGCCGCGCACGACGGGGCTGTGCGACCGGCGAGCCGATCAGATGACGCTCGATAAAGTTGAACGGATTGTGCTTTAAACTGTTTGCCTCGGTTACACTCGAATCACCAGATCGAATGTGCAGCTTTGACCATCGTTGTGTTTAATCACATCACTGCAAAATCCTAGCCGGTCTATGCGCTCTGCCATCTCCCGTTCAGTTCCAGTAAGATTACTAGGAGACACATTGACGTTTGCAAAACCACCAAAGTGTTCTCGGTGCACGGTTCGAAAAAGCATCTTAAAGGGTCCTTCTAGGCGCTCAACTAGCACATGCTGTCGTCCCTCTCGACGTGCTTTTTCACAGCGCAAGCGATAGATCATCTGCAACCGTTCGTCACCGCAGATCCTTCTTGTCAGCTTACCTCTGTCGAATTCAGCAAAGTACTCGTTACCGAATAACCACTGATTGTCAAAGTGTTCTGAGAAATATCTGCTGTAGCATGACGGGTGCCAACAATCGGTTCCGTAGCGTTCCTGATATTGGTTTGAAGGGGGTGTTAGGATACCCCAACGGTCGTCATCAGCGGCAGTCCGAATGTATTTGTGAACTGTTCTCACAATTGGTATTTCACAGTGGTTACACAATAGGATGTCGATTGGCTCTGGTGATGCGCATTTATCACAAGGACGCAGGTGGTAACATGACATGTCGCTGACGTGCAATACTTTTGCAACCGCTAGCATCTGATTACACCATTTGCACTGAATGCTATCTGGAATTGCGGTTGGCAATAGCGAGTCAATACAGTGCTCGTGATAACCCGGTCCCACACGGCTATCTCGTGATTTAAATCGTGCTGTATAAGTGTATCTTCTACAATCGTAAAATGAGATCTTTCGCTGACTGATGGGTTCCCATGATTTAGCGTCGCTTGATCTTATGTCCTGTTTGCATACATAGCACGATATTCCTCGTGGATATTCCGTACCACATTGTGGGCATTTGCTAGCACCACCATAGATGTTGGCCCCGCACTCTCTGCATGGAATCAGCACCTGCCTGCCTTTCTAACGGACCAGTGTACCTCATGCCACCGAACTTCCGAGGCCGTTGTAATATGGCGTTGAAACAACTGTCTGCCCGCTCTTGACCGCCTGCTAGACTTCGGGACAGGTCGAAGCGTAGAACGCGTTTTGGAAGCGACAGCCAGTGTGTATCTCCACAATAAGGAGCTGGTGGTTCAGGAATATGTCCTTGAGCTCTTGGTTGCGAATGCGTGCCTCAATGAGTTCCTTCGGCGCGATCCCCTGCTCGACAAGGACCGGTACGGCTTCGCGGCCGGTCGCGCAGATGTGCTTTTTTGGGGTCGCGTGATGCAGGCGAGATATGAGTTCTGAACGAGTTTGAGCAGCCGACCATGAACCTTGTTGTACGCTCGCCCAGTCAGCGGCATCAGGTGATGAATGTTCGCGAACCTCCACTCATAGATGGTGCGCGTGCGCCAGGACGTTCACGTAATCGAGTTGAACCAGCCCGAGCTGCCGGATGATCTTCGCCAGGTCGCTCACCCGGGCCTTGCGCTTCAACCGTGGTTGAGCAAAGCCGAGCGAAGCGAGCGCGATGTGGCGCGCCTGCGCGATGCTCAGGGCGACGGGCTTCATCCGGTGATCCGCCTGTAGTTCTCCGGGTCCGTCGCGCCTTCCGTGTTCAGCACCAGGGCCACCGTTTCCGCGCCCAGCTTCAATTGCCGCCGAACGGCTTCGAGACGCGGGTCGCGGCACAGCGCGAGCAGACCTGCGAACCCCGCGGCGCCCGATTCGCCGGCGATGATCTCCGGATGCAGGAGCCGCATCGCGTATTCGGCCCAGCGGTCCTCGATGGAAAGAAACAGATCGGTGCCCGCGCGATTCACCGGCCACGCCGCGATCGAGACCTCGCCGCAGTTCAAGCCGGACATAATCGAATCCTGCGCGCCTTTTGCAGGCGCCGGTTCGCCGCCGGGCGAGAGAATCGACTCGAGCAGGCAATCCGCGTCGTCCGGTTCCACCGCGACAATCGCCGCCAGGTCGCCGCGCCCGCGGAAGTGCCTCACCGCCGCGCTCAACAGTCCGCCGACTCCGCACTGGATGACGACCAGATCCGGGCGCGCCGCCTGTGCCGCCGCCAGCTGCTCCTCCACCTCATCGAACAACGTCAGGTAGCCGTCGGCGCACAGTTCGGGGATGTGCGTGTAGCCGCGGTAGCCAGTGTCCGAAATCACCTGCCAGCCATGAGCGGCTGCGTCGCGAGCGCACCGCTGCACCGCCTGATCGTAAGCGCCCGCCACAATCTCCACCCGCGCACCCTCGGCTGCAATCGCCGCGCGTCGCGCCGGTTTCATATTCGAAGGAACGTAGATCACCGCGCGAGCGCCCAATTGGCGCGCCATCCACGCCACCGCGCGTCCGTGATTGCCGTCCGTCGCAGCTGCGAACACGTCTGCCCGCGGCACGGAGTGCATCGCCCAGGCAACGCCGAGCGACTTGAAAGCCGGCAAGCCGAAGCGCGACGACTCGTCCTTCACGTACACTGCGCCGAGCCCCATCGTGTGCGCGAGACGGTGCAGCGGCGTCGGCGCGTATCCGGGCAGCGAGCCGTGAAACTCGCGCGCGGGGGCCCCGGCCGGCGAAAAGCCTTCGCGACTCAGGTATGGATTGAACGCGTATCGCAAGAGATCAGCGAATCTCCGCCGTCCGAGGCGCAACCCGGATTCCCTCCACGGTCTCCGCGTTCGCTCCCAGATTGAAGACCACCGTCACTTCGCAGCCCGCCGAAACGCGCTTGAAAGCGTACACGGTATCGGTGGCGGCCAAATTCACCATCGCGCCGCGGCGCAGGCACGGCTTCTCGCGCCGCAATTGCGCCAGCCTTGCGATGTGATCGTAGATTCCGCCCGGGTTGTCAAAGCGCTCCGCCGGAAAATCGCGGCGGTTGTCCGGATCGTTGCCGCCCGGCATGGCGATCTCATCGCCGTAGTAAATCATCGGAATGCCGCGCGCGGTCAGCAGGAATGTGAATGCCAGCTTCAGGTTGTCGGCCGAAGCGCCGCGGACATTCATGTAGCGCTCCACGTCGTGCAGACCGAGAAACGTCATCAGCATCGATGGGTCGGGATACAGCCGGTCGTGCGCAAGCATCGTGGGCAGCTCTCGCGCCGCGCGGCCTTGCGCGAAGACGTTGCGAATCGCGTAGAACAGCGGAAAGTCGAATAACGAATCCACGCCGCTGTCGATTCCGTCGAACTGCCTCCGCCCGCCCTGAAAAAACGAAACCAGCGCCGGATCTCCGTCGAACATCTCGCCCACCACGCGCAGGCGCGGATACTCGCGCTTGATCGCCGCCATCCAGTCGCGCCAGAACGAACGCGGCACGTAAGGCAGCGTATCCTGCCGGATTCCGTCGAGCCCCGTCATCCCCACCCACCACAGCGTGTTCTGGATGAGGTACCGCGACACCTCGGGATTTTCCTGGTTGAGGTCGGGCAGCAGGTCGATAAACCAGCCGTCGAGCGTGGCGCGGCGCATCGCCGGCGTTGAATAGGGGTCGGCGAGCGTCCACGTCTGCCAGGTCTCGTTGATGTGGCGCGCCGCCGTGCCGTGATACCAGTCCTCGAGCGGCGAGTCCTCCACCCACGGGTGGAACGGACCGGTGTGATTGGCCACCTGATCCTGAATGATCTTGATGCCGGAGGCGTGCGCCTTGTCCACCAACTCGCGGAACTTGGCGAGCGTGCCGAAATGCTCTTCCACGCCGTAGAAATCCACCGCGCCGTACCCGTGATAATCCGTGATCGCCTGCCCGTCGTAGCGTTCCCTGGTGTTCAGGCGGTTGACGTTGTCGTAGATCGGATTCAGCCACAACGCCGTCACGCCCATCCGTTTTAAATATGGCAGCCGGTCGATGATGCCCTGCAGATCGCCGCCGTGGTAGTAGCGCGGTTTCGATTTGTCGTAGAGCCCGCGCGAGATTTCGGGATCATTGTTCGACGGGTCGCCGTCGGCAAAGCGGTCCGGCATGATCAGGTAGACGATGTCGTCGGGCGAGAATCCCTGAAAGCGCCCCGCGGGTTCGAGCGGCGCAGTCACCTCGAACGGCACCGCCGTCGAGCCTTGGCCGGTCTTGAGAGTGAGCGGCGCCGGTCCGGGGCGGGTGTCCCTCGGAATCGTGATGTCGGCGAACACGTAGGTGCCGGCGGCGTTGACGCGCACATTCGAGGCGCGCAGCCTCCCGCTGATCGACGCCCCCTTGAAGTGAGAGCCGCGAATCAGTAGCCGGACGGGATTGATGGAGTGTCCCGCCCACCAGTTGGGCGGCTCCACTTTGGTTACGCGCGGCGGCTCAGCGAGCGCCAGCACCGGCACGAGCAGCGCCGTCAGAAGCCGCATGAGCCACCCCTTCCTTGACGCGAGCCAGCAGCGCCGCCGCGACAATCATGCACACCCCGCCCGCCACCACCGCGTGCAGGCGATTGTTGTTCAGTAGGTGGTTCATCACCCACCCGAAGCCGAGCGAGGCGAGAATTTCCGGCAGCACGATCGCAAAATTGAAAATGCCCATATAAATCCCCGTCTTTTCCGGCGGAATGGATCCGGCCAGAATCGCGTACGGCATGGCCAGCGTGCTGGCCCACGCCACGCCCACTCCCACCATCGACAGCAGCAGCAGGTATTTGTCGTGAATCGCCGCTACCGACAGCAATCCCGCCGCCCCGCACAGCAGGCAGAGCGCGTGCGTTCCGCGCCTGCCGAGTTTCGCCGCGAGCGCCGGCAACGACCACGAAAACAGGAAGCACACGAGCGAGTACATCGAGAAACAGAGCCCCGCCCACTCCGCGCCCTGGCTGTACAGCGCGCTTTGCTCGGTCTCGGCGCCGAACACATTGCGCGCCACCGCCGGCGAGAAGTAAAGCCACATGCAGAACAGCCCCAGCCACGTGAAGAACTGCACCAGTGCAAGTTGCCGCATCGTCGGCGGCACCTGGCTGATGGAGTGGAAAATTTCACGCGCGTTATCGGCGAGCGATTTCGATTGCTCCTTCATTCGACGGAAGGCCGCCATGTCGGCGGGCGGGTACTCGCGCGTGGTCAGAATCGTCCACAGCACGGCGCAGAAAAACGCGACCGCGCCGATGTAAAACGAAACCCTCACCGACGTCGGGATGGCGCCGGGCGCGCGCGCCGGGCTCACGCCGAACCAGTTGGTGAGCATCCAGGGCAGCGCCGAGGCGACCACCGCGCCCAGTCCGATAAAGATGCTCTGCATCGCGAAGCCACGCGTGCGCTGTTCGGGAGGCAGCATGTCGGCGACGAACGCCCGGAACGGCTCCATGCTGACGTTGATGGATGCGTCGAGAATCCACAGCAGGCCCGCCGCCATCCACAACGCGGAGGACTGCGGCATGAGCACCAGGGCGATGGACGAGAGAATCGCGCCGCTCAGAAAGTACGGCCGCCGCCGCCCGAGCTTGTTCCACGTATGGTCGCTCATGTGGCCGATAATGGGTTGCACGATGAGCCCGGTGAGCGGCGCGGCCAGCCACAGGATCGGCAGTTTGTCGGCCGAGGCGCCCAGGTACTCGTAGATCGTGCTCATGTTCGCCATCTGGAGTCCCCAGCCGAACTGGATGCCCAGAAAGCCGAAGCTCATATTCCAGATTTGCCAGAAATTCAGACGGGGTTTCCCGGAGTTATCGGTCATAGAGAGCCGCCAGTTGTTTGAGGCGCGAAGCGTGGGCGCCGGTGAGCGCGCCCCGCCGGCACCGCCATTGCCAGTTGCCGTCGGGTTTGCCCGGCAGATTCATTCTGGCCGGATTGCCGAGCCCCAGCACATCCTGCGCCGGGATCAGCACGGTGTCGGCCACCGACGCCATCACCGTTTCGATGAACGTCCAGTGGATCTCGCCGGCGTCGGTCCGCAGGTAGGCGCGCGTAAAGGCGCGCTCTTTTTCGATGTCGGCCGCGGTTCGGGTGGAATCGCCGGCGCCGGTGGAAGTCCACCAGCCCACCGTCGTATCGTTGTCGTGCGTGCCCGTGTAGGCCACCAACTCGCGTGGATAATTGTGCGGGCGGAAAGTGGGCGCCTGCGGATCCTTGCCGAAGGCGAATTGCAGCACGCTCATTCCGGGATAGCCGAAGCGATGGCGAATCGCCTCCACTTCCGGGGTAATCACGCCCAGGTTCTCGGCCACAATCGGCAAAGCTCCGAGCGCCTTTTCGAGCGTCTCAAACAGATCCGCTCCGGGACCCGTGATCCACTCGCCCTCGATCGCCGTGGCGCTGCCCGCCGGCACCTGCCAGAACTTTTCGAACCCGCGAAAATGATCGAGCCGCACCATGTCGATGGTCTCGAGCGTGTGCCGGAACCGCGCAATCCACCACGCGTAGCCGTCGCGGCGCATCGCATCCCAACGGTACACCGGATTGCCCCACAGCTGGCCGGTGGCGCTGAAATAGTCGGGCGGCACGCCGGCCACGAAGTCGTCGCGGAATAAGCCCGGGTTCGAGACCACGTCGGCGCTGTCCTCGGCCACGTAGATGGGCATGTCGCCCATAATCCGGATGCCGCGCGAGTTGGCGTAGTCCTTCACAGCCCGCCACTGCTCGAAAAATTCGAACTGCCACCAGCGGTGGACGCGCTCTTCGTAAGGCTGCTTCGCGGTCATGAAGCGGGCAAAGGCGTCGAGCCACGGCGCATGCCGCGCCTGAAACGCTTCGAAAGCCGCCCGCTCGCCGCTGCCAGAAAAAAAACGCTCCGCCGCGCGCGCGAGCAGCGGATATTTCCAGTGGATCACCCAGCCGAAATCGGTGCGTTCCTCGGGAAATTGCGGACGTCCGGCGAGCTCGCCCGGCGTGAGCAGTTCCTTTTCGACCAGGCGATCGAGGCTGATGAGCAGCGGGTTGCCGGCAAACGCGGAGAAGCTTTGATACGGCGAGTCGCCGTAGCCCGTTGGCCCGAGCGGCAGCACCTGCCAGATCTTCTGTCCCGCGCTCTCGAGAAAGTCGGCAAACTCCCGGGCTGCGGCGCCCAATTCGCCGATTCCGTTCTGTCCCCATAGTGAGGTCGGGTGCAGCAGGATGCCGCTCGATCTCGGAAACCTCATTGGCTACAGGATAGCGTCTCGAGACGGAAGCGCCAAACCGGAGGCCGGAGTCGTTTGCTTTCGTGCTGATACACTATCGGCTGAACCATGTCAGATTACTCGATCGGTGTCGATCTCGGCGGTACCAACCTGCGAGCCGCGGCCATCAGCCGCGAGGGCAGGATGCTCGACAAAATCTCCGGCTCCACGCATCTTTCAGCCGGCCGGGATGCCGTAATCGACGACATCGTGCGCTCCATCGTGACGTTGCGCGACCGCATCAACGGGGATCGACTGGCGGGCGTCGGCATCGGTGTTCCCGGCTTCATCATCATCGAAAAAGGGCTCATCGTCGGCTCCAACAATCTGCCCGACTTCGAGGGCTTCCCGGTCCGCGATGCCATCGAAAAGCAGCTCGGCACGCAGGTGATTCTCGAAAACGACGCCAATGCCGCCGCGCTCGGCGAAAAGTGGATCGGCGCCGGCACCCACGTCAACGACCTTGTCCTGCTGACGCTCGGCACCGGCATCGGCGGCGGCATCATCTCGCGCGGGCGCGTGGTTCACGGCCACGTCGGCATGGCCGGCGAACTCGGCCATATGACCGTCAATCCGAACGGCAACCCCTGCGGATGCGGCAATTTCGGCTGCCTCGAGAAACACGCCTCGGCCACCGCCATCACAGCCATGGCGCGTATGCTGAGCCTCGGCGAGAACCTGACGGCCGAAGCCGTCTACAAACTCGCCGTCGGCGGCAACACCAAGGCGCACATGATTTTCGAGGCTATGGGCAGCGCGCTCGGCATTGCCCTGGCCAACCTGATCAACATCTTCAACTACCCGCTTTACCTGCTCAGCGGCGGCGTGCTGCCCGCATGGGATTTCTTTGCGCCCGCGATGCTGCGGGAAATCGAAAAGCGCTCGTTCACCTATCGCAACGCCAAAACAGAAGTCGGCAAGGCGACGCTCGGCAACGAGGCCGGACTCTACGGCGCGGCCTGTCTGCCCTTGATGGACCCGCTCAATACATAAATGAACTCACTCTACTGGCTTGGAATCGACATCGGCACCGGAGGTACGCGCGCGCTGCTGGTGGACGACAACGGACGCGTCGCGCACGCTTGCACCTGCGCTCACGAAGAGATGCGCATGGAAAAGCCGCTGTGGGCCGAACAGCGTCCGGAGAATTGGTGGGACGCCGCGCAGGAGGCGATTCGCGGCGTGCTCCGGATGGCCGGCGCCGGCGGAGACGACATCCGCGGCATCGGGCTCTCGGGCCAGATGCACGGGCTCACCCTGCTCGATGCCGCCGACAACGTCATCCGTCCGGCGCTCATCTGGTGCGACCAGCGCAGCCAGCCGCAGGTGGACGCCATCAACGCCAGGGTCGGCGCCGCCAACGTGCTCGCGGCCATCGCCAATCCCGTGCTCACCGGCTTCACGCTTCCCAAACTGCTGTGGGTGCGCGACAACGAACCGGCTCATTACGAGCGCGTCAAAAAGCTGCTCCTGCCCAAGGACTACGTTCGTTTCAAACTCACCGGCGAGTACGCGAGCGATGTGTCGGATGCCTCTGGCACCGCGCTGTTCGACGTGGTCCACCGCCGCTGGGCCAACGGCCTCGCCTCCGATCTCGGCATCAATCGCGACATTCTGCCTTATGTCTACGAGTCGCCTGAAATCAGCGGCCGCGTTTCGGCGGCGGCTGCCGCGGCTACCGGACTCAAGGAAGGGACCCCCGTGGTGGGCGGCGGCGGCGACCAGGCGGCGAGCGCCGTCGGCAACGGCATTGTCGAAGCCGGCGTCGTGTCCTGCACCATCGGAACCTCGGGCGTGGTGTTCGCTCACACCGACAAACCGGTCTACGATCCCGGCGGACGCGTGCACACCTTCTGTCATGCCGTGCCCGGCGCGTGGCACGTCATGGGCGTCACCCAGGGCGCCGGGCTCAGCTTGCAGTGGTACCGCAATCAACTCGCCCCCCACGCTTCCTACGACGACCTCACCGCCGAAGCCGCCACGACTTCCTGCTGCGCCCAGGGGCTGTTCTGGCTGCCTTACCTGATGGGCGAGCGCACGCCACACCTCGATTCGTCCGCGCGCGCCGCATGGGTCGGACTCACCGCCAAACACACCCGCGCCGACCTCGTGCGCGCCGTCATCGAGGGTGTTTCCTTCAGCCAGAAGGATTGCCTCGACATCATTGAGGAGATGGGCGTGCCGGTCCATTCCGTCCGCCTGTCGGGCGGCGGAGCCAGGAGCGGGTTCTGGCGGCAGTTGCTGGCCGACGTTTTCTCGAAGCCCGTCGTGACGCTCGAAACGCAGGAAGGCTCGGCCTACGGCGCCGCGCTGCTCGGCATGGTCGGGACCGGCGCCTACGGCAGCGTTCCCGAAGCGTGCCGCGCCGCCATCAAGGAGACCGAACGGCTCGAATCGCGCAGCTACGAAGCGCAGCTTTATTCCCGCGGGCATCAGGTCTACAAGGCGCTCTATCCGACGCTCAAGCCCGTGTACCGGCTCATCCAGAACTGGCATTAGCATGATCGAGCAGTTCTACGGCAATCTGCAAACGGTCCGCGTGCTCGAGGGCATGATCGAGCGGCGACGCATTCCGCAGACGCTGCTGTTCGACGGTCCGGCGGGAGTGGGCAAGGCGACGCTCGCCCGCCGTTTCGCCGCCGCGCTCGTGGGCGGCGCTGCGAAAATCGAAAAGGACGACCTTTCCACGGCCGAAAACCAGTCCCTTCTCGCCGACCGCGAGAAGTGGCCTTCCGACAAACGCGCCGAAGATCCGCTGCTGTTTTCCTCGCACCCCGACTTTGTCACGTTTCCGCCCGACGGCCCGCTGCGCCAGATCTCGATTCAGCAGATGCGCTTGCTCAAAGAGCGCGCGCAGTTCAAGCCGCTGCATGGACAATGGCGCGTTTTTCTCATCGACGGCATCGACCGCGCCAACGAGCAGGCGGCTAATTCACTGCTCAAAACGCTCGAGGAACCGCCGGAGCACCTGATTGTCGTGATGACGGCTCAGAACTCCTACGACCTGCTGCCCACCATCCGCAGCCGCTCCGTGCCGTTTCACATGGGTCCGCTGTCGCTCGAAGACATGCAGGCCTTCGCCCGCCACCGCGGACTCGCGCAAACCGAAAAGCGCCTGGCGCTGGCGCGCGGCAGCGCGGGCGTGGCGCTTTCGCTCGATATCGAAGCCTACGACAAGCGCCGCGCCGCCATGCTCAAACTGCTCGAAGTGGGCGCCAAAGCCGCGCCGTTCTCCGATTGGATGAAGCACTCCGAGTACATCAACGCGCGCAAGAACGAGAAGCTCGATTACTATCTCGACGTGCTCTACATCCTGCTGGAAGACCTGCTGCTGGTCCGCGTTGGCAAAGGCAGCGTCCACAATCCCGACATCCGCCGCGAGTTGGAAACGCTCGCTTCGCGCGTGTCATTCGATTGGCTCCGCTGCGCCGCCAGGAAAGTGGATGAACTCGTAGAGTTGTTGCGCCGGAATATCCAAAAAGCGATCGCCCTTGACGCGTTTCTGCTCGAATTGCGGGCCCTCGCGTAGAACCCGGCGTCCACCGGCGTCCAGGGTTATGATAAATACAGTTAATTAAGGCGAAGTTCGCGAGTTCCGGGCGCTGCCTGGGAACATGATTCGTCCTGAAGGAGCAGAGTGGCGCAGTGCAGCCCGCGAATCGTAAACCAATCCGACCTACCGTTCACGAAATGAAGGAACCCATGGTCACGCGTAAGACGAGCAGTGCCGGAGCGGCGGCCCAAAAGAAGTCCGCGCCTCCGGACCAGACCAACGCCGAGAACTACTATTACGTGAAGCAGATGCAGTCGAAGACCCCCATGGTCATCGTGCTGCGCGACGGTGAGTCGCTCACCGGCATCATCGAGTGGTACGACAAAACGTGCCTCAAGGTGAATCGCGAAGACGCGCCCAACCTGCTCATCTTCAAGCACAACATCAAGTACATGTACAAAGCCTGACCGGGGCTCACGCCGCCGGCGGGACCCGTTCAAACCGCCCGTCCGGCAGCAGACGATAGACGCGGCCGCGCCAGTGGATCGTGTCTCCGAAAAAGCCGGCAATCCAAAACCCAAAACTGAGCAGGTCCTGAGCGGGAACGAGCAGCCAGTTGACCTGCGCTCCGAGTGCGTGTACGGCCACCGCGCGCGCCGCCGCCGCCCTCACCAGGCATGTCGCGGCGAAGGCGGGCCACCACGAGGGAGCGATGGCAACCAGGATCAGTGCCAGCGGCAGGGGGTTGGTGAACAGTTGCCCGACGTAGCCCGCCGGGCGTGAGCGCCGCGTTGAGCGCGCCCAGCGCAGGCGATGGCTGAAGTTGTGCCGCCAGTCCTGCGCGCCGATATGGTGCTCGATCACGTAGGAAGAGAGGATCACGCCCGCGCCCGCTTCCGCCGCCCGCTGCCCCATCACGAAGTCCTCGGCCAGATAATCCTTAAGGACATCGAAGCCGCCGATCTTTTCGAGCACGCCGCGCCGGGCAACGATGGTGGGGCCCACGGCGAACTTCATGCCTTCGAGCATTCGCGCCACCAGCGCGCCGCCCCAAAACTCGGTATCCATGCCCGCCGCCTCCAGTCGCGACCACAGGCTCGGTCCGGCCACCGCGCGGTACGGACAGGTGGCGAGACCCACCTGCGGATCGCTGAATTCAGCCGCCACGGTCGCGAGCAGACCGGCGGTGACGCGGATGTCGGAATCGCTCATGACGAGCAGGTCATAACGCGCCTCGCGCATCATGCGGTCGAGGCTGTAGACCTTGGCGTTGGGATAAGGCGGCTCACCGGTGATGATGAGGCGCGCCGGCACGCGAGGATACTCGGCGCGTAATTTCTCCACCACTGCCGCCGCGGCATCGTCCGGTCGGCGCACGGCAAACAGCAGTTCCCAATCGCCCGCGTAGCGCTGCTCGAAGAACGAGCGGAGGTTGGTCTCAAGCCCCAGGTCGAGTCCGGCGAGCGGCTTGAGGATGCTGATGGCCACCGCGGGCGCCTGCTCGGGCGGACGCTCGGCGCGATACCTCGATACCGCGAGCACTACCAGCGCGCAGTACACCAGCGAACCGGCCAGCAACAGCGCGACAACGGCGGCTGCCAACAGCATGGGCCGTCTACTCGGCGACGGCTCGCGTTTCGATGAGTTGCTGAAGCGAGGCGAGGAACTCGGCCATCGGCTTCACACCCTGGTCGCCGTGCTTGCGGTTGCGCACCGATACGGTGCCGTTCTGCGCTTCCCGGTCGCCCACCACGAGCATGTACGGCACTTTCTGCAACTGCGCCTCGCGGATTTTCAGATTGACCTTTTCCTTCCGGTCGTCGAGATGCGCGCGGATGCCGGCATCGGTGAGTTGCTTTTCCACCTGCTGCGCGTACTCGAGCTGCTTGTCGGTGATGGGCATCACTTCCACCTGCACCGGAGCGAGCCACACCGGAAACGCACCGGCGTAGTGTTCCACCAGGATTCCGAAGAACCGCTCCACGCTGCCGTACAGCGCGCGGTGGACCATCAGCGGCTGGTGCGCTTTTCCGTCCTCGGCGATGTACTCGAGCCCGAAGCGCCGCGGCAGCGTGAAGTCGAACTGCACGGTGGAGAGCTGCCACTTGCGGCCGATGGCGTCCACCAGCTTGACATCGATTTTCGGGCCGTAGAAGGCAGCTTCGTCGGGCATCACCTTGACGTTCATCTTCAGCTTGTCGACCGCGCGCTGCAGCGAGCTTTCGGCAAGTTCCCACTGCTCGGGAGTGCCATCGTATTTGCCGCTCGCGCCCTTGTCCCACGTCGACAACTCGGCTTCGTAGGCGTCGAAGCCGAACGTGCTCAGCACGTCCACGGCGAATTCGAGACAGCTCACCACTTCGGCCTCAATCTGCTCGGGCGTGCAGAAGATGTGCGCGTCGTCCTGGGTGAAGCCGCGCACGCGCATCAGTCCGTGCAACGCGCCCGAGGGCTCGTAGCGGTGGACGTTGCCGAACTCGGCCAGCCGGATCGGCAGGTCGCGGTAGCTCTTCAGGCCGTGCTTGAAGATTTGGACGTGGCCCGGGCAGTTCATCGGCTTGAGCTGATATTCGGCGTCGTCCAATTCCATGGGCGTGAACATGTTCTCGCTGTAGAAATTGGCGTGCCCGGAGGTCTTCCACAGGTCGCGCCGCATCACGTGCGGCGTGTAGACGAGCGAGTAGCCGCGCTTCAGATACTGGTCGCGCATCCAGTCTTCGATGATCTTGCGGATGCGCCCGCCCTTGGGGTGGAAGAAGATCAGCCCCGGTCCGGCGAGTTCCTGAATGCTGAACAGGTCGAGTTCCTGGCCGAGCTTGCGGTGGTCGCGCTTTTTGGCTTCCTCGACGCGCGCCAGGTAAGCTTCAAGGTCTTTCTTCGAGAACCAGGCGGTGCCGTAAATGCGCTGCAGCGGCTTGGCGAGGTCGCCTTTCCAATGCGCGCCCGCCACGCTGAGCAGCTTAAACGCTTTGAGCTTCGAAGTCGACGGGACGTGCGGACCGCGGCAGAAGTCGACGAACTTCGGCCCGAGCGTGTATTCGGTAAACACATCGCCGGCCTTTTCCTGAATGAACTCGCACTTCATCCAATCGTCTTTGTACTTGGCGAGACCCTCGTCCTTCTGGGTGAGGATGCGCTCGTAGGGCAGGTCCTTGGCCTGCAACTCCCACATGCGCTGTTCGATCTTCTCGAGGTCCTCCGGCGTGAACGGAGTGGCGCGCTCGAAGTCATAGTAAAAGCCGTTATCCACCGGCGGACCCGCGCCCAGCTTGGTCTCCGGATAAAGTTCGAGCACCGCCGCGGCGAGCAGGTGGGCGGTCGAATGGCGGTAGACGAACAGTGCATCGGGGTCGCCCGCGCGCGCCGTCAGAATCTCGACTTTGGCGTCGTGTTCGAGCGGACGGGTGAGATCGTACAGCTGTCCGTCGACGCGCGCCACCACGGCGTCGTCGGCAAGGCGGGGACTGATTTTCTTCGCTACATCGAGCGGCGTTGCGCCGTCAGGGGCGGCTTGGACACTACCGTCCGGCAATGTTACGTTCACACTCATGAATTTTTAGCGTAACAGGAATTGCCGGAGTGGAGCTTCGGGCGGGGACTAGCCCCGCCCGGATGCATTTAACGGTCGCGGCGTTCGCGGTCGGCATCGTTGCGGTCGTAGCGGTCGCGGCGATGGTAGTGATAGCCGTCGCGCGTGTAGCCGTCATCGGCGCCGCCGACCATCAGCGGTTGGTCGAGGCGGAAGGTCACCAGGCTTTCAGCGGGGAGGCGGAAATTTCTGCCTCGCGTCACGGTTTGGCCCACCGCTCCAGCGCCCGCGCCTGCTGCCGCGCCAATCGCCGCGCCCCTGCCGCCACCGGCAATCGCGCCGATGATGGTGCCGAGCACGGCGCCGCCGCCCACGTATTTACCCGTGCGCCGGTTTGCGCCAACGCCTTCTTTCCGATGGCCTTCCGTGTCGACCGATTGGTCGGACGCGCTCACCACGTAACGCCGGCCGTTCACGCGGACCGATTCGAGATCGAGGACCACGCTGTCCGAGGCAACGTCGCGGAGAATCAGTTCGGCGTCGGAGCCGCGCGGAATCACCACGTCGCCGTTTGGCGCTACCACGTCCCGTTCGACGACACCCGTGTAGATTCTACTGTCGGAGGGCGACCGGGCATCGATGCTCTGATTGGTGCGGACCGTGATTTCGGTGCCCTGAGGAACTCTATCGGCTTGAGCCCAAAGCGACAGTCCGGAAGCGGCGATCAGTGTTAGTAACGGTAAAAAGTTGCGCATAGTTTCACCTGCCTCATACCGGTGCAGTTCGAGCGCCAAAACTCGCGTGTTCTGCTAACATGTCTCACTAATGAGCCCACTACGCTGCACGGTGTTCGCGCTTGCCGCTTCCCTCGCCTTCGCCCAACCGGATCCATGGAAGGATCTGAAATTCCGCCAGGTCGGACCGTTCCGCGGAGGACGGTCAGTGGCTGTCACCGGTGTCGCCGGTCAGCCTTTCGTCTACTATTTCGGCGCCACGGGTGGAGGAATGTGGAAGACCACCAACGGTGGCTCATCATGGGAGCCGGTCTCCGACGGTCAGGTGAAAACGGCCCCGGTAGGAGCGCTCGCGGTTTCCGACTCCGACCCGAATGTGATTTATGCGGGCATGGGTGAAGGCTGCCTGCGAGGCAACGCTTCGCACGGCGACGGCGTGTACAAGTCCACCGACGCCGGCAAGACATGGAAACAGGTGGGGCTCGCCGACACGCAGCAGATTCCGCGGATCCGCATTCATCCGCGCAACCCCGATGTCGTGTGGGTAGCCGCGCTCGGCCACATGTCGGGTCCGAACGACGACCGCGGCGTGTTCAAATCCACCGACGGCGGCAAGACCTGGCGCAAGACGCTGTTCAAATCGAACAAAGCCGGCGCCATCGATCTCGCGCTCGACCCCACGAATCCCAACATCCTCTACGCGTCGATTTACCAGTTCGTGCGTTATCCATGGGGCTTTGAGTCGGGCGGACCGGAAAGCGGATTGTGGAAGTCCACCGACGGGGGCGAGACGTGGACCGACATCACGCGCGCGCCCGGACTGCCCAAAGGCGTCATCGGGCGCATCGGCGTCACCATTTCACCGGCCAATCCGGACCGCGTGTGGGCGCTCGTCGAAGCCGAGGAAGGCGGCGTGTTCCGCTCCGACAACGGCGGCCGAAACTGGACTCGCATCAACGAACAGCGCAGCCTGCGGCAGCGCGCCTGGTATTACACCCACATCTTCGCCGACCCTCAGAAAGCCGACACCGTCTACGTGCTCAATACCGGCTTCTACCGTTCGAACGACGGCGGCCGCACCTTTACCGGGATTCCGACCGGACACGGCGACAATCACGATCTGTGGATTGCGCCGAACGATCCCGAGCGCATGATCGAAGCCAACGACGGCGGCGCGCACGTGTCGTTCAACGGCGGAAAGAGCTGGAGCACGATCAACAATCAGCCCACCGCGCAGTTCTATCGCGTGGCGCTCGACGAGCAGTTCCCCTACTGGATTTACGGCGCGCAGCAGGACAACACGACCGTGGGCATCGCAAGCCGCGGCAACGGTGGTTCGATCACCGAGCGCGAATGGCACGACGTGGGCGGAGGCGAGTCCGGGTGGATCGCGCCCGATCCGCAGAATCCGGCGGTTGTTTACGCGGGATCCTACGACGGCTTGCTGACCCGCTACGACCATCGCACCGGAACCACGCGCAACGTTACCGTTTGGCCCGACAATCCGATGGGCTCGGGCGCGGAAGCGATGAAGTACCGCTTCCAGTGGAACTTCCCGCTGCTGTTTTCGCCGCACGATCCCAAGGCGCTCTACGCGGGCGGCAACGTGCTCGTGCGGTCCACCGACGAGGGGCAGCATTGGACGCCTATCAGCCCCGACCTTACGCGCAACGACAAGTCGAAGCAGGGACCCACCGGCGGCCCGATTACGAAGGACAACACCGGCGTCGAATACTACGACACGATTTTCACGGTGGACGAGTCGCCGCTGACAAAAGGGCTCATCTGGACCGGCTCGGACGATGGGCTCGTGTACCTGACGCGCGACGGCGGCAAGAACTGGACCAATGTCACGCCCAAGGATCTACCCGAGTGGATTCAGGTGAACTCCATCGCCGCCTCGCCGCATGACCCGGGCACGGCGTACTTCGCGGCAACCAACTACAAGCTCGACGATTTCCGCCCGTACCTTTACAAGACGAGCGACTACGGCAAGACCTGGACCAGGATTGTCAACGGCATCGGCGCCAGCGATTTCACGCGTGTCATCCGCGAGGATCCGAACCGGCGCGGGCTGCTGATGGCCGGCACCGAAACCGGGCTCTATGTTTCGTTCGACGCGGGCGACCACTGGAAGCGGCTTCAATTAAATTTACCGGCGGTGGCGATTACCGATCTCGCGTTCCACAAGCGCGAGGACGATCTGGTTCTGGCCACGCAGGGTCGGGCATTCTACGTGCTCGACGACCTTCCGGCGCTGCGGCAGCTTTCGGAACCCTCGAGCGCTCCGGTGCGGCTGCTGGTTCCGAAATCCGCTTACCGTTTCGGCTCGGGTGGGTTCGGCGGCGGAGGAGGCCGGGCCGGATCGGCGGGACAGAATCCGCCGAACGGCGTGGTGGTCTACTACAGCCTGGCGGCCAAGCCGAAGGGCGATGTGACGCTCGAGTTTCTGGACCCGGCGGGCAAGCTCGTGAAATCGTTCTCGAGCAAGGAGCAGCCGCGCGAGGCGGGAGCTCCGGCCGGCGATGATGATGAGGATGCGCCGCGGATTCCACGGGGTGCTTCGCGCGCGCCGGCGGAAGCGGGGCTGAACCGCTTTGTGTGGGATATGCGCCATCCGGACGCAACGACGTTCCCGAACCTGATTATGTGGGCGGGGACCGTGCGCGGTCCGCTGGCTGCGCCGGGCAAGTACCAGGTGAGGCTGACCGTGGACGGCACCACGGCTACCCAGGGCTTCACCATCCAGAAGGACCCGCGCGCGCCCACGACGCCCGAAGACTTTCAGAAGCAACTCGCGCTCTCGCTTCAGCTCCGCGACAAGCTCTCGCAAACCAACGAGGGCGTGATCAGGATTCGTGAAGCGCGGCGGCAGCTCGAGCCCTACAGCAAGTCCGACAACAAGGCGGTGGCGGGCGCCGCGCGCGACCTGATGCAGAAGATGAGCGTCGTCGAAAACGAGCTGTACCAGACCAGGAACCAGAGCAATCAGGACCCGCTCAACTTCCCCATCAAGCTGAACAACAAGATTGCGGCTCTGGCGGGCGTGGTGGCGGCGAACGACATCGCTCCCACGGCGCAATCGACCATGGTGTACGAGGAACTGGCGTCGCAGGTGAACGCTCAACTGAAGGCGCTCGACGGGCTGCTCAAGAACGATCTGGCTGCGTTCAATAAGCTGGTGCGCGATCAGAACGTTCCCGCGGTAGTGCTCAAATGATAGACTGAGAGGCGCCGCACTGGTGCCCTCCGTCTTTTCACTTTTGCCGCACACGCTCCCACACCGGAGCCGCGCCTGATGTTATTTCCGATCGCCGAATACTGGTGGGTTTACGGGCTGTTTACAGCCTTTATCCTGGTGCTGCTCGCGCTCGACCTCGGCGTCTTCAACCGCAGGGCGCATGCTCCATCGTTCAAAGAAGCCTCCACCTGGACCGTGGTGTTCGCGGCGCTCGCGCTCACCTTCTGCTACGGGATTTGGCGCTACACCGGCAGCCATCGCTTTGCGCTCGAGTTTCTGACCGGCTACCTGGTGGAGCAGGCGCTCTCGGTGGACAACCTGTTCGTGTTCGTCCTGATCTTCCGCTACTTCGGCATCCCACGCGCGCAGCAGCATCGCGTTCTTTTCTACGGCATCCTGGGCGCGATCGTGTTTCGCGGCATTTTTATCGCGCTCGGCGCGGCGCTGCTGCGGTTCGAATGGGTGCTGATCGGCTTCGGAGTCCTGCTGATCTACACCGGCGGCAAGTTGATGCTCGGCGGAGAGAGCGAGACTGAGCCGGAGAAAGGCCTGGCGATTCGCCTAGTGCGCAAGGTCTGGCCGCATGCGTCCACGTTTCTGTTTTGCCTTGCCGTTATCGAAGTTTCCGACATCCTGTTTGCAATCGACTCGGTTCCGGCGATTTTCGCGGTGACGCGTGAGCCGTTTCTGGTGTTTACGTCGAACGTTTTCGCCATACTCGGGCTGCGATCGATGTTCTTTCTGCTTTCGGGCGTGATCGGGCGATTTCACCTGCTCCACTACGGACTCGGGGCGGTGCTGGTGTTCATCGGCTTAAAGATGACGGTCCTCAACAGGTTGTGGAACGGCCACTTTCCGATCGGAGTTTCGCTGGCGATCATTGCCGGTCTGATCGGCTTATCGATTGCGGCATCGCTGTGGATCCCGCCCAAGGACGATTCCCGAAACGAACCTAGTTAGTGGGCGCGTTCGAGAAACTGTCCGGTGGTGGCGTCGACGAAGATGGAGTAGTCGCTGGTTCCGACGCTCTCGCCCCAGAATACGCGCCACGTGAGGTCGGGGAATCGAGGCGTGTATTCGAGCAGGAAATTGACTGGGGCGTCGGGGTGCTTCTTAATGTATTCTTCGCTTTTCTTTTCCGCTTCTTTCCAGGCTTCTTCGGTATCGGACTTGAGCGCCGCGACGACGAACAGCTTCTTCTGGCGGTTTTCGGTGTAGGGTTCCTCGAGTCCGGCGAACACGCCTTTGTGCAGGTTGCCTTCAGCCTCGACGGCGGACCAGGTGAAGGGGCGCTGCTTGCCGCGGGAAGGGGAAACAAAGATACATTGCCAGGCGGCGGCCTTGCCCTTGGGAGCTTTCATCTGAGTTAGTTGGATGCTGGAACACTCGAGCGGCTGAGAATCCACCGCCCAGGATCGCGCGGAAGGATACATGTTGTAAAAGGCGCGTTGACCGGTGATCGGTTCCAGTGGTTTTTCTTCTTTTTTGGCGGCCTTCTTGGGTTCTTCGGAACAGCCGGACAGGAAGACGAGGCACACCGCGGACAGGAGGGCAATCGGAAATCGCATGAGCACTCCCCATTCTAACGCGGCGGGGATCGACGAAAATTCATGGAGAAATCACGCCGGTGGGGGAACCAAAATCAAAACTCATTCGTCTTTTTTAATAACAAAGCAGCTAGGCTCCGCACGGCGACCCTTTCCCCAACAAACCCCGGCGGAGCCCCCCTTTCCAAACGGCTCACGCGGCCACAGGCAAAGCTGCCTGATAGTCGGCTATAGCGCGAGTCGCCTCAATCATCAGCAGAGTGGCTCCCTCCCGGAAGTGCGCGCCGAAGTTCTGAACACGCAACTTTGATTCGAGCGATGCGAACGCCTTGACGAGGGCGCTCGCAAGTTGGCGGGGGTCTTCGGCTTTTCGCATGGCGGCGCCGGCGGCAAGCACCGTGTTGACAATGCGCTCCTCGTTGGCGATCAGGCGTTTGATGTAACGGCGGTTGCCGGACTTGGGGGCGAGGGCTGTTCGTCCATCGATTGCCGCATAGGCTTGGGCGATACCGGTGAGACCGGCGGCCGTAAGATCCGAGCGGAGGCGGTCGAGGGAAGCATCGAGCGGCTTGCGGGCGAAATGGAGAACCGATTTCTCCCATCCGCTCTTCAGCACGTCGTGGGTGAATTGCGTGCGGACGCCGTGGAATGGGGCCGTTGCGGCATAGGCGAGCACGGCGCAGGTTTCCGGAACGTGGGCCGCGTTCGAAAGGTCGCTCAGCCAGGCAAGCGGGAGCGCGCGGCGGAGCGCTTCCTGCATAGCGATCGCGGCCGGGCGGTGAGCGTGGAAGTAGCGCCCGCTTCTCTCGGCGGGGGTGGCGCGCCAGGCGGCAAACCCGGAGGCGGGTACGGCGGAGTGCAAGCCGCGAAAACAGGATTCGAGCGTGGCATCAATGGGTTGCATGGCGGCGACCGCGGCCAGGCGGGCGTGGTATTCGTTCATTTGCCGGGGCGTCCATCCGGCGGGCAGCAGGCGGGAACCGGAAACCGTGAACCGGGTGGCGGCGAGGATCAGGTCGCGGCCGGTCCAATCCGGGTGGCTGATATAGGGCAGGTGGACTTCGCGTCCCGAAGCTGCGCCGACAAGGGCGGCAATTTGTGAGGCGAGGGTCTCGATGGTGTCCGCGCGCAGGGCGGGGTCAAGGTGGCGCAGGGCGACCGGCAGAGCGTCGGGCGAGAGGGCGAGTTCGACATTGCAGTCAAGCCGGCCCGGAGCGCTCTCGTGGAGCCAGCAGAGCCGGACGGGGGCTATGTTTTCGTTCAGCATCTGGAACTGATCCTTGGTCTCATCGTAAAGGGCGGGTGTCTGCGAACCGCGAGGGGGAACACGCTCCGGCCGGGCCTCGAAACTCGCTATCTGTTTGATAATCGGATACTATCCGCGGGTCGAAAATAATTCCGCGCCATCGATGACCCGCGGTCGCCCAAAAAGGTGCCAGAGGTGTCAGACACCTCGGTTCCTTTTTCTAGAGGCGGGCTTTGCGAGCTTCAAAGTAGTGGTTTTGGCCTTCGTCTTCGTACTCGCCGGTTACGGACACTCGGGCAGCGGCAAGTTGCTTCCGATACTCTTCGGCTCCCAGGGAACGCGACGGCAATCCCGTCATGGCGTCATTCCACTCCACCGGTTCCCGTGGCGATGTAAACAGCAAACGGCCGCCGGGGACCAGGATTCGCGAGAATTGCTGGAGCAACAGCCGCTGCGTGTCGGACGAGAGCAGGAACATGAGTCCCCAGCACAGAACGGCGTCGAAACTCCGGTTGAAGAAATTCGACGTTTCGACGGCCTCGCAAGCGACCGGCGTGTTCGGAAAGTTCTGGCGAAACGCCGCAACAAGGGATGGCGAGGCGTCGACCGCAAAAACGTCCAGACCCGCAGCCACCAAGACCTCAGTGAGCGGCAGACCGGACCCGCAGCCTACATCGATGACCGCGGCTCCGCGGGGCAGCGTCGCGGCCAAATCGCGAACCTGCCTGACACCAATGCCGGCCGACCGGGTGCGCGGATTACCGCGGTGTTTGAGGAAATCGACAGCTACGCCTTCGTACCCGTTTGACAGATCCATACGGACTCGCGATGCGGGCGTTATTTTTTGGCGAGATGAAAAAGGTGTTAAGCGACGGGGGTCGCTTTTTTGCGGGTGGAACGCCGCTTTTCAACCGGGGGCTGCCGGTCGCTTTTCTTGAGCGCCGGTAGCGCGATGGAACTTACGAATGTCTTCTCGCCGTGATCGTCAAACTTGATCTTGATGCGCTCGTCGTCGCAGGTGATCACGGACCCGAGTCCGTACTTTCCGTGCTCCACCTGAGCGCCAGGTGCAAATGCAGGCTTCGCCATTACGCCACTCCCTAGAGCTTATTGTAACAAAACAGGCAACTTCCTGCCTGATCCGGGCTTCTGGCCAAGAAAATGCCGTTTCTGTCTTGCGCCTATCAGCGACTTCGTTTCATATTGGAAAGGAAGCTCAAAAGATACCCGCATGGGCCGGGTGTTCACCGATGGACAACCTCCTATTCCTCACCGAGTTGGTGGGCCTCAAGGTCTATGACCTGAAGGGGCGGGGGCTTGGTGCGGTTCGGGATGCGGCGATTGTGCCGCTGGTGGACCCGGTTCGCGTGGACCGCTTTCTGGTGGGCGCCGGGTCGACGTGGCTGAGCGTTCGCCACGATCAGGTTCGCACCATTTCGCTCGACGGTATCCATCTAAAAGACGAGCAACTCACGCCTTACCACTCCGACGAATACATGCTCCGGATGGTGCGCGACCTGCTCGACCAGCAGATTATCGACGCGCAGGGGCGAAAGGTCGTTCGCGTGAACGATGTTACGTTTGAAGTGCGCGAGGCGGCCGGGTCGAGCGTGCTTTGGGTGCTCGAAGTGGATATCGGCGTGCGCAGCATCTTCCGGCGGCTGGTCCAGGGCGCGCTGCCGAAGAAGTGGATCCGGCGGGCGCAGGTCTCGATTCCACCCAACTCGATCCGCTGGGAGTTCTGCAATATTCTCGAGCCCGACCCGCAGCGGCGATTGCGGCTCAATATCTCGAACAAACTGCTCGAACAGATGCACCCGGCCGATTTGGCCGACATCGTCGAGGACCTGAGTCCGGACGACCGCGAGGCAATCTTCGAAACCATCGACAGCGAAGTGGCGGCCGACGCGCTTTCCGAAGTCGAGCCCGGCATTCAGGCCAGTATTCTCGAATCGCTCGAAACCGAGAAAGCGGCCGAGATCATCGAGGAGATGGCGCCCGATGAAGCGGCCGACGTGCTGGCCGAACTCGAGGAAGAGACCTCGCACGAAATCCTGCAGGAGCTCGACGTGGAGCCGAAAGCGGACCTGAGCGAACTGCTCGAATTCGAGGAAGACTCGGCGGGCGGCCTGATGAACACCGAATACGTCGCGTTGCACGATCTTGCCACGGTGGCCGACGCCATCGCCGCGCTGCGGGGCAACGAAGAGATGCTCGAATCGCTGAACGCGCTGTTCCTGATCTGTCTCTTATACACATCTAGATGTGTATAAGAGACAGGCGTTGCACGATCTTGCCACGGTGGCCGACGCCATCGCCGCGCTGCGGGGCAACGAAGAGATGCTCGAATCGCTGAACGCGCTGTTCCTGATCGACGAGCGGGAGCGGTTGACCGCCGCGGTGCCGCTGGCGCGGCTGTTTGTCGCCGACCCGGCCAAACCGCTCAAAGACATGGCCGCCGAGACGCTGATTCAGGTGCACGTCGACGAGCGGCAGGACCGCGTCACCGAGCTGTTCGACAAATACAACCTGCTCTCGCTGCCGGTGGTGGACGCCGCAGGCAAACTGGCAGGCGTAATCACCGCCGACGACATCATTTCCGTGCTGAGGAGCCAATAACCATGAAGGATTGCGAACATGCTGAAACGGTTCCGCTATCACATCGCGATCTTCTTCTCGGTGATCGGTCCCGGCTTCATCACGGCCGTAGTCGATAACGACGCGGGCGGAATCTACACGTATTCCCAGGCGGGGGCCAAGTACGGCTACCTGCCGTTGTGGACGCTGATCCCGATCACGCTGCTGCTCATCGTGACGCAGGAGATGTGCTCGCGCATGGGCGCGGTGACGGGCAAAGGGCTGTCGGACTTGATCCGCGAGGAGTTCGGGCTGCGCACCACGTTCGTCATGATGGCGGTGCTGGTGCTCGCCAACCTGACCAACATGATGGCGGACTTCGCCGGCATCGCGAGTTCGCTCGAGCTGTTCCACATCAGCCGCTACGTATCGGTTCCTCTCGGTGGCCTGGCCATTTGGCTGCTGATCGTCAAGGGCAACTACCAGAGCGTTGAGAAAGTGTTTTTGTGGGCGTGCGTGGTTTATATCGCCTACATTATTTCCGGCTTTCTGGTGCGGCCGGATTGGAAGGTGGCGGCCATCGACAGCGTGCGCCCGGTGCTGATTCTCGACCCGGGCTACATTTCGATGATCATCGGCATGGTGGGCACGTCGATTGCGCCGTGGATGCAGTTCTATCTTCAGGCGGCGGTGGTGGAGAAAGGGATCACGGCCAAGGACTACACGGAATCGCGCATCGAGGTGATTGTGGGCTGCGTGGTGATGTCGATCACGGCGTTCTTCATTATCGTGGCGTGCGCGGGCGCGATCTGGAGCGTGCAGCCGCGCGACATCTCGAGCGCCGCCGACGCCGCGCTGGCGCTCAAGCCGTTCGGACCATACGCGTTTCTGCTGTTCGCGGCGGGGCTGTTCAACGCGTCGCTGTTCGCGGCCTCGATTCTGCCGCTTTCAACCGCGTACACGGTGTGCGAGGCGCTCGGTTTTGAGTCGGGCGTGAACCGCCGGTTTCGCGAGGCACCGATTTTCTATTGGCTGTTCACAGGGCTGATCGTGGTGGGCGGGGGCGTCATTCTGCTGCCCGATTTTCCGCTGGTGAAGATGATCCTATTTTCGCAGGTGGTGAACGGCGTGCTGCTGCCGTTTGTGCTGATCTTCATGACGCTGCTGATCAACAAGCGCGGGCTGATGAAGGAGTGGACGAACTCGCGGTTCTATAACGCCGTGGCGTGGGTTTCGGTGGTGCTCATGATCGGGCTGACGCTGGCGCTGATCGGGATCAGCATCAAGGACCTGATGCACGGGGCTTGAGATGGGCGGGGACAGGCCGCTCTCGGGAGTCGCGGTCATGCATGGCGTTTCGCGCCTCGGGGCTTCGGGAAGATTGGGGCACGGGACAGGCCGCTCTACCCACTCGGCGGGGAACGTCGGTGGGTGATACATGCGTTTCGCGCCTCGGGGCAGAGAAGCCAGTCCCTTCCGGGGGTTGAGGGCATCAGGCGGTTCGTGCCTCGGGGCGGAGAAGCCAGTACCTTCCGCTGGGAGCGGGGCTTGATAAAATCCGAGCCATGTTGACCCGACGCTCGTTTTCCGCGCTGGCGGCTGCGCCGTTGCTGGCTTCGACGGGAGGGACCGCGGTCCGGTTGGGCGGGCCGATCTTTCTCAAGACCGACGATCCGGTCGAGATGGCGCGGGAGCACCGGAGGCTCGGCTACAGCGCGGCGTACGTGCCGCGCGTCACGGCAGGCGACAGCGAGCGCATCGCGGCCATCGAAAAAGCGTTCGCGGCCGAGAACGTGGTGCTGGCCGAGGTGGGCGCCTGGATCAACATGATGGATCCGGACGCGGAGAAGCGCCGGAAGGCGCTCGCCTACGTCACCGAGCGCTGCGCGCTAGCCGAAGCGATCGGGGCGCGGTGCTGTGTGGATTACGCGGGTTCGTTCAACCCGGAGGTGCCGTGGGGCGCGCATCCGAAAAATTTTTCGAGCGAATTCTTCGATGGCACGGTGGAGAACTGCCGCAAGGTGATCGATGCGGTGAAGCCGAAGCGGACGCGGTTCAGCATCGAGATGGAGAAGTGGAGCCATCCGAGCAACGCCGATACCTACCTGCGGCTGATCCGCGCAGTGGACCGCCCGTCGTTCGGCGTCCATCTGGATTGCACCAACGTGATCGACACGGTCCCCAAGTTCTACGACACGGGCGCGGTGATTCGCGACTGTTTCGGGAAGCTGGGGAGGTGGATTCTGTCGTGCCACGCCAAGGATGTGCGCTGGGTGAAAGACGGACACCTGCACTTTGAGGAATGCATCCCGGGGCGCGGCGTGCTCGATTACGGGGCGTACCTGCGCGGGTTGGCGCGGCTGCCGAAGGAGACGCCGCTGATGCTCGAGCACTTGAAAACGGCCGAGGAATATCTCGAGGGCGCGACCTACATCCGGAAGGTGGCGGCGGAGAGCGGGGTGCGGTTCGCGTGAGGGACACCAGTCCGGAGGCGGAGCGGTTTTACTTCGAGCGGCTACGGCAGATGACGCGGACCGAGCGGTTGATGGTGGGGCTCGAGTTGACGGAGGCCGCGGACCAACTGCTGAGGGCGGGGGTGAGGCGGCGGTATCCGGAGGCGGAGGGCGAGGAGTTGGAGTATCAGGTGTTGCGGGCGCGGTATGGGGATGAGTTGGCGCGGAAGGTTTACGGAAGGTGACGGGGCTGCGCGAAGCTTTTTCGGGCGTTCGCGATGCGCTCGAGAGCGCGGGCGTGAAGTTCGCGGTGGGCGGTTCGTGGGCCAGCACGACTTATGGTGAACCGCGGCAGACTAACGACATCGATATAGTCGCGTCCTTCTCGATTTCAACCTTGCCTACGTTTCTCGATTTTCTCGGCGACGGGTTTTATTTTGACGCTGATACGGCACGCGAAGCGTTCCTGCTCGGTCGGGCGTTCAACGTCATCCATCGCCAATGGTCCTTTAAATTCGACTTTTTCCCGGTTCAGGATGAACACGGCGCAGCAGAACTGGGTCGGGTTGTGGAGGTGGATATTCCGGCACTCAGCGAGAGACCGGTGCCTGTGGTGAGCGCAGAGGATATCATCGTGGCGAAATTGCGGTGGTACCGGGAGGGCGGATCAGTTTCTGAGCAGCAGTGGCGTGATATCGCCGGCGTGTTGCGGGCGGAGGGCGGTCGGCTGGATTGGGACTATCTCGAGCTTTGGGCGCGCAAGCTGGGCTTGAGCGGGTTGCTCGAAAAGGTGAGCACTGAAGTGAGTGGTGCGGATGAGAGGACTTGAACCTCCACGGGGATACCCCACAACGACCTCAACGTTGCGCGTCTGCCAGTTCCGCCACATCCGCGTGGCAATGCAATCTCAGATTAACACAGGCTACTTCTTCTGCTGCTGATTCGGATCGACTCGGGGAAGCTTGTTCACGTCGAGCGGAATGGTTTTGCCGGGTCCGGTCTTTTCGCCGCTCGGACCGACGGGCTGTACGGTAACCGTAGGCGTCTGTCCGGCTGGGGTTCCAGTGGGCGTCTTGTTGACGGGCGCGGTTCCCTTGGAGCGTTCAACGACGCTCGAGGCTCCGCCGCCTGCCTGGCGGCTGGCCATGATGGCGAGCGAAAGGGACGTCACCATGAAGAGCGCGGCGGCGATGGTGGTGGCCTTGCTGAGCACGGTTGCCGATCCGCGGGGGCCGAATGCGGTCTGCGAGCCCATTCCGCCGAAAGCGCCGGCGAGGTCGGCCGCCTTGCCGCTTTGCAGCAGCACCACAATCACCAGAAAAACGCAGATGACAACGTGCACGAGCGTCAACAAAATAATCATACGGATGTCCAAATGGAAGCGGGGTTTTAAACCTGGAGGATTGAAACCGGCCGAACTACCTCTGCCAGTATAGCAATCCTCAGCGGTAGGCCGCCACGCCGGTGACGCGCTCGCCGATGACCAGGGCGTGGACGTGGTCGGTGCCCTCGTAGGTTTTCACCGTTTCGAGATTACAGAGGTGGCGCATGATGGGGTACTCGTCGATGATGCCGTTGGCGCCCATCAGGTCGCGGGCGAGGCGGGCGCACTCGAGCGCCATGGCGACGTTGTTGCGCTTGAGCATGGAGATATGGGCGGGTTCGAGCTTGCCCGCGTCCTTGAGCCGTCCGGCGTGGAGGGCGAGCAACTGCGCCTTGGTGATTTCGGTGATCATCCAGGCGAGCTTTTCCTGGACGAGTTGATGGGAGGCGATGGGGCGGTCGTCAAACTGCTTGCGAAGGACGGAGTAGGCGCGGGCGGTTTCGTAACAGTCCATGGCGGCGCCGATGACGCCCCAACCGATGCCGAAGCGCGCCTGGCTGAGGCAGCCGAGGGGTCCTTTGAGACCGCGGACGCCGGGGAGCAGGGCGGAGTCCGGCAGCCGGCAGTCGGCCAAGGCGAGGCTCGAGGTGACGGAGGCGCGCATGGAGAGCTTGCCGTGGATGTCGGAGGTGGTGAAACCGGGCGTGCCGCGCTCGACCAGAAAACCGCGGATACCGTCTTCGGCGCGCGCCCAAACGACGGCGACGCTCGCGACGGACCCGTTGGTGATCCAGGTTTTCTCGCCGTTGAGAATCCAATCGGAGCCGTCGCGGCGGGCGGTGGTTTTCATGCCGGCGGGGTTAGAGCCGAAGTCCGGTTCGGTGAGGCCGAAACAGCCGATGGCCTTGCCGCACTGCAGTTGCGGCAGCCAGCGCTGTTTCTGCTCGTCCGAGCCGTAGGTGAGGATGGGGTACATGACGAGCGCGCCCTGCACGGACACGAAGCTGCGGAGTCCGGAGTCGGCGCGCTCGAGTTCCTGCATGACGAGGCCGTATTCGACGTTGCTCATGCCGGCGCAGCCGTAGCCTTCGAGGTTAGCGCCGAGGAAGCCGAGTTCGGCCATTTCGGAAATGAGCTCGGAAGGGAACCGGCCGTCGCGGAAGCAGTCGCGAACCACGGGCAGCGCGCGGTCGTCGACGAACTGCCGGGCGGTTTGCCGCACCAGCAGTTCCTGCTCATTCAGTTGAGAATCGACAAGGATGTAATCAACGCCAGGAAAGCGGGCCATCAACCGTTAGGATAGCGCGGCGTAGATTTTACTTGTCGCGGGTCTTGTCTTTCACCTTTTCGGCGCCTTTTTCGGTGGCGTCGGCGGCTTTGTGCATGCCGCGCTTGGTGCCGCGTTTGATCTTTTTGCCGGTCTTCTTGGCGGCGCGTCCGGTTGCGTCGGCGGCCTCTTTGGCGTCCTGTTTGACGCCTTTGTCGTCGGAGGTCGGCTGTTGGGGGAGGGCGAAAGCGAGTCCTGCGACCAAAGCTGCGCCCAGAAGGACATGCGTGATTTTCATGTAGAGGCTAGAGCAATCGGCGGGCCAAGCAGGCCGTGTCACGGTAACAAGGCGCCGGCTGTCCAATGGTCGGGGACAGCCTGCCCCGAAAATTGGTGTCAGTCACCTCGGTTCCTTTTTTTGCAGAGAGCGGATCCGGGGATTTCGCCCCCTCAGTGGACCTTCACCGCCTTTTACGAATCGACCCGGCGAACCCGTTCGGCGGGTTCCGGCCACGCGCCGTTCAAAAAGGTCCGGATCGCGCCGTACACGGCATCGGGAGCCTCAATCCAAGGCACGTGCGCCGCGTCCTCGATCGTCAGCAGGCGAGCGTTGGGCAAGGAACGCGCCCAATCCCGGCCTGCGCCGTACGGAGAGCTGCGATCTTTTCGCCCGTGGACGATCAGGGTCGGTGCCTGAATCCGGGAGAGAGTCGCTTCGGTCCACCGGAGGGCGGCCAGCGACGGCGCAACGTAGCGCTGGAACGCCGCCATAAAATTCGCCTCATTCGGGATATCGCATGGCGCCCAATGGAGCTTGCCGGCATTTCGCGGATCGGCGACATATAGCATTCGCAGGAGACGCCAGACTTCCTGGCATCGTTCGTTTGGAGGCGTCGACGCGGCACGGCTTCGCAATTCCGCGAGCTTCTCCTGAAACACCTCGAGGCCGCCATCGTTCGAGCGAAGATCCTGAGGATAAATCTTCGAGGAATCCGGCGCGACCGGCCCGATCAGGACCATCCGCGTGACGCGCGCCGGATGAGCCGCCGCATACAACAGAGCTGCCACGCTGATGTAGGAATGGGCGAGGATCGCGACATTGTCAAAACCGTAGTGGTGCCGGACGGCCTCCAGATCTTCCGCATCGTGCCAAATTCCGCGCACGAGTTTGTTCTCGTCGTTCACCGTCTCGGAGAGCCCGCGGTTTCGCGGATCGTAGAAAACCGCGGTGCGGCCTTCCAACATCGATTCAAAATACTCCCGCAGATAGATCCGTTGTGGAACGATAACCGGAACCCCACGGCCGGTCTTCTCGGCGTGCAACATCAGTCCATCTTTGGTTTCAACCATGGTGCCCGCCAAAAGCTGAAAGTAGAGTTCGCCGAACCTGATGGCTACTCAGGCTGTCCCTCGCCGGCCTCAATCCTCGCGGGCCTCAGCGCCGCGACAAAACGCCGGTCGCCGGGACTCCAACCTTCACCGGCGCCCGTTTGAGCGGCACCGTCACGCTTACCGGCTCGCTGGTCGACGTCCGCACCCACTTCACCACCGGCGCGCCCCCGCCTAACTGGAACTCGACCGGCACCTCCACGCTGAAATCCTCGTCCACCTCGGTTTGGGTCACCGTCGCGGTGGCGCGAAACGCCGGCGCCTTACCCCTCACCGCCGACGACACCTTGAGCGCCGGAATGCCCGTGCCGTGCACCCAGTTTTCGAAAAACGGCTCGAGCGACTTCGCCCCCTCGGGCATGAACTCTTCGGCCAGCGCGCGAAACGAATTGGTGCTCACCGTGTGGTAGCGGTAGCGGCGGCCCAACTCGCCGAGCATCTTCAAGAATCGCTCATCGCCCATGCGCTGCCGCAACATGTGCAGGATCCAGGTGCCTTTTTCGTAGACGATGGTGCGCGCCGCCGCCGGGTCGGTGGTCTCGACGCGCGGACCCCAGGTGATCGGACCCAGGCTTTCGACCGTGCCGCCGTCCGAACGCTTCGAAAGCAGCCGGGTGCGGTACTGTTCGAGCACCATGTCGAGGGCGCGCGCTCCCTTACGCTTTTCGAGATAGAGCAGGGCGCTGTAGTTGGCGAGCGCCTCCATCAGCCACGCGTCCTGATAAGCTTCGGCGCCCACCAGGTTGCCCCACCATTGATGCGCCACCTCGTGCGGCGCCAGCAGGTCCGAGAAAAACGTCTGTCGCGATTTTTCGCGTTCCGAGGGAGGACGGTTCTCCGCGGGCAGATAACTGATCGTCGAAAGGTAGACGAGACCCGGAAAACCCTGCCCGAACGCGCCCGGAATCGGCGACACCGTGAGCGATTTGAGCGGCGGCGGGCCAAACTGCCGTTGCATGAACTCGAAAGCGCCCGTGACCTCCTGCGCGAGCGGCATCAGGCGCGTTCCCGGCGGCGGCGCAAGATCGCTGATCACCAGTTCCGGGTTGTGCCGGCGTGCCGGTCCGGTGGCATCGGGTATCACCGGCGCGCGCCGCGGTTCGAGCCCCGGCTCGTTGGTCTTGTTCCCGTAGACCTCGATCGTGTAGCCGCCCGACTTCATGCTCACGTGATCGTAGGCGCCGAGGTTGAATCCGGCGAAGCGCACCGGACCGCTGGTGCGGCGGTGGGTGATCCGCGTATCCCCTTCCACACGCTCCTCGACGAGTTCGCCGGTTGAAACCAGCGACAGCCGCTTGGGATAGCGGAACCGCAGGTCATAGCTCGTGAACTCGGCGCCGCGATGCGGATACCACGTCGAGCGGTCGCCCACCACGTACACGCCGTTGCCGGCGTTGAACACCACGTCGCCCTCGTGCTGAAACTCCACCTCGTAGGCGCGCCCGGGCTCGAGAGTCTCGGGCGCTACCAGCAGGAAGAATCCGCTCGATGGCGAAAGCGCGGTGGCGCGCATTGACTCGCGCACGAACGTCTCCGCCGGTTTGCCCTCGAGCGCCGCCCGCTTCACCTGCATGCGGTTCGAAAGCTGAAACGCGAACGCGCGCATACGCCTCGCCGGCGTAATTTTCAGCCTGGTCACCGCGGACAGGTGGAGCTGATCATCGAGCACGGCTTCAATGCGGTAGTCGCTGATGGCGAAGGATGGTTTCGGCGGCTGGAGAACGCCTTTGCGGATCGACCGGCTCTCGAAGCTCGTCCAGATGTCGTAACGCGGCGCGTTGTCGCGCGTCGTGAGCTGCCCCACCTGAATCTGCTCGCGCGAATCCGGGTCGTAAAACAGGTCGAAGTTGCCGAGCTTCACGCCTGAGGCGGCGGCGAAAAACAGCGGCGAGGGGTTGTCGGGGTTCAAAATGTCCTGCACCAGGCGGGTTTGAAAGCTGTCCGAGATGTTGCGCAGCACCGGGCTGTACTGCTCGGCGAGCAGCAATCCGCGCTCGGCGCTCTTCCTGCCGGATTCGCGAGCCCGGGCGAGCAGCTCCTCGGCGCCGCGGTCGGTGAACACGAGCAGTGCGCCGCGGATGTGCTCATCGAGATTCGGCGAGCCGGTGAAGGTCCCCATCGACTGGCGTTCAGCGCGTGAAGGAGGCAGCACGATCACCTCGCCGTCGCCGCCTTCCACTTCGGCCGAAAACACCGCCGCGAACCGCCGTCCGCCGGCGGGCTTCGAGAAGATCAGGACGCCTTCGGTGAAGTAGAACTTCAGGTCCTCGCGTGTGAAGGTCAGCTCGCGAACCTGGTAGCATTCTTCGGCGTCGAGCCCGGCTTCGCGCACCGAGCGCGCCAGCTCGGTGACCGGCTCGGCCGGAAAAAGAGGGCCCGCCAAAGCAGCCAATAGGAAAAACCGCGAGATCACGGTTTCAGTTTAGCGTTCCGCGGAGGCGGCACAAACCTCGGGCCGGAGCGCCACGGCGTGCAGGTCTTCGCCGTAGCCGAGTTCGGAGCAGATCTGTAGCTTCACCGGACCGTTCGAACCCGCGGGGGCTTCGTATTCGACCTGTCTCTTATACACATCTAGATGTGTATAAGAGACAGGACCTCGGGCCGGAGCGCCACGGCGTGCAGGTCTTCGCCGTAGCCGAGTTCGGAGCAGATCTGTAGCTTCACCGGACCGTTCGAACCCGCGGGGGCTTCGTATTCGACCATGTGCAGGCTGGCCAGCGAAGCCGCGGCCCGCTGGCACGCCGGCCCCACCTCGTCCGCCGACCCGACCGTGAAGAAGCTGCCGCCTGTATCGGCGCAGAGCGCCTCTAGCGAAGCCGTCGATGCGGCCGTCGTGGCCAGGACGTGAATGATGGTTCGCGACTCGCGGGCGCGCACCGCAAACTCCCGCCAGTCGTGATCCCGGGGTTCGAGCAGGTAGAAAAAGATGCTCCGATAGCCCCGCACGATCGAGAGCGCATCGAGCATCCGCTGCAAGGCCTGAGCCGGGTTTTCCGAGGCCGTGGACTTGAGTCCGGCCGTTTCGCAATACGTCACCAGCGCCTTTGGGTCGGATGTGAAGCGGATGGGTTCCTGATCGTATACGCCTTCGTCCTCGGCTTTTACGACCGCATGCCCGCCGCCGGAGCCGCTCGCAAGCAGCGCGCTTTCGAGGCGAAACACCGGCTGAGCCGCCGGCGGAGCCGTGCAATACTTGGCCGCCGCCCAGCCGTCGAGCTTGCGCTTGTAGCGAAGAAAAACGCGGATCGAGTTGAGCACGGCCAGGGTCATCGGATCTTCGCGCGTCAGCCCGCGCGGCAAGACAATGCCGACGGCCAGATGATCGGGCTCGCGGCGCGAGGTCAACGTGAACCGGTTGACCATCCGTCCGCCGTCCACCACGACAAGATCAGTGGTCTGGACGCGCGGCAACTGATGAGTTCCGCCGCGCAGCGCGGCAAAATAGATCCGGCGCAGGGCCCCCACCGTTTCCGCGCGATTGATCGAAAGCTCCACCGTACCCGCGTCCTGGCAATGCTTGACGCGCTTGCGGATGTTGGCGATGGAGCGGAAGACGTTCTGACGGACGCTCGGCTCGATTTCGGTGATCCGCTGCGACAGGCACGGCAGAAAGCGCGGGTCGGCGATGTGGCCCATGGCCCAGGCCGCCGTGGCGCGATGTTTCGGCTCCTCGCGCTCCAGCATCTCCACCAGCGCCTCAGCCCCCATCAGGTCGTTGCAGCGATACAACCCCACCGCCCCGTTCCCCGCCACGCGGTTGTCCGGGTCAGTAATCGCCGACGTGAAGATGTCCCGCGCCTCCGGCGTGTCCATGCCCCAAAGCGATTCGACGGCGTTCGCCCGCACGCGAGGGTCTTCCTCGGCCATCCGCTTTTCCACCCACTGCGCGTTGCGGTTGATGCGGCCGATGAGCAGCGAGACCTTGGCCCGCACGCGTGTGTTGGAGTGCTGGAACAGTTGCGTGAGCAGCGTCATCACTCGCGAACCGTCCGAAATCGCGCCGACGATCTCGAGCACCCGCAGGATCGAATCGGGCTCGGTAATGGCCGCCGGCGCGTTTCCCGAGGGAACCAGCGACCGCACCAGCTTGACGTCCAGAAACGAGTCGATGGTGGTCTGAATGCGGCGCGCCACCTCGATCGCTTCGGAAAGATCGAACCCGCTCGGATCAGCCAGGCGCTCTGAGATCAGATTGTTGGTCACCAGCAGCGTGAGGGCGTATTGCTGCCCGGCGGGGCTTTCCTTGCGCTTGAGAAGCGCAATGGCGGCGTCGCGGAACTGCTTGCGGTCGGTGTCGAGCAGGCGCCGCATCTCCCGAGAGGCGATCATCGGCGTCTCGGAGAAAGTTGCCGCCAGGTACTGTAGAGTCTGGATCATCAAACCCGTCTAGGTTTCTTATCGAAACCGGCGGGCCACAATGTGAGAACTGATTTAAGGCGCGCGACGCGACGTCAGATAAACATCTCTTCGTCGTGTGTAACCTGGTCGACGCTCGGACGGGTGCCCCGCGCCAGATGCAGAATCGCCGAGCGGACTCCCGCCGCCACGCCCTGAATCTCGCGGAGCGGACGCATCACGCCGGAATGCACGGTCGAGACCGTCTGGTGGGCGCGCGTCAGCGTGTCGTCCAGAATCAGGTCGGCGCGGTCGAGATGGACCTTCGCCCGGTCCGTCGCATCGGTGAGCAGCGATTCCACCTTGGCCATCTGCCGCTTGCTCGAATCGAGCAACTCGTTGGTCTTTGACGTAATGTCGAGAATCTGCGTCCTGCTCTGGTCGATGATCTTCTGCGAAGAATCGATCAGCGTGTGGGCCTTGGGCAGAAGATCCTTCATCTTCTCCTCGGTGACCTTGGCCGTTTTGTAGATGCCGAACAACATCGCGAACTGCAGCACCAGCGCCACCGCCGAGATGATGACAAACCCGGTCATGATGTAGAGGAGTGTCTGTTGATCCATTCCGTCGATCCTGTCTCTAAAAAGGGAGATCTTCTACCCAGGCCCTGTAAAAGTTACACGCGGTGAAACCTACGGGTTCGCGACCCGGTCGGCGTTGCCGACTGCGTCACGGTAGGCCTGTTTGCCGGCTTCCATCGCCGCATTCAACTGGTCGCGCTGCCGGTTGAGAGCGCCGCGTCCTTTCTCGACGAATTCCCCAGCCTGGTCTTTCAGTTCATCCGACCGGCGGCGCAGATAGTCGCGCCCCTCATCGGCTTTGTTCTTCAACAGGTCTCGAGTTTCGCTCCCGGCTTTGGGTGCGAACAGGATGCCCACCGCCACGCCGAGGCCAAGTCCTAAGAAAAAATACGAGAATTTGTTATCGTCTTCCACGTGCGTATGTTCCTCCTCACCCGAAGTATACTGCACCTGATTGGCCAATCGCGCCGTGAGTAACCGTAATGCTATCATGCAGCCGGAAAGGGAGCTCGGACGGTTGCGAAAACCCAGGCCGCTTGACGGACCCGAACTGCTCGACTACGCCTTGAAGACCCTCGGCGGGCGCGCGCTCACCTCCGCCGAGTTGCGAACGCGCCTGTCCCGCCGCGCCGCCGAACCCGCCGATGTCGGCGAGGTGATGGCCAAACTCGGCGAGGCCGGTTTTTTGAACGACGCGCGCTTTGCCGAATCCTACGCGGCGGCGCGGCGCGACAACCAGGGCTTCGGCAAACTGCGCGTCCTGCGCGACCTTCGCACCCGCCGCGTGCCCTCCGCCATCGCCGGAAAGGCCGTCGAGCAGGCCTTTGAGGAAGCCGACGAAACCGGCATGATCGAAGCCTTCCTGGCGCGCAAGTATCGCGCCAAGGACCTGCGCGTCTTTTTGAGCGAGGAAAAAAACCTGGCCTCCGCTTTCCGCCGCCTGCGCACCGCCGGTTTCGCCGCCGCCCCATCCATCCGTGTATTGAAACGCTACGCGGCGCGCGCGGACGAACTCGAAGACCCACCGGAAGATGACGCCGGCGAGGAGCGTTGACCGCCCGGAATCGCCACGCCATACCCACCGTCTCCTTAGGCCCGAACTAAGAGGTTTCACCCCGCTCAGGCGCGTGAGTCGCCGAATACCCTCAGTCCCGAGTAACCGGTACTCTGGACCAGGAAGGTTCCGATTATGCTCGCCAAGACCCCTGTTTCCGAACAGCGCCGCCGTCGCGCGGGCGGAAATACGTTGATCGAGTCCGTGTTCACAGTGCTGCCGACGTTCGCCCTCATCTTCGCCTTTGTGGACTTCGGATTGGTGATTTTCCGATGGAGCACCCTCCAGAACGCCGTTCGCGAGGGCTGCCGGTATGCCATTACGTTCCAGACCGCGAACGGCCAGGGCCAGAACAATTCCGTGCGCGCCGTGGTCTCGCAATTCTCGATGGGCATGGTGAACGTCACCGACAACCCGCAGAAGATCTACGTGAAGTACTACAACATTTCCGATCTGTCGCCCGGCAATAACGTTCCGGGAAACATCGTCGAGGTTTCGGTCCAGGGAATCTCGTGGGCGTGGCTGGCTCCGCTGAGCGGCGCCATCACCTGGCAGGGCTCGCAGACGATCCGGACCGATGCGCCCATCGGCTTGAACGTCTACTCGTCCGACATTTTGGGCGCTTATCCCCCGGGTACGCCCGCGACGGGAGTTCCGCAGTAGAAAAGGCGGCTTCAGATGATCCAGATCTCTCAACGAAGGCGCGAACGGCAGGGCGGCCAGCAGATTCTCGAATTCGGCCTGGTCGGCGTGCTTTTTATTCCGATGCTGATGGGCTCGTTTGTGACCGGCATGCAGTTGATCCGCTCGCTTCAGGTGAACCAGATGTGCCGCGACATCAACAGCATGTACATTCACGGCTCGGATTTCTCGACCTACAACATGCAGGTGCTGGCCAACCGGCTGGCGCAGGGGTTGAACCTCCAGATCGGCGCCTCTTTCGCGGGGAACAGCCGCAACAACACCGCCAACGGCGGATCCGTGCTGGTTACCGTTTCTCAAATCGTCTGGGTCGGCGCCACCACCGATCCGCAATGCACGTCGGTGGGCGCATCCAACTGCGTCAACGCGAATAGCTTCGTCTTCAACCAGCGGATTCAATTCGGCAACGGATCCGTGTCCGGGTTTCCGAACACGCTCGGCACGCCCCTTGCGGCGTCCACCAGCTATTCCGCCAACGGAACTCTGCTGAACCCGTTGACCGATTCCGGATCGGCTCTGCCGTCGGCCGGACAAACGGCGATGAAGAACATGTGGCAAACCACCGCCAACGGCCGCACACCCCTGGTCGACGGGCAGCAGATTTACGTGACGGAGGTATGGGTGGTTTCTCCCGACCTTTCGCTCGGTTCGATTCTCGGAGGAGGCCAGTATGCGATTTTCTACTTCTAGTGCCCGGCGCGGGCCGTTTGGCTCCCGCAAATCACAGCAGGGCATCTCGCTCATGGTGGCCACCGTGTCGCTGGTGTTCCTGGTTCCCATGGTCGGCCTGATGATCGACGTGGGCGTGCTGTACGCGGTCCGGTCCAGGCTTCAGGCCTCGGTGGACGGAGCCGCTCTGGCCGCCGCCCGGGCCCTGGTGCTCGGTCAAACCACAGCGGCGCAAACCACCCAGGCCAAGCAGAACGCCGTCAACTGGTTCTATTCGAATTTCCCCTCGAGCAACTGGGCCACGACAAACACCCAGATGGACACCTCCTCCGTGCAGGTGTTCGACGACGCCAACAACTCCAACCTGCGCAATGTCACCGTCACCGCCAGCTCCTACGCCCCCACCTATTTCATGAAGTGGTTCGGCAACAATTCGGTGCTGGTTCAGGCGAGCGGCAACGCATCGCGGCGCGACGTGGTCGCCATGATGGTGCTCGACCGTTCGGGTTCCATGTGCCAGGGCTCGTCGACGCCCTGTAGCGGCAACGCGTGCGGCGCCATGATTCAGGCCGCCAATACTTTCATCAGCCAGTTCGCTCCCGGCCGCGACCGGATCGGCCTGGTCAGCTTCAGCGAGGGCGCTTACGTGCACTCCGCACCGCGCACCGATTTCAACACCGCGCTGCCGAGCATGATCAACGCCATCCGTTGCCAGGGCGGCACCGGAACCGCCCAAGCCATGGCGCTCGCCTACAACGAGATCTACAAAATCCAGCTGCCCGGCGCCCTCAACATCATCGTGCTTGAAACCGACGGACTGCCGAATACGCTCAACTACAACTTCTGGGACGGCACGAGCTCCGGCGTCGACGGCGGCTATTGCACGGACAAGAACGGGAAAACCTACAACGGCGGCGGATGGAGAACCTCCGCGTCGATGCCCAATTGGACCCCCGGCTATGACATGCACACCGGCGGAAGCGGCACTCCGTACATGGCCAATATCCCGGCCGGCGCGGTCGGGGCGCTTTATTCCGCCGATCCCTCCCAAGGCAGCTACCTGCTCGCACTCTTGAATCCCTATCAGTCGAGCGGCAACGTCGGCGGCGTCTATCTAAGTACGACGAGCGGCTGCTACTTCAGAAGCCAAACCACCACCTACGGTTACGACTTATCCTGGGTTCAGACGAAGGATGTCTACGGCAACTCGGTAAATCCCTCCAACGCCTATCAGGCCGTTAGCGTCAACGGCAATCACATCAATCTCAATAACACCAGCGGCGGTTCCCCGGACTGGGACAATATTCACGCCGCCGCGCTGAACGCCACCGACAACTCCGCCTATCTCATCCGCACCGGAACCTACCCGGTGAATTCAGGCGTTTCTTCGACACCTTATCCGCCCGCGTCCACCAACTACGGCGTCCCGGGCGCCTTCGTCTACACCATCGGGCTCGGCGGCAACGGCGGCGACCAGCCGGATTACATCCTGCTCCAGCGTATGGCCAACGATCCGAACGGCGATCTGTTCAACGGAAGCAATCCGCGATATGGGGCGTGTTCCACCGAACCCGGCTGCATCACCTATTCCAATCAGCCGAAAGGCATGTTCATTTTCGCGCCCAGCAGTTCCGTGCTGGCACAGGCCTGGATGATGATCGCTTCTCAGATTCTCAGCCTGAGCCACTAAGCCGGGCGGGCTGAAGCGCGCAACGGGAAACCTTGCGCGGCGAGCGATTCGAGCAACTGTTCATGGGCGGACTGGTCGAGCAGGTACACCAGTCTGCCCTCTTCCTCCACGGTCGCGGCCATTCGCTTGGCCACCAGCAGCAGGCATAACTGCTGCTCGCCCGGCGTGAGCGCCGAGGCCTCCACACGCGCCATGCCCCGCACCGTCGGCGTCAGCTTGCGCAGAAAATCCCGCACAAAAACCTGATCGTCGAGCGACTCAAGCGCCGCGCTCGCCGCCACCCACCGTTGCCCGTCGCCTCCGAAAAAGTACGGCCCGGAGGAGAACGCCACCAGGAACACGATCACATCGATAAATGCCGCCAGCGTAAAAGCGAACACGTGCCGTGGACCCGGCGCCGTGAACAACTCCCGGAACGCCACCATCAGGTCCTCCTGCCCGCTCGCGCTCTTGTCGACGAATTCCGAGTACCCGGCCGCGGCCGGACGCTCGAACTTCGCCCCGTCGAGCGCTTCCTCGACATCCTTCCAGGGCACCGCGCCATAGGCCTGCTGATAGCCGCGAAGCTGTTTCTCGGTCGCATCGAGAGGCTTCAGGTTCGCGCGGAAGTTCGCAAGCGCCGCCCCCGCCGACTGCAGCCTTCCCAGGCTCTGCTCGGCCATGCGCGTGTACCGGTCGAACGCCGAATACCGCACGCCCTCGCCCGAGCCCTCCCGGTATTTCGAATCGTAGGTCTGCGCCTCGCGCGCCACCGCTTCCCTCACACGCGCCAGGTAAGGATCCGCATCCTGAGCGCGCGAAATGTGGCCGTGGGTCTTCTCGGCTTCGGTCAGCTCGCGCAGCGCAAGCGCGTGCTTCTGCGCTTCCGATGTGGCTGCGGTGACCGTTTCCTGCACTGCCTCCGCATCCGCGTTCAGCCGGTCGTACAGCCGGCGCTCGATTTCGAGCGGACGCTCCCGCGCCGAGAACCAGGTGAACAGGCTCACATACGAAAATCCGATCGAGACCGCCGCCGTGATCACGTACACCGCAATCAGCAACGCACGCTTGGTTCTCGTGAAGCCGATGAGCCAGGCCACCAGCACCAGCGCGGTCTGAACGCCGAGCGAAGCGAGCAATGCAAACCAGCCCGACAGGTAAAGCGCCATGCCCTGTTCGGTGGTGTACCACGAAACCACGGAAAGCAGGACGCTCGAAACAAATAGCCCGGCCACAATGGGCCGTGTCGCGCCCGCCCGGTTCGAGGCTGCGGCGGAAGAAACAAAGGGCATGCCATCCCCCTATGCAGTCCTAACGAGCGCCAACCGGCTGAGGTTCCCCGATTTCGGGCCCGGTGGGCCGCGGTAGGCCACTTTTGGATGACAAAAGTGGCTCTAGGAGTGTCGGCTGTGTATCGTTTGTCACCGTAACGTCACCGTCGCTTCACCCCCAGCCGCTTTCTTCTCACCCGCCCAAGGCCTAACATTCGGCTGCGCGCAATGCGTGCCGCCACGCCGCAGTCTCGCGACGTGACGAACCTCTTGAGGAAATGTTATGAAATCGTCCATTCTCATGGTGCTGGCATTGGTTCTGGCCGGCACTTCTTTCGGCGCCTGCGATCCTAACCAGGTGCTTGGCATCGGTTCTACATGGGCTTTCACGGTGCGGAGCCTGGACTACGGGCCCGTTGGTGCCGCGGCGATCGGCACGTTCACCATTCAGCCCAACGGCCGTTTGACCGCCGTCCAGACCGTCGCCGATGGCTATGCCGCCGCTACACGGAATGCCCAGGTCAGTGGACGCTACGTCGTCTACGCGGACTGCACTGGCGGCCAGATCATGTTCATGTTGAACAACTTCCAGACTCAGTTCGAGTTCGTCTACGCCAACTCGTATAACGACATGATGTTGGTTTCCACCTACTTTGTGCCCACCGCCAGCGCCGCAAGCGGCTTGCGCGGCACTGCCCGGCGCTCGGCTTCGGGATGTCCCGCCGGCGTAACCAACCCGCTGAACCTGATCAGCGGAATCCAATGGTCATTCGACACACAAACGCCGTATTTCAGCGCGGTTGGCGCTTCGGTCGGAATCCTCAACCCCACCTTGAACGCTTATGGTCAGGGCGTCCTCACCGGGACCGAGACGGTCAACCTGAGTTGGGGCGGCATGTCTCAGTTGAACCCGATCTCCGGCCGTTTTCTGGTCAACGCCGACTGCTCGGGCGGATCGCTCCTGTTGATGAACCGTGGGCCTTTCGCGCCGCCGCTCCAGATGGAGTTCGTCTTTGCCGGTGTGAACTTCGACACCATCTATCTGCTGAGCGATCTGACAGCGCCCAACCCGTTCCAGATCGTCTCCGGCACCATGCGCAAGTTCTAACCGTCTGAAGTCCGAGGTAGTACCGAGGCTTGTCCCGCCATTCTCGCGGCGGGGCAAGCCTTTGTTTTTGGTCAAGGTCCGAAAACCGGTGGCGTCCGTAGGATTTCCGGTTTTTCGCAGCCAACCTTTGGCCCCCGTGGTTTCTACCACCGTCCATTTCGCGGAAATACGACCACTACATCTGGTATGCCCGACCATCGGAAAAAAGGAACCGAGGTGACTGACACCCAAGATGTGCACCCAAGATGTGCGCGACGTCCGAAAACCCGAAAACCGGTAAAACCGGTAAAACCGGAAAACCGGTAAAACCGGTGGCGTCCGTAGGATTTCCGGTTTTTCGCAGCCAGCCTTGTTCCCCCGTGGTTTCTACCACCGTCCATTTCGAGGAAATACGACCACTACATCTGGTATGCCCGACCATCCGAAAAAAGGAACCGAGGTGACTGACACCCAAGATGTGGGGGCGAGGCTCGGAGTCTTGTAAGGTAGAAGAAGTGCGAGCCGAAAAATCGCTCCGAATCTCCCACGTCGGATTGCGCGGCGTGGTGGGCAGCGGGATGACCGCCGCTCACGTGCTCGACTTTGCGGCCGCCTTCGGAACCTTTCTCCCTCCCGGCCCCGTGCTGCTCGGCCGCGACCCGCGCGCCAGCGGCGTCATGATCCGCGAAGGCGTCATCAGCGCCCTGCTCGCCACCGGCCACGATGTGGTCGACCTCGGCATTACCTCCACGCCGGTTCTCCAGCACTCCATCAGCCGCCTCAACGCCGTCGGCGGACTCTCGATCGGCGCCAGCCACAACTCCGCCGAATGGAACGCGCTCAAATTCTTCGGTCCCCGCGGAACCTACCTGTCCACCGCCGAGGCCGGCGAACTGCTCGACATCTACCATCTCCGTAAATTCGATTTCGCCGATTGGCGCGGAGTCGGCCGGCTACGCGCCGATTCCGAAGCGCTCGACCGCTACCTCGACGACCTCTCCACCGCCTTCGACTTCCCCACCCTGCGCACTGCCCGCGTGGTCGTCGATTGCTGCAACGGCACCTCGGCCCCTATCCTCGAGCGCCTCAATCAACGCTTCGGCTTCGAGTTCATCCTGATCAACGCGCACGTCGAAGGCGTCGATTTTGCCCACGAGCCCAACACCTCGGCCCGCACGCTCGCGCTTCAACTCGCGCCGCTCGTCAAGCCGCTCCACGCCGATGCCGGTTTCCTGTTCGACGTCGACAGCGACCGCGTGTCCTTCGCCACCGGAGAAGGCGAACCCGTCAGCGAGGAACTGGTGCTGCCCGTGCTCGCCGACTACCTGCTCCCGCGCGGCGAAGGCAAGCTCGTCATCACCAACCTGTCCACCACCGCCCTGCTCGACGAACTCGCCGCGCGCCACGGCGGCAAAGTGGTTCGTGTTCCCGTGGGACGCCAGGCCGCCATCGACGCGCTCTCCACCTACCGCCCCGAACAGGTGGCCATCGCCGGCGAAGGCACCGGCGCCGTCATGATGCCCCGCTTCCGCTTCGTCTACGACGGCATCGCCTCCATGCTCGCCGTGCTCTCCCGCATGCACGAGGAACAGCGCTCGCTCGCCGACATCGTCCACGCCTATCCGCGATACTACATCTGCAAGGGCGAGATTCCGCTCGCCACCCAGCGCATCCCCGCCATGCTCACCGAGCTGCGCGAGCTCCACCCCGGCGGCCGCGTCAACACCGCCGACGGCCTTCGCGTCGAATGGGACGACCGTTGGTTCCACGTCCGCGTCAGCCAGACCGAGCCCGTCGTCCGCGTCATCTGCGAACAGCGCGGCCACAAGCCCGACTCCCTGTTCGAACAACTGCTCGAAACCGTGAGGGCCTATGCCGCGTGAGCACCTGCTGAAAATCGGCGTCTCCGGCATCCGCGGCGTAGTCGGCGAATTTCTCACCCCGCTGCTCGCGCGCGCCTTCGCCCAGGCTTTCGGATCCTATGTCGGCGGAGGGCGCGTCGTCGTGGGCCGCGATACGCGCTCCAGCGGACCCATGCTCCAGCACGCCGTCCATTGTGGACTCCTCGCCGCCGGTTGCGAGGTTGTGGACGTGGGCGTCGCGCCCACTCCCACCATTCAGATGTACACCGCCATCACGCGCGCCCGCGGCGGCATCGCCGTTACCGCTTCCCACAACCCGCCCGAGTACAACGCGCTCAAACTGTTCAACGGCGACGGCCTCTTCTTCAACGCCTACGAGCGCGGCGAACTGCTCGACATCTACCACCAAAGCGACTTCCGCCAGGCGGAAAACAGCGAAATCCGCCGCCTCACCACCGATTTTGAAACCGCGCCGCGCCTGCACACCGCGCGCGTCCTGCTGCACGTCGACGTGGAGCGCATCCGCGCACGGCGGTTCCGGGTGGCGCTCGACGGCGTCAACGGCGCCGGCAGCGTCATGACCCCCGCCTTTCTCTCCGGCTCGCTCGGCTGCGACCTCAAGGCCATCTCCATCGACCCCGAAAAGACCTTCCCCCGCGTTGCCGAGCCTCGCCCCGATACCCTCGGCGACCTCGCCGAACTCGTGCGCCGCGAGCGCTGCGACATCGGCTTTGCGCAGGACCCCGACGGCGACCGCCTCGCCGTCGCCGATTCCTCCGGCAACGTTCTCGACAACGACGACGTCCTTGCTCTCGCCGTAGACGCCGCGCTCGAGCGCCGCCCCGGTCCCGTGGTCGTCAACCTCACCACGTCCTCGGTCGTGGATGACGTGGCGGCGGCGCACGGCGCCACCGTTCATCGCACGCCCGTCGGAGAAGCCAATGTCGTCGAGACCATGCAGGCGGTCAACGCCGTCATCGGCGGCGAGGGCGCCAACGGCGGCATTATTTTCCCCGCCGTCCACCTCTGCCGCGACAGCTACACCGGGATGGCGTTTCTGCTCGACCGCATGGCGGCCACGGGTTCAACCATCGCAGAACTCGCGGCAGCCCTTCCGCGCTACCATCGCCGCCTCGGCAAGGCGACCTTCGAGCACGGACGCCTCGGCTCGCTCATGCAGGCGCTCGAGGAGCATTTCCCGCAAGCCCGCCTCGACCGGTCCGACGGCCTCAAGCTGATTCTCGACGGCGGTTGGATTCACGTTCGCGCGTCGAATACGGAACCGATTTTGCGCATTGCGGCCGAGGCGCGAACCGAGGCGGGGGTGGAAAGTCTCTACGCTGAAGCGCTCGGCTTACTTGGAGGGTGAGTCGGTCTTCTGGTCCGGCAGCATGAACGTCGTATCGCTCTGCCGTTGCAGCTTGAGCTGCTTGCGGATCTCGAGTTCCTGCTCGGCTTCGGTGTGCTTCAGACGTTCGATGCGGTCGCGCTTGGCCTGAATTTCCCGCGCCAAACGCGCATTTTCGTCCTGCAGCGTCTGAATCTCGCGGCGCTTCTCGAGCAGGGCCGACATCCCCTGCGGACCCCGCAACGAAACGACGGCATACAGCGCGACTACCGTGAAAATACCCGCCGCCGTCATTCGTTTGATGTTACTGCTCATAAGACTGCTCGAATCAGACCTCTTTTGTTTATAATCCGGTTCCGCGAAAATTGCCAGTAGAAAGGCCCGATTTCAGAAAGAAAACGGTAATTAGCCCACCATGACCGACAAAGTGATTTTACTCACCACCTGCGAAGACGGCGCGCAGGCCGAATCGATGGCCCGCTCGCTGGTTGAAAAAAATCTGGCCGCCTGCGTCAACATTGTCCCCGGCATCAGGAGCGTCTACCGTTGGAAGGGCGAAGTGGAGGCCGCCGGAGAAGTGCTGCTCATCGTCAAAACAGGGCGCGCGCTCGTCCAGCAAGTGCGCGCCGCCATCGAACAACTGCACTCCTACGAGCTCCCCGAATCGGTGGCGCTCCCGATCGTCGACGGCGGCGCCGCCTATCTCGAGTGGCTCGACCAGGGACTCAGGGCAGAGCGTTCCTAGTTCCAGCCGCCGCCGAGAGCTTTGAAAAGCGCGACTGCGTCCACAAACACTGCCGTATCGCTCTGCTGCAGGTCGTCCTCGGCGGCGAACAGCGCGCGCTGCGCATCGAGAACCGCGAGAAAGTCGCCGAGTCCCCGCGTGTACAGCTCGTTGGCCATATCCACCGCCGCCCGGTTCGACTGAACGGCTGAGGTTAAGCGGTCGCGCCGCTGCTGTTCCCGTCCGTACGCCGCGATGGCGTTCTCCACTTCTTCGGTCGCCGCGAGAACCGCGCCTTCATAGCGGGCGATGGCTTCATCCGCCGCTGCGTCTCGCGCGGCGATATTGGCGCGAATCCGCCCGCCTTGGAAAATCGGAAGCGAAACGCCCGGGCCGACGCTGAAAAAATTCCCGGCGCCGAGCGTGAAACCGTCAAACCCGGTGGCCTGCCGGCCGGTGAGCCCCTGAATGACGAACTTCGGGAACAGGTCCGCCCGAGCCTGGCCCACGCGAGCCGACGCGGCTGCCATCTGCGCCTCGGCTTGCCGCAGGTCGGGACGGCGGCTCAGCAACTGCGACGGCAGCCCGGCGGGCAGCACAGGAGGAATGCTCGCCGAGTTGGCCGAGCCGAGCAGAAGCCCGGACATCGCCGACGGCGGTTCTCCGCACAAAACAGCAATGCGGTTGAGAGCGGCTTCGCGGGCCGATTCGAGGGCCGGCTCGACAGCCTGCGTCGATGCGAGTTGCGCGTTCTGGCGTTCCACATCCAGTTGGGTGCCGAGTCCCGCTTCAGCGCGTGCCCGGGTGAGCGCCAGCTCGTCTTTCTGGCTTTCGATGTTGCGGCGCGCAATCGCGAGGCGCTCGGTCAACCCGCGCAACAGAAAATACTCACGCGCAATCTCACCGGCAACCATCAGTGCAGCGGCATCCTGGCCGTGCTGTGCCGCTGCCGCATCGGCTTTCGAAGCTTCAACGCCGCGGCGGTTCCCGCCGAACAGGTCAAGCTCCCAACGCGCATCAAACCCCTGCTGATAATTTGGCGTCTCGAACGGCGTAATCAGCTGGCCGTTTTGCGTCTTGATGATGCCTTGCGCGAACCCGCCCCGGATGCGGTTGAACGACGTGTTCGACCCGACGCCCGGCAGCAACGACGATTTCGCCACGCCGGTCAGCGCCCGCGCTTCGGCAACCCGTGCCGCTGCCGCCCGGATGTCGCGGTTGTTGCGCAGGGCCTGTTCGACAATCTGGTTGAGCACCGGGTCATGAAACTCAGTCCACCACCGCGACACTTCCACCGGCTCCGTGCTGACTCCGGCGGCGGTCTCGGAAAACTTCTCGGGAATGGCCGGATGCGCCGCTTTCGGCTCGCGGGCGAACACCGCGGCGCCCAGCAGAATCAGCGTGAGCGCCTTCACTGGCGCACCGCCTCGATAAACACGTCCATCTGCTGCCCGGCGAATACGCGAGCCCCACGGTCGAGCGCGTAAACCACCTCGAGAACCCGCGTGTCCACCCGTTCGCTGCTGTCGCCGGTCAGGTTCTTCTTCGGGATTACATAGGGTTCAAAGCGCACGAACCGCAAATTGAATTTGCGGCCTGTTTCGCCCCGCACCGACGCCACCGCCGGAGCGCCCTTCTTCACGCGCCAGGCCTCCTGCTCGTCCACGTCCGCGCGGACATTCAGCTGGTCGGTTGCGCCGAGCAGCATCAGCGGCTGCGTGAGCGGACCCGCCTGCGCGTATTCGCCCGCCCGCACCTTGCACTGCAACACTTCGCCCGAGATGGGCGCGGTAACAACCAGCCGGTCGAGGTCGGCCTCCACGCGCTTCACCTGGCTCGCCGCCTGCTCCACCTCTGCCTTCGCCACCCGGATATCGGGCTCCCAGCTGCCGGCCTTGAGCAGCGCAAGATTCGCTCTCGCTTCCGTCAGCCGCGCTTCGGCCGCGCGCGCCGCCAGCCGCCGCCGTTGCAGGTCCTCGTCGCGGATGGCCCGCTTGTCCTTGACGCTCTCGATGATGCGCAACTGAACGTTGGCGTCGTTCAGCAGCTCCTCGGACTCCCGCACTTTCGCCTCCGCCGGTGGAATGTCTTCCGGACGCGGCAGGTGGAGCAGCTTGTTCAATTTCGCCTCGGCCACCTGCAGCGCGGTATTCCGCAGGGCCAGCTCGGCGCGCAGGTCGCGGTCGTCGAGCGAAAACAGCTTCTGGCCCCTGGTTACGCGATCGCCGGCCTGGACGTACACCGCGGTCACCAGCCCGGACACGGGCAGGCTCACGGCGATGTTCTCGCTGCTCGCCTCAACCAGTCCCACCGCGCCCACCTTGTCCTCGAAGGCTGCCGTGGGCGGAGCCGACGGCGGTTGGACGTTGGCCCGCACCGGGTGTGATTTCCAGATAGAAAACGCCGCAAACGCCAGAACCAGCGCGGCGAGAGTCGGGAGTCCGTACTTTGTCATTGCAGTTCTCCTTTTACTTCGAGCTTTTTGATCTTTCCGTCGTCCATGTAAGCGATCCGGTCAGCGAAGTCGAACACACGGTTGTCGTGCGTCACCACGATCACCGCGCGATCCGGCTTGACGGCGGTTTTCGTCAGCAGTTCCATGACGTGATGGCCGGTCTCGTGGTCGAGCGCCGAAGTCGGTTCGTCGCAGACCAGCAGCCGGGGATCATGCACGAGCGCGCGTGCCAGCGCCACTCGTTGCTGCTGCCCGCCCGAGAGCTGATTGGGCATGGCGTTGACGCGCGCCCCAAGACCGAGGTCCTCCAAGAGCGCGGCGCTGCGCTCCACCGCCTGCCGCCGCGGCACGCCCGCCGCGAGCAGCGGGATTGCGGCGTTCTCGGCAGCCGTCAACGCGGGCAGCAGATTGAATTGCTGAAACACGAAGCCCAGGTTCCGGCGCCGGAACGTCACCGCCTTGGCGCCGCCCAGCTTTTCAAGGTCCTGTCCGAGCACCGACATCTCGCCGCCCGTCCGGTTGAGCAAGCCGGCGATGACGCTCAGCAGCGTCGTTTTCCCGCAGCCGCTCGGACCCACCAGCATCGTCATCTGTCCGAACGGAACCGCGAGGTCGATGCCGCGCAACACCTGCGTGCGATTGTCGCCTGTGCCGAACGCCTTGGTGATCTCACGGCACTCTACCGCCTGTAGAGCGGCTTGTTCCTGAACCGCTAGGCGCGGCATGGCCATTGTGGTCGTCATGATTTACCCCCGGAAAACAACGGCTGGTTCGAGCACCAGCACTTTGCGAACGCTGAGAATGCTCGCCAGAAACACGATCACGAACATCATCGCCGCGGTGCCGGCGGCTACTTCCCAGTGCAGCGTGAAGCCGCGCAGATCGAGATTGTTCCTGGTCAATTCAAAAAAGGCCGCCGTGCCGCCGATCCCGAGCGAGTAGCCGATGACGCCCACCAGCAGCGCTTGCAGCAGGATCATCGAGGTAATGCGCAGATTGGTGACGCCGATCGCCTTCAGCGCCCCGAACTGCTTCAGGTTTTCGAGCGTGAAGATGTAGAACGTCTGCCCGGCAACCACGGTGCCCACCACCAGCGCGATCGCGATGGTGATGCCGAAGTTGATCGGAATGCCGGTGTGGCCGATGTAATACCAGATCGTCATCCAGCCGAAGTCGCGCCCGGTGGCCGCGCGCAAGCCGGTTGCCTCCGCGATCCGTTTGCAGATCTCGGCCTCCGAGACTCCCGGCTTCGGCTTCACCAGCACGAACGACAGCAGATTCCTTTCCCGGCCTACGTAGGTGATGCTCTGGCTGTAGCGCGTGTAGAACACCGGGAAGTTCGTGAAAGGCGCCGAGGAATTGCAGATGCCGACGATCTTCACCCGGTGATCGTTCATCTCGAGCGTCTTGCCGAGGACGTAGGGCTGCTTGGGAAAGAAGAACTCGTATCCGGCTCGATCCACAATCATCGAATCCGGCTCCCGCAGGTTCTCATACGATCCGAGGATCATGTCGCGTGGCGCGCCGACCAGCGTCGCATCGTCAAGCCCCATCAGGATCACCACCCGGAAATTTCCGTCGTCCGCCTTCGCTCGCGGCTGCCCTTTGAACAGCGGTGCCGCCCATTCCACCCCTTCGACGCCGCGTATCCGGTAAAGATCCTGATCCGTGAGCGCCTTCACCTCATCGAAGTATTGAGTCTTGCGGTCCATCACCCAGACGTTGGCGTCGCGGACGTCTTTGATCTGGCTGGTGGTGCGCTCCATGATGCCGGAGAAGATCGAGCTTTGGTGCGACATCAGAAAGGTCGAGAACGCGATGGCGAAGATCAGCCCGAGGTATTTCGCGCGATCCCCGAACAGCATCTGTAAGGCAACGAAGTTCATTCTTTACTCCCGAACACTGACCATTTGATGAACGGTGTTCAACATTGATGCAAAAAAAATCGTCAGCGCTTTCGGACGCCTTCGATTGCGATCTCGATTACTCTTTCAATCAGCCGCGTGTGTTCAATGAAGGGAAACCCGGGGCACATCAGCAGCAACGCCGTAACGCCGTGCATTGGAGCCCAAAGCGCCTGTGCGAACTCCTCGGCATCCCCCTCTCGCAACAATCCCGCGTCGAGGCAGCGCCGCACGATGTGCCGCAAATGGTCGAAGGAGGTCTGACCGACGTTCGCTTTCGGACAGGCCGGCCCCTTATGATGCTGCGCTGTCACAATAAACGTGACAATGTAATGGCTCGGATGGTCTAGCCCGAACTGAATATAGGTCCGCATGCCCCGCCGCAACCCTTCGAGCGGACACCCCTTGTCCTTCTCGATCGCCTCCATTCTCTTGTCGAGCCTTGAAAAGGTCTCGGCGCACAGCGTGTCGAGAATTTCCGCTTTGTCCTGGAAATGCAGATAGATGGTTCCGGGCGAGTACTCCACCCGGTCGGCGATTTTCCGGATCGAGACGTTGTCGTACCCTTCCCGTACAAACAGATCACGGGCAGCGTCCAGGATCTCCTGCCGGAGCCCTTCCTTCTGCCTCGCTTTTCGGTCTGCGGTACTCATCGCTGAACACTGTTCATATTATAGTGGCCCGTCTCCGCTGTCAAGCGAAAAGCAGAAAAGCCCGGTCCGCCCACCGGAGGCCGGGTCCAGGATAAGATATCCGTTCATGTCCCCCACCGCCTCCGGAGCCGGAATCGAAAAGCGGCCCAGCCACGCCCGCTACTGGGTGATCTTCTTCGCGCTCAGCCTCGCCATCCTCTCCTACATCGATCGCGTCGCCCTCTCCCAGGCCATGCCGCGCGTGCAGCGCGAACTCGGGCTCACCGCCACTCAAAAAGGATGGGTCTTTTCCGCCTTCGGGCTCGCCTACGCGATGTTCGAGATTCCGGGCGGCTTCCTCGGCGATTGGCTCGGTCCAAAGAAGGTGCTCATCCGGATCGTCCTGTGGTGGAGCGTTTTCACCGCCGCGCTCGGGCAGATGTGGAATTTCTGGTCGCTCGTCATCTGCCAGACCCTGTTCGGCGCCGGTGAAGCCGGCTGCTTCCCCAATCTCACCAAAGCCTTCAGCGTATGGCTGCCGCTCTACGAGCGCGTGAGAACGCAGGGCTTCACCTGGATGTTCGCCCGGTGGGGCGGCGCGGTGACGCCGATTCTGGTTGTCTGGTGCTTCCAGTTCATGACTTGGCGTACCGCCTTCGCCGTGTTCGGCTCGCTCGGCTTGCTGTGGGTGGCGGCGTTCGCCTGGTGGTTTAAAGACGACCCCGCCAAGCATCCGAGCGTCAACGCCGGCGAACTCGCCCTGCTCCAAAACGTTCGCGGACTCGGCGGCGGACACAGCGATGTTCCCTGGGCCAAGATGCTCCGCACGCCCTCCATCTGGCTGCTTTGGGGGCAGTATTTCTGCGCCTCGTTCGGCTGGTATTTCTTCATCACCTGGCAGCCGAGCTACCTGCAGGAGTTCCGCCATCTTACGGAGGCTGAGAGCGCCGTGTACGGAAAATGGCCGCTGTTTCTCGGCGGCATCGGCGCGCTCGTGTCCGGCCTGATTGCCGCCCGCCTGGCCCGCGCCGTCGGCAGCGTCACCCGGGGACGCCGCCTGCTGAGCGTTACCGGTTTCGCCGGCGCTGCGATTTGCTGGTTCGCCGTCACCCGCATCGAAGACCCCGCAACCGCCGTCGTCTTCATGGCTCTGGCCAGCTTCGCCAACGACCTGAATATGCCCAGCGCCTGGGGCACCTGCATGGACATCGGGGGCAAGTACGCCGGCACCGTCTCCGGCTCCATGAACATGATGGGCAACCTCGCCGGATTTGTCATGCCCGCTCTCGGCGGCTACGTCATCCATGCCTTCGGCTATCACGCGCTCATGCTCATCATGGCGGGAGTCTACGGAGTGGGCGCCCTGCTCTGGCCGTTCATCGACCCGGTGACGCCGCTCGAGCGGGAAGATCATCATTAGAGCATGGCGGACCGCCCTCTGGTCCTCGTGCTCGGGCCCACCGGCTCCGGCAAAAGCGAAGCCGCCCTCCGCATCGCCGAAACATTTTCGGGTGAGATCGTCAACTGCGATTCCGTCCAGTTGTATCGCGGCTTCGACATCGGCAGCGCCAAACTCACCGTGGCCGAACGCCGCGGCATCCCCCACCACCTGATCGACGTCTTCTCGCCGCTTGAAACCTGCACCGCGGGCGAATACGCGCGCCTGGCCCGCGCCGTCATCGCCGATATCTCCGCTCGCGGGCGCCTGCCGGTAGTGGCGGGCGGCACCGGATTCTACGTCCGCGCCCTGCTCGACGGGCTGTTCGCCGGACCGCAGCGGGACTCCGCCCTGCGCGACGAACTCACCCGGCGCGAAGCCTCCCGTCCGGGTTTTTTGTGGCGCGCTCTGCGCCGCTTCGACCCCCCCGCGTCCGCCCGAATCCACCCGAACGACCGCAATAAAACCCTGAGAGCATTGGAGGTCTGCCTCCTCGCCCGCCGACCCATGACCACCCTGCTCGCCACCGGCCGCGACCCTCTAATCGGATACGCGCCTCTTAAATTTCTACTCGACCCACCCAGAAGTGGGTTATACTTGAAACTGGACGAGCGGTCCGCGCGCATCTTCGACGGCGGTCTCATCGAAGAGGTGCGGGGGTTGCTGGCCCAGGGAGTTCCGGCGAGCGCAAAGCCGTTCGAGTCGATCGGCTACAAACAGGCGCTGCGGTTGTTGAGCGGAGAGTTGACCCGCGAGGCGGCGCTCGAAGAAATGCGTCGCGAAACGCGGCGCTACGCCAAGCGGCAGATGACCTGGTTCCGGCGGGAAGCCGGGGTCGTCACGGTGCCCGGATTCGGCGCCGGTGAAACGGTGGAGCGCGCGATCCGGAACCGCGTTGAGGAATATTTAGGCAAGCAGTAATTCGCAATCATAAGGAGTCATTTCATGAAGAAGTTGATGTTTGGATTCGCCACGCTGGCACTCGCCGTCGCGAGCGCCGCTTCCACCCACAAGGTGACGTTGTTCCAGGACTCCACCGTGAACGGGAAGCCGTTGAAGGCTGGCGAATACAGAATCGAATTGAAGGACAACAAGGCCATTCTCAAGGGCAGCAGCAAGAACGTGGTCGAAACCGACGTGAAGGTCGAAACCGACGCCCAGAAGTTCTCGGCGACCACCGTCCGCTACCTGGATGGCGGCAAGGTTCAGGAAATCCGCATCGGCGGCACTAACACGAAGCTGGTCTTCACGAACTAGCAAACTAGTGAACACAATAGAGGGCGGCGGCTTCGGCCACCGCCCTATTTTTGTGTCCGCCAACGTCCGATAGGCAGGGTAGATGAGGTCCCTCCTCGCAGCCCCACGCCGCGCCGGCGCCGCGCTTGAGCGGGAGCCCCGCCTCGTCATTTTCCTCTTTTCCATCATCTATTTAGCCATTACCGCCGGGATGGCCATGCGCCCCTTGTGGTATGACGAGCTGCATACGTTTTACATCTCCCGGCTGCCCGGCTTCGGCGCCATGTGGACCTCCCTGGTGGACGGCATCGACCTCAACCCGCCGCTGCTCTACCTGGCCACTGCGGCTTCGCATCGTCTGCTCGGCACCGGCGAGGTGGCAACCCGCATGCCTGCCATCGCCGGGTTTCTCGTCATGTGCCTGTGCCTTTACGCCTTCGTGGCGCGCCGGTACCCGCGTTCCTACGCGCTCGCCGCGATGCTGCTGCCGCTGCTCACCAACGGCTACCGCTACGCCGCCGAGGCGCGCCCCTACGGCATGGAGCTCGGATTGGCCGGCCTGGCGCTGGTCTGCTGGCAGCGCGTGAACGAGGATGGCGCCCGGCGGGCATGGTTGGCCGGCATGTTTGCGAGCCTCGCGGCGATGCTGCTCACCCACTGCTTCGCCGTGCTGATTGTGCTGCCGTTCTGCGCCGGCCAAATGGCGACGGACATGGCGCGGCGGCGCGTCTCCTGGCCCGTTTGGATCTCGTTTGCGGCGCTCTCGCCGGTCTTGCTGGTCTACGCTCCGCTGTTTCATTCGACCCGCGGCGCACACGTCGCAAACCCCCTGTTCTCGCCCAACGCAATGTCGCTGCCGTCTTTCTATGGCGGCTTGCTCGAGAAGGTGGTTTGGCTCATCGCCGCGCTGCTCGCGGTGGCTGTCGCCTATCGAGCCCGGGGCGGCGAAGGGCCGGTATCGGGGCTGCGCCGCTCCGAGACGGTCTGCGGAGCCGTGTTCCTGCTGCTTCCGGTCGGCGCGTTCCTGCTCGCCGTCGGCGTCACCGGCATGTTCTTTCCCCGTTACGGCGTCGTGGCGATGATCGGCTTCGCCATCCTGGTGCCCGCTGCCGTGGCCCGTTTAACCGCTGCCAATCCGGAAGCCGGTCAGTTGACGCTCGCGCTCACCATCCTTGCGATGGTCGTTTTCAGCGCGGGCGCCATCCTGCAGCCCGGAACAGGAGGCGGCGCTGACCTGCGCGCGCGGCTCGAAAAAACCCGGCCCGACCTTCCGGTGGTGGTCTCCAACGGGCTCATGTTCCTCGAGACCGACCGCTACGCCGCCCCCGAGGTCGCTCGGCGTTCCCATTTCCTGGTCGATTCGGCCGCCGGCCTCCGCTATACCGGCGCGAACACGTTCGACGTTTGCTACCTCAAAATCCGCAAATGGTTCCCGCTGCGCGGCTCCGTGGAGGACTACGGCGCGTTCACGGCCCGCCATCCGTCGTTTGTGGTCTACGGCACCTACGACTTCCCTCTCGATTGGCTCATCCGCCGCCTCACCGACGAGGGCTATCACCTCGACTATCTCGGCGGCGTCCCCGACACTTACGGCACCTCCGTCCTGCTGGTCGCCAACCGTCCCGCCCGCTAGGCGAACCCCGATCCCTCCCTGCCCACGGTTCTTGCGTGGGACAATGATCTTCGGCCCGAGAGCCGACGCATCCCAGTAAAGGCGAACTCCATGAGCGATCTCGTTCAATTGACCCAGGACGGCAACGTCGCCGTCATCACGATTAACAATCCCCCGGTGAACGCCCTCAGCCCCGGCGTACCCGAGGGCATTGCCCAGGCTATCGATTCCATCGCCGCCAACCCCGCGGTCGAGGCAGCCGTGCTCATCGGCGGCGGTTCCACGTTCATCGCCGGCGCCGACATCAAGGAATTCGGCAAGATCACTTCGGGTGAAAAGAAGCGCGAAATCGGCCTAAACCCTATCCTCGACAAAATCGAAAACTGCCCCAAACCGGTCGTCATGGCCATCCACGGCACGGCGTTCGGCGGCGGTCTCGAGACCGCGATGTCGGGGCACTACCGCGTGGCCGCGCCCAAGGCCCTGGTCGGACAACCGGAAGTGAAGCTCGGCATCATCCCCGGCGCGGGCGGAACGCAGCGCCTGCCGCGCCTGGCGGGCGTCGCCAAGGCAGTGGAAATGTGCATGGACGGCGCGCCGGTCAAAGCCGCCGAAGCCCATAAGGCCGGCATCGTCGACCGCATCATCGAAGGCGACCTGCTTGCCGGCGCCATCGCCTTTGCCCGCGAAATCGCCGGTAAACCCGCGCCCCGTACCCGCGACCGCAACGAAAAACTCGCCGACTCAGCGGCCAACGCCCAAGCCATCGCCGCCGCCCGCGAAACCGCGCGCAAGAAGTTCCGCGGCCAGAAAGCGCCCATCGCCGCGATCGACGCCGTCGAAGCCGCCACCCGCCTGCCCTTCGACGAAGGCATCCGCGAAGAGGCCCGGCTGTTCAACCAATGCCTGTTCGACGACCAGTCGAAGTCGATGATCCACGTCTTCTTCGGCGAGCGCGAAGTGGCCAAAATCCCCGACGTCCCCAAGGACACGCCGGTGATTCCCGTGAACTCGGTGGCCGTCATCGGCGCGGGCACCATGGGCGGCGGCATTACGATGAACTTCGTCAACGCCGGCATCCCCGTGCTGCTCAAGGAAACCGAACAGGCGGCGCTCGACCGCGGTCTCGCCGTCATCCGCAAAAACTACGCCAACTCCGTCGCCAAGGGCCGCTTCACGCAGGAGTTCATGGACCAGCGCATGGCCCTCATCACGCCCACCCTCGGCTATGAGGGTTTCGAAAAGGTCGACATGGTGATCGAGGCCGTGTTCGAAGGCATGGCGCTCAAGAAGGAAATCTTCGCCGCCATCGACAAAATCTGCAAGCCCGGCGCGATTCTCGCCTCCAACACCTCCACCCTGAGCATCGACGAAATCGCGTCGGCCACATCGCGCCCCGAGTCCGTCATCGGCACGCACTTCTTCAGCCCCGCGAACGTGATGCGCCTGCTCGAAATCGTGCGCGGCAAGGCGACGGGCAAAGAGGTGATCGCCACCTGCATGCAGCTTGCGAAGAAAATCGGCAAGCTCGGCGTCCTGGTGGGCAACTGCCGCGGCTTTGTCGGCAACCGCATGTTCGGCCCGTATCGCCGCGAAGCCCAGTTTCTGGTGGAGGAAGGCGCGTCCATTCCCGCCGTTGACCAGGCGCTCTACGAATACGGCATGGCCATGGGACCGCTCGCCACCGGCGACCTCGCCGGTCTCGACGTCGGCTGGCGCATCCGCAAAGAGTATGCGCACCTTGAAAAGCCCGGTGTCCGCCAGCCCATCGCCGAGGACCGTCTCTGCGAAATGGGTCGCTACGGACAGAAGACCGGCGCGGGCTGGTACAAGTACGACGAAAATCGCAAGGCCCAACCCGACCCCGAAGTGCAGTCGCTCGTCAAGGAATGGGCCACCGCCGCCGGCATCCCGCAACGCGACATCACGCCCGCCGAGATGGTGGACCGCTGCATTTACGCCTTGGTCAACGAAGGCGCGCGCATTCTTGAGGAAGGCTTCGCGCTTCGCTCGGTCGACATCGACATGATCTACCTTACGGGCTACGGCTATCCCGCTTACCGCGGCGGCCCCATGTGGTACGCCGACACGGTAGGCCTCGACAAGGTACTCGCCCGCATCGAGGAGTTCCACCAGCAGCACGGCGAACTGTGGGAGCCTGCTCCGCTGCTCAAGCGCCTTGCCGCCGAGAACAGGAAGTTCGCCGACTTCAACAAAGAGAAAGGAGCCGGCGCTTGAGAGAAGCGGTCATCGTCGCCTCGTCGCGAACCGCGCTTGCCAAATCGTTCCGCGGTTCCTTCAACCTCACGCGGCCCGACGACCTCGCCGCGCACTGCATCCAGGACGTTCTCGCCAAAACGCCCAGGCTCGACCCGGCCGAAGTGGAGGACGTGATTCTCGGCTGCGGCCAACCCCACGGTTCGCAGGGCCACAACGTCGCGCGCATCGCCGCCATGCGCGCCGGTCTTCCCGTCACCGTCGCCGGCATGACCATCAACCGCTTCTGCTCGTCCGGGCTGCAATCGGTGGCGCTCGCCGCCGATGCCATTGTCAACCAGGGAGCCGAAGTGATGATCGGCGGCGGCGTTGAGAGCATCACGCTCGCCCCGCGCGACAACGACCCCAACCCCGTGCTCAAGGAGCGCCTGCCCGGCATCTACATGGTGATGGGCGACACGGCGGAAGTGGTGGCCAAGCGCTACGGCATCTCGCGCAACGCGCAGGACGAGTATTCGCTGCTCAGCCAGCAGCGCACCGCCCGCGCCCAGGCCGAAGGCTTCTTTTCCGGCGAAATCGCGCCGATGAAAGTCACCCGCGGCCTGCTCGACAAAAAAACCGGCGAGGTGGCGGGCAAGGAGGAAGTGCTCTGCGACCGCGACGAGTGCAACCGCCCGGACACCACGCTCGAAGGCCTGCTCGCGCTCAAGCCGCACTTTGATCCTCACAGCGGCCAGGGCACCGTCACCGCCGGCAATTCATCGCAGCTTTCCGACGGCGCTTCGGCCACGCTGCTCATGTCGCGCTCCCGTGCCGATGCGCTCGGCATTCCCTACAAACTGGTTTTTCGCGGCTTTCAGGTGGCCGGTTGCGAGCCCGACGAAATGGGCATCGGCCCCGTGTTCGCCGTGCCGAAACTATTGCGCCGCGCTGGTGTCGCCTTCGACGACATCGATCTCTGGGAGCTGAACGAGGCCTTCGCCGTGCAGGTAGTCTATTGCCGCGACCGTCTCGGCATCGACCCCGGCAAACTGAACGTCAACGGCGGCTCCATCGCCATCGGCCATCCCTTCGGCATGACCGGTTCGCGCATGGTGGGCACGCTCGCCAACGAAATGGCCCGCCGCAAAGCGCGCTACGGCGTGGTGACCATGTGCATCGGCGGCGGCCAGGGCGCAGCCGGCCTGTTCGAAAAAGCCTGACGATCACGGGCGGACCTTCTTGATCCGAACCTGACCAGCCTACGCCAGGCTCAGGTTCGCCTTCGCGCCCAGGGTCAAATCCGCGAACTCCCGCCGCTCGAGTTTCGGAAAAGCAGCCGCCGCAATCATGGCCGCGTTGTCGGTGGATAAAGCCGCGGATGGAAACAGCGCCGGACACGCGAGCCGCGCTTCGGCTGCGGCGCGCCGCAGTCCGGAGTTGCACGCCACGCCGCCGGACACGATCATCGTCCGCGCGCCGATTTCTTCGCTCGAGCGCGCCGCGCGGCGCAGCAGTTCCTCAATCACGGTCGCCTGAAAAGCCGCCAGAAGATCCAGCGTCGCCTGCGGAGTGGCCGCAAGCCACTGCTCCACCGATGGCCGCGGCGTGTGCCGCGCGAGTTCGCGCCGGCGCTCGATTTCAGCCGCCATGTCGCGCGACTCCACCCAGCGCAGAACCGCCGTTTTCAACCCGCTGAAGCTGAAGTCGAGCGGGTTGCCTTTCATTTTGGCGAGCGTGAACCGCACGGCCGCCGGATTGCCGTGAGCGGCCAGTTGGTCCACCACCGGACCGCCCGGATAGCCGAAGCCGAGGAGCTTGGCCACCTTGTCGAACGCCTCGCCCGCCGCATCGTCGCGCGTTTTACCGAGCAGCCGGTAGCGGAATCCCTCGCGCACTTCAAACAGGTGGGTGTGCCCGCCGCTCACCACCAGCGCCAGCGCGGGGAACTCGATGCTCTCGCCGCGCCCGCGCGCTTCGAGAATCACCGCGTGAATGTGCCCTTCGATGTGATTCACGCCGATGAGCGGAAGGGAGCGCGCATAAGCGAGCGCCTTGGCGTAAGTGATGCCCACCAGCAGCGAACCCACCAGCCCCGGGCCTTCCGTCACCGCGATGGCGGCCACGTCGCTCCAGCCCGCGCCCGCCTGCTCGAGCGCGCTCCGCACCACCGGCACAATGGCCCGCAAGTGCTCGCGCGAGGCCAGCTCCGGCACCACGCCGCCGTATTTGCCGTGCGTGTCGAGCTGCGACGCTACGATGGAAGAACGGATTCGCGTTTCGTCTTCCACCACCGCGGCCGCGGTTTCGTCGCACGAGGACTCGATCCCCAAAATCAGCATGCAGCTTTCCGACTTCGATTATCACCTGCCCGAGGAGTTGATCGCGCAACAACCGCTGCCGGACCGCGCCGCCTCGCGCATGCTCGTCATTCATCGCGGCGAGCAGCGCTGGGAGGATTCCGAGTTTCGCCGCCTGCCCTCTTATCTGCAACCCGGCGATTGCCTCGTGATGAACAACTCACGCGTGTTTCCGTCGCGGCTGCTCGGCCATCGGGAAGGGTTTAGCGGGCAAGTGGAGGTGTTTCTCACCCAGCCGGTTTCAGCCGACCGGCGCACGTGGACCGCGCTCGTCCGCCCGGGGCGGAAAATGCGGTCCGGCGAAGTGGTGCGGTTCTCCGATACGTTGACGGGCACCATCGTCGGGCGCGGTGAGTTCGGCGAGCGCACGATTCACTTTCCGGGCGAAGGCGACATCTACGCTCAGCTCGAAACCATCGGACACGTGCCGCTGCCTCCGTACATCCACCGCGCCGACACCGCTGAAGACCGTGAGCGCTACCAGACCGTCTTCGCCCGCCACACCGGCTCGGTAGCGGCGCCCACTGCCGGGCTGCATTTCACGCCCGGGATTCTCGAACAGTGCCGGGCCGCGGGAGCCGATACCGCTTACGTCACGCTCCACGTCGGGCTCGGGACGTTTCAGCCGATTCACGCCGAACGCGTCGAGGATGTGAAGCTCCACTCCGAGCGTTTCTTTATCGACCAGGACGCCGCCGAGCGCATCGGCTCGGCGCAAAGGCGGGTCGCCGTGGGCACCACCAGTGTCCGCACGCTTGAAACCGCCGCCGCGCGCGGCACGCTGTCCGGCGACACGGACCTGTTCATCTCGCCCGGCTACGCATTTCGTTCAGTAGGCGCGATGCTCACCAATTTCCACCTGCCGAAGTCGAGCCTGTTGATGCTGGTCTGCGCGTTTGCCGGGCACGAACTCGCGCTCGCCGCTTACCGCCACGCCGTCGCCGCGCGCTACCGCTTCTTCTCCTACGGCGATTGCATGTTGATCCTGTAGCGTGATCAGGCTTCCACACCCGCGACGATGAACAACCTGCGGAACAGAAACGGCACGTCGCCCGCCTGTGACGTGGGAAAGCTCGGAGCGAGGCGCGCGGTGTACTCGGCCAGGAACTCGCGGCGGTCGCCTTCGTCGCCGATGCGCTCGAGGTAAGGGCGCAAACCGGTGCCCTTGTACCATTCGACGATCGCCGCGACATCGGGCATCAGGTGCATGTAATCCGTCGCCCACAAATCGTGCCATGCCGCGCGAGGGGCGAGGACCTCGTGGTAGAACTCGAGCGAGTGCGAGCGCCACTCCGCGGCGCGCCCTTCCGGAAACCACTTGCGCCAGCGCGCCTCAGCCGCCATCTCGCGCAGCACCCGGTTGGGCGTTGCTTCATAATGCGGCATCTGCGCGGCGAGCATTCCACCGGGATTCAGGCGCTCCAGCAGTTGCGGGAACACGCGCGCGTGATCCGGAACCCACTGCATGGTGGCATTGGAAAAAATGAGATCGGCGCGCTCTCCGGTTTCGATCCACTCCTCAACCGTGCACACGCGCCACTCGATGCTGCCGTTCGAGGTCCGCGCCGTTTGAATCATCTCGGGCGAGCGGTCGAGCCCGAGAATCGACGCATTGGGCCAGCGCTCAAAACACACCGCGGTGCTGTTGCCGGGTCCGCAGCCCAAATCGACGATGCGCCGCGGTTCGAACGGCGCAAGCCGCTGCGCGAGGTCCCGCGACGGGCGGGTTCGATTTTCCAGGAATTTTCCGTATTGCGATGGATCCCAGTTCGGCATCAGCGTCCCCCTAACTGTGCGGTTGCCATTTCCACCAGGGCGTAGGCTGTCGCGGGCGGTGTTCGGTCCGCGCTCTGCGCCACCTCAATCGCCGACGACAGATACGAAATCGCGGTGGCATTGCCCAGCTGACGAGCCCGCTTCAAAGCTTCCCAGGCGCGCAGGGAAAGGTCGTGTTGCGCCGCGAGTTCCGCTGCCGTGGCGAGCGAACCCGGGTCCATTACCACTTCCACGCTCTGTTCGTACACGCGGCCCCCGGCGGAAAGCCGCGCGGTATAACGCCCCGGCATCACCAGCGGACCACCGCTTGAATACCGCAGATTCCACACGTAGCGATTCAGGCCGGCATTGCCCGTGATGCGGCGCTCCGCCTGAATCCAATTGGGCGCCACCGTGGGACCGCCGCTTCCGCCTCCTCCGCCGCGCCGCGGCTGCGCCGGCGCGTCCGCGGTCGAAAACACGACACGTCCCGCGGAGTCGGCAACCTCGAGCGTCACCTCCTGCGCCGCGCTCAACTCGTAGTCGAACACCGCGCCCTCCGGCGGATTGGGCGCCTGCGGAGTCTCGGGCGGCATCGGCGTTCCCTGAAAACCGTCGCTGTGCATGCGCACGGCGCGCGAGGGCTTGTAGAAGTGCACGCCCGCTGCCGGCTTCTCGCGCAACGCGGAGAAGTTGTCCAGAATCCAGAACCCGCGCCCGTGCGTGGCGATGGCCAGGTCGTCGCCTTTGACGATGACATCGCGCACGCTCACCGCCGGCAGGTTGCGCTGCAGCGATTGCCAGTGATCTCCGTCGTCGGACGACCAGACGACGCCGCTCTCGGTTGCGGCGAACAGCAGACCGCGCTGCGACGGGTCCTCGCGCACGGCGTTCAGAAAGGCGTTGGGCGCGATGCCGTTTACCACTTCGGTCCACGTTTTTCCGAAGTCGCGCGTGCGGTAGAGATGCGGACGGTAGTCGTCAAGACGGTGCCGGTCCACGGCCGCGTAGGCGGTCCCGGGGTCGAAGCGCGAGGCTTCGATATGCGTGATCTTGCTCCATTGCGAGAGTCCGGGGGGAGTGACGGCCGACCAGCTTTTGCCGCCGTCGCGCGTGACGTGCACGAGCCCGGTGTCGGTACCCACCCAGATCAACCCTTTGTCGCGCGGCGACGCGCTGATCGAATAGATCACGCCGCGCGGTTCTCCGGTGAGGTCGGGACTCGCTTCGCTCCAATGCAAGCCGCCATCGGTGGTCTTCAGCAGGAACTGCGCGCCGAAGTACAGCTGTCTCTTATACACATCTAGATGTGTATAAGAGACAGGTTCTCCGGTGAGGTCGGGACTCGCTTCGCTCCAATGCAAGCCGCCATCGGTGGTCTTCAGCAGGAACTGCGCGCCGAAGTACAGCGTGCCGGGTTCGAGCGGCGAAAATTCGAGCGGCGATGTCCAGGTCGCGCGGTATTTGCGCTGCGACATTTCCGTTCCGAAACTCGCCACCGGCCACGGCGTGATGTTCTGGCTCTGGTGGGTTCGCTTGTCGTAGCGAGCCAGCGAACCGTAGGTGTTGTTGACGTAGACGATGTTGGGGTCGCCCGGGTCGGGCTGAATGCTGCCGCTCTCGGCGCCTCCGACGTGGGTGCGGTCGTACTCGGTGATCACTGGATTGCGCGAGCGGCTGGGCACGACGGCTGTGCCGGAATCCTGCTGCGCGCCGTAGAGCAGGTAGGGAAACTGATTGTCCGCGGCAACGTGGTAAATCTGCGCGGTGGGCTGGTTGTACCAGGGCGTCCAGGTAACGCCGAAATCCACCGAAACGGCGACGCCCTGATCGCTGCCGGTAATGATGCGGCGCGAATCGGCCGGGTCGATCCAAGCCGAGTGATAGTCGTCTCCGCCGGGCGCGCCTTTGATCACCTCGAAGGTCTTGCCGCCGTCGCGCGAACGGTAGAGCGAGACATTCGGCGCGTAGAGCACGTCGGGGTCATTCGGATCCGCGGCAATCTGCCCGAAGTACCAACCGCGGCTGGTGACGCGGCGGTCGGTTGAGACGCGGGTCCAGTTTGCGCCGCTGTCGTCGGAGCGATAAATGCCGGGTTCGGCGCCGTCGAGCGTGAGGTAGACGCGATGCCCGCGCGCCACCGCGACTCCGCTGCGGCGCCACTCGCCTGCCGGCAGTCCGTGGCCCGCGAGTTGCGTCCACGTGGTGCCGCCGTCTTTCGATTGCCAGAGTCCGCTGCCCGCGCCCTCCACCGGACCGTACTGGCTCCACGCCGGACGGCGCGCATTCCAGAAACACGCGTACATCACCTGCGGGTCGTCGGGGTCCATCGCCACGTCGACAGCGCCCGTCTCCGGACCACGGTCGAGCACTTTCGTCCATGACCGTCCACCGTTTGTCGAACGGTACACTCCGCGCTCGGCGTTGGGGCCGTAGGCGTGCCCGAGCGCCGCAACGAACACGGTATCCGCCGACCGCGGATGAACGAGCACGCGCCCGATGTGCCGCGTGTCGCGCAATCCGATGCGCGTCCACGTCGTGCCGCCGTCGGTGGATTTGTACACGCCGTCGCCGGTGGCGAGGTCCGAGCGGATGTCGGTTTCGCCGGTGCCGGCGTAGATGATGTTGGGATCGGAGGGCGCGACGGCGATGCTGCCGATGGAGGCTACCGGCTGAGCGTCAAACAGCGGCTTCCAGGTCAGCCCGGCGTTGGTGGACTTCCAGAGTCCGCCGCCCACCGCGCCCTGATAGTAAACGTTGGGATCGCCCTTCACGCCCACCGCCGACACCACACGGCCCGCGCGCCATGGACCGACGAACCGCCAGGAGAGCGCGTCGAGATTGCGCGTTTGCGCGAAGGCAGAAATAGCGAGCAGACCTGCGAGACACCTGTTTTTCATGGCTTTTTGCTACTCTACCAGGAATCGTCTTCTGTACCGCGCTTACTGGCGCCCGGCGCGGCGCGGATAGATCTCGGCGTGCACCTGGCGCGCCGCCTGGATCATTTCCGGGTAGGGCGTGTCGGTGATCGAAACAAAGCCGATGTTGTAGTTCTCGCCGTCGAGCGTGCGGCCCGTGAGCGGTTGATCGGCGGCGATGAACCAGTGGCATCCGACAAACACCGGATGATCCACCACGCTGCGCACAAAATCCTGGTAGAGGCTCGCGCGCTCCTGCTGGCTGGAGGCGGGCACCAGGCCGGTGTGGAACATGCCGCGATCGAGCGCTCCGAAATGAAACTCGCCGATGATGGCGGGCTTGTTGTATTTCGCCAGGAAATCCCACGCGGAGGGGACAATGCGCCGCTGGTACACGTTGAAGCTCATCACGTCGCAGTAAGCGGCGCAGGCTTCGAGCGCCTGGTCGGTATAGCGGGATCCGGCGAAGCGGCTGCCGAGATACAGGTGATCCGGGTCGAGCGCCTTCAACTCGTCTCTCACCGTGCGGAAGTAGCGCCGCGCGTGCTCGGCCATGAAATCCGAGTAATCCTGCCGTATGGCTGCGTTGAGGACAGCGGGGGCGGCGATGTCGCTCCACGTGGCGAAGGCCGTGCCCCAGGCGCGATTTAGATCGTCGATGGCGGGGTACTTCGCCTGCAGCATCGCCTCGAATGCCTGGCGCGCGGGGGAACTGTTCCGGTTCTGCGCGAGCGCTCCGGTGGCGACAGCGTATCGGTTCGCGTCCGAGCCCTGACCGCCCCACCACAGTTCGTTGTCGACGAAGTAGCCGAGGCACATCGGATCGCCTTTGGCGGCCGCTGCCTGCGCGCGGAGACTGTTGCGCACGTCCGCCGCAAATCGCGGGTCGAAGCTGTCATGAATCCCGGACCCGGTGGGGAGCGGAATCCAGTTATGTGAGCCGCCGATGCCCCCCGGCACGACGTACGGAGTGGCGCGGCCGAACAACCGCGAATCGCTCCAATTGGCGATCGTGTTGAAGCCCCAGGAAGTGAGCCGCTCGAGGACCACTCCCGCCCAAGTCTCAAAATCCGGGCCGTACTTGCGCTCCACGTTCAGGCCGTACCAGTTGATGGCGAGGCCGGTTCCCGTTCTCTGGACGTACTTGCGGAGCGGGTCGCCGGTATCCGGCAGCCACGTGAACATCTGCTCGCGTCCGGTGATGTAGGTGTACTCGGCCCGGCTGATGCCGTCCTGGCCGGCCGAGAAAAACAGCGTGCCGTCCGGTGTGACGAGCCACCATTTTCCGTCCACCTGCGCGGTGCGAAAGTACCCGGAGGCGTCCTGCCGTGGACCGTCGTTCCATCCGCCGAAGCGGTCGCGGTCCGGTAGCGGCGGGTGGGCATCGAGGTCGGCGCGCTCAGCATCACGGCGGTCCGCGAAATCGTCGGTTGAATAAAGCTTGCCCGGCCATTCCGCGCCGGTGTACTGGCCGAACGGGTCCACGATGCCGTCCATGGGGGGCGCGGGACGAAAGCGGACATTGTCGAGGATGAGCGTCTTCACTCCGTTCGGAGAGCTGAGGAAAATCTGGAACGCGACAATGTGGCTCAGGTCGAGGTTCCACGACCCGGACGATCCCATGCTGGTGGTTCCGGGCCATGTCGGAAGACCGACCATGCCGTATTGGGCGCCGTTGCTCAGCTTGAGCGGGAAAGAGTAGGTGCGGGTTTCGCCGGGTTGAATGGTGGCTGAACCGGTCCGGCAGTAACGGTTTCCATCAGCGCGCGGATCATCGTCGACGCGCAGCAGAAAGAGGATCGCCTCGTTCATCGGGTTGGTGACGTCGAGCGCGATTTCGCCGTAGCCGCGCAGATCGAACGGCGCGGCGGGGCTGAACCACAGCGCGGGCCATTGCACCGGTTCGAAGTCCACCTTGAGCGCCCGGGCGCCGTCCGTTACGCCTGCCGTTGTTACGACCTCGATTCGCGTGTTGCGGGGGCGGAGGATCTTGAGCTGCTCGTCGTCCTCGAACGAGGTCACAAGAGTGGTTTGGGCCTGGCAACCGGCCGCAATGAGCGCCAAGGCGAGCAGCGGTTTCATGTGACCAGGCCGTTTCATGTGACCTGACCATGGTATCGCCGCTCGACGGGCGCGTTTGCTACGCTACCGGGGAATGTCCGAGTGTCCGCTGTACGTCTCGCCCGAACTCTACGACGAGCTTTTCAGCCCAGCGACGGCGGATGCCGCGCGCCTGGAGCGATTGCGGGCGTCCGAGGCTTTTTATGTCGCCGAAGCGCGGCGCGGGAAAAATGCTTTGGAGATCGGATGCGGCACCGGGCGGCTGACCATTCCCATCGCGAAAGCAGGCGTTGCAATCACCGGCGTCGACCTCTCGGCGGTGATGCTCGGGAAGGCACGCGAAAAAGCCGCGGCGGACGAGGTTTTGATCGAACTGGTGGAGGGCGACATGCGGGATTTCGACCTCGGACGCCGGTTCGAAACCGTGTTGATCCCCGGGAATTCGCTGCTCCACATGCTCGAGGAGCGGGATGTCGAGCGCGCGCTCGATGCTGCGCGCCGACATCTGGCGCCCGGGGGCAGGCTGATTTTCGACATCACGCTCTGGAACGATGGCGAGGGTCCGGTCCGGCATTGCACGACTACCCTGCCAGGAGGACGGTTGATCGAGTACGATCTTCGCGTGATCTCGCCGGGCGAACTCGAGCGTTATCTCGAAGCAGCCGGATTACGCCTGGACGTCCGCTACGGCGATTTCGGCCGGCAACCGTTCACGCCATCGAGCCCGCGGCAGCTTTGCAGCGCAGGTCACTCGGGAAGAGCGAAGGCGACGTCTTATACACATCTAGATGTGTATAAGAGACAGGCTCGACATCTACCATCTCCGTAAATTCGATTTCGCCGATTGGCGCGGAGTCGGCCGGCTACGCGCCGNAGGTCACTCGGGAAGAGCGAAGGCGACGTAAACGCCGCCGTCGGGGTCGGTCTTGCGGCCCTTGCCGCCGGTGGCGTAGATAACCACGAATTGACGCCCTCCGGCTTCATAGGTGACGGGCGTGGCGTTGCCCGACGCGGGGAGCGTGGTTTCCCAGAGCAGTTTGCCGTTGGCCTTGTCGAAGGCGCGGAATTTGCGGTCGAAGTTGGTGGCGGCGATGAAGACCAGCCCTCCGGCGGTGACCACCGGGCCGCCGTAGTTCTCCGTACCCGTATTCTTTACGCCCTGCGCCGCCAGTTCCGGATACTCGCCGAGCGGGATGCGCCAGGCATATTCGCCGGTGCTCAGGTCGAGCGCGTTCAGAGTTCCCCACGGCGGCACGACCGCGGGGTAGCCGTCGGGGTCGAGGAACTTGTGGTAGCCGGTGAAGCGGTAGCGCGGCGGACGCTCGTTGTCCGCGCCGGGCTCGAGTTCCTTGCTTTCGCCCGTGAACACGTAGTCGAGCAGCGCTTTGAGCGGCGCTCCGCCGAGCGAGGGGAACGACGGCATGCGGCCCGCGCCCTGTTTGACGATTGCGGTCACCTCCTCACGGGTCCGTTTGCCGGCGAGTGAGTCGAGCGCGGGCATCTGCGGCGGAGCGCCCTTGCGCTGGTCGCCGTGGCAGGTGCCGCAGTTACGCAGGTAGAGTTGGCGTCCCGACATGCCGGCTTCGTTTTCGGCGAGCGACGACGTCCACGGCATGTCGTTGGCGTTCACGTAGTAAAGTCCGGTTTCGGGATCGAACGCAGAGCCTCCCCACTCGGCGCCGCCGTCGAATCCGGGAAAAATGACGGTTTCGGTGCCGACGGCAAAGGGCAGAAACTGTCCGCCGCTGCGCATCTTTTTAAACTGCTCGAGCGCCCAGCGGTGGGACTCGGGAGTGCGCTGGGTGAGCAAATCCTCGGTGAGGGCTTGCCGCGAGAAGGGCGCCGGGCGGACCGGCAGGGGCTGTGTGGCAGCGGCGCGCTCGCCATTGACGGTGCTCGCCGGGTAACTCTTGTATTCGACGGGGAACAGCGGCTTGCCGGTCGCGCGGTCGAACAGGTAAAGCCACCCTTGTTTGGTGGACTGCGCCACGGCGTCCACGCGTTTGCCCTTTTGAGTGACGGTTACGAGCGTGGGCGGCGAGGGAAAATCGCGGTCCCAGATGTCGTGCTTGACGGCTTGAAAATGCCACAGCCGTTTGCCGGTGCGCGCGTCGAGGGCAAGCAGCGTGTTGGCGAAGAGGTTGTCGCCGCTGCGGTCGAACCCGTAAAAGTCGCTGGCGGCTGACCCGGTGGGCGCAAAGACGATGCCGCGCCGGGTGTCGACTGCCATGCCGGCCCAATTATTGGCTGAGCCGGTGTAGGTCCAGGCGTCCTTGGGCCAGGTTTCGTAGCCGAACTCGCCGGGGTGCGGGACGGTATGGAACGACCATCGGATTTTTCCGGTGCGGACGTCGTAAGCGCGGATGTCGCCGGGCGGGGCGGGAAGCGCCTCGGGCGTGCGCCCGCCGACGATCAGCAGGTCCTCGAAGACGACGCCGGGAGTGGTGAGAACGATGGACTGTTTGGCGGCATCGCGGCCGAGGCCTTCGCGCAGGTCGATGCGGCCGCCCGTGCCGAACGACTCCACGGCTTTGCCGGTGGCGGGATTGAGCGCGTAGACATAGCTTTGGATGCCCGCGAAGATGCGGCGGTCGCCCTGGCCGTCGGTCCAATAGGAGAGCCCGCGGCAGGGACCCCGTCCGGTGAGGCCGGAATCGAATTTCCAGAGCAGTTTCCCGGTGGCGGCGTCGAGAGCGAAGATGCGGTGCTTCGGGGTGACGCCGTAGAGGACCCCGCCGATAACCAGCGGTTGGGTTTGCGCGTCGCCGCGGCCCTCGCCGGTATCGAATGTCCAGGCGACCTGAAGGCGGCTGACGTTGGCGCGGTTAATCTGCGCGAGCGCGGAGTAGCGGGTTCCCTCGGGGTTGCCGCCGTAGGCGGGCCAATCGTTGGCGGCTGAGGCAAAGGTGGAGACAAGCGCAAGCAGGGCTGGGAGTCTCATTGGGCAATGCATTATTTTTGCGAATATCCCGCGTCGCCGCAACCGCGTTGTAACGAGGGGTTGATAAACTCCGGAGCCACCATGACTGGAACCCAGCTCCGCGCACTCTGGTGCGGCCTACTCGCAATGGCCGCGATATCCGCCCAATCCTTCACCGGTTTTACACCAGGCAACCTGGTCGTGTCGCGGACAGTCTACACGGGCGACGCTTCCGTTCTTTCAGTTGGACAGCCGCTGCCGCCGGTTTGCCCGTCCACGGCGGTTTGTGGGACCACTGTCGCCACCGACAGCGGCGCCTATCCGTCCGTCACGTCCACCAACAATGTCTGGAACAACAATAAAGCGGACGGTAGCTTCGGCATCACAACGCCTATTTTTCTCGATCAGATTACGCCCGACGGTTCGCTTGTGAGCACGTTGGCCATCCCGTCAAATTTGGTGACGACCAGCTTCAGCTCGAAGTCGGAGTTGGCGCTCAACCGTTCGCTCGACGGCGGCTCCCTTGCGTTCATGGGCTACATCGCGCCTCCGAATACGGTAGATGTTTCAAATTCAAACACTCCGGGCGCTTACGATCCCACCAACCCGGCGGGCGGCATGTATTTCCGCGCGGTGGTTCAAGTCGGCGCGGACGGCGCGATTCAAGTGACTCCCACCAACAGCTACAGCGGCAATAACGGGCGGGCCGCGATTTACGCGAACGGGCTCTACTATATGGTCGGGAATTCGAACAACGGATCGGGTACGCCCGCCAATGTCGTGGCAGGGGCAGGCGTGCAGATGGCGGTGCCCGGGCAGACCGGCGCGACTCCGCCGATTCCGGTGGGCAGTTTTTCCATTACTCAGCTCACCGACCCCGCCACCGGCCAACCGTATGCGGCCGACAAGCTCGGAAAGGATAATAATTTTCGCGGGCTGACGATTTTCAACAACACGCTCTTCGTAACCAAGGGAAGCGGCGGCAACGGCGTCAACACCGTCTACCAGGTGGGCGCATCCGGAACGCTTCCCCCGGCAGAGACTGCGGCGACAACGCCCATCAGCATCCTACCGGGCTTTCCGACGGTGCTCGCCAAGAACCTGGGGCCGGCCGATAACTATCCCTTCGGTATCTGGTTCGCAAATGCGACCACGCTTTATGTAGCCGATGAGGGCAACGGGGTGCTGGCCGACGCGGTGAAGAGCCCGAGCGCTGGTCTGCAGAAGTGGGTGCTTTCGAAAGGAACCTGGAGCCGGGTTTACGTGATGCAGAACGGACTGCAGCTCGGGCAGCCTTACAGCGTGCCCAATTATCCGGCCTCACTCAATCCGGCAACCGGTGGTTTGCGAAACCTCACCGGGCGCGTGAACCCCGACGGCACCGTGACGCTGTGGGCGGTGACGTCGACCATCAGCGCCAACGGGGACCAGGGGGCGGATCCCAACAAATTGGTTGCCATCACCGATGTCCTGGCCAACACGGACCCGGCTGCCGCGGCCAAACAGCAGTTCACCACGCTGCGAAGCGCTGCGGCCGGGGAGCTTTTGCGCGGCGTTTCCATGGCCCCTTCGGGCGGCATTCCGGTGAAGAACACGCCGCTGATCGTTGCGGCGGCGAATCCGGGGATCCCCGCGCTGGCACCGGGCGGATTGGCGTTCGCGCTCGGCCAGGGTCTGGCGGCGGGCACTCCCCCGGAGATTCTGGGGCCCTCGCCGACTGTCTACAACGGAACTTCAGTGACGATCACAGATTCGACGGGAAAGACGGTGCTCGCACCGTTGCTGTACGTGACGCAGTGGCAGTTAACTTTCCTGATTCCGGCAACCGTAGCGCCGGGACTGGCCCAGGTTGCCGTCAATTCTCCGGCCGCGGCGCAACAGCCGGTAACGGTTTTCATGGCAGCCGGGTCGCCCGGGGTGTTCACGGTTAACGGGCTTGGACTGGCAGCCGCGTTCGCAAGCCGCGTCTCGAATGGAGCGCAGACGATTCAGCCCGCCTACGCTGTCAACTCGTTCGGGTCGTTTTCGGCCAATCCGATTGACCTGGGCTCGGCGACCGATCTCGCTTACCTGACTCTCTACACCAGCGGATTGCAGGGAGTTCCCGCCGGTTCCCTAAGCGTGACCGTAGGGGGGGCGAAGGTTCCGGTGTTGTACGCAGGACCGAGCGGCAGCACTGGTGTGGACCAGGTAAACGTGCAACTCCCGGCTTCGCTGGCCGGAAGGGGGCGCGTTCCGGTGCAGATTTCCGTCGACGGCACGCTCGCCAACACGGTGCAAATCACTCTGAAGTGAGAGCGGTTTCAGGCTTTGCGCGAACGGGCGCCGTGAGCGAGCGCCGCGAAACCGAGGCCGGCTAGCGCCCACCTGCCGGGTTCGGTCACGGCGGTGTCGAGTTCGAGGCGGTTGACGCCGAATGCGATGGGGTTCGAATTGGCGTCGGTGACGGTTCCGTAAGTGGTACCGGTGCCGTTCAGACCGTAGTAGGCCGAACGGGATGTATTCGTTACGGGTCTCCCTGCGTACGGCTCTCGATTTGCGAGATGGCTTCCGCAGAACCGAGCGACGCGGTGGCTGCCGTAAAAACGCCCAGCAGAAGGAAAGGCCTCAAGAGATCTTTCCTATGGCTAACTGCTACGCCGGCGTTGATGAACTATACCCGAGAGGCATCTACAAGTTGTGGTCATGCGGCTGACCTTTTTTGCGGATATCAAGATATCACTATAGGTTTCTTGATAACGAAGCGCTAAGATTTCTTGCATCTTTCGTCATAGATGTGGTATCTTAACCTTGTAGGAACTGACGATGGACTTCAACCGCTTTACCGAAAAGGTTCAGGAAGGGCTCCGGGCGGCTCAATCCCTCGCCGTCCGGCTCGGAAACCAGCAAATCGATACGGAACACGTCCTGCGAGCGCTGCTCGACCAGGACGGCGGGTTGGCGCCCTCCATATTGAATAAGTCGGACGTGCGGGTGGACGCGCTGCGGCGGCGCCTGGACCAGGAACTCGAAAAGTTGCCGAAGGTTTCCGGTCCGGCGGCGGGTCCGGACCAGATTTACGTCACGACACGCCTGACGCAGCTGTTCACGAAAGCTGAGGACGAAGCCAAGCGCCTGAAAGACGACTTCGTATCGGTGGAGCACGTGCTGCTGGCAGCCACCGAGGACAGCGGGCCGGCGGGCCGGATGCTGAAGGAGCTCGGGCTGACGCGCGACCGTTTGATGCGGGCGCTGCAGGACGTGCGCGGAAATCAGCGGGTAACGAGCCAGAATCCGGAGAACACTTACGAAGCGCTCGAAAAATATGGCCGCGACCTGACGCAGTTCGCCTCCCAGGGCAAGCTCGACCCGGTGATCGGCCGCGACGACGAGATTCGCCGCGTGATCCAGGTTCTGTCGCGCCGCACGAAGAACAATCCGGTGCTGATCGGCGAACCGGGCGTGGGCAAGACGGCGATTGTGGAAGGGCTGGCGCAGCGCATCGTGCGCGGCGACGTACCCGAAGGGCTGAAGGACAAGCGCGTGGTCTCACTCGACATGGGCGCGCTGATTGCGGGCGCCAAGTTCCGGGGCGAGTTCGAGGAGCGCCTGAAGGCTGTGCTCAAAGAAGTGCAGGGTTCGGAAGGCGCCATCATTCTTTTTATCGACGAGCTGCACACGGTGGTGGGCGCGGGCAAAGCCGAGGGCGCGATGGACGCGGGCAACCTGCTGAAGCCGATGCTCGCGCGCGGCGAACTGCACTGCATCGGCGCCACGACGCTCGACGAATACCGCAGGAACATCGAAAAAGACGCGGCGCTCGAGCGGCGTTTTCAGACCGTGCTGGTGGACCAGCCGACGGTTGAAGACACCATTTCGATCCTGCGCGGCTTGCGCGAGCGCTACGAAGTGCACCACGGCGTGCGGATCAAGGATTCAGCCATGGTGGCGGCCGCGGTGCTGAGCCAGCGCTATATCTCCGACCGTTTTCTGCCGGACAAGGCCATCGACCTGGTGGACGAAGCGGCGGCGAAGCTGCGAACCGAGATCGACTCCATGCCGGCGGAGCTCGACGAATCGATGCGCCGCACGATGCAGCTCGAAATCGAGCGCGAGGCGCTCAAGAAAGAAAGCGACGCCGCGTCGAAGGAGCGGCTGGCCAAGATCGAGCGCGAGATCGCGGATCTCAAAACCGAGTCGAGCGCGCTGCAGGCGCAATGGCAGGCCGAAAAAGAGGGCGTGCAGAAGCTGCGTTCGCTGCGCGAGCAGGTGGAGCAGGTGAAGGTGGAGATCGAGCGCGCCGAGCGGCAGTACGACCTGAACCGCGCGGCCGAACTCAAGTACGGCAAGCTGACGTCGCTTGAGTCGGACATCGCGCGCGAGCAGGAGCGCCTGAGCCAGAAGCAGGGCTCGGTGCGGTTGCTGAAAGAAGAAGTGGACGAGGAAGACATCGCCGAGGTGGTGAGCCGCTGGACCGGCGTTCCGGTTTCAAAGCTGCTGGAGGGCGAGATGAAGAAGCTGTTGCAGCTCGAGGACGAGTTGCACCAGCGGGTGATCGGGCAGGACGAGGCGGTGAATGCGGTGGCCGAGGCGGTGATGCGCGCCCGCAGCGGATTGAAGGATCCGAAGCGGCCGATCGGCAGCTTCATTTTCCTCGGTCCGACGGGCGTGGGCAAAACCGAACTCGCCCGCGCGCTGGCCG
>BFBZ01000026.1_pt10 | contig 117148 bp, 107 predicted proteins | sample 1888401 | NCBI WGS metagenome assembly BFBZ01 (sample SAMD00112614, study PRJDB3348) | symbiont metagenome | host: Chara braunii
CCGTTGGTCAAGGTCATGTTGGCCGGCAGCACCGCATGACTGTCGGTCGAGGTGAAGTGGACAGTGCCGGTGTAGCCGGTGGCGACGTTGCCGAAGGCATCGAGCGCGGTCACGGTCACCGTGCCCGGCGTCCCCGCTGCGCCGTTGCCCGGAATGCTGACCACGAGATGGGTCGCGGCACCTCCCTTCACCGCCTCCGTATTCGAAGTGCCGTTGATGCCGGGGCTAACCGTGTCGGTCGCGGTGATGGTCTGGTTGCCGGCGGTGTCGAAGGTCTCACTGAAATGGCCGACGCCATTGGTCAGCGTCATGTCGGCCGGCAGCGTGGCGAGGCCGTCGGTCGAGGTGAAGTGGACGGTGCCCGAATAGCTGGTGGCGACATTGCCGAAGGCATCGAGCGCGGTGACGGTGACCGAACCCGGCGTTCCCGCCGTGCCGTTGGCCGGAAGGCTGACCGAGAGATGGGTGGCGGCGCCCGCCGTCACAGTTTCGGCGTTCGATGTCCCGGTCACGGTGTGGTCGACCGTGTCGGTGGCGGTGATGGTCTGGCTGCCTGCGCTATCCAGGGTCTCGCTGAAGCTGCCGGAGCCGTTGGTCAGCGTCATGTCGGCCGGCAGCGTGGCGTGGCCGTCGGTCGAGGTGAAGTGGACCGTGCCGGTGTAGTTGGTGACGACGTGGTTCAGGGCGTCGAGCGCGGTCACGGTGACCGTGCCCGGCGTCCCCGCTGCGCCGTTGGCCGGGATGTTCACGGCAAAGTGAGTGGCCGCGCCCAAGGTCACGTCGATCGTGAAAATCTGCGAGCTGCTCAGCGTGCCATCGCTTGCCGTCGCGGTGACGGTATAGGCGTGGCCCGGCGCGGTGGTGAAATTGATCTTGCTCGGATCGGCGACGGTGATCACGCCCGTCGTGGCATTGATGGCGAAGCCGCCGCCCGAACTGTCGCCGGTCAGGCTGTAGGTCACCGGATTCATGTCGGTCGACGACGCGGTGATGCCGACGAGGCTGCCGGCCGCCGCGCCTTCCGCGACCTTGTTGGGCGCCGCATTGCTGTCGACCGGTGTCGATGGCGCGACGTCCGTGACGGCGATGACGAAGCTCTGCGAGCTCGTCAACACGCCGTCATTGGCCTGGACGGTGACGGTGTAGGCGTGACCGGGGCTGGTGACGAAATTGACCTTGGTCGGGTCGGCGACCGACACCACGCCGGTGTTCGGATCGATCCTGAAGCCGCCATTGGAGCTGTCGCCGGTCAGCGAGTAGGTGACGGGATTGCCGGCGCTGCTGATGGCCTGTGCGGTGAGGTTGACGAGCGTGTTGGCGGCGGCGCCCTCGGAGACGGTGATGCCTCCCGAATTGATGTCAACCGGCGCCGACAGTGAGGCGGTCACCGGCGGCCAAGGGGTACCGGCAGGGCAGCCGAGATAGAGATATTGCAAGCCGTACTGCGCGGCGAATGCCGATGCCGCGCCATCCAGGACGATATGTCCGGTCGAGTCGAGCTGCAGTTCCGGCCGGGTGATGTCACCGATCGTATAGGCGGGAATGCTCGTCATGGTCACTCCAGCGACCGGTGCCAAGCCCGATCGATAATTACACTTGTCTGGAAAAACGGCGTGTGAACCCGGTCACACGTAGGGGTTGATAATTGTTGTTCGGGGCGGACGGCTCCGTGCCGATCGCAATGCAAGCAGGCGGTGCGGTCGGCGCAGAGGCGCGGTCTGCGAGTTGAAATGCACTTCCCATGCGAAGTCGCCTCACTCACGCCGCGACCGAGGCTCAACAAATGTTCGAGAAAAATGCGGCGATCGACAAAATATGCTGTTTGGTAACCATGACCGTATTGGCGATGCTTGCAGGTGTCAACGTCGGTCCGGAGCGAAGCCGTACAAGTAACCTTGATGACGCCGTGCAGCGGGAGGTAGAGCGCCGCAATCGCGCGATCTTCATCGCCATGTGACAATGGGATGTCGAGGCACTCGCCTTCTGATTGCTCCACATTGGCACGGGTTCGCCGGCTGCGCCCACAGCGTGATGGGATTGCCCGCCCGATACGCCAGTCATTCTGACCTTTCGACGACCGTTTTCTTCCGATCGCCGTCGTAAGGCTCTCATGATGCGAAACTATTTTGCTTGATCACGGCCTCGTCTTGAACAGACTGGGGGGCGGTCACATCTGAGACGTCCGCCGCGGCGACGTTGCGGCCATCCACTTCGTCGAATCACAGCAATTTCATTTGCGGCATTCGAGTCCTTGGGGAGACGGAATTGAGCACGACTGACAGAACGGAGCGTCCGGCTCCGACGAACGGCCATGAGCGGCGTTCGCTTCCCCGCCTTGCATCGCTCGGCCTCGCGCCGATCGGGCTGTTGGCTGCGCTGGCGCTCGGCGGCTGTGACGAGAAGAGCGCGCAATCGCAGGCCGCGCCTCCGCCGCCGCCCGTGACCGTCGCGCAGCCGGTCAAGCGCACCGTCACCGACTGGGACGAGTTCACCGGCCGCTTCGAGGCGATCGAGGAGGTTCAGGTCCGCGCCCGCGTCGGCGGCTTCGTCAACAGCGTCGAGTTCAAGGATGGTGCGATCGTCCACGCCGGCGATCTGCTCTACATCATCGATCCGCGGCCGTTCGAGGCCGTGGTTTTGCAGGCCGAAGGTCAGCTCGCCGACGCCCGCGCCAAGGGCGAGCTTGCCAAGCGCGATCTCGAGCGCGGGCTGAACCTGGTGCAGACCAGCGCGGTCTCGGAGCAGGTCGTCGACCAGCGCCGTCAGGCGTTGCAGGCGGCGCGCGCCGCCGAGACCCAGGCCGAGGGTTCGCTGAAGGCCGCGCAGCTCAACGTCGAATTCACCCATGTGGTGGCGCCGATCACCGGCCGCGTCAGCAGGCATCTGGTGACCCCGGGCAATCTGGTGCAGGGCAGCGAGGGCGGCGCGACGCTGCTGACCTCGATCGTGTCGCTCGACCCGATCTATATCTATTTCGACGTCGACGAGGCGACCTATCAGCGCAACAGCAAGCTGTGGTTCGAAGGCCGGCGGCCGAGCTCGCGCGACACCGCGAACCCGGTGCAGGTGGCGCTGACCGGCGAGACCAAGCCCTCGCATGAGGGCAAGATGGAYTTCATCGACAACCGGCTCGACGTCTCCACCGCGACGCTGCGCAGCCGCGCGATCATTCCGAACCATGATCTCTCGATCCTGCCCGGCCAGTTCGGCCGCGTCCGCATCATCGGCTCCTCGCCCTATGAGGCGCTGCTGATCCCGGACACCGCTGTTGCCACCGACCAGTCGCGCAAGATCGTGTTCGTGGTCAAGGACGACAACACGGTGGAAGCACGCGCCGTCACGCTCGGGCCGCTCGATGACGGCCTGCGCGTGATCCGCGAGGGCCTCAAGGCTGAGGACCATGTGATCGTCGACGGGCTGCAACGCGCCCGGGTCGGTGCCAAGGTGACGCCGAAGATGGCGCAGGCACCGGCAGGCGACAAGCCGGCGGCAGGTGCCACGCCCCCGGCAGGTGCAAAGCCCCCGGCAGGTGCAAAGCCATGAATCTCGGCAGGCTCTCCATCAACCAGCCCATCCTCGCGATGGTGCTGTCGATCGTGCTGCTGATCGTCGGCGCGATTGCCTATCCGACGCTGCCGGTCTCGGAATATCCGCAGGTAGTGCCGCCGACCGTCACGGTCACGACGCAATATCCGGGCGCGTCGGCGCAGACGGTGTCCGACACCGTCGCAGCTCCGATCGAGCAGGAGATCAACGGCGTCGAGGACATGCTGTATCTCTACAGCCAGGCGACCTCGAACGGCCAGCTCACCATCACCGCCACCTTCAAGCTCGGCACCGACCTCGACAAGGCCCAGGTGCTGGTGCAGAACCGGGTCGCGATCGCGCAGCCGCGGCTGCCTGAGGAAGTGCAGCGCAACGGCGTCGTCACCCGCAAGAACTCGCCCGACATCCTGATGGTCGTGTTCATGCTGTCGCCCGACGACAGTTTCGACCAGCTCTACATCTCCAACTACGCGCTGCTCCAGGTCCGCGACCAGCTGCTGCGGCTCGACGGCGTCGGCGACATCCAGATGTTCGGCGCGCGCGATTACTCGATGCGGCTGTGGCTCGATCCCGACCGGATCGCCAATCTCGGCCTGACCTCGGCGGAGGTGCTGGCCGCGATCCGGGCGCAGAACCTGCAGATCGCGGGCGGCCAGATCGCCGAACCGCCGATCGCCGACCGCGCGTTCCAGCCGAACCTCGTGTTCACCGGCCGCCTCAAGGACATCAGGCAGTTCGAGGACATCGTGGTGAAGGCCGGTTCCGACGGCCGCACCGTGCGGTTGCGCGACGTCGCCCGCGTCGAGCTCGGCGCGCTGTCCTACGCCACCAACAGCTTCCTGCTGCGCAAGTCGGCCGTCGCCCTGCTGGTGACGCAGCGGCCGGGATCGAACGCGCTCGCCACCGCCAAGAACATCACCGATACGATGGCGCAGCTCAAGACGACCTTCCCGAAGGGGCTCGACTACAATATCGGCTACAACCCGACCGAATTCATCGCCCAATCGGTCCATGAGCTGATCAAGACCATCTACGAGGCGATGGCGCTGGTCGTCATCGTGGTCCTGGTGTTCCTGCAAGGCTGGCGGCCGGCGATCATCCCGATCATCGCGATCCCGGTGTCGCTGGTCGGCACCTTCGCGGTGATGGCCGCGCTCGGCTTCTCGATCAACAACCTGACGCTGTTCGGACTGGTGCTCGCGGTCGGCATCGTGGTCGACGACGCCATCGTGGTGGTCGAGAATGTCGAGCGGCATCTCGAGCACGGCATGTCGAGGCGCGAGGCGGCGCTCAAGACCATGGAGGAGGTCGGTGGCGCGCTGGTCTCGATCGCGCTGGTGCTATGCGCGGTGTTCGTGCCGACCGCGTTCCTCGGCGGCATTTCCGGGCAGTTCTTCCAGCAATTCGCGGTGACCATCGCGGTCGCGACCGCGATATCCTGCTTCTGCTCGTTGACGCTGTCGCCGGCGCTGGCCTCGCAGATCCTGGTGCCGCATGAGGAGAAGCGGCCGCCGGCGCGCTGGAACATCATCGCGCGGGGCTGGGACAGCTTCACCGCGCTGTTCAACCGGGTGTTCGACCGGCTGGCCCACGGCTATGCCGCGGTGGCCGATTTCGTGATCCGGCACACCGTGGTGATGCTCGCGGTCTATCTCGCGCTGATCGGCAGCGCCGGCTGGCTGCTTGCGACCACCTCGCAGGGCTTCATCCCGGCGCAGGATCGCGGCTACGTCATCATCTCGGCGCAGCTGCCGGGTGCCGCGTCGCTGGCGCGGACCACGGCTGTGGTGCGCGAGATCGAGCGGATCGCGCTGGATACGCCCGGCATCGTCCGCGTCGCCGCGTTCGCCGGCTTCTCCGGCGCGACGCGCACCCAGGCCGGCAATGCTGCCGCGCTGTTCCCGGTGTTCGACGAGCCCGAGGCGCGGCTGAAGAAGGGGCTGACGGCGAACGCCATCACCGCCGAGTTGCGCAAGCGGCTGTCGGTGATCCAGGGCGCCTTCATCATCGTGATTCCGCCGCCGGCCGTGCCCGGCATCGGCACCGGTGGCGGCTTCACTATCCGCGTCCAGGACCGCCAGGGGCGTGGCCCCGAACTGCTGGCGGCCGCGACCGACGAACTGGTGCTGGCGGCGCGCAAGTCGCCGAACCTGACATCGGTGTTCTCGCCATACTCGGCGAACACGCCGCAGCTGTTCGTCGACATCGATCGCGTCAAGGCGCAGAAGCTCGGCGTTCCCATCGCCAACGTCACCGACACGATCGAGACCTATTTCGGCTCGACCTATGTCAACGACTTCAACCTGTTCGGGCGCACCTACCACGTCACGGCGCAGGCCGACCTGCCGTTCCGCAAGGAGACCACCGATCTTGCGCGGCTGCGGACCCGCAACGCCAATGGCGACATGGTGATGCTCGGCAGCATCGTCGACTTCAAGGACATTTCGGGCCCCGACCGGGTCGCGCGCTACAATCTGTATTCGTCGTCCGAATTGCAGGGCGAGCCGGCGCCGGGCGTCAGCTCGACGACGGCGCTCGACACCATCAAGAAGCTCGCCGACGAGACGCTGCCGTCGGGCTTCTCGTTCGAATGGACCGACCTGTCCTACCAGCAGGTCAACGGCGCCAATGCCGGCCTCTACGTGTTCCCGATCTGCGTGCTGTTCGTCTACCTGGTTCTGGCCGCGCAATATGGCAGCTGGACCCTGCCGTTCGCGGTGATCCTGATCGTGCCGATGTGCCTGTTCGCGGCCACCATCGGCGTGCGCATCATGGGCCAGGACGTCAACATCCTGACCCAGATCGGCTTCGTGGTGCTGGTCGGCCTTGCGGCCAAGAACGCGATCCTGATCGTCGAGTTCGCACGCGACATCGAGCTCGAGGGCCGGCCGCGGCTGGAGGCCGTGATCGAGGCCTGCCGGCTGCGCCTGCGGCCGATCCTGATGACGTCGTTCGCCTTCATCCTCGGCGTGCTGCCGCTGGTGGTGTCGACCGGCTCGGGCTCGGAAATGCGCCAGGCGGTCGGCGTTGCCGTGTTCTTCGGCATGCTCGGCGTCACCCTGTTCGGCCTGGTGTTCACCCCGATCTTCTACATGGTGGTGCGCAACCTCGCGGAAGGAAAGAACGAGGGTAAGCCGAAGGAGACGGCGGCGGCGGCGGCGGGGTGAGCATCGCTCTCTCCGTCGTCATTCCGGGGCGCCGCGGAGCGGCGAGCCCGGAATCCATTCTTCACCTGGGCTGCGGCCCGATGGATTCCGGGCTCGCGCAGAGCGCGCCCCGGAATGACGGGAGAGCGCAACGCGAGCCCATACTTTTGGCTGAACTGAAATCGATGGGCAGGCGCGCGGTTATAAAATAATGTCGCGCCGATTTTTCCTGATGAGAAAACTGCTGGGAGAGCATAACAATGAAGTCGGGATTTTTGGCCGCGGTCGCGGCATGCAGCCTGATGCTTGCGGCGCCGGCGATGGCCCAGGGCGTCAAGATCGGCATCCTGAACGACCAGTCGGGCGTCTACGCGGATTACGGTGGAAAGTACTCGGTCGAAGCCGCCAAGATGGCGATCGAGGATTTCGGCGGCGAGGTGCTCGGCCAGAAGGTCGAGATGGTCACCGCCGATCACCAGAACAAGCCCGATCTCGCAACCTCGATCGCGCGGCGCTGGTATGACGCCGATGGCGTCGACATGATCACCGAGCTGACGACCTCGTCGGTCGCGCTCGCGGTGCAGGAGCTCTCGAAGGAAAAGAAGAAGATCGACATCGTGGTCGGGGCCGCGACCTCGGCGATCACGGGCGCGTCCTGCACGCCCTATGGCTTCCACTGGGCGTTCGACACCCATGCGCTCGCGGTCGGCACCGGCGGCGCACTGGTGAAGGCCGGTGGCGACAGCTGGTTCTTCCTCACCGCCGACTACGCGTTCGGCTACGCGCTGGAAAAGGACACCAGTGAGATCGTCACCGCCGCCGGCGGCAAGGTGCTGGGCTCGGTCCGGGTGCCGTTGAACTCGTCGGACTTCTCCTCCTTCCTGTTGCAGGCGCAGAGCTCGAAGGCGAAGGTCATCGGCCTCGCCAATGCCGGCCAGGACACCACCAACTCAATCAAGCAGGCCGCCGAGTTCGGCATCGTCAGGGGTGGCCAGAAGCTCGCCGGGTTGTTGATGACGCTCGCCGAGGTCAACGGTCTCGGGCTCGAGGCCGCGCAGGGCCTGGTGCTGACCGAGGGGTTCTACTGGGATCATGACGACAAGAGCCGCGCCTTCTCCGAGCGCTTCTTCAAGCGCACCGGACGGATGCCGAGCATGATCCACGCCGGCACCTATTCGGCGACCTTGAGCTATCTGAAGGCGGTGAAGGCCGCCGGCACCAAGGATTCGGATGCGGTCGCCAAGAAGCTGAAGGAACTGCCGGTCGACGACGCCTTTGCCCAGGGCAAGGTGCAGGAGAACGGCCGCATGGTCCACGACATGTATCTGTTCGAGGTCAAGAAGCCCTCGGAATCGAAGAAGCCGTGGGACTATTACAAGCAACTCGCCGTGGTGCCCGGCGACCAGGCCTTCCCGCGGGCCAAGGACTCGGGGTGCCCGCTGACCAAGTGATGCAAAGCTGTTGAAACAACACAACTGTCGTCCCGGCGAAGGCCGGGACCCATAACCACCGATCTCAGTTGTTGTGTAAGGCTGGGGCCCCAGCCCTCGCAAAACTGGACCCTGTGGTTATGGGTCCCGGGTCAAGCCCGGGACGACAGCGGAATATGCGGCGCGACCGCGCCTTCAATGCACCAGCCGCCACACCGCGCCGCCGATCGCGCCGACCCACAGGACGACGGACGCCAGCGCCTGGATGGCGAAGCCGGGGCTGCGTTTCGCCACCGCCTCGCGATAGCCGATGAAGTAGACGATGCGGCCGATCACCCAGATCGCGCCGACGATGGCGGCCGCGGCATCGCCGATATAGATCGCGAACAGCCAGAGCGACGGCAGGAAGATCGGCATCCATTCCAGCGTGTTCATCTGGATCCGGAAGATGCGCTCGAAATCCGGATGGCCTGAAATCGCCGGAAGCTTGACGCCGTAGCGGACGCGGGCGCGCGCGACCTGCGTCGAGGTGAAGAAATAGAACGCGACCGCAAGGCAGGTGACGATGGCCGTGTAGGGGTACATGGCAGGCGTTTCCTCTTGTTGCACTGGCCCCGCTGTCATGACGGGGCAGCAGGGGCCGGTGTGACAGGCGTGGTCATCTGGGCTGCGCCGATCTTCCGTCGGCGTCCTAATATCCCGTCATCTCAAGATAGCCGATTCCGGCGTGGCTGCCGGAAAAGCGGATCGGGCCTTCCCAGTAGGGGAAGCTGGTCCCCATCCAGCTTCGCGGATTGAGCGGCATGGTTTCGATGGCGAGGCCGCGCGCGGGCAGGGTGATGCGCCATGATGTCGGCAGCTTGCGGTCGCCGATCTCCGTGATCGCGGTTGGCGTGAGGCTGTTGCCGGCGGCCGCGATCTCGGCCGAGCTGCCGTCCGGCGTGATCCAGTTGCCGAACAGGTTTTCGCGGCCGTCCTTCTGGCGCAGCCGGTACAGCATCAGCTTCTCGTCGCCCGGCAGATGCAGCGAGAACCAGTCCCAGCCGGTTTGATCTGCCGCCAATGGCTGGCTGCTCCATTCGCGATCCATCCAGGCCACGCCCGTGACGTCGACCGGCCTATCGTCGATCACGATGCGGCCGGACGCCCGGTAGAACGGCTGGCTGTAATAATAAGAGGCCTGTCCGCGATCCGATTTGCGGCTGTAACCGTGGTCGCCTTGCAGCACCAATGCGCGGTCGGCTTCGAGGTGGAGCGTGGCGCTGAAATCGGCGGCGGAGGCCTTGAGCTCGAGCGGCGCGACGCGCTGCGCGTCGAATCCATCGAGCCCGCGGATCTCCCAGGCGTCGATCCAGGCATGGAACGGCGTGGCTTCGACACCGGCCTGCCCGACGCCGCCGCGCGCGAAGGTCTCGCTGAAGCGATGCGTAGCGGCGCTGGTCACCGCCGCGTGGCCCATCCAGAGCTGTTGGCTGGCCCAGCCCTCGCTGGGACCGCCCGGCTTCATCGCCTGGCGGAACAGCGTCCATTGCGCGCCATAGGCCGCGCCGCTGGCATCCGACAGGTTTGCCGTCACGTACCACCACTCGATCCGGAAGTCCGGATGTGGGCCGTGATCGGCGGGGAAGGCGAACGGCTTGCCCGGCGTGACGGCGGCAAAACCTTCGGCATTCTCGCCGAGCCCGGCAAAGCCCTGGGCAAGGCTCTTGCCGCCAAGCGCCAGCGCCAACGCACCGCCGGCAAACGCGCGACGCGTGATCGTGCCGCTAGCGCTCATTGACGAAGATCCTGATCAGGCTGGCCGGCTGCATGCGGGCCAGCCTGGCGACCGGGAGCGCGGCGGCACAGAGCGCGGCGGCCATCGCCACCGCGAGCAGCTCGATCAGTTGCAGCGGGAACACGTGGAACGGCAGCCGCCAGCCGAACGCTTTCACATTGACGATCGCAAGCAGGCACCACGCCACCAGCAGGCCGAGCGGCAGCGCGAACAGCGCGGTGATCAATGCGACGGCCATGGTCTTCAACAGTTCGAGCGCCGCGAGCCGCCGCCGCGTCAGGCCGATTGCCCACAGCGGCGCCAGTTGCGGCAGCCGCGAATTGGCGAGTGTGAGCAGGCTGGTCAAGAGCGCGATGCCGGCGACGCCGAGCGTGAAGGCGTTGAGCGCCGCGGTCACCGAGAAGGTGCGATTGAAGATACGTTTGGACTCCCGCTTCATCGTCGCCTGGTCGGCAACGCTGCGGTCGTCGAGACCGAACTTCTCCTGCAACGCCGTGATCAGCCTGTCTCTTATACACATCTAGATGTGTATAAGAGACAGGCCATAGGCGGCGGCGCCCGGCAAGCCGCGATAGCCCGCCAGCGAGGCATTGACCGCGATCTGGCCCTTCGGGTTGCCGTAATCGGCATAGATGCCGACGATCTCGAGCGGCCAGTTGCCGCCGGGGGCGGGGACGTCGATGTGATCGCCGAGGCCGAGCTTCATCCGTCGCGCCAATTGCTCGCTGACCAGACAAGTATCGCCGGGGCGCAGCCTGACCCAGGCATTGGCGGTGCTCTCCAGCAGCGGCCAGTTGTCGCGATAGGTCGAGTGGTCGGGCAGGCCGAGCACCTCGATCGGCGCGCCGCCGAATTGCGTGTCGGCGCGGCCGCCGGGCAGGATCGCCTCGATCTCCGGCCGGTCGCGCAGCCAGGCCTTGATCTCCTTGGCCTGGGTATCGCTGGCGGCGCTGATATAGACGTCGGCGGCGAGGCGGCCGTCGAGCCAGACCAGGAAGGTGCGGCTGAAGCTGTCCACCATGGTGCCGACGCCGACATTGACCGCGAGCGCGAGCAGTAAGGCCATCAGCGCCAGCGACAATCCCGATAGCTGCTGGCGGCTGTCGGCCCAGAACCAGATGCCGACCGGTGCCCGCGCGCTGCGCTGCCCGATCGCGAGCGCGATTTGCAGTACCATCGGCAGGATCAATGCCGCGCCGAGCATCAGCGCAGCGAGCACGGCAAAGCCCGCGATCAGGGAATCGCCGAATCGAATGAGCGCGGCGGCAACCGCGAACACCGCAACTGCCGCTGCGCTCTGGAACATCAGCCAGCGCCGCTGCGCCTGCTGCCAGGCCTGCGGCTGCGCGGTCGCCAGCACCGGCATCCGGACTGCCTTGATCAGACTCGCGGCCACGGCGGCCAGCGCGCCCAGGATGCTGATGGCGACGCCGGCGAGCCACCACACCGGCTTGAGCGAAAGCTGTCCCGGAATCTGCGCGCCATAGAGCCCGCGCAGCGACGCCGCGACGTCCGGCAGCAACGACGCCGCGATGAAGTAGCCGCAGACCAGGCCGATCAGGCCGGCGACCAGCGCCAGCGATAGCAGTTCGATCACCAGCACGGTGTTGAGCATCCGGGCCGAGACGCCGCAGGCGCGCAACGTCCGCAGCATCGGCAGCCGCTGCTCGAAGGCAAGCCCGATCGCCGAATTGACGATGAACAGGCCGACGAAGAACGACAGCAGGCCGAACGCGGTGAGGTTGAGATGGAAGCTGTCGGTCAGCCGTTCGAGGTCGCTCTCGGCACTCGGCTCGACGAGGCGGAGCTTTTCGCCTGCCACGCTTTGCAGCGTGGCGTGCGGCGCCATGGATTTGCCTTTGGACTTGCCGACGAGCAGACGGGACACCTGGCCGGGCAGCTTCAGGATATCCTGCGCGATGCCGATATCGACCACCAGCGCGCCAGGCGCGAGCTCGGCCTGGACGCGCAGCGGCGGCAGGGTGACGCCGCTGGCTTGCGGCCGCTCGCCCTCCTTGAGGCCGAGATCGCGCAGCGTCTCCGGTGCCACCAGCGTTTCGCCGGGCGGCGTGACGAAGGCTTGCAGGCTGCCGCGGCTGACCGCCGGCGCGGTGCCGACCTCGGAGGGCAATGTCACCGGCTCGACGCCGAGCAGGCGGAAGCTGCGGCCGTCGATCTGGACCCGGCCCTCCAGCATCGGCGACACCGGCCAGCCCGCGCGACGCAGGTCGACGAACAGTCGTTGCGGGAAGGTCGCGCTGTCGCGGCCCACCAGCATGGCGGTGCGCGAGCCGCCGAAGGTCGCGGCGGCGCGGTCATAGGCGATGCGGGCTTGCTGGTTCAGCGCCTGCACGCCGCTCCACAGCGCGGTTGCCGAGATCAGCCCGATCAGCAGCGTCGCAAGCTGCATCGGATGCCGTCGCCAGTGGCTGAGCAGCACGGCGAGGATCCAGATTGCACGCCTCATGCCAGTCGTCCCGCATGCAGCGTGACCTGGCGGTCGAGCGTCGCGGCGAGCCGCGCGCTGTGGGTGACCATCAGGAAGCCGCAGCCGGTGCGAACGACCAGATCGCGCGCCAGATGCAGCACCTCGTCGGCGGTGTCCTCGTCGAGATTGCCGGTCGGCTCATCGGCGAGCAGCAACAGCGGCTTCGGCGCCAGCGCGCGGCCGATCGCGACGCGCTGCTGCTGGCCGCCGGACAATTGCTCCGGATAGCGCCTGAGCAGGTTCTTCAGGCCGAGACGCTCGACCAGCTCGTCATGCCAGGCCGCATCGTGCCGGCCGGCGATGCGCGACTGGAACACGAGATTGTCTGATACCGTCAGGCTCGGGATCAGGTTGAATTGCTGGAACACGAGGCCGAGCCGGTCGCGGCGCAGCTCGGCGCGGCCGGCATCGTTGAGCCCGGAGACAACGATATCCGCGAGCTTGATTTCGCCGCCATCGGCGGCATCGAGCCCCGCGATCAGATGCAGCAGCGTGCTCTTGCCGCTGCCGGACTCGCCCGATAGCGCGACGCTCTCCCCGGTCGTCACGGTGAGGTCGACGCCGCGTAGCACGGCGACGTCTTCGCCGGCGGAGCGGTAACTCTTGGTCAGGCCGGTGACGCGAAGCAGCGTGGCGGTCTGGTCAGGCGAAGCGATGGCGGGGCCTCATTGCGGCTTCTGGTATTTCAGGACGAACTCGTCGATCGGCACCGGTGCCTTGAAGACGGGAATGTCCTTCGGGTCCTCCGCATGATGCAGGAAATCGCCCTCGGCGACCAGCTTGAAACCGGCGGCCTCGATCTCCTGCTTCAGTGTGCTCTCCTCGATCCGGTGCAACGTCTTGGCGACGCTGGTGCCGTCGCCCGGCTTGGCCGAATGGTCCGCGATGATGAGGTAGCCGCCCGGCTTGAGCGCGGCGAACATCTTCTTGTTCATCGCGGCGCGATCGACCGGCAGGTAGGTGATGTCGTGATAGAAAAAGAAGAAGGTGATCATGTCGAGGTTCTTGAGATCGGGCGGGATCGGATCGTCATAGTCCCGCACCACATGCACCACGTTCTTCATCGCCGGCGACTTCGCGCGGGTGTCGAACCTGTCCTTGACGAAGCGCTCGAGCACGGCGGCCGAATCCTGCGCATAGACCTTGCCTGACGGGGCAACCGTGCGCGCCAGCAATTCGGTGCTGTAGCCGGCGCTCGCCGCCATGTCGAGGATCGTCATGCCCGGCTTGACGCCGGCAAAGGCCAGCATCCTGGCCGGCTGGCGGCGCTGGTCGACCTGGCGATCGGCATCGCTGCGATCGGGCGCGGCGACGATCGCCGCATAGTCGGGGCTTGCCGCGTCTTGCGCACGGACGGGCATTGCGAGCAGTGCGGTGGACACGAGTGCGGCGCAAGCGGCCGCGCGAAGGATCAATCTGTTCATGAAATAACCCCGGCTTTTCGTTGCGCCCGAACATAGCAGCCGAGGCATGACAGATCACCGCCTCACGGCCGCGACGACGCGATCGTGATCGAAGGCGCCGCGAGGTCATCGTGGCGTGGCGGCCACAGGCCCCGAGCAAATGCGGTGTTGCGTTGCGCAGCGAGGCGTGGCTAGCATCTCTGACGGGGCCGAATTTACGAAGCCAAGATACGAAGCCAAGAAACGAAACGACGGGGAGCCAGACATGACCACGCAACCGACGCCCAGGGGCACGCCAAAGGGGACGCCCAAAGGCGCTTGGCAGATCACCTTCCTGCTGTTCCTGTTCATGGTGGTGAACTTTGCCGACAAGATCGTGGTCGGGCTCGCCGGCGTGCCGATCCGGAAGGAATTGGGCCTGACGCCGGAGCAGTTCGGCGATCTCGGCGCAGCCTTCTTCCTGCTGTTCTCGATCTCGGCGATCGTGGTCGGCTTCATCGTCAACCGTGTCGCGACCCGCTGGGTGCTCTTGGTCCTCGCGGTGGTCTGGTCGCTGGCGCAATTTCCGATGGTGGGCGACGTCAGCTTCGCGATGCTGGTGATCTGCCGCATCATCCTCGGCGCCGGCGAGGGGCCGGCATTCTCGGTCGCCGCGCACGCGATCTACAAATGGTTTCCGGACGAGAAGCGCACGTTGCCGACCGCGATCCTGTCGCAGGGTTCGGCGTTCGGCGTGATCCTCGCGGTGCCGGCGCTGAACTGGATCATCGTCAATCACAGCTGGCATCACGCCTTCGGCGCGCTTGGGATCGTCGGCCTGCTCTGGGCGGTCGCCTGGTTCGCGCTCGGCAAGGAAGGCCCGCTGGAATCGAGCAGCACGATCGTCGCCAACGAGCAGCGGATTCCCTACTGGAAGCTCTTGACCTCGCGCACCTTCGTCGGTTGCGTGATCGCGACCTTCGGTGCCTATTGGGCGTTGTCGCTCGGGCTGACCTGGTTCACCTCGTTCATCATCGAGGGGCTGGGCTTCTCGCAGCAGCAGGCCGGCTTCGTCTCGATCCTGCCCTGGATCTTCGGCGCGACCATCGTGATCCTGACTGGCTGGATTTCGCAGTTGATGCTGGCGCGCGGCTTCACCACCCGTGGCGCGCGCGGCGTGCTCGGCTCGGTGCCGCTGATCATCGGCGGCTGCATTCTCGCGATGCTGCCCTATGCGCCGCCCGGCGGCCTGATGATCGCACTGCTGGTGATCGGCTCCGGCCTGTGCGGCTCGATCTACGTGGTCTGCCCGCCCATGCTCGGCGAGTTCACCCCGGTGTCGCAGCGCGGCGCGATCATCGCGATCTACGGCGCGCTCTACACTGTCTCGGGCTTCCTGGCGCCGATGGTGATGGGCAGCGTGATCCAGCATGCGGCGACCCCGATGGCCGGCTACATGACGGGCTTCACCATCAACGCCGCGATCATGGCCGGTTCCGGCCTGCTCGGGTTGCTGCTGCTGTGGCCGAACACCGAGCGCGCACGACTGATCGGCGAGCCTGCCGCGCAGCCGAAGTTCGCCTGACGCGATGGCGCGCTATCGGCTCCATTGCATCGGCGCCTCGGGCAACTCCTACAAGTTGGCCCTCTACATGAACTGTGCCGGCCTCGACTGGGAGCCGGTCGGGGTCGACTTCGCCGGCGGCCAGATGCGGGACGCCGGCTGGCGCGCCAGCACCAATGCGATGGGCGAGGTGCCGGTGCTCGAGGTCGACGGCCAACTCATGTCGCAGTCGGGTGCGATCCTGGTCTGGCTCGCGGAAACCACCGGCAAGTTCGCGCCCGCCGATGACCAGCGCTTCGAGGCGTTGCGCTGGATCATGTTCGACAATCACAAATTCACCAACAACCATGCGATGCACCGCTTCCAGCGGTCGTTCATGCCGGAGCCGGTGCATCCGGCGATTCTCGCGTTCCTGCGGGCGCGCTCGGAGTCGAGCTTCGCGATTGTCGACAAGCATCTCGCCGATCGCGCCTTCATGCTCGGCGACCAGCCGACCATCGTGGATTTCTCCCTCGCGGGATACGTCTATTATCCCAAGGAGGAGACCGGCTTCGACATCGCGACGGAATTTCCGGCGCTCGATGCCTGGCGCAAGCGCCTCGCGGCGCTGCCGGGCTGGAAGCCGCCGTATGAATTGATGCCGGTGGGATCGGACCTGCGGACCGCGATGCGGCGGCCGGTCTAGCACGGCTTTTGCTCTCATCCAGGTTGCGGCGGCTCCTTCACCCTCCCCCTCCAGGGCAGGGCTGTCGCATATGACATCTAAGGGGGCTCTGGAACTGACGTTTCCACATCGTCATGCCCGGGCCTGTCCCGGGCATCCACGTCTTGTTTTCTTGTGAATGAAGACGTGGATGGCCGGGACAAGCCCGGCCATGACGGCGTTCACATGGGCTGCTCACACCATATGCGATAACCCTGCCCTCCAGGGGAGGGTGCGCCGTTGTGCTGGTCTCAGTTCAATCCCTGCGCACCGCGGACCAGCCGGCCCGGCCGTGCGCCGGTGGCCTTGCCCTCGCGCTGGGTGACGATGCCGGAGACGATGGTGGCGTCGTAGCCGTCGACCTGTTGCAGGAGACGGCGGCCGCCGACCGGCAGGTCGTAATGCACCTTCGGAGGATGCAGGTGCAGCCGGCCGTAGTCGATCACGTTGACGTCGGCCTTGAAGCCCGGCGCGATCACGCCGCGATCATGCAGCCCGACCGACAGCGCGGTCTTGCGCGATTGCGCAGCGACCACGAACGGGATCGAGAGCTTGTCGCCGCGGCTGCGATCGCGGGTCCAGTGCGTCAAGAGATAGGTCGGGAAGCTGGCGTCGCAGATGATGCCGCAATGCGCGCCACCGTCAGACAGGCCGGGCACCGCGCTCGGCTCGCGCAGCATCTCGTGCACGGCATCGAGATTGCCGTCGGCGTAATTCAGGAACGGCACGTAGAGCATGCCGCGGCCTTCATCGGTCAGCATCGCGTCATAGGCGAGTTCTTCCGGCTGCCGGCCCTGGCGGCGCGCCTGCGGACCGAGCGCGTTCTCGGGCGGCTGTTCATAGTCCGGCGGATTGCCGAGCAGGTACATCTTATCGTAGTTCGGCCGGAAGAACAGCGGATCGTCGGTCGCGGTTGCGCTCTCGCTCAGGATCGCGGCGCGCACCTCGGGCCGGCGCAGATGCTTGAGCCGCTCGGCCAGCGGCAGCCTGGCGATCTCGCGATAGCTCGGATGGGTCTGGAACGGGTTGCGCGACAATTCCAGCCCGAGCAGCAGCCCGACCGGCCGCGCCGCGATCTGGGTCGTGATCGACAGGCCGCGCGCCGCGGCCTCATTGATGGCTGTCTCTTATACACATCTAGATGTGTATAAGAGACAGGGGTCGTGATCGACAGGCCGCGCGCCGCGGCCTCATTGATGGTGTCCATGGTCTGCCGCCAGCGCCGCGGCGCCTTGTCGGCCTGCGCGACGGAGAACGAGATCGGGCATTTGGTGGTCTCGGCGACCCGCAGCATCATCGGCAGGTCTTCGTGCACGGTGCTCTGGTCGAGCACGAATTGCAGCACGCTGCGGCCGACGCCGTGCATCGCGCCGGCGATCGCGGTCAGTTCATCCTCGCCCGCTTTCAGCGTCGGGGTGTAGTCGCCGGTCGAGGTGCGGTGATTGAGCGTGCGCGAGGTCGAGAATCCCAGCGCGCCCGAGCGCACCGCGTCGCCGGCGAGTGCCGCCATCTGTTTGTTGTCCTCGGGCGTTGCCGGATCGCGGCGCGCGCCGCGCTCGCCCATCACATAGACCCGCAGCGCGGCGTGCGGCAGTTGCGCGCCGATATCCATGTCGAAGCTGCGCTTCGACAGCCACTCCATGTAGTCGGGAAAGCTCTCCCACGCCCAGGGAATGCCGGCCGAGAGCACCGGCTCCGGAATGTCCTCGACGCCCTCCATCAGCTGGATCAGCCTGCCATGATCGCTCGGCCGGCACGGCGCGAAGCCGACGCCGCAATTGCCCATGATCGCCGTCGTGACGCCGTTCTGCGACGACGGCGTGATATCCTGGCTCCAGGTCACCTGGCCGTCGTAATGGGTGTGGACGTCGACGAAGCCGGGCGCGACCAGTTTGCCGCGCGCGTCGATCTCTTCCTTGCCCTTGGCTGCGACCTTGCCGACTTCGGTGATCTTGCCGCCGGTGATTGCGACATCGGCTTCATAGAGATCGCCACCCTTGCCATCTGCAATATTGCCGCCGCGGATCACGAGGTCTGGGGTCGAGGTCATGGCATTTCATCCCGAGGCTGTTTTTGGTTATGCGGCATCATGGGTGACCCCTTGATGCTGTCAACCAGCGCCGACGAAGCTCTGGGATGCGCTGGCGGCGCTTTGCCGGCGAGAACCAATCGTTGCCACGCGGCGGAAATTTGTTCCGCCAGGTAAGCTTCCGCGGATCTACCTTGCGCCGTAGAACGCCGTCTTCTGGGTCTCCTCGGCCTGCAACCGGGCGCGCACGCGCATCAGATCCTTCCAGCCGATATAGCCGACCAGGCGCTGGTCCTCGCGCGAGATCACCGGCAGATGCGAGACGTTGACCTGCATCAGGCGGTCGGCGAGGCGGTCGAGATATTCATCCGGGTAGGCGACCGTGACCTTGCTGCCGGTCAGCAGTTGGCCGAGCGTCGCGGTGCGATGCTTGCCGGCGCGGCGCCAGCGTAGCACGGAGGGCGGATCGATCACGCCGAGCACGTGATGGTTGGCGTCGACCACCGGGAAGCTCGGATGGCCGGTCTTCGGGTTGGTCAGGAATGCTGCCGCGCCGTGCAGCGTCATGCTGTCGGAGACGCTCTCGACCGCCTTGGTCATGACATCGCGCACGCGGGTCAGTGCAAATGGATCGACCCGGTACTCGCGCACCAGATGATGGCCGCGCCGCGCCACCTTCTCGGTCAGGATCGAGCGTCGCATCAGCAGCACCGTGACGCCGTGCGCGCTACAGCAGGCCGCGATCAGCGGCAGCAGCACATGGGTGTTGCCGGTGAGCTCGACGGCGAAGAAAGTCGCGGTCAGGGGCGAGCGCATCGTGCCGCCCATCGTTGCCGCCATCGCCAGCAGCGCCCAGAAGCCGGGGCTCGCGGCCGGCAGGTAACCGCTCAGCGCGGTGCCCATCGCACCGCCCATGATGAGCAGCGGCGCCAGCACGCCGCCCGACGTGCCGGAGCCGAGCGCGACCGACCAGATAATCGCCTTCACCACGAGCAGCAGCAGCGCGGCCTTCAGCACCACATTGCCTTGCAGCATCGACGCGAGATTGTCGTAGCCGACGCCGAGTGCCTGCGGCTCGATCAAGCCGCCGAGACCGACCACCAGGCCGCCGATCAGCGGCCACCACATCCAGTGGATCGGCAGCTTCAGGAAGATGTCCTCGCAGCCATAGACCAGTTGCGTGAGCACGCCCGACAGCAGCCCGGACAGGATTCCGACCAGCATCCAGGCGGCGAGCTGGAGCAGCGAGATGTCGACGCCGCCCGCGAATGGAAACAGCGGCGCCGGCATGTGCAGGAAGGTGCGTCCGACCGCGGCCACCACGGCGGCGACGGTGACCGGAATGAAGCTGCGCGGCGTCCATTCGAACAGCAGCAGTTCGACCGCAAGCATGACTGCTGCAATCGGCGTTCCGAATACGGTGGTCATGCCGGCGGCGGCGCCCGCCACCAGCAGGGTCTTGCGCTCGTTGTCCGTCACAGGGAGCATCTGCGCGATCAGCGAGCCGATCGCGCCGCCGGTCATGATGATCGGACCCTCGGCGCCGAACGGGCCGCCGGTGCCGATCGAGATCGCCGACGACAAGGGCTTGAGGATCGCCACCTTGGGGTCGAGCCGCGAACGGCCGAGCAGGATGGCCTCGATGGCTTCCGGAATGCCGTGCCCGCGGATCTTCTCGCTGCCGAAGCGCGCCATCAGGCCGATGATCAGCGCGCCGGCGACCGGCACCAGCACGGTCCAGAGACCAAGCGGCGAGTCCTGCAATTTCAGATCGGCGAAGCTGAACCGGCCGAAATAGGCGATGTTGGTGGCGAGCTTGATCAATTGCAGCAACCCCGCGCCGGCCAGCACGCCGGCGACGGAGACAAACACGGCGATCGCGGAGATCATCACGACGCGCGGATCGGTCGTGAAGTCGCTCAGGAGGTGGCTGGCCTTGTCGCCGATTTTGGCGGACGTGCTCGATTTGGTGGAAATGACGCTCATGGCTGGCGTAAGGCTCTGACGAAGTGGATGCGCGCGTAATATCGCATTACGATATAATTTCAAGCGGGAGACCTCGAATGGCAGCGTTGAAAGGCCCTCCGAAATCGCCGAACAAGGCCCGGAAGCGGGTTCCCAGCCAGGCCGATTACGAGGCGCTGTCGCAATTCCGCTATCTGATCCGGTGCTTCATGGAGTTCAGCCAGGAGGCGGCGAAGGCCGAGGGCCTGACGCCGCGGCAGCATCAGGCCTTGCTGGCGATCAGGGGATTTCCCGGCGGCAGGCCGGTCACGATCGGCGATCTGGCCGAGCGGCTGCGGCTTCGCCACCACACCACGGTCGAACTGGTCGACCGGCTGTCGGACGCCGGGCTGGTCGAGCGCGTGCTCGATCCTGCCGACCAGCGGCGGGTGCTGCTGAAACTAACCGGGCGCGCGGCTGGTCATCTCGCCGAATTGTCCGCGGTTCATCTCGACGAGTTGTCGCGGATCGAGCCGCTCTTGAAGCAGGTGCTGTCGCGGCGGTCGGAATGAATGGTTGCGTGCACAAAGCTGCGGCGTTTCTCGCCCTAGGCTAGGTTCCGGGTATCATACAACCATAGCATGTCGAAGCTAGATTTAATGCGCGCTGCGACACAGCGTTATGCCTTGTCATTGTCATGAAACCTTCATAGACCGGGTGGGGACAATATCATTGAATGGACGGCGGCCGGTCGTGACCGATGCGGGCACTGCTATTGCCATCAGGCATGGCGATCAGGCGGAATTCGAACTCAAGCTGCTGGCGCCGCAAGGAAGCCTCGAAAAGCTACGCGAGGCGCCCTGCATCGTGCAGCATGCACGTAACCGCGGCGCATTTCACCGGCTGGAAACCGTCTACTACGACACTCCGGAGCGCCTGCTGTTTCGGCACGGCATGTCGCTACGCGTGCGGCACAGCGGCAAGACCTTCCTCCAGACGCTGAAGCTTCCACCCAATCCCGCGCAGCCGCTGTTGCGGCGCCAATGGGAAATGCCGGTTGCGGGGATCACCCCTGACCTCGCGCTGTTCCCAGCGGACGAGGTCGGTGATCCCGTGGCGACGCTGAGCAATGACGTGCTGGTGCCGGTGTTCGAGACCAAAGTGCGCCGGCACGCGCGGCAGCTCGACCTGCCCGATGCGTCGGTTGAAGTCGCATTCGACGAGGGCACGATCGAGGCCGATGCGCGCCAGGAGGTGCTGTCTGAAATCGAGATCGAACTGAAGAGCGGCAATGCCGGCGTCCTGTTCGACCTCGGCGCGCAATTGCTCGATGCCGCGCCGCTACAGATCGGTACCCGCAGCAAGGCGGAGCGCGGCTATGCGCTGGCGTTCGATGTGGCGCCATCCGCGGTGAAGGCCGAGGCGTCGAGCATCACCGCGGAGCTCGCGGTCGACGACGTCATCGCATTGCTGGTGGGCTCCTGCTGGCATCATCTCCTGAAGAATCACGCGGTGGCCGAGCAGGGATCGGACCCCGAGGGCGTGCACCAGATGCGCGTGGCGTTGCGCCGCCTGCGAACGATCTGCGGACTGTTTCGGCGCGACATTCCATCGCCGGCATTCCGGGCGATCAACGGCGAAGCAAAGTGGTTGATGCGGCAACTCGGCCGCGCCCGGGATTGGGACGTGTTCGCCAAATCGACCATCACCCGCCTGGTCAAGGCGGTTCCGGACATCGACCTCGATGGCTTGCGCCAGGCGGTTCAGCAGCAGAGGCAGTCGAGCTACGGGACCTTGCAGAGCGTGCTCGCCGATCCCCGGTGCAGCCGCTTCCTGCTCTCGCTCGGGCATCTGGTGGAGCGCCGCGGCTGGCGTAACGAGATCGACAGCGAAGCGCTGGCCGTCCTGTCGCAACCGATGCCGGTGCTCGCCGATCAGATTCTGGGTCGGTTGCATCGCAAGACATTGAAGCGCGGCGCGCACTTCCGGCGGCTCGATATCCAGGCGCAGCACACCCTCAGGATCGACCTCAAGAAGCTGCGCTATGCGGCGGAGTTCTTCCTGCCGCTTTATGCGACCTATGCCCCGGCGAAGCGCTATGTGAAGCGGCTCGCCCGGTTGCAGAACAGTCTGGGGCGGGTGTGCGACATCGGCAGCACGCGCGTGCTGCTGCATTCGATCCGGCAGGACGACCAGCCTGCGCTGCATCTCGGCATCGGCGCGATGGCCGGCTGGCTGGCGCGCGATCAGATCGCGGTCGCGAAAGCGCTGCGCAAGAGCTGGCGGCGGTTCAAGGCGACGCCCGCATTCTGGGGCCGCTGAGTTTATCGGCCGCGGGCGGTCCGTGCGGCCGCCCTCACCAGATTACGCCTGGATCGCTGCCGCGGAGGTCTGCGGCTTGCGCTCGGTGACCAGCGCCAGCAGCACCGTCAGCACCATGAAGACCACCGAGGCGCCGAACACCCAATGCGGCATGTGCTGGTCCATGATCCAGCCGAACAGCAGCGGGCTTGCGATGCCGCCGAAGTTGAAGCCGGTCGAGACGATGCCGAAGGCGCGGCCGGCGGCTCCGGGAGGTGCTGCGTTGCGCACCATCATGTCGCGGGACGGCGCGATCACGCCGCCGAGGAATCCGGCGAGCCCCATCGCGAGCGTGAGCGCCACCGGCGGCAGGTTCATCAGCGCGATCAGCAGCACCAGCACGGCATTGACCGCGAAGCAGGCCGCGGCGACCTGGCTGTGACGATGGGTCCAGTCGGCGAGATAGCCGCCGGCGAGCACGCCTGCGGCGCTGGAGCCGAGGAATGCGGTCAGGGCGATATTCGCGGTTGAGAACGACGCGCCGTAGCCGCCCATCAGCGCGACCACGCCGAAATTGTTGATGCCCGAGGTCGACAGGCTGAGCAGCGTGAAGAAGGCCGTCAGCACCATCAGCGCCGGCGTGATCACGCTCGCCTTCTGTGAGCCGTCGTCCTTGGCCTTGTTCTTGTTGGCGCCGGCGTCGGGAATGCTGAGCACGATCAGGAACAGCGCCACCAGCGGGCCGACCGCGCCGGCCACGATCAGCGCGCCGAGGCCGCCGACCGAGGCGACCAGCGCCGCCATGATCGCCGGCGCCACCGCGCCGCCGAGGAAGCCGGCAAAGGTGTGGATCGAGAACGCGCGGCCCATCCGTGCCTCGTCCATATGGTCCGAGAGGATGGCGTAGTCGGCCGGATGATAGACGCTGTTGGCGAGGCCGAGCAGCACGGCGCAGACGATCAGCGAGGTGTAGCTGAGATGCAGGCCGAGCCCGATCAGCGCGCAGCCGCCGACCGTCAGCCCGATCAGCAGGATCTTGCGCGCGCCGATATGGTCGGCGAGGTAGCCGATCGGCGCCTGGGTCAAGCCCGAGACCACCGCGAATACGGTGAGCGCCAGGCCGAGCTCGACATATCCAACACCGAGCTGCTGCTTCAGGAACGGAAACAGCATCGGCAGCACGAAGATATGGAAATGGCTGACCCAATGGGCGACCGAAATCCCGGTCAGCGTGCGCGCCGCACTGTCGGCTTTCGCTTGCTGCGGTGCGGCCAGAATATCGACCATGTCCGTGAAAACCCCAGTTCCGTAAGCGTTTTGCAGCGAAGCGGGCACCGGTTCGCATGCACAAAACGCGTCGAGAAGCCATGCCCGGCAGGGCCGGCAGAAAATAGAGGTTGGCGGCTAATTGTCCATGAACACAGGCGCATGGCTGCCCCCGGCACGGCCGTGCCGGATCGACACATGCGGCATTAAATGCAGCGACAAATTGTGGCCGTGCGGGGATGATCGGCCATGGTCGACGCCAGAACGCCACTCCGGGTGCTCGTGTCGGAGGGCTCCAGCACCTCCAGCCGCGAGGCGATCACGATCCTGGGGCTGGCCGGCCATCACGTCGAGATCTGCGATCCGGCGCGCTGGTGCCTGGCGCGCTATTCCCGCTTCGTCCGCAAATATCACCATTGCCCGCCGCTGCGGTCGGATCCGGCCGGCTATCTCGGCTTCGTCGAGCGCCTGCTGGCGGCGCGGCATTTCGATGTGCTGCTGCCGACCCATGAACAGGGCTTCCTGTTCGCCCGCTCCGAGGCCCGGCTGAAGGCGCACACCGGCCTCGCGCTGCCGGATTTCGCGAGCTATCGCGCGGTGCACGGCAAGGCCGGCTTCAGCCGCCTGCTCGACCGGCTCGGCCTGCCGCAGCCGCCGACCCGGATCGTGACCTCGGCCGACGAGCTGCGCGCGGCGATCCGGTTTCCTTCGGTGGTCAAGACCTCGGTCGGCACCGCCAGCCGCGACATCTGGTTCGTTCGCGACGCCGGCGATCTCAATCGCGCGCTCTACGATCTCGAATCGTCAGGCGATTTCGCCGGCGAGGTGCTGGCGCAGGATCTGATCACCGGCACGGTCGAAAAGGCCCAGTCGGTGTTCTGCCGCGGCGCCCTCGTCGGCTTCCACGCCTACCGGCAGGTCGCGGCCGGCGTCGGCGGCGGCGAGGCGATCAAGGAGAGCGTGAGCCGGCCGGCGATCCGGGCCAGCCTCGAGACCATCGGCGCGCATCTTCGCTGGCACGGCGCGCTCTCGGTCGACGTCATCATGCCGCTGGACAGCGCGACGCCGCTGTTGATCGACTGCAATCCGCGGCTGGTCGAGCCCGTCAACGCCTATCGCGCCGGCACCGATCTGGTCGATCTGCTGCTGCGCGTCTCGCTCGGCGAGACCCCGGCGCCGCTGCCCGACAGCCGCGCCGGGGTGCGGACGCATCTGGCGATGCAGGCGCTGTTCGGCAGCGCCTCCCGTGACGGAACGCGGCGTGACCTGATCCGCGAATGCGGCCGCATCGCCGCGGGCAAGGGTCTCTATCGCGGCAGCTCCGAGGAATTGACGCCGGTGCGGCTCGATTGGCCTTCGGCCGTGCCGATGGCGATGACGACGGCGCTGCTGCTGGCATCGCCGCCGATCGCCTCATCGCTGGCGCGCGGCGGCTTCGGCGCGCACCTGCTCGACCGCGCGAGCATCAGGACGATCGAGGGGGAGGATTTTATGCACGATCTCTCGACACGTCGTCCCGGCGAAGGCCGGGACCCATAACCACGAATACAAGTTTGGTGGCACGCTGGGGCGGCACCGTGCCCAATAGCGCACTTCAGGGTAATGGGGCCCGGCTTTCGCCAGGACGACATCGTGGATAGTCCTACAACGGCTCGTCGTCATTGCCGTAGCGATCGAGCTTCGGCGTGGCGATGTCGCCATCCTCGTAGGACTCGTCGTCCGGCGGCGCTGTGGGTGGTGGAGGCTTCTTCGCCTTGTCGTCAGGCTTGGTGCCGCCCTTGTCCTGCTTCCCGGCCTTGGCCATGCGTTTCCCCTACGCGGGTCAAATCAGTCGCCGGAATTCTACCCCAGTTCGTGGGCGCTCGTCATGTGAGGAGACGGCGCGGTGAGGTCACACCCGCGCCGCTCTTTGTCCGGGCATGCCTAGAACGTCGCGCCGGCCTTCACCATGTAGGTGCGGCCGGGCAGCGGATAGGCCGAGAAGCGGCCGGCGGTGAACGAACTCGCGATGGCGTAGTCGTAGTACAGCGCGTTGAACAGGTTGTTGACGCTGAGCGACCAGAAGAAGCGATCGACTTGCCCGCTCAGCTTGATGTCGGCGGTGGCGTTGCCGGGAATCCGGCCCTGGGTGTTGGCCTGGTCGTTGTCCATGACACGCGAGCTCCAGGCCCGCGCCGTGGCGTCGAACACCAGGTAGTTCTGCCAGATATTCCAGGTGATGCCGATATTGCCGGTGTAGCGCGACACCAGCGGCACATCGTTGCCGGCCCACATGCCTTCGCGGAAGACGGCGCGGGTGACCGCCATGCCGCCGCGCAGGGTCACGGTGTCGCTGACCTTGAGCGAGGCGCTGGTCTCGGAACCGTAGCGGCGGGTCGGATCGAGGTTGACGTTGTAGAACAGCACCGGGTTGAAATGGATCTCGTTCTCGAGATCCATCAGATAGACGCTGGTCTGGACCTGGAAGCGATTGGTCTTGACCCGGAAGCCGCCCTCGACGTCCTCCGAGGTCTGGGTCTTGAGCTGGAAGTTCTGCGGGATCGGCGCGAACGTCACCGGATCGAACGACGGGCCGGATGCGACGCGCTCGTCGACATCGGGGGTGCGGAAGGCGCGGGCGGCGCGGCCGAATACCGAGAAGGTGTCGGTGAAGCGATGCTCGACGCCGACATGCAGCGCATATTGCGTCTCGTTGCTGTCGAGCGGAGCCGCCTGCGTATCGAAAGCGAACGGCGCGTTCGGGTCGTAGCGGTCGCGTGCCGAGACGCTGGTGTTCTGAACGCGCGCGCCGTAGGAGACATCGGTGGTCGGCAGCAGTCCCAGCGTATGCTGCCAGTATCCGGCGACGGTCTGCTGCTCGATGTTGTAGATGTGGTAGGGGTCGACGCCCTGGTAGGCGCCGCGCGCCTCGCGGAAGGTCGAGTCGTAATAGTCGATACCGGTCAGGATCGTCGACGGCATTCCGAAGGCCACGTTCTTGATGCTGAGCCGCGGCGTGATCGACCATGTCTGCAACGCCGCATCGTTGTAGGTCGAGGCAAAGCTGATGGTCGGCACGGTGCCGAAGAAGCCGCTCTGGGTGTCACGCTGCCGCCAGCCGCCGTCGACGATGAGGTCGACGCCGTTCATCAACGTCTTGGTGAAGCCGGCGGTGACGCTTGATGTCTGCTGGTTGGCGTAGTCGAACGGCGTGGCGGCGCCGCGGCGATCGGTGAGCAGTTCGTTGACGCCGATCGACGGATCGACCAGCCGTCCGCCGGGGAGACCAAGCTTCTGATCGCTGCCGGTGACGGTCAGGAAGGCAGAGAGGTCCGACGTGTTGTAGTTGACGTTGCCGACCGCGTTGCGCTGGTCGAGCGCATTGTTGGCGCGGTAGCCGTCGGACTTGATGCCGTTGCCATAGAACGAGGTCGACCACGGCCCCGAATTGAGTGCTGCGGAGATCGCAGCCATCCGCGTGTTGAACGAGCCGACGCCGCCCTCGGCTTTGATCGTGGCTGGCGGGCCGCCGGCGCCGGTCTTGGTGATGATGTTGACGCCGCCGCCGACCGCGTTGTCGCCGTAGAGCACGGCGCCGCTATTGCCGCGCGTGATCTCGATCCGCTCGATCGAGTCGAGCGGGATTGTGGTGAGGTCGAAGCCGGCCTTGTCGACGTCATTGAGGCGGCGGCCATTGAGCAGGAACAGGGTGTTGTCGGAGGCGAAGGCGCCGAAGCCGCGCAGGTCGACCGAGGTCTTGGCGCCGTTCGGCCCGCCATAGAGCGTTTGCAGTTGTACGCCCGGCACCTGGGCAAGGATTTCCGGCAGCGACTGCACCGGCGAATGTGCGATGTCGTCGGCCGTGATCACGGTCGAGGACGAGCCGACGATACCGGCGAACTGGCGTCCGCCGCCGTTGCCGCCGGTTCCGGTGGCCGGTGCGGTCCCGGTCGAATTCGATCCGGCACCGCTGCCGGCATTGCTGCTCTGGGAGGTGCCCGGCGCCGGGCGGCGCGGCGCCGGCGCTTCGTCGGCGGCCGGCTTGGCGCGCGTGACGTTCTGGTCGTTCGGTTTGGCGACCTCGATGGCCGGGAGCTGATCGGGAGACGGGACTTGCTGCGCCCGCGCGGCGGAGGCGGCGATTGCAGGGGCGATCATCGTCGACGCGAGCAGAAGCGCGCGGCGGCGCCGATGGGAAGGGAAGCAAAACATAAAGTGCGGCCTCGGAATGACGTCAGTGGCACGTCACCGCGAACCCAGTCTCACCATTGCACTTGCGGCATCCGGTGAAGCTCATGCCTGTACTCCCCGACCGGCATCGTCGCGTGTGACCACGGCTGACGGCAGGTCTCCTGGCTCGCGGGTCGTTACCCTTCGTCGCCTTCCCAGGACCGAGTTTCCCAGTGGCATCTGACGAAGGATTCACCGCATACAGTTGCGGGGGCAGCCGCGGCATTGGGGAGGTTTCCCCGCACCGCATTCCCTTTTCATCTCATTAAAGAACCGTCATGTTCAACTAGCGTTCGGCCGGGCAGCAAAGTCAATCCGGCGGGCGTCCGGCGGCGGTGAGGCGGTCACGGTTTTTATCGAGTGTCGCTTGTCTGCCACGGCGATCGCTGTAAGAGCATGGATTGGATGAGCGTGCAGGATTTTGCCTTGGCGGCCGAGGTCGCGGCGCGGCGCCGGTGGGGTGCCACCACGGCGCTGCTCGCGCTCGTCGTGCTGCTGCTGGTGGTTTCGCTCGGCGTCGGTCCGGTGCGGTTGTCGCCGCTCGCGGTGATCGAGGCGCTGTTCGGCGGCGGCAGCGACGTCGCGCAGGTGATCGTGCGCGAGATCCGCTTGCCGCGTACCATCCTGGCGTTCGCGATCGGCGGCATTCTCGGGCTGTCCGGCGCGGCATTGCAAGGCTTGCTGCGCAATCCGCTGGCGTCGCCATCGCTGTTCGGCGCGCCGCAATCGGCGGCATTCGGCGCGGTGCTGGTGATCGCGCTCGGCCTCGCCGATGTGCGCTCCTACGCGCTGCCGGTGGTGGCGATCATCGCCGCCTTCGGCTCGGTGTTCGCGTTGCTCGCGATCGCCGGCCGCAATGCCGGGCTGTTGATCCTGATCCTCGCAGGGCTCGCGATATCGAGCTTCGCCGGCGCCGCCACGGCGCTGGTGATGAATCTCTCGAGCAATCCTTTCGTGGTGCTGGAGATCGCGTTCTGGCTGCTTGGTTCGCTCGAGGACCGCAGCTTCCAGCACGTCGCGCTGGCGCTGCCCTTCATCGTCGCGGGCGCCGCCATCCTGCTCAGCCAGGCCAGTGCGTTCCGCGCGCTGACGCTCGGCGAGGAGGCCGCGCAAAGTCTCGGCGTCGATGTCGGAAGGTTGCGGCTCCTCGTCATCACCGGCGTTGCGCTCGGCGTCGGCGGCGCGGTCGCCGTCACAGGCACCATCGGCTTTATCGGGCTCGTCGCGCCGCATCTGATGCGACCGGTGATCGGCCACGATCCGGCGCGGCTGTTGGTGCCGAGCGCGCTCACCGGCTCGGCGCTGTTGCTCGCCGCCGATATCGCGGTGCGTATCATCCCCTCCACCTCGGACATCAAGGTCGGCGTGCTGACCTCGATCATCGGCGTGCCGTTCTTCCTCTATCTGATCATGCGCGAACGCCGCGCGCTCGGCGGGGGCATGGCATGACGCTGCTCACTGCCAGCGGTCTCCATGCGTCACTCGGCCATCGCGAGGTGCTGCGCGATATCTCGCTGTCGCTGGCCGCGGGCCATCTGGTCGCGCTGGTCGGTCCGAACGGCGCCGGCAAGACCACGCTGCTGCGCGCGCTCGCCGGGCTGATTCCTTCCGATGGCGAGATCCGGATCGGCGGCGATGCCTTGGCGTCGCTGTCGTTGCGCGAACGCGCGAAGCGTTTCGCCTATCTGCCGCAGGGCCACCTGGTGCACTGGCCATTGCCGGCGCGGGATATCGTCGCGCTCGGCCGCTATCCGCATGGCGCGACCGATCCGGCGCGGCTGTCGCCGCAGGACATGGACGCGGTGTTGCGGGCGATGCAGGCGGTCGACGTCATGGAGTTCGGCGATCGCCGCGTCACCGAGCTCTCCGGCGGCGAACGCAGCCGGGTCGCGCTGGCCCGGGTGCTTGCGGTGGAGGCGCCGGTCATCCTCGCCGACGAGCCGACTGCCTCGCTCGATCCGCGCCACCAGATCGACGTGATGCATAAGCTGCGCAGCGTCGCCGACACTGGTGTGCTGGTGATCGTGGTGACCCACGACCTCGGCCTGGCCGCGCGGTTTGCCGATCAGGTGCTGGTGCTGTCGGAGGGACGGCTCGCGGCGCAAGGCGCGCCTGATGCGGCATTGTCGGAGCGCGTTCTGGCCAGCGTGTTCCGGGTCAGCGCCTTTCGCGCGGAATTTCAGCGCGAAGCGGTGATCGTGCCGTGGGCGGATGTCTGATGAGGATGCGGTGGCTCGCAGTCACGGCGGCGGCATGGCTCATCTCGGCCAGCGCCGTGTCCGCAGCGGGGCCGCGCGTCGTCTCGATGAATGTCTGTAGCGACCAGCTGGTGCTGTCGCTGGCCGATCCCGACCAAATCCTCGGGCTTAGCCGCTTCGCCCGCGATGCCTGGCAATCCTGGGCCGCCGACAAGGCGCGCAACTATCCGCTGCTGTCCGGCGGGGCCGAGGATGTTTTGCTGCTCAGGCCCGATCTCGTCGTGGTCAGCCTGTTCGACAAGCGCGCGACACGCGACCTCTTGAAGGCGAACGGGCTGCATCTCGTCGAGTTCACCGTGCCGCGCACGCTGGACGAGGTGAAGGACCAGATCCGGGCGATGGGCGACGTGCTGCAACATCCGGATCGCGCGCAGGCCGAGGTCGCGCGGCTCGACGCAGCCATCGCGCGAGTGCGGGCGGTGGCGAGCGTGCATCATTACCGCGTGCTGCCGCTGGAGCGGCGCGGCTTCGTCTCGGGCGACAGCAGCCTGATCAGTTCGCTGCTGACGGCAACCGGCCTCACCAATGTCGCCGGCGAGCTCGGCCTCGGCGCCGGAGGATTCGCGTCGCTGGAGGCGATCGTCAAACTACGGCCGGATTTCATCCTGGTGTCGGAGGCCGGCGATCGCGCCGAGGACGAGGGCCGCGCCTTCCTGTTGCACCCGGCGCTGGAGCGCTTCTATCCGAGGGAGAAGCGCATCGTGTTGCCCGAGCGGCTCACGGTGTGCGGCGGCGTGATGCTGGCGGATGCGCTGGACCGGCTGACGGCGGAATTGCAGCGCGTGACGCGGTAGGCCAATCAAGTCAGCCGTCCAAGTCCCGTCATCCTGAGGTGCGAGCCTTGCGGCGCAATTGCGCCGCTGGGCGAGCCTCGAAGGATGCACGGCCCGGATATTTCCAAGCGCTCGCGGAAGGAGCTGGGCCGTCGCCCTTCGAGACGCGCTGCGCGCTCCTCACGGTGACGTTGAGAGATGTTGTGCGACGGCCAACGGTTAGCCGATCATCCCATCAGCACCGGCCCGCCGGCCTTCTTCCAGGCATCGATGCCGCCTTCGATATGGGCGGTGTTGGTCAGTCCGGCTTTCTTGGCAGCGGCTACCGCCATCGCGGAGCGCTCGCCGAAGGCGCAGAAGAACACGACGCGGCGGCCGGTCGCGGCGGCGACTTCGCGCAGCATGCCGCCGGGCTGTAGGGTGGCGCAGATTCCAGGATAGGGCGCGTGCAGGGCGCCGGCGAGCATACCGTGCTTGGCGCGCTCGCCGCTCTCGCGCAGGTCGACCAGCAGCACATCGGGCCGGCCGAGGCTCGCGATGGCGTCGCGCGCGTTGAGCGCGAGCCCCTCCCTGGCGAGCTCGTCCTGATGCAGGCCGACATGCATGTTGGCGGGCACCACGACGTCCATCAGCTTCGGGTTCGGCAGGTTGAGGTTGTTCATCAGCTCGACATAGTCGTCGATCGATTTGACTTGCAGCCGCGGATTGTAGCGCTTCTCCTCGCCGATGGTGGAGACGGTGTCGCCCTTGTAGTCATGTGCGGGGAACACCATCGTCTCTTCCGGCAGCCTCAAGAGGCGGTTGAAGATCGAATCATACTGCGCCCGCGCGCTGCCGTTCTGGAAGTCGGTGCGGCCGGTGCCGCGGATCAGCAGCGTGTCGCCGGTGAAGACGCGGTCGCCCATCAGGTAGCTGTAGGAATCGTCGGTGTGGCCGGGCGTGTACATGGCCTCGAGACAAAGCCCCTCGATCGTCACTTTGTCGCCGTCGGAGACCCGCATCGAGACCACGTCGGCCTTGCTCTGCTCGCCCATGATGGTGATGCACTGGGTGCGGTCGCGCAGCTCGCCGAGGCCGGTGACGTGATCGGCGTGCAGATGGGTGTCGACGGCCTTGACCAGCCGGAGGTCGAGTTCCTGCAACAGCTTGCAGTAGCGATCGGCCTTCTCCAGCACCGGATCGAGGATCAGCGCCTCGCCGCCGGCGCGGCTCGCGAGCAGATAGCTGTAGGTGCCGGACACGCTGTCGAACAGCTGGCGAAAGATCATGACGGCTTACCTGTTCTCCGGGTCGAGTCATGGAGAGGATATTATTCCATAGATAGGGTGCATTCAAAGCAAATCCATCCCCGTGCGACTCCCTATCCGTCACCCCCAATCTGTCCCCGTCACCCTGAGGAGCCGCGAAGCGGCGTCTCGAAGGGTCGATGGCCCGGCTCTTTCCGGCGACAGGCTTGCAGTGCGCTGAAGCATCGGGGCCGTTCATCCTTCAAGACGCGCTACGCGCTCCTCAGGATGACGGGTTATGGTCTTGGGCGCTCAGGGCCGGACGTAGCTCCAGCCCTGCTCCTGCAACTCCATCAGGTGCACCACGCCCGACGGTACGATGGTGGCGTCGGGGACGACGGAGATCGCGTGGCCCTCGGCCTTCTCCATGCCCTGCTTGGTGTTGCCGCAGGCGGAGAACTGGATCTTGCCGGGGAAGACGAGATCCTTCAGCCGCCTGATGCGGTCCTGCACCGGCGAGGTATCGCTGCGCAGCATGTGCAGGCCGGGGCCGTAGGTGACGATGTCGACTTCCACGTCCTCATTCTTCGCGCGGTAATATTCGATCACGTTGGTGGCGTTGTTGAGCGCGAGGTTCATGATCTGCGGATCGTTCTGGTCGACCTGGATCGCGATGCGGTGCGGCTTGTCGGCGGCGAGCGCGCCGGTTGCGAAGGCGAGCGAGAGCAGGGCGGCGGTGACGAGACGGCGAAGCATGGCGAACTCCTAGGGGCGGACCAGCGTGTAGCCGTTTTCGGTGAGCAGCAAAATCTGCGCGACGCCGACCTGGACGGGCGTGGCGGCGGCGATGTAGTCCGGCCGCTTGCCGGTGTCGCGCTCAATGGTGTCGACGGTGTTGAGGCAGATGTCGACGCGGGCGCCCTGCGCAACCAGGCTCTCGACCAGCTTGCGATTTGGATTGTCGGGCTTGAGCAGCTCGATGCCCGGGCCGAAGGCCACGATCTCGACCGCGACCTTGTCCGGGTCGTAATGCTTCATCAGATTGTTGGCGACGCTGATGACGAGGCCCTGCTTCTTCGGATCGTTGTCGGAGAGTTGCAGCACGACCTTGTGCTCGGCGAACGGCTTGTCCTGCAATGGCGCCAGCTGGGCGCGGGCCAGCGGTGCCGTGAGCGCGAACGCCGCCAGGCCGAATGCCGCGATCAGCGCCCGCCGCGTCATCCGAGCCTCGTGATGCCGGGATTGTCGTCGACGCCCTTCAGCGTCACGCCTGGCTCATCGCGGTTCGGCGGCCGGCCGGAGCGCAGATGCTTGGCCACGACGTCCCAGACCGGCGCGCCGCTCTGCTGGTTGACCGAGGCCCAGCCCGCGACCTTGTAGTGCTTGCCGGCTTCGAGATGCCTGCCGTTGCGAAGCTTGAGCTCGGAGATGCGCTTTCCGACGCTCTCGCCCGGCGTGCAGGTGTAGGCGAGGCCGCCGACGCGTACCATGTCGCCGCCCTGCTGATAATAAGGGTCGACGTTGAACAGATTATCGCAGACGTCTTCGAGCACGTCCTTGATCTGGCCGCCGGTCATGGTGGCGACGTAGGTCTCCGGATAGGTGATCGCGGTTTCCGCCAGCACGTCTTCCATGGTCAGCGGCTGSCCGGCGAGCGYGGTGASRCCCCAGCGGAAGCCGGGCGAYAGCGCGATCTCGGCGTTGAGCTCGTTCAKCAGCGCGTCGCAGATCAGCTGGTCGACGGTGCCGGAGAAATTRCCGCGGCGRTAGAGCAGKCGGTCGGCGGTGCCGAGCTTGTCGCTCCAYTCGTCGACATGCGGGTCGCGCATCTTGTCGATCAGYGCCTGCATCGYSGGATCGGGCTTCAGGAGYTCGGCAAACACCGGCAGCAGCCGGTAGCGCAGATTGGCGACCTTGCCCTTGGYRAGGTCGAGATCGAGCACGCCGATGAACTTGCCGTTGGAGCCGGCATTGGTGACCAGCGTGACGCCGCCGGCATTGGTCACCGTGATCGGCAGCGGGATCGCGTCATGGGTGTGGCCGCCGAGGATCACGTCGATGCCGGTGACGCGACTGGCCAGCTTGAGGTCGACATCCATGCCGTTATGCGACAGCAGGATCACCGCCTCGACCTTGTCGTTGTTGCGATGGCCGTCGACGAGCTTTTGCAGCTCCTCGTCGCGGATGCCGAAGGTCCAGTCCGGCGTGAAGCGCTTGGGGTGGGCGATCGGCACATAGGGGAAGGCCTGGCCGATGATCGCGATGCGATGGCCGCCGATCTCCTTGACGACGGATGGCTTGAACACGCGCCCGGAGGCCGGATCGAACGCCTTGGCGTCGTTGAATGCGGCTTCCTCGGTCAGGAATACGTTCTGCGCCAGGAACTCGCCCTTGAAGCGGGCGAGATTGTCGCGCAGCACCTGCTCGCCATAGGTGAATTCCCAATGCCCGGTCATCGCCTCGATGCCGAGCAGGTTGGCGGCCTCCACCATGTCGGCGCCGTTCATCGCGTTGGCGAGCCCGGTGCCCTGCCAGAGATCGCCGCCGTCGAGCAGGATCGAGCGCTTGTCGCCGACATCGGCGCGCAGCTTGTCGACCAGCGTCTTCAGATGCGCAAAGCCGCCGAGCCGGCCGAACCGGCCGGCGGCCTTCTCGAACTCGACGCAGGTAAAGGCGTAAGCGTCGGCGCTGTCGGGTCGGATGCCGAAGCGGTCGAGGAACGCCTTGCCGACCAGGTGCGGCGGCTGGCCGGCCATCGCACCGACGCCGAGATTGACGCTGGGCTCGCGGAAGAACACCGGCTTCAGCTGCGCATGGGTGTCGGTCGTGTGCAGGATGCGCGCGTTACCGAAGCGTTCGAGGTCGTAGACGCTCGCGGTATCGGCGCTGCGCGCAAGACGGGGCAGGCCGGCCGTCAGCGTTGCGGCGGCGGTCGCTCTCAGGAAATCCCGGCGGCGGATGATCATTACTTTCTCCGCGCGGCCCGTGGCCTGCGCGCCTTTAGCGAATTTCCATGTCCTTCCAGCGTTCCTTTTCGCTGGTGGCCTGGAAGATCGATGCCTTTGCCAGCGCCTCGGCCTCCTTGGCCTGGGCGACTGCGGTGTCGAAATCACCAGCCTCACCGGCCTTTTTTGCGGCGGCGAGCGTCGAAGCTGTGGTGGTCCACTGGTTGCGCAGCGAGCCGGCTTCCTTGTTGGCAGCCTCGGCCGCCGCATAAGCCGCCTTGTAGTCGGCCTCGGAAGCGGCACGCGCGCCGGGCGCCGTTGCGAGCAGCAGGACGGATGTCGCGAAGATTACCGTTGTCCTGATCGTCGCGCTCATGGCCTGGCTCCCGGACCCGAGATCGGCAGGCCATTGCTGACATAGGACAGGTAGTATTCGAGGTTGCGGTACTCGTCGTCCTGCGGATTGAGCGGCACGCCGCGGATCTGGCTGTTGCAGGTGGTGAAGCGGCGGCTGGTGGTGCCCATGCCCGACCATTCCGAGCGGTAGATCGGCATCGCGTTCAGGATGCCGAGCGCCGGCGCCAGCACCTCAGCGCGGATCCGCTCGCCCGGGCTCTGGATGTGGCAGGTGGCGCAGGAGAAGTTGAGCTGGCCGCGGCGGGTGTAGAAATACTCCTTGCCCTTCTGGTAGGCCTGAAGCGCCCGCGGATCGTTCGGGATCGTGATGTCCATCGGCTTGCCGCGGGAGGTGAAGGCCATGTAGGCGGTGAGTGCCGCCATGTCGTCCTTCACATAGGAGAACGGCGCCTCGCCATTGGCTTCGCGGCAGCGGTTGAGCGCGAGCTCGAGCGTGACGACCTTGCCTTCCTTCTCGTCGAAATAGGGATAGTTCTGGCGGATGCCGATGCCCTGGTTCGGGAAGCAGTCGGCATAGGTCTTGCCGTTCTTGAACGGCGTCGTGAACATCTCCTTGCCGGCTTCGAGCGAGAACTCGTAGGGCGGAAACTGCTCCTTCTCCTCCCACTGCTTGTGCAGGTCCTCGTCCATGGAATAGGGTCCGTTGACGAAATCCTCGAGCTTCAGCTTGGGGAATTTGGCGGTGAAGAATTTCTGGAATGCGGCCTTGTCGGCGGCGGGATCGACGCTGTCGACAGCGCGCGCCGGCGCGAGCGCAAGCACGCCGAGCGCAAGCGCGGCAACGGTCGCGCGGACTGCCAGCCGCCGCGTCATTGAATCTTCGCCGTGGTGCTGTCGGTGGCGCCCTTGTTGTCGACCCAGCTGACCTTCAGCTCGCCGTCCTTCTTGCCGCCCTTGAAGGCGAACTTGACATAGGGATCCTTGGAGACGCCGCCGCCCCAGTCCGCGACGAACACCGGCTTGCCGTCATATTCGAAGGTCAGCACCTGGATGAAATGCGGCGGGATGATCTCGCCCTTGGCGTCCTTGACGAAGCCGGAATCCATCGGATGCTGGATCAGCGCCTGCACCTCGGTGGTGTCGCCGTTCGAGGTAGCGCGGACGCGAATGCTCGATGCCATCTGATTTGTTCCCTGTTGAGCCTAGCCGCCGCAGCCGCCGACGGTGACCTTGATTTCCTTGGTCGCGCTATAGAGCTTGCCATCGGCCTCGACCAGCACCACCACATTGCTGGTCTTGGCCATCTTGATGCGGTTGCCGACGCTCGGCAGCGTGCCGTCCGGAATCTTGTAGGACGCGACCAGCGAGATCGGGTTCTCGCTCACCAAAAACGAGATCGAGGTGACGCCCGGCAGTGTCGTGGTGGCCGAGATCGGCACCACAGCGCCGTTCTCGGCGATCTCGGGCGCATCCATCTTGACCTTGTCCGACGGCTCGGCGGTCTTGCCGTAGAGCGCCTTGATGGCGTCGGCCACGGTCTTCTGCTTGAACGCGTCTTCCGGATATTTGTCGTTGGCGGCCGCGAGCGCCTGCGGCACGTCGAACGGGATCACCCCGAGGCCGATCAGTGCGGCGACGCCCGCGCCCTTCAGCAGCAGGCGGCGCACTTCGGAATATTCGTTGGTCGCGATGTTCATCGAAAATCTCCTCAAGCGGTCGCGGCGTCACAGGGTCTGCAGGAAGTCCACCACGGCGTCGATTTCCTTCTCGCTCAGAATCCGGTTGCGGCCGAACGGCGGCATCACGGTCTGCGGGTTGCGTTTGGTCTCATCGGTGACGATCGCGATCAGCTCGTCGCGGCTGTATTTCGCCTTGAGTCCGGTCAGCTCGGGGCCGATCGTGCCGGGCARYTCGCCGCCCTTGATGACATGGCAGGTCAGGCAATTGCCCTTGCCGCGGTCGAAAGCGAGCTTTTGGCCCTCAGTGGCGGACTGGGCCTGCGCGGGCATAGCCACGGCGATGCCGGCCAGCAGCGCCAGAACGAAGGCTGGCTTGGTGAAAGTGGCGATCAAGGACGTTTCCCGGGCTTCAATCTCGATGATCCCATCGCAATATAAAGAGTGGAAAGCACAAAGGCCATCGGCTGGCAACTTGGAGAATAGGCGCGTTGCGACGGGGTTAATGTCGTTACGGAAAGGTCAGCGCAGATGAAACCAGGCCCGTCATCCTGAGCAGGCCGCAACGCGGCCGTCTCGAAGGGTGGACGGCCCGACCGGTGGCTGTGCATTCTTCGAGGCTCGCCGGCGGCGCAATTGCGCCGCAAGGCTCGCACCTCGGAATGACGGGGAAGCAACAGCGGTGTCGTTTCGGTTCCGATTTTGCCGATTGCGGTTGCGCGGTCTACATTCGGCTAACACAGGAGACGTGCGGTGGCGGAGTTCGTGGTGGAGTTCGGCAAGGACGGTCGGCCGGTTGAGGCGGACGGTCGGCTCGACGCGGCGGCCTTCCACCGCAACCATCAGCCGATCTGGGCGGTCCTGAAGGATTTCCTCGCCGGCCGATCCGGCGACGTGCTGGAAGCCGGCAGCGGCACCGGCCAGCATGTCGTCCATTTCGCCAGCCAGACGCCCGACATCATCTGGTGGCCGAGCGACCTCCATGCCGCGCATCTGCGCAGCATCGCGGCCTGGCGCGCCCATGCCGGGCTTGCCAACATCCGGCCGGCGCAGCCGATCGATCTGTCCGATCCGGCCTGGTCGCCGGCGCCGTCGGACGGCAAAGGTCCGGACAGGCTGCTCGCGATCTTCTGCGCCAATGTGATCCACATCGCGCCGTGGCGCGTCGCCGAGGGCCTGTTCGCCGGCGCCGCGCGGCATCTGCGCGCCGACGGCCGGCTGTTCCTCTACGGCCCGTTCAAGCGCGGCGGCAAGCACACTGCGCTCAGCAATGCCGTGTTCGACACCTCGTTGCGCGAACGCGACGCCGAGTGGGGCGTGCGCGACATCGCCGATGTCGAAGCGCTCGCGGAGAGCGTCGGGCTGAAGCTCGGCGGCACTTTCGAGATGCCGGCCAACAACATGATCCTGATGTTCGTGCGGAAGGATGCGGGTCAATCGTAGGATGGGTAGAGCGCAGCGAAACCCATCGCGCTTGTCCGAGGCGACGGTTGATGGGTTTCGCTGCGCTCTACCCATCCTACAGATCGGGCAATGGCCAGCTCAGTCGTAAGCCAGACACCATCCGTCCCCGCGCAGCCAGCAACGCGCGTCGGGAATCCCGGCATCGCGGTAGAGCCGCGTCACCTTCTGCCAGCCGCCGCGGGCGAAGGCTTTGGCCAGCGCCTGCTCTGATGGCTCGTCGCGGCCGCCGTCACAGGGAATGATCGCGACCGGTGAAATCCAGTCGGCTTGATACGCGCCATCGGCGCGTCGGACCCGGAACACCGCGCCGGAGCGCGCCACATGCTCCGGCGTGCCGCCCTTGAAGCCCGCATCCGATGTCAGCGGCAGGATCAGGCGGCCACCCTCGGCGAGGCCGTCGAGCCAGCGCGCCGCGGGCCGGGTGCAGCCGGCGTTGACGTAGATCACGCCGGCCGGCCTGAACTCCACCTGCGTGCCGTCACCCGTGATGATCTCGACATTTGAATAAGGGGCGAGATTGGCGCGGGCACGTGCCGCAAGCTCCGGGTCGTATTCAATGCCGGTGACCCGGCCGGTCGGTCCGACCAGATGCGCGAGCAGGGCCGTGTAGTAACCCGTGCCGGTTCCAACATGCACCACGTGTTCGCCAGCGGCGGGCGCGGCCCGGTGCATGAGGTGGGCGTGCAGCGAGGGCTGGCCATTGTTGAGGCGTCGTTCGGGCAGCAGCGCGACGAGGTCGTTGGTGTAGAGGTAGACAGGATCGGCATCGGGCGTCGGCATGTAATCCTGTCGAAACCCCCGCAGCATCATCCATGGTCCCGAGCCGACGAAATCCTCTCGGGGAATCGCGGCGAAGGCCGCGGCGACGCGCGGATCGACGACGTTGGCGGCGGCCAGGATCTGCCTGGCGTAGGCTCCGCGGACGATGCGGAGTTCGGCTTGCGGGTCCATCGCGGTGCTCCCTTTGCCTTTCGTGTGTCATTTGACACATCAATGTGTGTGAAATAGCATACTTCAACGACGGAGGCCAGAATGAAGAGACGGCTTTATCCGGCCGTGCTGGAGCGCGGACCACGCGGCGCGTTCGGGGCATGGTTTCCGGATTTTCCCGGCTGCGTGGCCGGCGGCAAATCGCAGGAGGAGGCGATCGAGCGCGCCGAGCGTGCGCTGGCGCAGGCGGTGGACGGCTGGCTCGAGCAGGGCCACGCGCTGCCGGAGCCGACGCCGATCGAGCGGATCGTGCCGCCCAAGGGCTCCGACGTCGCGGCGTTCTTCATGGTCGGCGTCGATCCGCCCGATCCGTCCGAGCGCGTCAATGTCTACCTGCCGAAGAGCCTGATCACGCGCATCGACAAGCGCGCCGCGGAGCTCGGCATGAGCCGTTCGAGCTTCTTCGGCTTTGCGAGCTCGCTCGCGCTGGAATGGCCGGGCGGATTTCCGCGCGGCGCCCCGATCGCGCCGCGCTCCAAGGTGCACAAGACCGGCGCGCTGCGCGCCGAGAAGCGGCCGGGAAAGAAGCCGGCGCGGTAGGGCGATTGCAGCCGCCGTCATTCCGGGGCGCGCCTCTTGGCGCGAGCCCGGAATGACGAAGTTGGGTACCAGCCGCACTTTGCTTTCGCCGCCCCTCGTGCGCCTCCCGCATGGCGTACGTCCGTTTGCGCCGGTTGATCGGCCTGCACCCGCTCTCCATAGTGCCGGCGATTGCAGGCCGCCGGGGCCTCGACGCGGGACTATCGATGATCGACGTGACAGCTGCGGACGAAACCAGTGACGACGCGCGGGCGCGCGCCAATGTGTGGCGGCTGGCGGCGGCGCAGGCGCTGACCGGGGCCAATTCGGCCGTGATCTTCGCCACCGGCTCGATCGTCGGCGCGTCGCTGGCGCCGAGCGTCTCGCTCGCCACCGTGCCGCTCTCGATGTATGTGCTCGGCCTTGCCGCCGGCACGCTGCCGACCGGCGCGATCTCGCGCGCCTATGGCCGCCGCACAGCCTTCATCATCGGCACCTTCTGCGGCACGCTCACCGGCGCGCTCGGCGCCTGGGCGATCCTGCATTCGTCGTTCTGGCTGTTCTGCGGCGCGACCTTCCTCGGCGGACTCTATGGCGCCGTCGCGCAATCCTATCGCTTCGCGGCGGCCGACGGCGCCAGCGCTGCGTTCCGGCCCAAGGCGGTGTCCTGGGTGATGGCCGGCGGCGTATTCGCCGGCGTGCTGGGGCCGCAGCTCGTGCAATGGACCATGGACATCTGGCCGCCTTACCTGTTCGCGTTCTCCTTCGTGATGCAGGCGCTGGTCGCGCTGGTGGCGATGGCGGTGCTGTCGGGCGTCGACGCACCGAAGCCCGCGGCCGCGGATCTGCATGGCGGCCGCCCGCTGTTCGAAATCGCCAGGCAGCCGCGCTTCATCGCCGCCGCGCTGTGCGGCGTGATCGCCTATCCGATGATGAACCTGGTGATGACCTCGGCGCCGCTCGCGATGAAGATGTGTGGGCTCACGGTCAGCGATTCCAATTTCGGCATCCAGTGGCACATCGTGGCGATGTATGGCCCGAGCTTCTTCACCGGCTCGCTGATCGCGCGGTTCGGCGCACCGCGCATCGTCGCGCTCGGGCTGGCGCTGGAGGCGGTGGCCGCGATGATCGGGCTGTCGGGCATCACGGCGCCGCACTTCTGGGCGACGCTGTTCGTGCTCGGCGTCGGCTGGAATTTCGCCTTCGTCGGCGCCTCCGCGCTGGTGCTGGAAACGCACCGGCCGCAGGAGCGCAACAAGGTGCAGGCGTTCAACGATTTCCTCGTCTTCGGCATGATGGCGATCGGCTCGTTCTCGTCAGGCCAGCTGCTCGCGCATTACGGCTGGAACGCGGTCAACTGGGTGGTGTTCCCGCCGGTGCTGCTCGGCCTTGCCGTGCTGTCACTGGCGTCATTTGCCAAGCGGCGGGCGAAATTGCGCGCGGTGGAAGAGATTCCGGACCCGAGCATGTAGGCATGTTCCGGAAAAATGTGCCGCGGCTTCCCGCAAGAACATGCCCAACGATCTCCTGCTGCCAACTGCTGACACTTCGACCCGCTTCGAAGTGACGTGCTTGCACAGCTCCCTACATCGTGAGAACGGATTAATCCGGTCATGACGATGTCGGAAGCAAGAGCAAGAAATGGACGCATCCTCACCCACGCGAACTGACGAATCCTCGCTCGGCTACGAAGGCTGGCGCATCGTCGCCGTCTGCTTCCTGCTGGCGACCTTCGGCTGGGGCCTCGGCTTCTACGGCCAGAGCGTCTATGTCGCCGAGCTGCACAAGCAGCACGGCTGGCCGGCCTCGCTGGTCTCGTCGGGCACTACCTTCTTCTATCTGTTCGGTGCAGCGCTGGTCGCCTTCGTCAGCGAGGCGATCAAGGCGTTCGGCGCGCGCAGTTGCCTGATCGCCGGCACCTTGGCGATGGCGGTCGCGTCGGTTGCGATCGGCCAGGTGCGCGAGCCGTGGCAGCTCTATCTCGCCGACGCGCTGCTGGCGGTCGGCTGGGCCGGCACCAGCCTCGGCATCATCACCAACACGCTCGGCCTGTGGTTCGACAAGAAGCGCGGCATGGCGATCAGCCTGGCGCTGAACGGCGCGAGCTTCGGCGGCATCGTCGGCGTGCCGCTGCTGGTGACCGGGATCGGCGCATTCGGCTTCTCCGGAGCGATGATCGCCGCCGCCGGGCTGCTGGTCGTGATCATGGTGCCGGTGATCCTGATCTTCGTCGGGCGGCCACCGGCGCATCTGCACGCGGTGACGTCAGCGGCTGCTGATGCGCCGTCAGCGACCCAGATCCGGGCGAGGGCGCTGCGCGACATCCGCTTCCTCTCGGTCTCGATCGCGTTCGCGCTGGTGCTGTTCGCCCAGGTCGGCTTCATCGTGCATCTGATCGCCTATCTCGACCAGGTGATCGGTCGCGAGCGCGCCACGGTGGCGATGGCGCTCTTGACCGCGATGGCCGTGGTCGGCCGCGTCTCGTTCTCTTTCGTGATCGACCGGCTCAACCAGCGGCTGGCATCGGCGCTGTCCTTTGTCAGCCAGGCGGTCGCGCTCGTCATCATCATCAACGTGCACAACGACGTGGCGCAGATCGCCGCCTGCGCGCTGTTCGGCTTCTCGGTCGGCAATCTGATCACGCTGCCGGCGTTGATCGTGCAGCGCGAGTTCGATCCACGCGCTTTCGGCGTGCTGGTCAGCCTGATCACCGCGATCAACCAGATCACCTACGCGTTCGGCCCCGGCGTGATCGGGCTGCTGCATGATCTCTCGGGCAGCTACACGCTGCCGTTCTATGGCTGCATCGGCCTCGAACTGATCGCGGCCGTGACGATCATGACCCGCGGACCGGCCGCGCCATCCTGAAAACGACCTTGTAGCCCGGATGAGCGAAGCGATATCCGGGACCGCGCCGCGGAATTACGATTGTCGGGTCACGGAATTATCCCGCGCGCTGCTTCAGCAACTCCTCGAGGTCGAGCCGCCGCGTGAACATTGAAAGCTTGCCGTCTGCGCTGCGCGGCCAATCGGCTTCGGGGCGGTCCCAATAGAGCTCGACGCCGTTCTCGTCGGGATCGCGCAGGTACAGCGCCTGGCTGACGCCATGGTCGCTGGCGCCATCGAGCTGGATGCCGGCCGAGATCACCCGGTGCAGCGCGTCGGCGAGCGCGGGGCGGGTCGGGTAGAGGATGGCGGTGTGGAACAGGCCGGTGGTGCCTGATGGCGGCGGGTGGCCGCCCTTGCTCTCCCAGGTATTGAGGCCGATGTGGTGGTGATAGCCGCCGGCCGAGATGAAGGCCGCGCCGGAGCTCATGCGCTGCTGCAACTCGAAGCCGAGCACGCCGCAATAGAAGCCGAGCGCACGGTCCAGGTCGGCCACCTTGAGATGGACATGCCCGATCCGCGTGCCCGCGATGATGGGAGGATTTTGCGACATAGACTGCTCCGCTGGCGTCAGCGCCCTGCTGCTCAGGGCAAGGCTTCGCCGCCTGATATAGTCCGGATTTGCCTGGACCGGAGCAATCCATCCGGAAACGCAGCGTTTCCGAACGGCGCCACGGTCCGCCTGACCTAGCAGAGCTCCGACAACTCGCCGCCGGGCAGCTGGAACTCGAACGTGTTCAGCGTCATCGACACCATCGTGTAGTAGCCGCACAGGCCGATCACCTCGACGAGGCCACGCTGGCTCAGCACCTCGATCGCCTCGTCATACAGTGCCTTCGGCAGGCCGTGACCTTCGTGCAGCGCCTTGGCGACGTCGTAGATCACCCTGGCCTTGGGATCGTCGAAGGTCGGCGTCCGGCGTACGCGGATATCTTCGATGATCTTCGGATCAAGGCCGCCCTTCAGCGCGAGGCGCTTGTGGGCATACCATTCGTAATGCGCGGTCCAGTGCCGCGCGGTGACGAGGATCGCGATCTCCGCCAGTTTGGGCGGAAAGATCGTGTCGAAGCGCAAGACCTCGCCGAGCCGGGTGGCATGCCGTGCCATCTCCGGGCTGTTCAGCCAGGCCATCATCGGCGCCGGTGGCGCGCCGCGCTTGCCGGCGATCGACTCGTCGTAGGTTTCTTTCTGGGCGGCATTCATTTCGCTAGGCGAAAGCAGCTTCAGCCGCATGTCCGTTTCCTCTGGTTTTTCAATCGTTACCCCGTCTCGGCGATACACCCGAATGTGCAAGGTGAGTAGCGACGCCAGAGCATGGCGCGGCCGCGAGGCATATTGAATTCGGCGGCTGCGTAGGTCTAAGGTCGAATCCAATTCGTCGAATTTGAGTGGAAACGCACCTATGGCTGACCTTGAGAAATTCCGCGCCGAGACCCGCGCCTGGCTGGAGCAGAACTGCCCGCCGGAGATGCGTAAACCGATGACCTCGGATGGTGACACCTTCTGGGGTGGCCGCAACACCAAATTCTCCTCTGAAGCGCAGCGGGTCTGGTTCGAGCGGATGCGCGACAAGGGCTGGACCGTGCCGCATTGGCCGAAGGAATATGGCGGCGGAGGCCTCGACGGCGAGGAAGCCAAGATCGTGCGCCAGGAAATGGCGGCGATCGGCGCGCGCCAGCCGCTGACCTCGTTCGGCATCTCGATGCTCGGACCGGCGCTGCTGCAATACGGCACCGAGGAGCAGAAGAAGGAGCATCTGCCGAAGATCACCGCGGGCCTGATCCGCTGGTGCCAGGGCTATTCCGAGCCGAACGCCGGCTCCGACCTCGCTTCGCTGCAGACCCGCGCGGTCAGCGACGGCGACGACTACATCATCAACGGCCAGAAGATCTGGACCTCCTACGCCAACTATGCCGACTGGATCTTCTGCCTGGTGCGGACCGACGCGGCGGCCAAGAAGCATGACGGCATTAGCTTCATTCTCTTCGACATGACGTCGAAGGGGGTATCCACAAAACCGATCTTGCTGATCTCGGGCTATTCGCCGTTCTGCGAAACCTTCTTCGACAATGTCCGCGTGCCGAAATCGCATGTCGTCGGCACCGTCAATCGTGGCTGGGATGTCGCGAAATATCTGTTGCAGCACGAGCGTGCGATGATCTCGGGCATGGGCGAGCGCGGCGTCGGCCGTCCGCTCGGCCAGATCGCGGCCGACTCGGTTGGCGCGGACGCGCAGGGCAGGCTCGACGACGCGCAGTTGCGCGGCCAGATCGCGAATTTCGAGGTCGATGAGGCCGCGCTCGCCGCTGCTGCGGAGCGTGCAGTCGATCTCGCCAAGGCAGGGCAGTCGCATCCGGCGTTCTCCTCGGCGATGAAATATTACGGCACCGAGCTCAACAAGCGTCGCTATGAGATCCTGATGTCGGCCGGCGGCATCGACGCGCTGGAATGGGAGAGCGATCGCTCCCGCGGCGGCGCCCGCCCGCGCGCCTGGCTGCGCACCAAGGCCAACTCGATCGAGGGCGGCACCTCTGAGGTGATGCTCGGCATCGTCGCCAAGCGCATCCTCGATCTGCCCGGCGCGTGACGCACAATCTCACCACACGTCATTCCGGGATGGCCCGCAGGGCCAGGCCCGGAATCCATAACCACGATCGTGCGTATGGATTCCGGGCTCGCGACGATGTCGCGCCCCGGAATGACGAGATTAACATCTGAAGAGCGGAATCCATCCATGGCCCTCGTCCTCACCGAAGAACAATCCATGCTGCGCGACAGTGCGCGCGGTCTCATCAGCGACAAGGCGCCGGTGGCGCATCTGCGCGGCCTGCGCGATGCCAAGGACACCACCGGCTTCTCGCGCGAGCTCTGGAAGACGTTTGCCGAGATGGGCTTCTCCGGCCTCTTGGTGCCGGACCAGTTCGGTGGCAGCGGGCTGGGCTGCGTCGAGGCCGGCATCGTCATGGAGGAGATCGGTCGCACCTTGATGCCGTCGCCGTTCCTTTCGACCTCGGTGCTTGCGGCCTCAGCGCTGGTGCGCGGCGGCAGCGACGCGCAGAAGGCGCAGCATCTGCCCAAGATCGCCGACGGCTCGCTGCTGGCGGCACTCGCGATCGATGAAGGCGCCAAGCATCGCCCGCTGCAAACCAAATTGCAGGCCACGCGCTCCGGCAACGGCTTCAAGCTGTCGGGCGACAAGGCCTTCGTGGTCGACGGTCACACCGCCGACCTGCTGATCGTCGCCGCGCGCAGCGCGGGCAGCACCGGCGACAGGAACGGGCTGACGCTGTTCCTGGTCGATCCCAAGGCGAAGGGGCTCGCGATCGAGCGCACCGCGATGGTCGATTCGCACAATGCCGCGCGCATCGTGTTCGACAATGTCGAGGTCAACGCCGACAGCGTGCTCGGCGAGGTCGATCAGGGCTTTGGGCTGCTCGAGAGCGTGCTCAATATCGGCCGCGGCGCGGTCGCCTCAGAAATGGTCGGTCTCTCCGACGAGGTGTTCGGCCGCACCGTGACCTACCTGAAGGAGCGCAAGCAGTTCGGCAAGGCGATCGGCGAATTCCAGGCGTTGCAGCACCGCGCCGCCCAGATCTACATCGATATCGAGATCACCCGCGCCGCGGTCCTGAAGGCGCTACAGGCGCTCGATACCAACATCGACAAGGCCGCGACCGCGGTCGCGGTGGCAAAGGCGCGCGCCGGCACCACGGCGACGCTGGCCGTGCAGGAAGGCGTGCAGATGCACGGCGGCATGGGCATGACCGACCAGTTCGACATCGGCTTCTTCATGAAGCGCGCCCGCGTCTGCCAGGAGCTGTTCGGCGACAGCAATTTCCATACGGATCAGTTGGCGCAGGGTAAGGGATACTAAGCCGACGCGTCAGCGCAACGCCGTCGCCACACAACACACTATCATCGCCCGGTTCAACCGGGCGATCCAGTATTCCAGAGAGGTCAGTGCTTGAGCCGAGAAGCCTCGGCGTACTGGATCACCCGCTTTTTCGCGGGTGATGACAGCAGAGGGGGCGGTAGCAGCGGTGGTCTGGGCTGTGTTGCCGATCACCGGATCGGCGGCGCGTATTGCACGCCGCCGGCGTTCCAGAGCTGGTTCATGCCGCGCGGGATCTTCAGCTTGGAATCGGCGCCGACGTTGCGGTCGTAGACCTCGCCGTAATTGCCGACATGGCGGATGATGCGCACCGCCCAGTCCTTGGTCAGGCCGAGATCCTCGCCATAGGCGCCCTCGGTGCCGACCAGCCGCATCACTTCCGGCTTCTTCGACTTCAGCGCCTCGTCGATGTTCTTCGAGGTGATGCCGAGCTCCTCGGCGTTGATCATGGCGTACAGCGTCCACTTCACGATCATCATCCAGTCGTCGTCGCGCTGCCGCACCACCGGCGCCAGCGGCTCCTTGGAGATGATGTCGGCCAGGATCATGTGATCGCCCGGCTTGGAGAGGTTGAGCCGCAGCGCATAGAGCTGCGAGGCGTCCGAGGTCAGCGTGTCGCACTGGCCTGAATCATAGGCCTTCACGACRTCGTCCAGCTTGTCGAACTTCATCTCCGTGTACTTCATGTTGTTGGCACGGAAATAGTCGGCGAGGTTGAGCTGGGTCGTGGTGTTGCCCTGCACGCAGACCTTGCTGCCGTTGAGGTCGAGCGCGGAATCGATGTTGCGCGCGCGCGGGATCATGAAGCCCTGGCCGTCATAATAGGCGACCGCCGGGAAATAGAGATCGTAATTGACCTCGCGCGACATGCTCCAGGTCGAGTTGCGCGACAGGATGTCGACCTTTCGGTTCTGCAATTCCTTGAAGCGTTCGCTGGCGTCGAGCGGCACGAACTTCGCCTTGGTCGGATCGTCGAAGATCGCCGACGCCACCGCGCGGCAGAAGTCGACGTCGAAGCCGGTCCAGTTGCCCTTGTCGTCCGGGATCGAGAAGCCGGGCAGGCCCTTGTTGACGCCGCACAGCACCTCGCCGCGGCGGATGGTGCGCTTCAGGGTGCGGGTGTCGTAACGCTCATAGGTGATGGCGGCGGCCGCGACCAGCACGGCGACCGCGAGCCCGATCGTCAGGCCGCCTCGAAATGTACGCATGGGTTCTCTCTCGCGAAGGATCGGGGAAAAATCAGGTCGAATATCGCAGGCGGGGTAGCAAAGATCAGAGTTCGGGCTTCTGGCGGATGATCACCTTGGTGCCGACGGGAACGCGGTTGTAGAGATCGGTGACGTCGGCGTTGACCAGACGGAAGCAGCCGGAGGAGATCGCGGTGCCGATGGTGTCGGGCTGGTTGGTGCCGTGGATGCGGTAGACCGTGGTGCCGAGATACATCGCGCGTGCGCCGAGCGGATTGCCCGGCCCGCCCGCCATGAAGCGCGGCAGATAGGGCTGGCGCGCGATCATCTCCGGCGGCGGGGTCCAATCCGGCCATTCGGCCTTGCGGGTGATGTTGACCAGGCCCTGCCACTGGAAGCCGTCGCGGCCGACGCCGATGCCGTAGCGCAGCGCACGGCCGTTGCCCTGCACGAGATAGAGATGACGCTCGGCGGTGGAGATGATGATGGTGCCCGGCGCTTCGTTGGTCCGGTAGTACACGACCTGCTTCTGCCATTCCGGATCGAGCTGATAGCTGTCGTCCGCGATCAGGCCGGGCTCGTCGACGTCCGGCCGGCTCTGGGCGAAGCCTTGCGATGTCGACAGCACGAGCGTGCCCGCCGCGATCATCATCCAGACCAGGTGACGAAGTTTGGTCATGCAAAGCTCTCCTTGTGGCGCTGCCACCCAAATCGCGGCAACATCAAATCTCAGCGGCAGCTTGATGGCAAGTTTAGGGCGGGCGCTACCCTATATCACTGTAATGCTTCTGTTTTTTGTCGGTCGCGCTGTGCGCTTGCAACACCGCCGGCGCTATTTCGGCGCGATCCAGAGTCGCAAGGCGAAGGAGATCAGGGCCACCGTGCCGACGCCGCCGAGCCACAGCGCCACGAACCACAGCAGGCGCTGGCCGAGCGGACGCTGATCCGGATCGGGTCGTCGCATCAATGATATCCGTGGCCGGGACGCACCTTGCCGCGGAACACCCAATAGGCCCAGGCGGTGTAGCCGAGGATCAGCGGCACCAGGATCGAGACCCCGAACAGCATGAAGATCTGGCTGTTGGCGGGAGCTGCCGCCTGCCAGATCGTGATGCTCTGCGGCACGATRTACGGRTACATGCTGATGCCGAGCCCGGCATAGGACAATGCGAACAGCGCCAGCGTCAGGAAGAACGGCTGGTGRTCGTTCTTGTTGCCSAGCGCGCGCAGCAACAGCGCGGTGACSGCGGCGACCGCGATCGGCACCGGMGCGGTSAGGATGATGTTGGGCCAGGCGAACCAGCGCTGGGTGTAYTGCACGSYCAGGAACGGGGTTGCGATGCTGACGGCGCCGATCGCGCACAGCATCGCCACCAGCAGGATCCAGCTCAGGTGATAGGCGCGGTCGCGCAGCTCGGCTTCGGTCTTCATCACCAGCCAGGTTGCYCCGAGCAGCGCATAGCCGATCACCAGCGCRATGCCGGTCAGCACGCTGAACGGCGTCAGCCAGTCCCACCAGCCGCCGGCATARTGRCGTCCCTCGACATGRATGCCYTGCARGATGGCGCCGAGCGCGATGCCYTGCGCCAGCGTCGCCACCAGCGARCCGCCGGCAAAGGCGAGRTCCCATTTGTTRCGCGCCTTCTGGGTGCGCCAGCGGAATTCGAAGGCGACGCCGCGAAACACCAGGCCGAGCAGCATCGCGATCATGGGYGTRTAGAGCGCCGGCATCAGCACCGCATAGGCCAGCGGAAAYGCCGCCATCATGCCGCCGCCGCCGAGCACCAGCCAGGTCTCGTTGCCGTCCCACACCGGCGCCACCGTGTTCATGATGACGTCGCGATCGGCCTTTTGCGGAAACAGCGGAAACAGGATGCCGAGGCCGAGATCGAAGCCGTCCATCACGACATAGACGAACACGGCAAAGGCGATGATGAAGGCCCAGATGGTGGCGAGATCGATCATCGCGCGCCCTCCACGGCTGCGCCCGCGGCCGGCGTGATGCCGGCGGCGCGGGCGGGGAGATCCGGCGTCGGGCCCTGTTCGCCGGGATGCGGCGGCTGCGCCATCAGCCGCAGGATGTAGATCACGCCCGCGGTGAACACGGTGAAGTAGACGATGATGAAGGCGATCAGCGAGGAGCCGACCGCGGGCGCCGCCAGTGGCGACGCCGAGTCCACCGTGCGCAGCAGTCCGTAGACGGTGAATGGTTGCCGCCCGGTCTCGGTGGTGATCCAGCCCGCCAGCACCGCAATAAATCCGGCCGGCCCCATCAGCACCGCGAAGCGGTGCAGCAGCGGCGACTGGTACATCAGGCCGCGCCAGCGCATCAGCAGGCTGAACAGGCCGAGCCCCAGGATCAGGAAGCCGAGCCCGACCATGACGCGGAACGCCCAGAAGGTGATCGGCACCGGCGGCCAGTTCTCACGCGGCACGGTGTCGAGGCCGGCGAGCGGTGCGTCGAGCGAATGCTTGAGGATCAGCGACGACAGTTTCGGCACCTCGATCGCGTATTTCACCCTGGCGTCGCGCTCGTCGGGCCAGCCGAACAGGATCAGCGGCGCGCCGTCCTTGTGGCTCTGGAAGTGGCCTTCCATCGCCATCACCTTGGCCGGCTGATGCTCCAAGGTGTTGAGGCCGTGCTGGTCGCCGGCCAGGATCTGGATCGGCGCCACCAGGGTTGCCATCCACATCGCCATCGAGAACATCACGCGCGGCCCGGCCAGATGCTGGTCGCGCAACAGATGCCAGGCGCCGACCGCGCCGACCACCAGCGAGGTGGTGAGGTAGGCCGCCAGCACCATGTGCACGAGGCGATAGGGAAATGACGGATTGAAGATCACCTTGAACCAGTCGGCGGCGACGAACTGGCCGTCGGCGTTGACGGCATAGCCGGTCGGCGTCTGCATCCAGGAATTGGCCGACAGAATCCAGAACGCCGAGATCAGCGTGCCGATCGCGACCATCAGGGTCGCTACGAAATGCAGCCTGGGCCCAACGCGCGACAGCCCGAACAGCATCACGCCGAGGAAGCCCGCCTCGAGGAAGAACGCCGTCAACACCTCATAGGCCATCATCGGGCCGATCACCGGCCCGGTCTTGTCGGCGAACGACGCCCAGTTGGTGCCGAACTGGTAGGACATCACGATGCCCGAGACCACGCCCATGCCGAACGCGACCGCGAAGATCTTCAGCCAGTAATTGAACAGGTTGATGAAGACCTCGCGCTTGGTGATCAGCCAAAGCGCCTCCAGCACCGCGAGATAGCTCGCAAGCCCGATCGAGAATGCCGGRAACACGATRTGGAACGACATCGTGAAAGCGAATTGCGCGCGGGCGAGTACGACCGCATCCCAGCCTTCGAACATGATCCACCATTTGTCGTCGACCCGGCGTGGACCTTACCACGCCGGGTGTGACGACGACACAGGGCGGATTGTCTAATCAACTATTGGCGTTGAGCAGCCGGGCGACGGTGCGGTCGATCTCGTCGTACCGCCCTTCGCCGGCATGTTGGAAGACGATCTTGCCGTTCTGGTCGATGATGTATTGCGCCGGCCAATACTGGTTACCGTAGGCGTTCCAGGTCTGCGAATTGTTGTCCTGCGCCACCGGATAGAGGATGCTGTGCCGCTTCAGCGCCGCCTGCACGTTGGACGCCGAATGCTCGAACGGGAATTCCGGCGTGTGGACGCCGATCACGACCAGGCCGCGGTCCCGGTACTTCGAATAGAGCTCGGTGACGTGCGGCAGCGTGTTGACGCAGTTGACGCAGCCATAGGTCCAGAAATCGACCAGCACGACCTTGCCGCGCAGGTCGGCAAGCCTGAGCGGCTGCGAATTGAACCAGTTGCTGATGCCGGCGAATTCAGGCGCGGTCTGGCTCTGTTCGGTGGTCATGGCGACTGCCCGCGGCACTGGCTGCGCCGGCGCGTCGGACTCGGTGCAGAGGCCGGGGATCACGGCGCCGCCGAGACCAAGCCCGGCCACCAGGGCGGATACAGCAATCAAGCGCAGGGACATCGAACTCTCCTTATGAGCTCACAGGCCGATCTGGCCGTTGGGATAGAACTGGGTCAGCCACGCCACGATCAGCGTGTCGTATTGCAGGTAGGACAGCGCGGCGAAGCCGATGATCACGACGCCAAAACCTTGCTGAAGGCGCGGCGCGATCCGTGCCAGGCCGCGCACGCGGGTGGTGACGGCCTGTCCGCCATAGGCAATGGCAAGCATCGGGATCGCGGCGCCGATCGCGTAGGTGACGAGTTGCAGGCTCGCCCATGCGGTATCCTTCGAGGTCGCGACGATGGTCAGGATCGAGCCGAGCACCGGACCGGCGCACGGCGTCCACACCAGGCCGAGCGTGGAGCCAAGCACGAAGCCGCCGAACAGGCTCTGCGACGGCGCGGCCTGACTAAGGCCGCCTGCGGCGCCGGTCAGCCTGATCGCCAGCCATTCGAACGGCGTCGGCCAGATCATCAGCAGGCCGAAGCCCGCGAGCAGGATCGCTGCGCCGGTGCGCAGCAGATTGGGATCGAAATCGAACGCGCGCGTGATCGCACTCAGCAGCAATGCCACGGCAGAGAATGACATCACGAAGCCGAGCGCGATCATCGCGGGCCGCGCCTTGCCGGTCTGGCCTATCGATACCCCAAGGAGGATCGGCAGCATCGGCAGGGTGCAAGGGGCGGCAACGGTGGCGACACCGGCAAGCAGGGCCAAAGTAAGGGCAGGGGCAAGGCTGAGCATCGTCGTCCGTCCATCAGAAGTCCCGGCGCGCCAGAGGGCCGTGCCGGGTTCGCCTGATGGTCTTCGCGAGGACGGTGCGGGCCGTTACGGCCGTCCGGGCGCGTGCCGCGTCACGTTGGTGTGAGACGCGGCACCCTCGGCCTCACGACGCTGCGCCAAAAACAGAGCGACCCGGCTGGGGGGCATCCCGGCCGGGTCGTTGGAGGTTACTTGGGAGGTTAGAACGAGGGAGGTATCGAAACTGAGTCAGTGACTTGGGGTTGGGGTTGCGTCGTTGGATATGGGTATAGAGATCGCGTTTTTCCGGGTGATGTCGTCGACTGTTTCAATTGTTTCGTCGCCGGACTTTTTTGGCTTCGTCAACAATTGCCCGGATTGCGCGATCTCCTTTTAAGTAATTGAATTAGCTTCTGTTTACGCCGCGACGCTGTCCACGCCGGCACCCCGGAGGAGGTCGGCGAGCTGCTTGCGGGCATAGAACATCCGGGTCTTCACCGTGCTCTGCGGGATACCGATGATCAGCCCGGCCTCCTCGACCGACTTCTCATGGTAGTAGACCAGGTTGATGATCTCGCGATGCGCCGGCGACAGCTTGGCGACGCAGGCGCGCAGGATCTCGCTGGTGGTGGCGCGATCAAGCGAGGTTTCCGGCGTGTCGGCGCCGTCGGCGATCTCCAGCACGTCTTCCTGGTCGATGTCCTCATGCCTGCGCTGGCGCAGCGCGGTCAGCGCCTTGAAGCGGGCGATCGACAGCAGCCAGGTCGAGACCTGCGAGCGGCCCTCGAACTGGGCCGCGGTCCGCCAGACGTCCAGGAAAACCTGGCTGACCAGATCCTCGGCCATGGTGGTGTCGCGCACCATCCGCAGCACGAAGCGGTAGACCCGCACATTGTGACGGGCATAGAGCGTGTGCATCGAGGTGCGGTCATTCTTGGCGATACGCGCGAGCAGCATTTCATCCGAGGTCGCGCGAGCAGCATCGATATGCTTCTTGGCTGCAGCGTTGATGGCGATGACGTTCGGCATGACAGGCTCCCAGTTCGCCGTTGGGCGGCGGTTCGTTGGGAGAATTGTTAGTTAGCGCCCGTTTCCGGATGTCTGCGCCAAAAGCGGAAAATGGTTTCGTGACCGGGAGAATTGTTTCGTCGCCGGCCGGACGACGAAACATTCAGGACCAAAAACTCAATTATTTCAATGCGTGGAAAATTAGAGCGACCGGAATCGCCCCTGTTGGAACGAATCCGGAGGTGACTTCCTGCACTATTCCGCTGCCTGGAGAGAGGGCGCTGCCTTTTTCGGGGCAATCCAGAATGCGTCCGGACGTTCGAACAGGAAATTGGCCCGCGCGGCCAAAGCCAGCCGCCAGATCAAGAGCGAGCCGGCGACCCCGACCACGGTCACGATCAGCGAGATCAGGCCGATGTCGTGGATCACGCCGACCCGCAGCAGCAGCGTGCGGGTCGCGGCCATCGGCAGGAAGAAGGCGAGATAGATCACGATCGAGTGCTCGCCGCAGAAGCGCAGGAAGCCGAGCCAATGGGCGCGCGCCAGCAGCGTGCCGGTCACGATGATGGCGCAGGCGCCGGCAAATCCGAGCGCCAGCGAAACCACCGGCCACTCGCTGAGATCGAGCGCGACCAGGCCGCCATTGACCAGTGCCCAGAGCCCAAGCCCGAGCAGCGCCAATGCCGGCCGCGCCCGCGCGCGATCGGACAGCGCGAAGACGTAGCGCGCCAGGACATAGCCGGTGAAGAAATAGACGAAGCGGGCGCAGAACTCGTCGATCACGGTCCAGCCGGTCGCGACATGCGCGGTCTCCAGCGCCGCGGCGAACAGCCAGATGATCAGCGGGTGGACATTGCGCGTCAGCTTGGTGACGACGAAGAAGATCGGCAGCAGGTAGATGAACCACAGCGTGCCGAACGGCTCGATGAAGGATTCGAGATATTGCAGCCCGACCTGGGGCCAGCTGGTCTCGGCGGCCAGCGACGGCGCCTTGAAGCCGAACTGGATCGTCACCCACAGCACGTAGAAATAGGCGAAGTGCATCACCTTGCGGTCGAGATAGGTGCGCCAGTCGCGATCGATCACCACCGACAGGAACAGGCCGGAGATCAGGAAGAAGTCCGGCATCCGGAACGGCTTCGCGAACATTACGACGTAGTGCATGAAGCCGGTCTGCTCGGCGGCCTTCTCGACCCCCAGCACCGAATGCATCATCACCACCATGATGATGCAGATGCCCTTGGCATAGTCGACCCAATCGACGCGTCCGCTCGCGCTCCCGATGGAACGATCTGTCGCAGCGCCTGTGCCGTTTGTGGCCATCTGGTGTCCTGTTCCGGCCTGATCGGAGCTATCATCGGCCCGATCGGTTGCTTTCTCCTTTATCGATACAAGGGATGTGCCACCGAACCTGCGCCTTTCCCCGGTTCCTTCCGCCGGGCGAATGGTCTAAGACGCCCGGGAATCCAACGGGTTGGTTAACCATAGGGTGCGGGCCGGCCGGGCTTGGCGGACAGGCCTCTGGAATACTGGATCGCCCGGTCGAGCCGGGCGATGACAGTCGTTTTGGGGCCGAATCTGCTTATCGGCTGGTCTATGATCTCACCCCACAATCGGTGTCATCGCCCGACTTGATCGGGCGATCCAGTATCCCAGAGGCGGCAGTTGGGAACACGCAGCTACGACGTTTACATCCTCGCCGGCCACATCGGCCGCGCGCTGCGGTCGCGGTGAGAGCAATTGCCGCATCAATTCGATAGCCCGCTGCCGATCGACGCCGTGCTCGATGAGCTCGACCGCACGCTCACCGGCCACAATGCCGCCGTGCTGGTGGCGCCGCCCGGCGCCGGCAAGACCACGCGCGTGCCGCTCGCTCTGCTCGACGAGCCCTGGGCCAAAAGCAGCGGGAAGAGCGGGGGCAAGCTGATCGTGCTCGAGCCACGCCGGCTCGCGGCGCGCGGCGCAGCCAATCGCATGGCGCAGACGCTGGGCGAGCGGGTCGGCGAGACGGTCGGCCTGCGTGTCCGGCTCGGCTCGAAGATCGGGCCGAAGACGCGGATCGAGGTCGTCACCGAGGGCATCTTCTCGCGCCAAATCCTCGACGATCCCGAGCTCAACGGCGTCGCCGCGGTGCTGTTCGACGAATTCCACGAGCGCTCGCTCGATGCCGATCTTGGCCTCGCGCTGGCGCGCGACGCGCAGACCGGCCTGCGCGAGGATCTGCGCATCCTCGTGATGTCGGCAACGCTCGACGGCGCGCGGGTCGCCAAGCTGCTGGGCGATGCGCCTGTGGTCGAGAGCGAGGGCCGCGCCTTTCCGGTCGAGACCCGTTATGTCGGCCGCAAGGTCGACGCGCCGGTGGAGCGGCAGATGGCCGAGACGATCGCGGTCGCGCTCCGCGCCGATGCCGGCTCGGTGCTCGCTTTCCTGCCGGGCGCGGCCGAGATCCGCCGCACCCAGACGTTCCTTACCGAGCGCGTGCACGACGCTTCAGTGGAGATCGTGCCGCTGTTCGGCGCGCTCGATGCCGCCGTGCAGGACCGCGCCATCGCGCCAGCCCCGAAGGGCATTCGCAAGGTGGTGCTGGCGACCTCGATCGCCGAGACCTCGCTGACCATCGAGGGCGTGCGCATCGTGGTCGATTCCGGCCTGGCGCGGGTGCCGCGCTACGAGCCCGACATGGCGCTGACCCGGCTGGAGACGGTGCGGGCCTCGCGCGCGGCGGTCGATCAGCGCCGCGGCCGCGCCGGCCGTATCGAGCCTGGCGTGTGCTACCGGCTCTGGGACGAGCCGCAGACCGCGTCGCTGCCGGCCTATACCGCGCCCGAAATCCTCTCCGCCGATCTGTCCTCGCTGGTGCTCGACCTCGCGCAATGGGGCGTCAGCGACCCCTCGAGTCTCGCCTTCCTCGATCCGCCGCCGGGCCCCGCGCTGAAGGAAGCGAAATCGCTGCTGGCCGAGCTCGGCGCACTCGACAGCGACGGCCGCATCACCGAGGAGGGCAAGAGCCTGCGCGCGCTGGCGCTGCCGCCGCGGCTGGCGCGCATGATCGTGGATTCCGCCCGCTTCGGCATGGGGGAAGAAGCGGCCGAGATCGCCGCCGTGCTGACCGAGCGCGGGCTCGGCGGCGACAGCGTCGATCTCGACGTCAGGCTCGACCAGTTCCGCCGCGACCGCTCGCAGCGCGCCTCGAGCGCGCGCAGCATGGCCGCGCGCTGGGCTTCGCAGGTGAAGGCGGCGGTGAGCGAGCAGAAGGATCTCTCGACCGGCGTCATGTTGGGGTTTGCGTTTCCGGACCGCGTCGCGAAGAACCGCGGCAATGGCAGCTTCGTGCTGGCCAACGGCCGCGGCGCTGCCGTCGAGCAGACCGCGGCGCTGGCGCGGCTGCCTACCATCGCGGTGGCCGAACTGACCGGCACGGCTGCGAGCGGCCGCATCCTGCTGGCGGCGCCGATCACCCAGGAGGAGATCGAGCAGCGCTTCGCCGACCAGATCGAGAATGTCGAGGAGGTGACGTTCGACCGCGGCGCGATGGCGCTGCGCGCGCGCCGCCGCCGTTCGCTGCACGCGATCACGCTGTCGGAGGCACCGATGCCGCTCAAGCCATCGGCCGAGACGGCGCGCATCTTCGCCGACGGCCTGATCGCGGCCGGCCTCGACCGGCTGCCGTGGTCGAAGCAAGCGAAACAATGGCGCGACCGCGTCATGTTCCTGCGCAAGGCCGAGGACGAGAGCTGGCCCGATCTGTCGGATGCTGCGCTCGCCGCGCGTGCCGACGACTGGCTGGTGCCTGCGCTGTACGACAAGATCGCGCTGAAGGACCTGTCCGCCGGTGACCTGTCGGATGCGCTGATGGCGTTGCTGCCCTGGGAGTTGCGCGCGCGGCTGGATCGCGAGGCGCCGACGCATTTCGAGGCGCCGACCGGAACCCAGCTTGCGATCGACTACGAGGCCGAGCAGGGCCCGACCATTGCGGTCAGGTTGCAGGAACTGTTCGGGCTGAACACCCATCCCTCGATCGCCAGGGGCGCGGTGCCACTGGTGCTGGAACTGCTGTCACCCGCGCAGCGCCCGGTGCAGGTGACACGCGATCTGCCCGGTTTTTGGCGCGGCAGTTACGCCGCGGTTCGGTCCGATCTGCGCGGCCGCTATCCGCGCCATCCCTGGCCGGAAGATCCCGCCAGCGCGATGCCGACAAGGCGCGTGAAACCGCGCGGGACGTGATGTCAGCGCAAACGTGCCGTGCCAACGTTTCGCTTTGTTGCGCCTGAAGGTCGTATTTCTCTTATTCGTCGTCCCGGCGAAGGCCGGGACCCATACGCCGCGGCCGGTGTTGTGGACGGGACTCGTCGTTCCAACATCGCGCAATAAAACACATTTGTGGTTATGGGTCCCGGCCTTCGCCGGGACGACGCCGAGTCTCCGTTTTTCGATCATGCTTGATCGGTCGCTCTGGCGAGCGCCGGCAAACGGTGGTTAGATTTGCTCGCCGGGATCACGGGCTCGCAATCTGGGGAGACCGCTGTGGAGATCAAGAACGCATCGCCGTCGCTGTACAATGAGGATCTCGCGCCGGCCAAGGAGCGCAACTGGGGCGCCTTTAGCATCTTCAACGTCTGGACCTCCGACGTCCACAGCCTGTGGGGCTATTATCTCGCCGCCAGCCTGTTCCTGCTCTGCGGCAGCTTCGTCAATTTCATCCTGGCGATCGGCATCGGCTCGCTGGTCATCTTCGTGCTGATGAGCCTGGTCGGCAATGCCGGCGTGAGAACCGGCGTGCCCTATCCGGTGTTGGCGCGGGCCTCTTTCGGGATCTGGGGCGCCAACATTCCGGCGCTGGTGCGTGCCGTCGTTGCCTGCTTCTGGTACGGCGCGCAAACCGCGGCGGCATCGGGCGCGATCGTCGCGCTCTTGACCCGCATCGACAGCTTCAAGGCGTTCCACCAGTCGAGCCACATGCTCGGCCATTCGACGCTCGAGGTGATCTGCTTCGTCGTGATCTGGGCGCTGCAACTCTTGATCATCCAGCGCGGCATGGAGACGGTGCGCCGCTTCCAGGATTGGGCAGGGCCGGCGGTATGGCTGATGATGTTGATCCTCGCGGTCTATCTCTGCATCGTTGCTGGCGGCATCTCGCTCACCGCGCCGATCCCGCAGGACGTGCTGCTGGAGAAGACCAGGGATGCCGGCGTGCCCGGCGAACCCGGTAGCTTGCCGGCGCTCTGCGCCGTCGCCGCCACCTGGATCACCTATTTCGCCGCGCTCTATCTCAACTTCTGCGACTTCTCCCGTTACGCGCCCGACACCGCGTCGCTGCGCAAGGGCAATCTCTGGGGCCTGCCGGTCAATCTGATCCTGTTCTCGCTGGTGGCCGGCGTCACCACGATCGCAGCGTTCAACGTCTATCACGAGGTGCTGCTGCATCCCGACCAGATCTCGGCCAAGTTCGACAGCTGGTTCCTGGCGCTGCTCGCCGCGGTCACCTTCGCTGTGGCGACTCTCGGCATCAACGTCGTCGCCAATTTCGTTTCGCCGGCGTTCGATTTCTCCAACGTGTTTCCGCGGCATATCGACTTCAAGAAGGGCGGCTACATCGCGGCGCTGATCGCGCTGGCACTGTATCCGTTCGCGCCCTGGGAGGGCAGCGCCGCCTCGTTCGTCGGGTTGATCGGCGCCACCATGGGGCCGATCTTCGGGATCATGATGGTCGACTATTATCTGATCGCCAAAGGCCGCGTGAACGTGCCGGCGCTGTACCAGGAGCACGGCGAATACCGCTTCCAGAACGGCTGGAACGTCAGTGCGCTGATCGCAGCCGCGATCGGCGCGCTGTTCTCGTCGGTGCTGCCGAACTTCACCTCGATCCTGCCGGCGTGGTGGGCGGTCTATGGCTGGTTCTTCGGTGTCGCGATCGCGGGCGCGGTCTACTACGCGCTGCGCGCTGCGCTGCCGAGCCCGGTCGCCAGGACGGCCTGAGGGCGACGTCGCTTGAATGGCCGCCTGATGTCTTATGGGTTTGGGTTGAGCCGGGTCCGCAGACTGGATTTACCTCGCCCCGTTGGGGAGAGGTCGATTTGCGTAGCAAATCGGGTGAGGGGCCGCAGCTCCAACGAGAATGCGTGACCCCTCACCCGGCGCTTCGCGCCGACCTCTCCCAAGGGAGAGGTGAACGTCCGGCGGTGCGATTCGCGCATCTCTGCCGGCCCATATTAACCCTTCGCTCATCCTTTTCGCCAAAATGGCAAGCTCGCACAGCCGCCTTCGCTCGCGGCGGGGCGGACGGCGTGGTGAAATTGCGTGTTCGGTTTTCCGAGTATGGTGTCATGCGTAACCTGATGATTTTCGCGGCCATCCTGATCGGGCTGGGCACCTTCATGGGCCAGATGGCCAGCAAGATGTCGCCCGCCGCCGCGACCACCGCCAAGCAGACCATCGCCCCCGCCGTCACGGTGGCGCAGGCCAGCGCCGCCCGCACGGTCAGCATTGCGCCCGATCCGCGCGGTCATTTCGCGACCGACGGCCGGATCGACGGCCAGCGCATCAATTTCATGGTCGACACCGGCGCCTCAGTGGTCGCCCTGAACGAAACCTCGGCGGCGCGCTTCGGCCTGCGTCCGGTGCCGGGCGACTACACCTCGCGCGTCACCACCGCCAACGGCACCATCAAGGCCGCCCGCGCCCGCATCGCCATGCTGGAGGTCGGCGGCCTCACGGTGCGCGACGTCGACGCGCTGGTGCTGCCGGACGAGGCGCTGTCGGAAAACCTGCTCGGCCTGTCCTTCCTCTCGAAGCTGAAGCGCTTCGAATACGCCAACGGCAAATTGTTGCTGGAGCAGTAAGGCCGATTGGCATCAAGCGCCTATCCAAGTCTTCCGCTGGATGTCTTTCTCCGTGATGCGGATCAGTTCACGCCGTCGCCATTGCCCAGATTTTTTCGAACTCGGCCTTTGATATCACTTCCGGCACGAACTGGGGATCGGCGGCGATCTCTTCAACGGACGGCAATGGCATCTGACCAAGGCCCGTGTCCCCGACCTCAACTTCAGCATCGGCATACCAGATTCTTCCGTCGGAAAAGATTTCGACCTTACGAAGCTCCCAACGTTCGTGATCCAACTCGCTGTAGATCAGGACCGGTTGATCGGGGTACGCGTGAATCCACTTCACTTTGAGATAGGTCATTGGTCGGACACCTTTCCGCTGCGACGATGCACTCGCTAAAGCCAGCGGCGTTGCGAAGCCGCACCGTCTTGATCTGTTGGCCGTGTTTGCCGATCGTGCCGTGCAGGAGCGAAACCCGTTCACGCCGTTGCCATTGCCCAGATTTTTTCGAACTCGGCCTTTGATATCACTTTCGCGTCGTACTTCGGATTGGCGGCGATCTCCTCAAACGACGGGTATGGCATCGTGCTCAGGCCCGTCTCCTCGAATTCGACGTCAGGATCGGCATATAGGATCCTTCCGTCGGGAAAGATTTCGACCTTGCGAAGCTCCCAACGTTCGTCGTCCAACTCGCTATAGGTGAACACTGGTTGGTCGGGTACCGCGTGAATCCGCTTCACCTTGAGATAGGTCATTGGTCGGACACCTTTCCGCTGCTGATAATCCTGTTGTTCAAATCCAACGGTCCCTCGTTTGGGATAACATAAACACCGAGCCGGCCTTTAGTCACATTCAGACCGGCCGGGTTGATTTCGAGGTAGTGAGTGAATTTTTTCGCTTGGTGTTTGTTTTGTACGAGGGCTTCCGAAAGCTTTTCCGGCTCAATAGTGCCCGGCTCAATATCGGTCAGGTACTGACCGTTTCCATACTTCACATCGCGTGGTCTTCGGGCTTTCAGAGAAGGATTTAGCTTTCCTTCATTCAGGATGCCGTTCAGGCCAGCCTCGTCGGTGTAGTGATATAGGTTACGAAGCCCAGCGCCTGGAACGTCTTCAACTGCACCCGTCGGCGGCCTCACCCTGCTCGCAGGTGCTATCTTGGCGGCACCAAGGCCACCGAGTAGGCCGCCGAGGATCCGGAGAGGTAGCTCCAGACGGGTTCCCTCACCAAGTTGACCGCCAGCCTCGCTCCCCAAGCCCCCCAGCGCAGCCGCTCCGACTTTGAACGGCAATCCTCCGGGCACGACATAGGAAGCGGGATTGCCGACAAATTCTCCGACAGATGCACCGAATTTGCCCGCTCGGCCTTCCGGCCTGTGCATGGGTCCGGTTACATTCTTCTCAAGAATGTCCATCCCCTGTGCCGGGGTCGGCGCGTCCACGTCTTGCCCCATCTCGGCCTGCGTGGCACGCGCCAATGCGCTCCCCGCACTGTTCAGGCCAGAAGCGATTCCGCGAGGGGTGGACCTGAAGAAGTCATCGGCGCCCGAGTAATCGGGCATTGATCATCACCTACAGATATTGCGGACAGCTTCGGGCGAGCATGAGCCGATCCACCAAAGCCCTACTCCTGGCGTCATGCGAGCCGTCGGCCGTACGACCAGATGGTTCGGCGGCATCGATTTCTGGACAGCAACCGAAGAGGCATCCGAAGCATAGCAGGAGCCATATTCGAGCGCGCCGCATGCTAAGGCTCGTAACGATGATAGACCAGCAGACCACCAGGCTGATTGTTACCCATCATCTTTGCAGCAACGCTCTCGATCCTTTCGCTCGCTCCAACGCCGAGGAAGTTGGCATTCGGCCCCACAACTGTTCAAGCGCAAGCGGCTGCGCCATCAAGACGCCTGCTGATCACCGCGTCGCCAAAGAGACCGCATAGACCCTCAATATCTCCGCCGCCAGCGAAACGCATGCTGAGATCGATCGTATCTCCGACCAGCGCGAGCACTCCCGATCAAAATCCCGCCATCTCTTCCGCGCAAACCCCTCACCAGAACGGATATATCTAATTTCCCACTTGATATAGTCCGGAAAGTCTTGTGCCGCCAATTCCTTGAAAAGTGCCTGAATTTTCGGATGATCGTAATGATCAAGGGCAACAAGAGAATAGCGATARTATATCGCTCCYGMTAATGMGMSTTCGGGTAACAGGCCACTGCGGTACAGTTTCACCARTTTTCTTATAAGCACGACATAKTCATCGACATCGAGTTGATACATCGCATAGAGGGCGATSCGCCCGCCCTCCCTTCCTTCCGTTAGATAGCGAATGCAAAAATCGATGTTTTCTGGCGCGGCGGCCACAAGCTCTTCGAACGCGTCGCCGGACGGGGGATATTGGGGCGGTATGCGGTCAACAGCATCATCTCTTGTCGCCTGGGCGACTTTCTCGACATAGGCTTGATACTTGTCTTCATCGTGCGGCGCGCTTGCTTCGCTCCCGTTGGAGGCCGCGCTGGCGGCATTCAGACAGAGCGCGAACGCGCAGCCGAGCGACAGCACACAAGACAGGATGAAGCGTCGCATGTTATTGCCCGACATAGCGTCGATACAGTATCGGACCCTTGGCAGGGGCGCGCACTATAATGTCCTTTTTGGAGCCGCTTTCAATCCTTTCGGGAGCCCCGTCGTAGGGAGGAGACCCGACGCCTATGAACGTGTTGTTCGGCCCCACGATCACGACATGCCCCGTCGCGTCGCTATAATCTCTCGGCTGCGCCGCCACATCTCCCGGCTGGGGCGACTCGTCGGGACCCAGGACGCGCCATCCGGGAATTGCATACGATGGATCTGCCCATTGTCCGGCGGTGGGCGGAAAATGCTTCCAGTACCAATGCCCATTCGGGAGACCGGGACTCGCGTCCGCGTCGGTCAGCATCTCATGGACGAACAAATTGCATTTGTTCTTGCCTTCAGGGAAATTCCCCTTTGCGACTTCGGTGGTCCATGCGGTTGAACCAATTTGAGCGTTAGCTCGATCGACGATTTTCTGACGTATGAGGTTTAGCTGATCATCAGTCAGAGGCTGCGTTGGTGTCGGATTTCCGCCGAAGGGGCTGGACTCGATCGACCAGCCTTGAGCCCAAGTCGGGTTGTTTGGATCGCTTCCTGCATAGCCGACGCCGGCGACGCCACCCGATCCGCTGGGGTTGCTGCCAGTCGCCGGCCCATTGACGCCGGGTTGACCGGCTCCTGTCGCAGACTGTTGCAATTGGGTTTGCGGCTGTGGCTGCGCCGGTTGAGTCGGTCTCGGCGACTGCTGAAACTGCGCCAGTTGAGTTACGCCATCCGCGACGAACGGATCGTGGTCAACGGGAACGAGCGAGTAGTCATCGAAGTCCGGCTGATGGTCCACCGGCACCAGAGAGTAGTCCGGCATGATCATTACCTACAGATATTGCGGACAGCTTCGGGCGAGCCCGTGCGTGACCGCACCTTGCGGAGAGGGCTGGGTTGGCTTTGGATGTTTGAAGGCAAATGCTTGAAGGCAGAGTGCTTGAAGGCTGGCTTGCGCGATGGCGCGGAAGTGCCGCTGCCCATCGTCTTCGCTGGGCGCCCGTCTGTCGGCGGGAGCGGCCCTGGCTATCGGTCAGTTCAGCTCGTTGCGGTGGCCAATTCCGGTGCGCCCGGCAGCGTATTGGCCGACAGCGACCTGTCCGATTGAAAAAGCCCGCAGCGGATTTTCCGGTGCGGGCTTAATTGTTGCGATGATGAAAATGTATCGGTGAGTTGCCCGACGTGTCAATTGTTCGATGCGCAGAGCAGCTCGCAGGGCGCAATAGCGCGGCGGATTGCGCCGGCGTGCAGGTATTTCGCCGACGCCAAATCTGCCGTAATTATTCGCCACAAGCCGTCAATCCCGCCTTCCGCTGCGGCGATGCATTCGCTAAAGCCAGCAGCGTTGTTCCTCCGCATTTCCACGAGGCCGTTTCTGATGTTTCCGAAGCCGAAATCCGCGCTGGTCCCGAACACCTATGCCTTCGAGTCCGAGCCGATGGTGAAGCCGACCGGGTTTCGCGAATACGACGCGCGCTGGCTGTTCAACAAGGAAATCAACCTGATGGGCGTGCAGGCGCTGGGCATGGGGCTCGGCGCGCTGATCGCGGAGCTCGGCGTCAAGCAGGAGATCGTCACCGGGCACGACTTTCGCGGCTATTCCGCCTCGATCAAATATGCGCTGATCTCGGGCCTGATGGCGGCGGGCTGCAAGGTGCACGACATCGGGCTTGCGGTGACGCCGATGGCGTATTTCGCGCAGTTCGATCTCGACGTGCCCTGCGTCGCGATGGTCACCGCCTCGCACAACGACAATGGCTGGACCGGCGTCAAGATGGGCGCCAACCGGCCGCTGACCTTCGGCCCCGACGAGATGACGCGGCTGAAAGAGATCGTGCTCAACGCCGCGTTTCACAACAAAGCCCGCGGCTCCTACCAGTTTCACGAGAACTATCCGGCGCGCTACATCGCCGACCTCACCAATAGGCCCAAACTGAAGCGCAAGCTGAAGGTCGTGGCCGCCTGCGGCAACGGCACCGCGGGCGCGTTCGCGCCGCAGGTGCTGGAGGCGATCGGCTGCGAGGTGATCCCGCTCGACACCGAGCTCGATCACACCTTCCCGAAATACAATCCGAATCCGGAAGACATGGAGATGCTGCACGCGATCCGCGATGCGGTGCTGGCGCACAAGGCCGATGTCGGTCTCGGYTTYGACGGCGACGGCGACCGCTGCGGCGTGGTCGACAACACCGGCGAGGAGATCTTTGCCGACAAGGTCGGCGTCATGCTGGCGCGCGACATGTCGGCGATCAACGCCAACGCGCGGTTCGTCGTCGACGTGAAGTCGACCGGGCTGTTCGTGACCGATCCGGTGTTGCAGAAGCAGGGCGCCAACACCGTCTACTGGAAGACCGGCCATTCCTACATGAAGCGCCGCACCAACGAGCTCGGCGCGCTCGCCGGCTTCGAGAAGTCCGGGCATTTCTTCTTCAACAAGCCGTTCGGCCGTGGCTATGACGACGGCCTGGTGTCGGCGATCGCGATCTGCGAGATGCTCGACCGCGCGCCCGGCAAGTCGATGGCCGACCTGAAGAACGCATTGCCGAAGACCTGGTCGTCGCCGACCATGTCGCCGCATTGCGCCGACGAGACCAAGTATGGCGTGGTCGATGCCGTGGTGAAGCACTTCGAGACGTTGCAGCAGAACGGCGGCAAGGTCGCGGGCCAGTCGATCCGCGATCTCGTCACCGTCAATGGCGTGCGCGTCACGGTCGAGGACGGCAGTTGGGGCCTGGTGCGCGCCTCCTCGAACAAGCCGGAGCTCGTCGTCGTGGTGGAAAGCCCGGTCAGCGAACAGCGCATGCGCGACATGTTCGAGGCGATGGATTCGGTGCTGCGCACCCATCCCGAGGTCGGCGAGTACAATCAGAAGATTTGAGGCGGCGCTCGCGCCCCAAGCAAACCGTCATCGCCCGGCTCGACCGGGCGATCCAGTATTCCAGAGACGGATGTGATTGAGCCGATAAGTCGCGGCGTACTGGATCGCCCGGTCACGCCGGGCGATGACACTGAGGCCTGGGCGACGGCAGCGGAGCAGGCGCCGCCTACGCCGCCGGCACCGGCAGCGCGGTCACCGACTTGATCTTCTCCATCGCGAAGCGCGAGGTGACGTTCTTCAGCGGCACCGCACTGATCAGCTTCTTGTAGAACACGTCATAGGCCTGCATGTCGGCGACCACGACGCGCAGCATGTAGTCGACGTCGCCGGCCATCCGGTAGAACTCCATCACCTCGGGCATGGCGCTGACGGCGTCGGCGAATTTGCGCAGCCAGGCTTCCGAATGGTCGGCGCTCTCGACCGAGACGAACACCGAGATCCCGAGCCCGATCTTGTTCTGGTCGACCAGCGCCACCCGGCGCAGGATCACGCCGTCGGCCTCGAGCCGCTGGATGCGCTTCCAGCATGGCGTCGACGACAGCCCGACGCGGTCGCCGATCTCGGCGACGGAGAGCGAGGCGTCCTCCTGCAACACGGTCAGGATCTTGCGATCGATCGCGTCGAGGCGGCGGTTGTTGTCATGAAGCTGAATGGCGACATCGGTCATAGAAGAAAGTTCCATATGAAGGTTCAATCTCCCTCATATAGAGAAAAATCTTCCAAATCAAGCGGGTCGTGACCGCTCAGGCCCGCCCGGCACCCGCGTGCTCACCCAAAAACGCTTCAACTTCAGTACGTTGCGGTGCGGCATAAGCGCCGCCGAAGCGGGTGCATTTCAGCGCCGCGGCGGCCGAAGCGAAGCGCAGCGCCTGCCGCAATTCCTGCTTTTCGGTGACGGCCAGCGCGAACGCCCCGTGGAAGACGTCGCCCGCCCCCAGCGTGTCGACGGTATGGACCGGGAAGGCCGGGCTCTCCTCGAGCTCGCCCTTCTCGTTGAGGAAGATCGTGCCCTTCGGGCCGCGGGTGCCGGCCAGGAACGAGGGCGTGAGCTTGGCGAGCTTTCGCAGCGCCTGGCCGTCGTCGGTGACGTCGGCGGTCTCCTGTAGCGGCTCGCTGGAGAACACCAGATGCGAGGAGGCGGTCAAGAGCCCTTCCCGCATCGACATCGCGCGGTCGACGTCGACCACGACCGGAATGCCGCGCCTGACGGCCTCGGCGCACAGCTCGGTGCAGAACGGCGCGCAACGGCTCTCGGTCAGGATCGCCGCGCAATCCTCCAGCAGCAGCTCGGTCGGCGGCAGCTTCACCTTCCAGAGCTCCGGATCGCGGAAGGTGACGATGGTGCGCTCGCCGGTGTCGTCGATCATGATCGCCGAGATCGGCGTCACCAGGTCAGGCATGTGGATCAGATGATTGGTCTCGATGCCTTCCTCGGCGAGCTTGTCGAAGATGAAGCGGCTCGAGGTTTCCCGCGAATCGCCCATCGGTCCGCAGATCGAGGCGCGGCCGCCGAGCCGGACGATGCCGATCGCGGCGTTCAGCGCGTTGCCGCCGCAGATCTCGTCGAAATGGGTCGCATTCTCCTTGGAGCCGCGCGCCGGAACGCCGACCCGGAAGGTCAGGTCGCGCACCGGCAGGCCGATGCAGAGGATGCGGGGCGGGACTTTCGGGGCGCCGTCTTGAAAATTCATGCAGGGGTCCGTCGCAATGGTTCCGTCGGCTGGCTCAAGCTGTGTCCAGTCTAATGGGCAGAACGATGTCCGGTTCCCGCTATTGCTCCAACGGGTTTCGGTGATGCACCCAGCGGCCGAGCAGATGATGGGCAATCGCGAACGGATGCGGACCGGCGAGGCCGTCGGGATGCTGGCGCTTGAGCATCAGCGTCGCCTCGGCATGATCGAACCAGCGTGCATCCTCGAGCTCGGTGCGGTCGACCACGATCTCCTCGCTGGTCGCGCGCGCGGTGCAGCCGATCATCAGCGATGACGGGTAGGGCCAGGGCTGCGTCATGTAGTAGTTGACGTCGGTGCAGCGGATGCCGCTCTCCTCGAAAATCTCGCGCCGGACCGCATCCTCGATGGTCTCGGCGGCCTCGACGAAGCCGGCGAGGCAGGAATACATGCCGGGCATGAACTGCTTCTGGCGGCCGAGCAGCACCTTGTCGCCATGGGTGACCAGCATGATCACGACCGGGTCGGTGCGCGGAAAATGCTCGGCCTTGCAGCTCGGGCATTCGCGCTTCCAGCCGCCGTCGCGCATCGCCGTGCGGGTGCCGCAGTTCGGACAGAAGCCGTGGCGCTGGTGCCAGGTGACCATCGATTTCGCCATCGCGATCGCCGAGAGCTGCTCCGGCGGCACCACGCCCTGCATCGCCATGCCGCGCAGTTCGGTGATCGCGACATCGCTGCGCCCGACCAGCTTCTCGGCGGCCTGCGGCGCGATCCCCATGCCGAAGATCGGCGCCGCATCGCGCAAGCCGAGGAAGATCGTGCCAGGGTTTGCACCATAGCTCCGGGCCTCTTCCAGCGAGAGCAGCGCGCGGGCCCCGCCGTCGTCCTGCTTCACCACCAGCGAGTCGCGATAGATCACATAGGCGCGTGCCTCGCGATGGCCCTCCAGCGCGAACAGTTTTTCGTCGCTGGTGCGCAGATGCGCGGCGCGGTCCAGTGCATGGGTGACGAAGGCCGGCTGGCCGAGCGGAAAGGAATCGGATGCTGACATTGAAATTCAACCCAACCAGATCTTGCGGCGAAGCGCGCTGATGAAATTCTGCACTTCCTCGGCGTCATGCGCCAGCGGCGGCATCACGCCCCAAACGGGACGCGGCCATGCAGCGTCGCTGGTCCGGCGGGCGATGACATGGACATGAAGCTGCGGGACCAGATTGCCGAGCGCCGCGACATTCAGCTTGTCGCATTTGGTGATCTCTTTCAGCGCGCGCGAGACCCGGGTGATCTCGGTCATCAACTGGGCCTGCTCGACCTCGTCGAGGTCGATGATCTCGACCGCGCCGTCGCGCCGCGGCACCAGCAGCAGCCAGGGATAATTCGCATCCTTGATGACGAGCACCTTGCACAGCGGCAGGTCGCCGATGTCGATGGTGTCTTTGTTGAGCTGCGAATGCAGCGACCAGTTGGAGGCGGGCATGACCGGCAAATAATGCCTTTATGTGTTCCCGTACAAGCCCCACAAAGCCGGCCTTACAAAGCCGGGTCAGAGCGCTTGCTTTCCGGCGGTTTTGGCCCCAAATAGGGACCGGGAGATTGGCGGTGGACGAGCCACTCGCCAACCGGGTCAGGTCCGGAAGGAAGCAGCCCTAACGAGGTCCGGATCGGGTCGCTCGTCAGTCTCCTACCTGTTTTTTCCGAGCGAATCGCGCTGGAATGGCGGTCTCCGCGCCCGGCGCTCGATTTCGGCTCTCATCCGCACGCCGGCTGCAAGAGACCCCAAAGTTGCGGATCGACGCATGAATGACGCTGGCGACCCCTCCCAACCGCCCGACGGCGCAGGCCAAAGCGGTTTTGACCTGGGCGGCGCCCCCGACGCAGCCAAGCCCTATCGCGTCCTTGCCCGCAAATACCGCCCCTCCAGCTTCGAGGACCTGATCGGCCAGGAGGCCATGGTCCGCACCGTCTCGAACGCGTTCGAGACCGGGCGGATTCCGCAGGCCTGGATCCTCACCGGCGTCCGCGGGGTCGGCAAGACCACCACCGCGCGCATCCTCGCCCGTGCGCTCAACTACGAAAAGCCCGACGGCTCAGTGAAGGGCCCGACCATCCACATGCCCGACCTCGGGGTGCACTGCCAGGCGATCATGGAAAGCCGGCACATGGACGTGCTGGAGATGGACGCGGCGTCCCACACCGGCGTCGACGATGTCCGCCAGATCAATGACAGCGTGCGCTATGCACCGGCGAGCGCGCGCTACAAGGTCTACATCATCGACGAAGTCCACATGCTGTCGACGGCGGCGTTCAACGCCTTCCTGAAGACGTTGGAGGAGCCGCCGGAGCACGCCAAGTTCGTGTTCGCCACCACCGAGATCCGCAAGGTTCCGATCACGGTGCTGTCGCGCTGCCAGCGTTTTGATCTTCGCCGCGTCGAGGCCGATGTGTTGATGAAGCATCTCGGCAACATCGCGACGAAAGAGGGCGTCACGGTCGAGCCCGAGGCGCTCGGCATCATCGCGCGCGCCGCGGAAGGCTCGGTGCGCGATTCGCTGTCGCTGTTCGACCAGGCGATCGCGCATGCCGCGGGTGACGTGAAGGCAGATGCCGTCCGCCAGATGCTCGGCCTCGCCGACCGCACCCGCGTCATAGACCTGTTCGACTCGCTGGCGCGCGGCGATCTCGCCGCCGCCTTCGCCGAATTCCGCGCGCAATATGATGTCGGCGCCGATCCGGTCGTGGTGCTGTCGGATCTCGCCGAATTCGTCAATTTCGTTACCCGCGTGAAGGTCGTGGCGGCAACCGCCGACAATGTCGCGTTCGGCGAGACCGAGCGGGTGCGCGCGCGCGAATTCGCCGTCAAGCTTTCGATGCGGGTGCTGTCGCGGATGTGGCAGATGCTGCTCAAGGGCATCGCCGAGGTGCAGACCGCAACCCGCCCGGCGGCTGCTGCCGAGATGGTGCTGGTGCGGATCGCCTATGTCGCCGATCTGCCGACGCCGGATGAAGCGATCCGGATGATCGAGCAGAATGGCGGAGGTGCTGCGCCCGCGACGTCCGGCTCCGCTGCATCATCATCGCCGCGCGGCGCGCCGAGCGCGGCGATATCAGCGATGTCGCCGGCGCCGGTGCGGGCACCGCAGGCGGCGCCGCGCGCCGATCTCGCCGCGCGTCCGCAGCTGGCATCGCCCGCCGCCAACGCCGCGCCCGCGCTGCGCATCACGAGCTTTCCGCAGCTGATCGCGCTCGCCGGCGAGAAGCGCGACATCATGACCAAGAGCGCGCTGGAGGCCGACGTGCGGCTGGTGCGCATCGAGGATGGCCAGCTCGAGATCGCGCTCGAGCCGAAGGCCCAGCGCGCGCTGGTCACCGATCTGCCGCGCAAGCTCGAATTATGGACCGGGCGGCGCTGGACCGTGATCATCTCCAACGAGGCCGGCCAGCCCACGGTACGCTCGCAGAACGAGCAGGCCCGCAGCGAACATCAGCGCTCCGCGGAGGCCGATCCGCGCGTGCAGGAGGTGCTGACGCGCTTCCCCGGCACCAAGGTGATCGAGGTCCGCCGCCTTGCCGCCGAGGTTCCGGTCGCCGACGCGACCGGCGAGGACCCGATTGAAACTTCCGACAGCGACGACGATTGATCCGATCACAGGGACGCACGCATGGCTGATTTTCTCGGCATGATGAAGCAGGCAGCGCAGCTGCAATCCAAGATGCAGGAGATGCAGGAGCAACTCGGCAATGTCGAGGTCGAGGGCATTTCCGGCGGCGGCCTGGTCGCGGTGCGCATGACCGCGAAGATGGAAGTGAAGGGCGTCAAGATCGATCCCTCGCTGATGAAGGCCGAAGAGCGCGAGGTGCTTGAGGATCTGCTCGTCACCGCCTATGGCGACGCCCGCCGCAAGGCCGAGACCGCGATGCAGGAAAAGATGATGGCGATCACCGGCGGGCTCGGCCTGCCGCCGGGATTTGGTCCGACGTGAGGCGCTGCGAGATCAAGATGAATCATCATCGTGCTTTGCTGAGCATGACCTCCTCGGAAAGCCGCTTCGCACTTTTCCGGGTCATGCTCTAATGGCCGCAAGCGTCGCCGGTCCCGAGATCGAACGCCTGATCCAGTTGCTGGCGCGGCTGCCGGGTCTGGGGCCGCGCTCGGCGCGGCGCGCGGCGTTGCACCTGATCAAGAAGCGCGAAGCGCTGATGACGCCGCTGACCGCGGCGCTACAGGTCGCGATCGACAAGATCCAAGTCTGCAAGACCTGCGGAAACATCGATACACAAAACCCCTGCACGGTCTGCACCGATCCGCGCCGCGATCCCTCGATCATCGTGGTGGTCGCCGACGTTGCCGATCTCTGGGCGCTGGAACGCGCCAATGCGACCAATGGCCGCTACCATGTGCTCGGCGCGACATTGTCGCCGCTCGATGGCGTCGGGCCGCAGGATCTCACCATCGATCAGCTGGTGGTGCGCGCGCATGCGCCCGAGGTCAGCGAGATCATTCTGGCGCTCAATGCCACCGTCGATGGCCAGACCACCGCGCATTACATCACCGATCTGTTGTCGGAGGCCAATGTGCGGGTGACGCGCCTGGCGCATGGCGTGCCCGTCGGCGGCGAGCTTGATTACCTCGATGAAGGTACGCTATCGGCTGCCATGCGGCAGCGAACGTTGTTCTGAAGCGCGATCGAAGGCCGGATTTGCCGGGGTTTGCCGGGCAATCGGTCGTTGGTCGAAAAGATCGCGCTGAAACAACATGATAGGGTGGACGACGATTCGGGGATGGTCATCCACACTCTGACGAATCTGACACGGAACCACCTGACATGACGATTGACCGATTCGGCGTACGCCTGGGCTTTGCGTTTCTGGCGACCGTTTTTGTCGTGCCCTGCGCGGTGGCGCAGCAGAGCGATGCGCCGCAGAAGCCCGGCAAGATGATTCGGGCCGGCGACGTGCTGTCGGGGGAACTCAGCGCGATGAAGGTGCGTGACGCCAAGAACCGCGGCAAGCGCGTCGCAACCTACCAGATCACCAGCGAGCCGCGCCGCCTGCCGCCGCCGAACGGTCTCTGCAATCTGGAGACCGGGCCGGAAACCTTCCAGCTGATTCCAACCAACGACGCCCAGGCCGCGCAGCTCAAGAGTCTCTCCGGCAAGGCCATCTCGGTGAAGGTCGACGAGATCGCCTGCGCCCAGGACGCCGGTCAGATGAGCGAAGCCATCGTCACCAAGTGGAGCGTTGTGGCCAAGTAGGTCTGATCGAATCGAGAACCATCCGCATCGTCGTCCTGGCGAAAGCCAGGAGCCGTTACCCCAACTGTCGGTTGTTGCGCGGCGCTGCGGCCAGAATCCCTTCACAACCAGGTGCGGTGGGTCCTGGCTTTCGCCAGGACGACGCGGGGAGAGCTAAACCCGCACCGGCCCCAGCTCGTCAAAATGTCCGCGCCGTTGCAGCCAGGCCAGCAGGATCAGGCTCGGGATCGCGACCAGCACGCAGATCACGAAGAAGGTTTGCCAGCCGACCGCCTTGGCGACATAGCCCGCGCCCGATGACAGATAGGTGCGGCCGACCGCCGCGAGCGCGGTCAGCAGCGCGTACTGGGTCGCGGTGTGCAGCGGGTTGCGGCACAGCGCCGAGAGATAGGCGACGAAGATCACGGTGCCGATCGCGCTGGTGAAATTCTCCGCGGTGATCGCCAGCGCCAGCGCCCATTGATCGACGCCGACATGCGCGAGCCAGGAGAAGGAGAGGTTGGCGACCGCCTGCAACACGCCGCCGATCCACAGGCTCTGCGCAAGCGAATAGCGCCGCGCGACGAAGCCACCGGCAAAGCCGCCGATCAGGGTTGCGGCAAGGCCGACACCTTTCACGATCGCGGCGTAATCGACCTTGGAGAAGCCGATGTCGATCACGAATGGCGCGGTCATGGTGCCCGAGAACGCGTCGGTGAATTTGAACAGCACCACGAAAGCGAGCGCCGCGAACGCGTCCTTGCGGCTGAGGAACTCGGAGAACGCGCCGAGCGCCGCGCGCAGCACGCGTTCGGCCGCGTTCTGCGCGTGCGTGGCGGCCTCCGCGCTTTTCGATTGGGTAGGCTCGGTCGCGGCCAGCGCGGTGACGATGCCGATCACGACCAGCGCGGCCATCACCACATAGCCCCACATCCACGCCGACGGACGCGCTATTCCCGCAGACTCGAATCCGCTGACGATGAACAGCGCGCCCGCGGTCGAGACCAGCATGCCGACGCGATAGGCCGCGACATAGGACGCCATGCCGGCGGCCTGCTCGCTTTCGGGCAGGCTTTCGACGCGGAAGGCATCGACCACGATGTCCTGGGTCGACGAGGCGGTGGCGACGAGCAGCGCGGCAAAGGCCGCGAACCACGGTGAGCGCGCCGGATCGGCCATCGCCAGCACCAGGATCGTCACGATCAGCAACAGCTGCGAGAGCAGCAGCCAGCCGCGACGGCGTCCGAAGATTTGCGTGAACAGCGGCACATGCAGCGCATCGACCAGCGGCGCCCAGAGGAATTTCAGCGTGTAGGGCGTGCCGATCAGCGCCAGCAGCCCGATGGTGCCGAGATCGACCCCGGCCTCCTTCATCCACACCTGCAGCGTCGAGCCGGACAGCGCCAGCGGCAACCCCGAGGAGAAACCGAGCAGCAGCACGATCAGCACCCGCGGCTGCAAGTACACGGCGAAGCTGTCGCGCCAGGAGCTGGCGGCGGGCGGCGACTTTTCCGGTGTGGCGGCGGCGTCGGGGGCGGTCATCTATCCCATCGTGAGGTCATCGTCCGCGAAGGCGGACGATCCAGTACTCCGTGACGGCAGCGCCCAGCAACCGACGTCTCGGCGTACTGGATGCCCCGCCTTCGCGGGGCATGACAACACCTAGCCACTGGCGATCGTTGGATACAAGTCTTCCCAATTTGGATTGCCTTCTTCGATCAAGCGGATCTTCCACGCTCGATTCCACTTCTTCAGCCTCTTCTCACGGCGAATCGCATTCTCAGGATCATCGAATATTTCGAAATAAACCAGCCTCACGACGCCGTACTTCCCGGTGAAGCCTTCGACCAATTTCAGTTTGTGCTCGCCGACTCTTCGGATGAGGTCATTTGTCACACCGATGTAGAGCGTGCCACCGATGCGGCTAGCAAGGATGTAGACGTAGAAGCTGCGCGTTCCCAATTGCGGCCTCTGGGATACTGGATCGCCCGATCAAGTCGGGCGATGACACCGACTGGGTGGCGCGAGCGCCAAACAAACTTCTAAAGCGCCCCTCACTCCCCCGCCTGTAGCTTGCGCGGGGCGGGGAACAGGTCGGTCGTGCCGCTTTTGACGAAGCGCGGCACCTCGATCGGGGTCTCGGACTTGCTGAAGTCGAGCTCCTCGATGCGGCCGGCGCGCTTCTCGATCTTGTCGGCGGAGATCAGGATCTGCCGCACGTCCTCGTTCACGTGGCCGAAATGGGTTTGCAGCTTCAGCACGCGGTCGCGCAAACGGCCGAGATCGTCGCCGAGATGCATCACCTCGTTGCGGATCTGGTCGGCGGCGTCGCGGATGCGGGCGTCCTTCAGGATCTGCTGCATCACCTGGATCGCCAGCATCAAAAGCGACGGCGATACCAGCACGACGCGGGCGCGATAGGCCTTCTGGATCACGTCGTCGAAGCCGTCATGGATTTCAGCATAGACCGATTCCGAGGGCACGAACATCAGCGCGGTGTCCTGGGTCTCGCCCGGGATCAGGTACTTCTCCGCGATGTCGCTGACATGCTTGAGCACATCGGTGCGCAATCGCTGGCTGGCGAATTTGCGCTCCTCGTCGCTGCGTGCATCGTGCAGCGCGGTCATCGCCTCCAGCGGAAATTTGGCGTCGATGCAGAGCGGGCGCTGATCGGGCAGGAACACCACGCAGTCCGGCCGCTTGCCCGTGGTCAGCGTGTACTGAAACTCGAACGAGCCCTTCGGCATGCCGTCCTGGACGATCGCTTCCATCCGCGCCTGGCCGAACGCGCCGCGCGACTGCTTGTTGGCGAGCACGTCGCGCAAGGTCGTGACCTGGGTGGTGAGCTCGTTGAGGTTCTTGTGGGCGTGGTCGATGATGCCGAGCCGCTCATGCAGCACGCGCAGCGAATCCATCGTGTTGCGGGTGGATTGTTCCATCGACTGGCCGACCCGGTGGGTCACCGAATCCAGCCGCTCGTTGACCGCGCGGGCCATCTCGGCCTGGCGACCGGCGAGCGCCTGCGCGAAGGCGTCGACCTTGGCGTCGACCCGCCCGGAGGATTCGCTCTGCGCCCGCAGCATGTCGGCGAGCCGTTCCTCCAGCTCGTCGGCGCGAATGGCCTGGGCCATCGCCAGTTCCGCGCCGCGCCGGCTGCCGCGCGCGATCACCACGGCGATCGCAAACAGCAGGATCAGCGCCAGCGCGCCGAGGCCGATCAGGGCGTCGGAGACGCGGACCGGAAGGTCGCCAATCGTGAGCAGAATCTCGTTCATGCCGCCAGTTGTAGCCGATTCGCGGCCGGGCACGAACGAAGAGGGAACGTTTGCGGTAAATGTTGTCCTGATTGGCCTGGTTAAGCCCGCGTGAAGAAACGTGGTTAACGTTGTCTGAATGGGTTCCGGGGCGCATTGACCCCATGAGGTCACCGGCTTAAATCGCCGCCATGGCTTTAAGAGAAATCATCATCCTGCCGGACAAGCAGTTGCGGCTGGTGTCGAAACCGATCGAGAAGGTGACGCCGGAGATCCGCAAGCTCGCCGACGACATGCTCGAGACCATGTATGACGCGCCCGGCATCGGGCTGGCGGCGATCCAGGTCGCGCAGCCGCTGCGGCTGATCACCATGGACCTCGCCAAGCGCGACGAGAACGGCGAGACCACGCCGCAGCCGCGGGTGTTCATCAACCCGGAGATCATCTCGCATTCGGAAGAGCTGTCGGTCTACGAAGAGGGCTGCCTGTCGATCCCCGAATATTACGAGGAGGTCGAGCGCCCGGCGCGGGTGCGGCTGCGCTTCACCGACCTCGACGGCAAGCTGCATGAGGAAGATGCCGAGGGGCTCTACGCCACCTGCATCCAGCACGAGATCGACCATCTCAACGGCGTGCTGTTCGTGGACTATCTGTCGAAGCTGAAGCGCGACCGCGTGTTCAAGAAGTTCGAGAAGGCCGCCAAGCGCGCGGCTGAGTAGCAACGCTCATTCGCCGTCATGCCCGGGACAAGCCCGGCCATGACGGAGACCTCCAACTCCTTCCGAGCTTGACCGCATGCCTCTTCGCCTGATCTTCATGGGCACGCCTGATTTCGCGGTGCCGACGCTGCTGGAACTGGTCGCCCATGGCCATGAGGTCGTGGCGGTCTACACCCGCGCGCCGAAGCCCGGCGGGCGGCGCGGCCTGCAATTGCAGCCGACGCCGGTCGAGCAGGAGGCGCGGCGGCTCGGAATTCCCGTGCTGACGCCGAAGACGCTCAGGACCGCGGAGGCGCTTGAAGCGTTTCGCGCCCACGACGCCGATGCCGCCGTCGTCGTGGCCTATGGCATGATCCTGCCGCAGGCCATTCTCGATGCGCCGAAGCTCGGCTGCTTCAACCTGCACGCCTCGCTGTTGCCGCGCTGGCGCGGCGCCGCGCCGATCAACCGCGCCATCATGGCCGGCGATGCCGAGAGCGGCGTGATGGTGATGAAGATGGATGTCGGCCTCGACACCGGCGATGTCGCGATGGCCGAGCGGCTGCCGATCACCGACAGCATGACGGCATCCGACCTGCACGACGCGCTGGCGCCGCTCGGCGCCGATCTGATGGTGAGGGCGATGGGCGCGTTGCAGCGTGGCGGCTTGCAGCTGACCGGGCAGAGCGAGGATGGCGTCACCTACGCGGCCAAGATCGAGAAGGCCGAGGCGCGGATCGACTGGACGCGGCCGGCGCACGCGGTGCTGCGACACATCCACGGGCTGTCGCCATTCCCCGGCGCCTGGTGCGAGCTCGCCGGCGAGGGCGAGCCGGTGCGGCTGAAGATCCTGCGCTGCGAGCTGGCGAAAGGTTCGGGCCAGCCCGGTGACGTGCTCGACGACGATCTTGCGATCGCCTGCGGCGACGGCGCGGTGCGGATTCTCGAGCTGCAACGCGCCGGCAAGGGGCCGATGAAGGCGGCGGACTTCCTGCGCGGCACGCCGCTGAAGCCGCCGGCGCGGCTGACCTGATGCCGCGCTACAAGCTCACCATCGAATATGACGGCACGCCGTTCTCCGGCTGGCAGATCCAGGACACCGCGCCGACCGTGCAGGGCGCACTGGAGACGGCGGTCAAGGCGATCTGCGGCGAGGACGTGCGTGTGCATGGCGCGGGGCGCACCGACGCCGGCGTGCATGCGCGCGGCCAGGTCGCGCATTGCGACATCGTCAAGCACTTCCCGCCGGGCCGTTTTCGCGACGGGCTGAACGCGCATTTGCGGCCCGATCCGATCGCCGTGCTCGCGGCCGATATCGTGCCTGACGATTTCGAGGCGCGGTTCTCGGCGATCAAGCGGCATTATCTCTATCGCATCACCAACACCCGCGCGAACCTCGCGCTCGATGTCGGCCGGGTCTGGCGCGTCCCGCGCGCGCTCGATGCTGATGCGATGCATGACGCCGCGCAGCGCCTGCTCGGCAAGCACGATTTCACCACCTTCCGCGACACCGAGTGCCAGGCCAAATCGCCGGAGAAGACGCTCGATCAGCTCGACGTCACCCGCGACGGCGATGCGGTGAATATCGTGACGTCGGCGCGCTCATTCCTGCACAGCCAGGTGCGTTCGATGGTCGGGTCGCTGGTCTGGGTTGGCGAGGGCCGCTGGCGCGCCGACGATCTCGCCGCCGCGCTCGCCGCCCGCAACCGCGCCGCCTGCGGCCCGGTCGCCCCGCCCGACGGGCTCTATCTGATGCGGGTGGATTATTAGGCGGTAAGAGTGATTGCGTAGGATGGGTAGAGCGCAGCGAAACCCATCACTTCGGACCCGCGATGCACATTGATGGGTTTCGCTGCGCTCTACCCATCCTACAGACTACTGTATCTGGTGCGGGTAGAATACTCGCAGCCCCAATCCCTACTGTGCATGGGGTTGTTTTCGACTTTTTGTCCAGCCAGCCGGCTGGATCACGCGAAATACCGCTCCAGCACGCCGCGATAGATCCTGGTCAGCTGCTCCAGATCGGCGACCGGCGTGCGCTCGTCGATCTGATGCATGGTCTGGCCGACCAGGCCGAACTCGATCACCGGGCAGTAGCTCGAGATGAAGCGCGCATCCGAGGTGCCGCCCGAGGTGGAGAGCTCCGGCTTGCGGCCGGTGATCTGCTCGATCGCGGCGACCGCGAGGTCGGTGAACGGGCCGGGCTTGGTGACGAACACGTTCGAGTTCGACGGTATCCAGTCGATGTGGGCGCGGATGCGGTTGCCGCAGGCTTTCGCCAGCCGTTCGTCGACCAGCTGCCGCAGGCTCTCCTGCGTATGATTGTCGTTGAAGCGGATGTTGAATTTGGCCCGCGCCTGGCCGGGGATCACGTTGCCCGCGGTGTTGCCGACATCGACGGTGGTGAATTCGAGGTTGCTGGCCTGGAATTGCGCGCTGCCGTGATCGAGCGGCTCGTCGCTCAGCGCCACGATCAGCCTGGAGATGTCAGGCACCGGGTTCGAGGCGCGGTGCGGATAGGCGACGTGGCCCTGCACGCCGTCGACGACCAGCGTACCGGATTGCGAGCCGCGCCGGCCGATCTTGATCATGTCGCCGAGCACCTCGACATTCGACGGCTCGCCGAGCACGCAATGGTCGAATTTCTCGCCGCGCTCGGCGCACCATTTCAGCAGCTTGACGGTGCCGTTGATCGAGACGTCCTCCTCGTCGCCGGTGATCAGGAAGGAGATCGAGCCCTTTGGTTGACCGTCGTGCTCGCTGAGATATTGCAGCACCGCGGCGACGCTACAGGCGATGCCACCCTTCATGTCGACGGCGCCGCGGCCGTAGAGATAGCCGTCCTTGACCTCGCCGGAGAACGCGCCGAGCGTCCACGCCGCTTCATCGCCGGGCGGCACCACGTCGGTATGCCCGGCAAAAGTGATATGCGGCGCCGAGTTGCCGATGCGGGCGTAGAGATTGTCGACATCGGCGGTGCCGGGCTCGGAGAAGGTCACGCGATGGACCTCGAAGCCTGCGGTTTTCAATAAATTTTCGAGAACGCCAAGCGCGCCGGCATCGGCCGGGGTGACGGACGGGCAGCGAACCAGATCGCGGGTAATCGAGACAGCATCACTCATGCGTTCCGCTTAACACGTCACGGCGCGGATGGGCCAGCCTTGTTCGCTGTGTCGCAGCCGCCGATCAGTCCCGCAGCAGCTCGTTGATGCTGGTCTTGGCGCGGGTGCGCTGGTCGACGCGCTTGACGATCACCGCGCAGGCGGTGGCGGGTCCCGGCTGGCCGTTCTTCAGCGGCCTGGCCGGCAGCATGCCGGGCACCACGACGGCATATTCCGGGACTTCGCCGACGAAGATCTCGCCGGTCTCGCGATCGACGATCTTGGTGGAGGCGCCCAGGAACACGCCCATCGACAGCACCGCGCCTTTGCGCACGATCACGCCCTCGGCGACTTCAGAGCGCGCGCCGATGAAGCAGTCGTCCTCGACGATCACGGGCTCGGCCTGTAGCGGCTCGAGCACGCCGCCGATGCCGACGCCGCCGGAAATGTGCACGCGCTTGCCGATCTGGGCGCAGGAGCCGACCGTCGACCAGGTGTCGATCATGGTCGCTTCATCGACATAGGCGCCGAGATTGACGAAGGACGGCATCAGCACGACGTTGCTGGCGATGAAGGCCGAGCGGCGCACGATCGCGCCCGGCACGGCGCGGAAGCCGGCGTCGCGGAAACGCTCCTCGTCCCAGCCCTCGAACTTCGAGGGCACCTTGTCCCACCACGAGGCCTTGCCCGGACCGCCGGCGATCTGGCCCATGTCGTTGAGGCGGAACGAGAGCAGCACGGCCTTCTTCAGCCACTGGTTGACCTTCCACTTGCCGCCGGCCTCGCGCTCGGCGACGCGCGCCGCGCCCCTGTCGAGCAGCTCCAGCGCGTGGTCGACCGCCTCGCGAACCTCGCCGCTGGTCGCGGTCGAGATGGCTTCGCGGGCATCGAACGCGGCGTTGACGGTGGTTTCGAGGGCGGACAGCGACATCGCAGCGATCCTTGGGCCTATCGTGAGCTTCGGGGTAATGGTCCCGGCCTGCGCCGGGATGACGTGGGAGAGATCAGGGCTTCAACCGCTGCAAGAACCCGGTGAGGTCGTCGGTGACATGATCGACATGAGCAGCGTCGCGGCCTTCGAGCTCCCAGGTCTCGCGTACCACCTCCCGGCTGCCGTCGGGCACCACCAGCACGGTGGTCATGCCGAGTTCATGTGGCACCACCAGGTTGCGCGCGAGGTCCTCGAACATCGCGGCTTTCGTCGGGTCGACGTCGTGCAGCCTGAGGAATTTCTGGTAGGTCTGCGGCGCCGGCTTCGGTTCGAGATCGGCGGCGATGATGTCGAACACGCCGTCGAAATGGTTGCCGATGCCGAGCCGGCCCAGCACCGCATCGACATGGTCGACCGAGCCGTTGGTCAGAATCAATTTGCGCCCGGGCAGCTTTTCGATCGCGGCTCCCATCGCCGGATTCGGCTCGAGCGGCGAGTGGTCGATCTTGTGCACATAGGCGAGATAGTCGTCCGCCTGCACGCCATGCTCGGTCATCATGCCGCGCATCGTGGTGCCGTAGCGCAGGTAATAGTCCTTCTGTAGCCGCCGTGCCTCCTCGGGCGAGATGTTCAGCCAGTTGCTGACGAATTCGCCGATCCGCGCGTCGACCTGCTGCCACAGATTGACGTGGTGCGGGTACAGCGTGTTGTCGAGATCGAACACCCAGGTCTCGACGTCGGAGAAGTTGCGCGGAGTTTTCATTATGTCCCTCCAACGTTCAGCGCGAACGTCGCCATGCTCTCCGGCGTCGTCCTGGCGAAAGCCAGGACCCACACCGCGGAATCCATCAATAAGGCACGATGCCCGTCGTTCTTCGCCAAACGCAGTCTTGTGGTTATGGGTCCCCTGAGTTCACAAACGAAGTGCAACACTTCCATCTGGAGGTGTTGCCATGGGGCGGACTTACAAGCAGCTCTGCCTGGAGGAGCGATGCGAGATTGCCAGGCTTTCGGCCGGTGGTAGCTCGATCCGGCAAATCGCGGCAGCTTTGGATCGCCCGCCATCAACGATCTCTCGGGAGCTGAACCGCAATTCTGGCGTTCAGGTCGGTTACAAGCCCAGCTATGCCCAGCAACAGATGCGAGCGCGGCGCTGGACGGGCTCTCGCCTCGAACGAGAGCCCGGCCTGCGCCGCGCGGTGTTGGAACGTCTTGGTCGGGGCTGGTCGCCCGAGCAGGTCGCCGGCCGGCTGGCGCGTGAGCACGGCCGCAGGGTGATCTCCTATGAGAGCATCTACCGCTTCATCTATGCCCAGCTCACCCGCACCTCGGACTTCAGCTGGCGACGCTATTTGCCGCGCGGCAAGAGCAAGCGCGGTCGTCGCGGCAAGCGGGGCGGCAGTCCCGCAAGCTTCATCGAAGGCCGTGTTTCGCTGGATCAGCGYCCCATCGAGGTCGCCGATCGCAAGACCCCGGGCCATTGGGAGGCCGACCTCATGATGTTCTCCAAATACGGTCAGCAGATCTTGGCCGTGCATGAGCGCMCCTCCCGCCTGTTGCTCGGCGTCCCCCTCGCAAGCAAGCTCGCCTCCGGCGTCGCCCACCATCTCGTGCGCCTGTTCGAGGTCCTGCCACAACCGATCCGCCGGACCGTCACCTTCGACAACGGCACCGAGTTCGCAGCTCACCTTTCCTTGCAAAGCCTCTTGATCAAGACGTTCTTCTGCGATCCCCACGCCCCCTGGCAGAAAGGTGGCATCGAGAACGCCATCGGCCGCATGCGCCGCTTCATCCCRCGCAACACCGACCTTGAGAAGCTGCCGACCCGCCGCCTTCGCAAGTCCATCGCCGCCTACAACAACACCCCGCGCAAATGCCTTGACTTCAAGACCCCGACAGAGGTCTTTGCTGCTCAAGTGTTGCACTTCGAGTGTGAATCCACCTCCTGGCTTTCGCGAGGACGACGGTGATGTATGTGGCGCCGTTATCTTCATCACGGCATCGCGAAGCGCAGCGTCTTGCCGCCGCTGGTCATGTCGACGGTGGTGAAGCCGAGCGCGGTGAGGCCGCGGGTGGCGCAATCGCCCTGCTCGTTGACCTCGAACTTGCTGTCCCGGGTGCAGAGCTGCACCGCGCCGCCCCAGTTCAGCGGCTTATCCTTGATGCGGATGGCGCGGTTGTCGCTGTCGACCGCTTCGGCGAAGGAATAGATCTGCTTCGGCGTGCCGGTGACGTCGGGGTGCAGGCACGTGCCGGGGTCGATGCGATACCAGCCGCGGCTGGTCACCACCTTGCCGTCGTCGGTCGCGACCGCCGCCATCACCCTGTGAGGCGTGTCGTTGCACCAGGTCAGTCCCGATGGCGACGGCTTTTGCACGGCATCGATCATGGTGGCGAAGAAATTCGGCGACTGCACGATGTCGCTGGCGAGCCCCCGGCTCTTGAGGAAGGCGGCGAGCGCAGCCTGTGTCTTCGGCCCGTCGACGCCGTCGATCGGCGCGGCGTCATAGCCCGCGATCACCAGCAGGCGCTGGATCGCGGCGAGCCGGGCCTGCTCGTCGTCATATTCGCTGTCTTCGGCGAGATAGGCGACGAGGTTGCCGTCATCGGTCTGGGTCGGCGTGATCTGGGTGAACTGCGCCGGCGTCTGGCCGGAGCGACACTGGCGCGCGGCGGCGATCACGAAATTGTCCTGCGCGACGCACAGCGTGTCGGTGCCGTTCTGCGGGATCGGCGAGGCACCATAGACGCCGAGCGCACGCGCGTTGAGCAGCACGCGGTCGGCGGTCAGTGCGCCCTGCACCACCACGCGGCAGGTTGCCGGATCGATCCGGAACCAGCCGCGGGTCGCAGTCGCGGCCTTGTCGTCGATGCCGATCGCGGCCTCGATCACGTAGCTCATGCGGTTGCAGAGCTTGAGGTCGGCATGGGCCGGCGCCGACGAGAACAGGAACGACACCAGCGCGGCCGGCAGCGACATTGCGAGCCGCGCCGCCGGTGACCGGCGAGGGCGCCTCGCCGTGTGTCCCGCGCCTGCCATTACTTATGGATCAGCGTGCCGGTGCCCTGGTTGGTGAAGAGCTCGAGCAGCACCGCGTGCTGCGTCTTGCCGTCGATGATGACGACGCCCTGCACGCCCTGTTCGAGCGCGTAGATGCAGGTCTCGACCTTCGGGATCATGCCGCCGGAAATCGTGCCGTCGGCGATCAGCTTGCGTGCCTCCTTGATCGACAGGTCCGGAATCAGCTTCTTGGACTTGTCGAGCACGCCGGGCACGTCGGTCAGCAGCAGCAGGCGCTTGGCTTTTAGCGCGCCCGCGATTGCGCCGGCGAAGGTGTCGGCGTTGATGTTGAGGGTCTGGCCGTCCTTCGAGGTCGCGAGCGGCGCCAGCACCGGAATCAGCTCATAGCCGATCAGCTGGTTGAGCAGCGTGAGGTCGACCTTTTCGGGATCGCCGACGAAGCCGAGATCGACCGCCTTCTCGATGTGGGAATCCGGATCGACCATGGTGCGCGTCGTCTTCGACGCCTTCACCATGTTGCCGTCCTTGCCGGAGAGGCCCACGGCGCGGCCGCCGGCCTCGTTGATGTAGCCGACGATCTGCTTGTTGACCGAGCCCGCCAGCACCATCTCGACGATTTCGATGGTTGCTGCGTCGGTGATGCGCAGGCCGGCGGCGAATTCGGACTGGATGCCGAGGCGCTTCAGCATGGTCGCGATCTGCGGGCCGCCGCCATGCACCACCACCGGATTGATCGCGGTCTGCTCGAGCAGCACGATGTCGCGCGCGAATGCCTTGGCGGTGTCCTCGGCGCCCATGGCATGGCCGCCATATTTGATGACGATGGTTTCCTCGTCATATTCCTGCATGTGCGGCAGCGCCTCGGACAGGATGCGGGCCTGATCGAGCGGGCTGATGTGCTGGTCGGTCATGGGGCTGGTCTCATCGTCAGCGGAGGGACGGGCGCGGTTCTATCTGATTGCCGGGCAGGGCGCAAAGCGTCTTGACCCTCTCCCCTTGTGGGAGAGGGTCGCTTCGCGCAGCGAAGCGGGGCGAGGGGTCTGTCTCCGCAGATAGAAACCCCTCATCCGGCGTGGACCGTGTCCACGCCACCTTCTCCCACAAGGGGAGAAGGAAGAATGGCCGTTATGAACCCTTCGGCCAGATTGCCGCGACCGCCAGCACCAGCCAGCTCAGGATCAGCAGCGTTCCGCCGGTCGGTGCGGCCATCGGAAACAGGCCATGGCCGGCATATTGGCGCAGTGCGAGGTCGCCGGCGAACAATGACGCGGCGATGACGAAGCCGCCCGCCGCCGTAACGCCGAGTCTGGCATGGATGATCGCACGGTCGGCGACCGCAACGGTCGCGATAGCGGCGGATGCATGGAACAGCAGCATCGAGGATGCTGCCGCCAGCCGCGTGGCGTCCGGCAGATGGGCCGCGGCCGCCGCCAGCATCACGCCGCAGGCGCCCATGAGGGCGGCCAGGCCGATCAGGGGACGGAATATCCCGGTCATCGGCGCCGCTCCTCGATCAGGCGCACCATGGCGGCGCGCAGCTCCGGCATGCCATCGCCAGTACGCGACGAAGTCACCAGCACTTCGGGGAACGCAGCGGGATGCTTTGCGAGCTTGGCAATGGTGTCGGCGGTGACGGTCTTGAGTTCACCGGGCTTGACCTGGTCGGCCTTGGTCAGCACCACCTGATAGCTGACCGCGGATTTGTCCAGCGTCTTCAGCACGTCGAGATCGACGTCCTTGATGCCGTGACGGGCGTCGATCAGCACATAGACCCGCGCCAGCGTCGCGCGCCCGAGCAGGAATTTGTGGATCAGCGCCGTCCACGACGCCACCTTGGTCTTCGGCGCCGAGGCGTAGCCGTAGCCCGGCATGTCGACCAGGCGGAAGCCCGCGTTCTCCGGCCCCTCGAAGAAGATCAGTTCCTGGGTGCGGCCCGGCGTATGCGAAGTGCGTGCGAGCGCACTGCGGCCGGTCAGCGCGTTGATCAGGCTCGACTTGCCGACATTGGAGCGGCCAGCAAAGGCGACCTCGAGGCCGGCCATCGGCGGCAGCGTCTCGATCGAGGGCGAGGCCCAGATGAAGCGCCAGTCGCCGGCGAACAGTTTTCGGCCCTGCTCGATCAGCTCCGCATCGGGTTCGGTGGTCATCGAAGAGTCCAGTTCGTCTTGGCCGGGACAGATCCGACCGTCAGGTCAATGTCCTGCTACCCTCCAATACGTTGATGCCCGGCACAAGGCCGGGCATCAAGCATTGATAGGGCGAGGCTGCCGAAAGCTAGGTTGCCTTCTTTGTCTCAGTCACGCTTTTTTTTTGAAACGTCGACTTCAGATTGTCGAACAACTCCACCTTCACGCCATTCTTGCGCATGATGAAGCTCTGCTGAAGCACCGACAGCGTGTTGTTCCAGGCCCAGTAGATCACGAGACCCGCCGGGAAGCCCGCCAGCATGAAGGTGAAGATCAGCGGCATCCAGTCGAAGATCATCTTCTGGGTCGGGTCCGGCGGCGCCGGGTTGAGCTTCATCTGCACCCACATCGTGATGCCCATGATGATCGGCCAGATGCCCATCACCAGGTAGGCGCCGAAATGCGGTCCGAGCAGCGCGATCGGATCGAACGGGATCAGCCCGAACAGCGTGAACAGGTTGGTCGGGTCCGGCGCGGAGAGGTCCTTGATCCAGCCGAAGAACGGCGCGTGCCGCATTTCGATGGTGATGAACAGCACCTTGTAGAGCGAGAAGAACACCGGGATCTGCAAGGCGACGGGAAGACAACCGGCGATCGGGTTGATCTTCTCCTTCTTGTAGATCTCCATCATCTCCTGCTGCTGCTTCACGCGGTCGTCAGGATAGCGTTCCTTCAGCGCGGCAAGCTGCGGCTGCACCGACTTCATCTTCGCCATCGAGGCGTAGGACTTGTTGGCGAGCGGGAAGAACAGCAGCTTGACGATCACGGTCACCAACAGGATCGCGATGCCGAAATTGCCGACCAGGCGATAGAACCAGTCGAGCGCCAGGAACATCGGCTTGGTGATGAAGTAGAAATGGCCCCAGTCGATCAGGAGATCGAAATGGTTGAGGCCGAGCTGCTTGTTGTAGCCGCCGAAGCCGACCAGCGGGAAGTTGAGGCCGACGGTCGCGGCTTCCTTCGCGCCGGCGAACAGCCGCGCATTGGCGACGCCGGTGCCGCCGATCGGAATGGTCTGCGCGCCGAGCATGTAGTCGGCCTGGTAACGCTTGTCGCCGGTGGTGAAGCGGGCGCTGTCCAGCGTCGCGTTGGTTTCCGGCAGCAGCGCTGTGGCCCAGTATTTGTCGGTGATGCCGAGCCAGCCGTCGGTGACCTTCGAGAACACGATGCCGCGCGAATTGCCGCCGGTCGGGGTCTTGGCCTCGTCGAGGTTCTTGTAGCTGTATTCCTGCAAGCCCTGTTCGCCGAGATAGCCGATCGGACCTTCATGCAGGATCGCGTAGCCCGAGACCGGCGGCTTGCCGCCGCGCGAGATCAGGGCGAACGGATACAGCGTCACCGGCGCACTGCCGAGATTGTTGACCTCGTCCTTGATGCTGAACAGGTAGCGATCGTCGATCGAGATGGTGCGGGTGAAGGTCAGCCCCTGGCCGTTGTCGTATTTCAGGACCACCGGGCTGCTCGGCGACAGGCTGTTCGAGCCTTCCTGCTGCCAGACGGTGTCGGCGTTCGGGGTCTTCACCGACGAGCCGTTGGCGGTCAGCCAGAGGAACTCGGCATAATAAGGCTCGGCGGTGCCCGACGGCGACAGCAGCACGACGGCCGGAGATTTGGGATCGACCGTCTCGCGGAACTGGACCAAAGAGATGTCGTCGATCCGGGCGCCCTTCAGCGCGATGCTGCCGATCACGCGCGGGGTCTCGATCTTGATGCGCGGGCCGGCCTCGAGCACGGCTTCACGGCTTGCCACCGGAGCGTCGGCAGCAGGCGCTCCCGGGATCGGAGAGGGAGTCGCCGAGCTTCCCGGAGCGGCGCCAGGAACTGCGCCAGGCGTGGCGCCCGGCGTTGCCTGCGGCGACGGCTTCAGCAGCTCAGCCTGCTTCTGCGCCTCGCGCTGCTTCTCCATCTGCGGCACGTTGTAGAAATATTGCCAGGCGATCAGGACGAGGCCGGACAGAATGACGGCAAGGATCGTATTGCGGTTGTCGGACATCTCTTAAGGTCTCGTCATTCCATTCGGATGGGGCGCGCTCTTGTTACCCGTCTTGTCGGTACGTGTCTTGTTGGTACCCGTCTTGTTGGTGCCCGTCTTGGGCGCAGGCCGGTCGAGGCGGCGCAGCGCCGACCGCAGGTCGTCAATCATGGTCGCAAAGTCGCGGGTCAGCGCGTCACGGCGGCCGACTAGCACATAATCATGGTGCGGCCGCATGGATACGGCCTCGACCTGTTTCATCACTTCGCGAAGCCGGCGGCGGATGCGGTTGCGCTCGGTCGCGGTGCCATTCTTATTGGTGACGGTATAGCCGACGCGGATCGGGCCCTGATCGTCGCGCCCACGGCCCTGTAGCACAAAGGCTGCGGTATTCGCCCGTGCGCCATTGGCAACGGCGAGGAAATCCGCCCGCTGCCTCAGCCGATCCATAATGGGTATCTCCGGAGAGGAGACGTCCGGGCTCAGGCGCTCAGGCGCTTGCGGCCACGCGCACGACGCGCGGCGAGAACCTTGCGGCCGCCGGCCGTGGCGAGACGGGCGCGGAAGCCGTGACGGCGCTTGCGCACCAGTTTGCTGGGTTGATAAGTCCGCTTCACGGGTAATTCTCCGCTGACCGGGCAATTTGCCGTTGTATTGAGATGGAGTCCGGTGATGCTGGCGGGCCCAAACGAGCCGTTCACGGCCCCAAAGAGCCGCCCCCGGTCAAGGACCGAGCCATCGCGGACAGTTGGCGCGGCTTATAAGGGAGCGCCCTGTTTTCGTCAATGTCACAGGGCGTCGCAAAGCGTCTTCTTTGAAACGTCGCAATTGGGGCGAATACAACTGATTTCGCGGGGTTTTTGACGGTGAGGGGCGCTTTGGGGGCGTTCGGGGAACCGCCGACATTAGCGATCCGTAATTTGACCGGTTTGGGGGCCGGGCCGCATCTTCCGACCCCTAAGCCAAACAAGGCCTTATCTTGTGGCTCTAATTGACGATCAGGCGACCGCGCAGCAGCAGCGGCCCAAGCCGACCCTTCGGCTCGGGCTGTCGGGCAAGCTGTTGCTGCTGACGATTCCCCTGGTCATGATCGCCGGGCTCCTGATCTACGTGCCGGCGATCGCCAACTTCCGGATGAATCGGCTCAATGACCGCCTGGCCGCCGCCAATACCGCGGCGCTGGTGCTGGATGCCGCCCCCTCCGGAATGGTGCCGGATTCGCTGGCGCGGCAGATCCTGACCAGCATCGGCGCCCGTGCGGTCGCCATCAAGCTGGGACAGCAGCGTCGTCTGCTCGCCAGCGCCGACCTGCCGGCTGCGATCGATCATGACGTCGACATGCGCACCATGACGGTGTGGTCGGCGATCGTCGATGCCTTCGAGATCATGCTGGAGCATGGCGACCAGACCATCCGCGTGGTCGGGGCGGCGCCGGGCCAGGCGCAGTTCATCGAGGTCGTGATCGACGAAAAGCCGTTGCGACAGGCGATGTACCGCTTCTCCCGCAACGTGCTGGTGGTCGCCCTCCTGATCGCCGGCCTGACCGCCGGCCTGGTCTATCTGGCGCTGCATTACCTGTTCGTCCGTCCGATGCGGCGGCTGACCGCGAGCCTGATCGGCTTCCACGAGAATCCGGAGAGCTCGGCGCGAATCATCGTACCCAGCCAGCGTGGCGACGAGATCGGCGTGGCCGAGCGCGAATTGTCGGACATGCAGCGCGATCTGGTTTCGATGCTGCATCAGAAGAGCCGGCTGGCCGCGCTCGGGCTCGCCGTCTCCAAGATCAACCACGATCTGCGCAATCTGCTGGCGTCCTCGCAATTGCTGTCGGACCAGCTGGCCAGCGTGCCCGACCCGCGGGTGCAGCGCTTTGCGCCGAAATTGCTGCGCTCGCTGGAGCGCGCCATCGCGTTCTGCCAGTCGACCTTGTCCTATGGCCGCGCGCAGGAGGCGGCGCCCGATCGCCGCGTGATCATGGTGGAGCCCGCGGTCGCCGAGGTGCGGGAATCCGCCGGGCTTGCGACCGACGTCTCGATCACCTGGATCAGCGCGATCGAGCGCGGCCTCACCATCGACGCCGATCCGGACCAGCTGTTCCGCGTGCTGCTCAACCTGGTGCGCAATGCGACCCAGGCGCTGGAGACCCGGCAGGACAGCGATGGCGGTGCCCAGCAGATCCGCATCACCGGCCGCCGCGAGGGGACGGTCGCGATCATCGAGGTCTCCGACACCGGCCCGGGTGTGCCGGCCAAGGCGCGCGAGCATTTGTTCGAGGCGTTCCAGACCTCCGGCCGCCCCGGCGGCAGCGGGCTCGGCTTGGCGATCGCCGCCGAGCTGATCCGTGCCCATGGCGGCCATATCCACCTGGTCGAGGGCACCATCGGCGCCACGTTCCGGATCTCGATCCCGGATCGCCCGGTCGAATTGCTGTCGATCCGCAGCGAGCGGGCCCGGGCCTGAGGTGTCCCGGTGTTCCACCGGGGCCGAAATTGGCTGCTTCCAGACCTTGCCAACCGGACCGAGAGCCTGTAGCTAGAGCGCTCTTTCGTGACGCTCCGAGCCTCTCGGAGCCACGCGGGCTTTAGGCCCTGCCGCGAAAATGCGCCCGTAGCTCAGCTGGATAGAGCATCAGACTACGAATCTGAGGGTCGGACGTTCGAATCGTTCCGGGCGCGCCATTCCGGCGCCAATCTGAAAATCACATCAGATTTCGGCCAAGCATGGCCAAACCTGAATTCGGGCCGCCCGTTTGGCCGGCCTATTTGCCCATCCGCAGGCCTTTAGTCGTGAAGCGCTGCGCCTTGTCGCCGGGGCGCAGCGGCCGTCGTGTGCCGGCGGCCTTGCCGGTGCCGGGCGGCTGGTGGGCCGGCACGAGTTGGTCGGGGCGCGAGCCGATCAGGTCGCGGCGTCCCATCTGGATGAGTGCCTCGCGCAGCACCGGCCAGTTGTCCGGGTCGTGATAGCGCAGGAACGCCTTGTGCAACCGGCGCTGCCGCAAGCCCTTGATCGCCTCGACCTTGTCGCTGCCGCCGCGGCGTACGCCGCGCAGCGGGTTGACGCCGGTGTGGTACATCGCGGTGGCGGTCGCCATCGGCGAGGGCAGGAAGGTCTGGACCTGGTCGGCGCGGTAGCGGTTCTTCTTGAGCCACAGCGCGAGGTTCATCATGTCCTCGTCGGTCGTGCCCGGATGCGCGGCGATGAAATACGGGATCAGGTAATATTTCTTGCCAGCCTGCTCGGCCGCGGCATCGAACATTTTCTTGAAGCGATTATAGGCGCCGATGCCCGGCTTCATCATCTTGTCGAGCGGGCCGCGCTCGGTGTGTTCGGGTGCGATCTTCAGGTAGCCGCCGACGTGGTGGGTGACGAGCTCCTTGATGTATGCGGGGCTTTCGACCGCGAGGTCGTAGCGCACGCCGGACGCCACCATCACCCGCTTGACGCCCTTCACCTCGCGTACCTTGCGATAGAGCCGGATCAGGTCGTCATGCGACGTGTTGAGGTTCGGGCAGATCTCGGGGAAGACGCAGGACGGCCGCCGGCATGCCGCCTCGACCTTCGGATCCTTGCAGGCCATCCGGTACATGTTGGCGGTCGGCCCGCCGATGTCGGAGATCACGCCGGTGAAGCCCGGCGTCTTGTCGCGGATGCGCTCGATCTCGCGCAGGATCGAGCCCTCCGAGCGGTTCTGGATGATGCGGCCCTCGTGCTCGGTGATCGAGCAGAAGGTGCAGCCGCCGAAGCAGCCGCGCATGATCGTCACCGAGAAGCGGATCATCTCCCAGGCCGGAATCTTGGCGTCCTTGTAGGAGGGATGCGGCGCGCGCGCGTAGGGCAGGTCGTAGACCGAGTCCATCTCGGCGGTCGACAGCGGGATCGGCGGCGGATTGAGCCAGAGGTCGCGGTCACCGTGACGCTGCACCAGCGGCCGCGCATTGCCGGGATTGCTCTCCCGGTGCAGCACGCGCGAGGCACGGGCATAGGCCTCGCGGTCCTGCTCGACCTGCTCGCAGCCCGGCAGGCGGATCACGACGTTGCCGGGCTGGCGCGCGGCGCCCTCGTCGGCGGAGTCGAGATCGTCGGCATGCAGCTCGGCGTAATCCTCGGGCACGCGGCGGAACAGCGCGACGCCCCTGATCGAGTCGAGATCGCGCGGCGCTTCGCCGTTGGCGAGCCGGTGCGCCACCTCGACGACGGCACGTTCGGCGTTGCCGTAGAGCAGCAGGTCTGCCTTGGCGTCCGCCAGCACCGAGCGGCGCACCTTGTCGGACCAATAGTCGTAATGCGCGATGCGGCGCAGCGACGCCTCGATGCCGCCGAGCACGATCGGCACGTCCTTGAACGCTTCACGGCAGCGCTGCGCATAGACGATGGTGCAACGGTCCGGCCGGCGGCCGCCTTCGCCGTCCGGCGTGTAGGCGTCGTCGTGGCGCAGCCGACGGTCCGCGGTGTAGCGGTTGACCATCGAATCCATGTTGCCGCCGGTGACGCCGAAGAACACGCGCGGCTTGCCCAGCGCCTTGAACGGCTCGGCCGAATGCCAGTCGGGCTGCGCGATGATGCCGACCCTGAAGCCCTGCGCTTCCAGCAATCGGCCGATGATCGCCATGCCGAAGCTCGGATGGTCGACATAGGCATCGCCCGTCACCAGCACGATATCGCATTGGTCCCAGCCGAGCGCCGTCATCTCGGCGCGGTTCATCGGCAGGAACGGCGCCGGCCTGTCGGGGCGTGCCTGATGGCGTGGCCACGACGTCAGGGACATTGCAGTGTTGGCAAGGGTGCTCATGGACACCACGCATAGGACTGTGGCGCCGCGAATTCAACCAATCAGCATGCGGCCGGGCTTGATCGCGGGTTGCAATTGCTGCGAGTTCCGGATTTGGCCAAAGCGGGTGGCCGGCAAATCACACCAATATCTCAGTGACATAAGAGATAACTGGCGCGCCATTCCTTCGAAGAGGCGCTCGAGCATGCAGGCCCTGTCGCAGCAGGAGAACCTGCTCGCCATGTCCGACGACAAACACCCGGTGATCGCCATCAGTGCGGCCGGGAGAGTGAGAATGTCGGACAGGTCCGTGCTTGCCTGCATCGTCGTTAGCGGGCTGATCCTTGGTGTGCTCGGTGCGACCGTGCACGCGCAGACGCCGTCGAGCTGCAAGGAACCGCAGACGGGCACTACGCGCGCCCCGATGCTGTCGCCGCCGCTCGCCAATGTGGTGACGGGCACCGGACGGCTGCAATTCTATTCGGCGCCGAACCTGCACTGTCCGGTCAGCGGCGTGTTCGTCATTCCGAATGACGAGCTCGTTGCCTATGCGCAAACCAATGATGGCTGGTCGTCGGTGATGTACGTCAATCCACGGACCGGCAATGACGTCTCGGGTTGGGTGCGGTCGGCGCGGCTGAAGGCAACCGGAACTGTTGGTTCAAAGTAGCATGTGACAGCGCGCGCGAATGGCCACGGTCCGCCGCGGCGTGCGAGCAACGCGCAGCGATTCACGCTGTCATCCAGCTGTTGCCGAGCGGCGCCGGGCGCGCGCATTAACCTCCATAAGTTGAATTTCTTGACGGCTCGCGCGTGAAGTTGGAGGGTTGCCGCAACGACGGGCGTCCAGGCGCGCATCGGACTTGAGACTCTCGATTGGCTTGACGTGACTGCGACGGCGGCCCCGGCGTAGCGCGCGGTGCGACATGAGGGGACAAGCTCGTCGATACATGAAAATCATTGATATTGGCGTCTCGCGACGCCGTGGCGATTGGACAGAGATCAAGTGGCTGACCATGCTGAACTCAACGTCGCATACTGCTTGCCAGGCTAGCCATCCGCGTGACGCGCAGGCGCGTCCGCCAATTTCCGTGCGCTAGATGTTGCAACGCGGGCCGCAAACGCAGATTGATGCGCAGCCTCCGCGCAAGGGCGCTGTCCGCCCGATGGCGGATGCCGATGTGCCGGCGGTTGCGCGCCTCTTCCTCAAGGTATTCAGGAATGTCGACAAGGAGGCGAGCCCGGATCTCGAGGAGTACCTGCGCGCGCTCACCCTTGGCTCTCCGTGCTACAGTGCGCCTGCCGGCACGCATGTCTATCAACAGCAGGACGGGCGGATCCGCAGCGCGCTGCTCACCGTTCCCATGCAGTTCGTCGCTTGCGGCGATGTCGTGCCCGGACGGTTGCTCGGCGTCTTCATGACCGACGCCAACAAGGAGGCTGCCGGCGCGGCGCAGCTTATCCTCTGTCTCTTATACACATCTAGATGTGTATAAGAGACAGGCTCATCCTCGCCTTGCGGCCGCGGCGCGCTGATTTCGCTTTCTGCGACAGCGCCTCGCCGACCAGTGCCAATCATTTGCTGGCGATCGGCGGCAAGCCCATTCCGGTGCAGAACCTCGAATGGTCGCGCAGCTTTCGCCCCTTGGGCGCGCTCGCCGGACGCTTTTCGCTGCGGTTCTTGCGCCGAAACGATCCGGGCTTCGCCACGCTGGTTCGTCCCATCGATGCGTTGCTGAGCCGGATGCGCGGTGGCGACGCCGCCGTGCAGGCCGACGGCACCAACGTGGTGGAGATGTCCGTCCCCGCGTTTCTCGCGCATGCGCCGCGGCTGATCGCCCATCATGCGGTCCGGCCGCTGTGGTCGGAGGAGGAGCTTGGCTGGCTGGTCGCGCTCGCGGCGCGCAACACCAAGCTCGGCGCCTTCACCATCCGCTCGATCGAGGACCGCGCCGGCGCCGTGATCGGCGCCTTCGTCTACTATGCGGCGCCGGGGCGAACCGCGCATGTCCTCAACATCCTGGCGCTCCAGGGCCAGGAGATCACCGTGCTGGACGCGATGTTCCGCCATCTCGAAAGCACCGGCCACGTCGAAGCGCGCGGCCGTGCGCAGCCCGCGCTGATGGCGGGGCTCGCATTGCAGCGCTGGCTCGTCTTCCGGCACCGGGCGTTTGCCGTTGCGGTGACGCGGATTGCCGAGGTGAGTGACGCCGTTGCGCGTGGCGACATCTATCTCGGCGGCCTCGCCAGATGTGTATAAGAGACAGGAGTGACGCCGTTGCGCGTGGCGACATCTATCTCGGCGGCCTCGCCGGCGAGGACTGGAGCCGGCTCCTCGGCGACTTCCACTGAGGCGGGGCGATGACGGTCTCGGTTATCCTCAAGACGCTGAACGAGGAGGCGCGGATCGGCGCCGCGATCGAGAGCGTGCTCGCGGCGCTGGACGGGATCGGCGGCGAGGTCATCGTCGCCGATGGCGGCTCGCGTGACCGCACGCTCGCCATTGCTACCAGCTATCCCGTCCAGGTCGTCCAGCTCGAACCGTCCATCCGCCCGAGCTGCGGCATCGGCCCGCAACTCGGCTTCCAGTACAGCCGCGAGCCGTTCATCTGTCTGATGGACGGCGACATGCTGCTGGATCCCGGCTTCCTGCCCGACGCACTCGCCTGGCTCGCGAACAATCCGGGCGCAGCGGGCGTCACCGGACACGTCGTCGAGATGAACGACACCAGTCTCGAATATGTCCGGCGCGGCCGCAGGGTCTCGCCGGAGAACCGGATCGGGGAAATCGACCGCATGAATGGCGGCGGTCTCTACCGGCGCGCGGCGATCGAGCAGGTCGGCTATCTGTCGGACCGCAATCTGCACGGCTACGAGGAGTTCGATCTCGGCGTCCGGCTGCGGGCGCGCGGCTGGACGCTGCACCGCCTCGACCGCAGCTTCGTCCGGCATTTCGGGCATGCGGTCAACGCCTATGCGCTGCTCGTCCGGCGCTGGAAGTCGGGCTATCTGCGCGGCATCGGCGAGCTGCTGCGCGCCGCGTTCGGCAAGCCGCAGTGGAAGCAACTGGTTCAGGAACTGCCCGAGCTGAAGCTGTGGGGCGCGGTCTATCTGTGGCTGGCCGCGATGGTCGTGCTGCCGTTCCTGACTTCGCCGCCTGGATTGGGGCTTGCGATCGATGCGGCGATGATTGCCGGCGTCATCGGCCTGATGAGTGTGCGCCAGCGCAGCCTGACGCTCGGGCTCTATGCGGTCGTCGCGTGGCTGTTCCACGCCGCGGCGCTACCGCTCGGCTTCTTCCACAGCCGGCAGGCTCCGGCGGCCTGGATCGACAGCCGCGTCGTCCGGGACAATCCCTGACACCGTGGCGGGGATGCCGGCCTCGTCCGCATCCTGACGGCTGCGGCGTGCGAGCCGCAGCAGAGCCAGCCACGCGGTGATCACGAGCGATCCCTCGATCACATAGAGCGCGACGAAGGTCCCGATCGGCGCGTCAAGCCATGTCGCCGCGGCGATGAGGCCGCTGCCGAGCAGGTTGGTGCTGTTCATGATCAAGGCGCGTGTGCCTTGCCGTCCCGACGCCCCCAGCAAATCCATCGCCACCGCCCAGGCGCCGATCAGGATGATCGTGCCGGAAAGACAGCGCACGAAGAATGCGAGGTCGTGGTACTCGCGGCCGAACAGCCGCGGCAGTTCGGGTGCCAGCGCGAACAGGATCAGGAACGTCGCAAGACCGAGGCCGAGAGCCGCGGCCAGCGCGTGTTTCGCCGCGGGCAATGCCAGGTGCAGGCCGTCGCGGCTGGCGCGCGCGAAGCGCGGATAGATCAGCCGGTTGAAGGCGTCGATCGACAGATAGCTGCTGTCCATGATGCGCCGGGCCACGCCGTAGCTGCCGACGGTCTCGATCGGCGTGAACAGGCCGATCACGAACAGGTCGACGTTGGACCGGATCGCGCGCACGACGAACTGGGAGCTGAACAGGATGCCCGAGCGCAGCTCCTCGCGCAGGATCCTGAATCGTGGTCGGCCAAGCGGCAGCAGCCACAGCAGTCCGAGCAGCGCATAGAGCAGGTGTCCGCAAAACTGCCACACCGCCCATTCCGCCAGGCTCGAGACGTGAAACACGATGCAGGCAAGCGCCGCCGTGGCGGTGCGCGCGATCGCGAAGCCTGTCTCTTATACACATCTAGATGTGTATAAGAGACAGGAGCAGGTGTCCGCAAAACTGCCACACCGCCCATTCCGCCAGGCTCGAGACGTGAAACACGATGCAGGCAAGCGCCGCCGTGGCGGTGCGCGCGATCGCGAAGCCGACCACCGAGCGGTTTGCCGAGCGGACCTGTCCGAGGCCGAGGAACACGGTCTCGACAAGCAGGATCAACCGGACCAGCACGACATTGCCGACGAACAGCAAGGCGATGGTCGAGATCGCGACCGAGGGGCCGGCGCCCATGCTGGTCCACGACACCATCGCCGCGATGCCGCCGAGCACGAGCACCGCGCCGGTAAGTCCGATCAGCAGAATATTGTGGCCGAGCAGATCGGGATAACTCGCCGGCTCACGCGCGACCCTGCGCAGCAGGCAGTCGGAGGCGCCGAGACCGCAGATCTGAACCGCGATCGCGGTCACCGCCGAAATCTGCACGAACAGGCCGAACTCGGCCGGCCCGAGTGCGCGCGCCAGAATCGCAAAGGTCACGAGCTGGGCGAGGCTCGCCGCAGCCAGCGATCCGCTCGACAGCAGATAGCTGACCATCATCGGCGCGGCCGTCGAGATCGTTCGGCTGATGGCACTGAAACGCAGCAATGATCCACGGCCTCTGGTTGGCGGTCGATCCCCATCGACACTCTATCAGGCCGGCGCGCACTTGATATCGCGCGCGGAACGCCGTTCGAAATTGACGTTAACGTCGACGCGATGCGCGTCGGTGACATGAGCCATCGTCGGCGAAGTGGCGCGACAGTTGCGCGGTCACGTGTGGTGTGCCGATCGCGGCGCACAGATTCATGTGCGCGTCGAATTGAGATCGTTCGACCGGTCGCGCTCGGCCATCGATCTCGAGTTCGTCGTCCGGATCGGGCGCGCGTGCATCGCATGAGGACGATCGACGTCGTCGATTCCGGATTCAATTCAAGATTGATCTTGGCTTCACATCAATACGGCGTCAGGCATCAGTCCTGATGGAGATATAACCATAGATGCACTCATTCGGATTTTCGATAGTAAGGTTAACGCTAACACCTAACGCTAAAAGCCACTTAAAGTTGTTTGGGTTTTCGGGAGGAGGATAGTGGGCCGCGCCGGGTCGTTGATCGTCCGGCGGACATGAAATCGAGGATGTCATGCAGCCTTCGGCCCCGATCCCCGTGAGTTTGCGCAGCAACAAGCCCAACGGCTTGGCCGTCGATCCGATCATGCCAAGGAATGCGTGCAATGCCGCCGGAGACTTCCGCGGCGGCCCGCGCGGCTGCAACCGGGCCTGACGACTCCAGGCTCGCCGGTGTCCTCCCCTTTGAAACCAACCGACATGTACACAGCAACTGACAACAGCAGGCCGCAGCGCAGCGATACCATTCCCTATCGAATGGCCGGCGGGATCACGTCTGCGCAGGGCGTCGCGATCAACGCGATGCAGGTCGCCGGTTGGCTGCTTCATGGCTGGCGATGGATCCTGGTCGCGGCTCTCGCCGGTGCGATTGCCGGCGTCGGTGCGACGCAACTCGTGACGCCCCGGTTCACCGCGATCACCGATCTCACGATCTCGCCGTCCAATCTGCAAGTCACCCCGAACGATCTCTACGCGACCAATATCCAGAGCGACAGCCAGATCCTGGATGTCGAGAGCAAGATGCGCTCGATCACGTCCGGAAATGTCCTGCTCCGCGTGATCGACAAGCTCGGCCTCGCAAACGATCCCGAATTTGCCGACAAGATGCGTCTGTTCGACCTCAGCTGGCTGTTCGATCGCAACGTCTCCGACGCCGCCCGGCGCAACGATCTGATCGGCCTGCTCGCCAAGCGGATCAACGTGGTGCGACAGGAGCGATCCTATGTCGTGACGTTGTCGGTCTGGGCGAGCGAGCCGGCGATGGCGGCGAAGCTCGCGAACTCCATCGCCACGACGTTCCGCGAGGAGGTGGTTCGTGCCGACGCGGAGCGGGCCGGTCGCGTGGCGCAGGGGCTGACAGCGCGGCTCGGCGAGCTCAAGGCCGCGGCGACCGAGGCCGACGACCGCACCGAAGCATTCCGGCGAGCCCATGGCTTGCAGCAAGGGCCGTCCAAGCAGCCGCTGAGCACCGACGCCATGGAGCGGATGAACGGCAAGCTGACCGATGCCAAGGCACGCCTCGCCGAGGCGGAGGCCCGCTACAATGAGGTCTCGCGCGCCGTGTCGCTCTACGGCGTGCAGGCCGGCGCGGTGCAGTCGCAGACCCTGTCGGGATTGCTCGCCGACGAGGCGGCGCTGCGCAGGCAGATCGCGACCCTCACCCAGACCCTGGGGCCGCGCCATCCCGCGATGCTGAACGCGATGGCCGAGGCCGATGCCCTCAACAAGGCGATCAAGTCCGAGACCGAGCGGCTGCGCCGTGCCGCCCGCTTCGAGGTCGATCAGGCCAAGGTGGCGCTCGACACGCTGAACGAGGAAACGCGCACCTTGCGCGGCAACGTGTCGGTCGACGATCAGGCCCAGGTGAAGCTGCGCGAGCTGGAGCGCGAGGCAAGCGCCAAGACCGCGCTTTACCAGACCTTCCTGACCCGCTCCGGCGAGGCCGCCGAACGGCAGCAGATCGACGCCACCGACGTGCGGGTCATCTCGCCCGCGGTCGCGCCGTTCCGCCGGACCTGGCCGCCCCGTCCGATCATCGCGGCTGCGGCGGGTGCGGCGTTGGGACTGCTGCTGTGCGCGGCCGCACTCGCCGGCCTCGGCTATCTCGCGGCACTCCGTCTCGCCGGGAGCAGGGCGACATGATGGCGTCGGGAGACATGCGCGAAGCTGGAGCGATCAGTGTGCTCGGACCGCCGCTGTTCATGGCGACGCTGCTGTTCTACCTTATCACGCTGACGCCGTTCATCGACCTGTCGGCAGCCAATGCGGGTGATCCCGCCGCCGACAAGTCGAGCACGATCAATCAGATCGTCTTCCTCGGATTGACCGCAAGCCTGTGGTTGACCGCGCTCAGCTCGCCGGCACGTCATCTCGTCGTGCGTCCCCGCAGCTTCCTGATCGTGACGGTGCTGTGGTTCGCGCTGGTCTCGGCCATTTCGATGCATCCGGACATCGCGCTGAAGCGCGTCGTGCTGGCGTCGCTGACGATCGTCAATGCCGGCATCTTCCTGCTGCTGCCGCGTTCTGAGCGGCAGTTCGCCGGCATGCTGGCGATGTGCTGCCTCGGCACGCTGGCGCTCGCCTACATCGGCGTTGCGCTGTGGCCGCAGCTTGCGATCCACCAGGCGAGCGAGATCCGCGAGCCGATGAACGCCGGGCTATGGCGCGGTCATTTCGCACACAAGAACGTCGCGGCCGCGGCGATGGTGCTGATCAGCTTCGCCGGGCTCTATTTGTACGGCACCGGCCGCCGCATCGTCGGCGGAGCGATCACGCTGCTGGCGGTCGTGTTCCTGGCCCATACCGGCGGCAAGTCGTCGACCGCGGCGCTGCCGGGCATTCTGGTGATCGCCTGGATATTCGAGCGGTGGCGGGCGATCCGCATCCCGATGGTCTTCCTGGGGATCGCGGCCTTCAACGTCGTCACGATCGGTTGCTCGGTCTCGCCGACGATGCGCGAGCTGGTCGCAAGCCTCGGGATCGATCCGACCTTCACCAACCGCATCGACATCTGGCGGGTCGGCGCCGCCGCCGTCGCGGACCGCCCGTTCACCGGATATGGCTTCCAGCTGTTCTGGCAGACCGACGAGATGGTCTACAAGGCCGGGGGCGGAGCGAGCTGGGCGGTCGCTGCCTTCAACGCGCACAATGCCTATCTCGATGCCGCGATCACGACCGGCATACCGGGTCTCATCCTCACCCTCGTGTTGCTCGTCTGGCTGCCGCTGCGCGACGTGTCGCGCGCGGAGACGCGCGGCAATGACCCCGCGCTGACCCGCCTGTTCACCCGGATCTGGCTGTACGGCGTGTTCTCGGCCTGTGTCGAGAGCCTGTATTTCCAGTCCGGCAGTCTGGTCTGGTTCATGTTGATCGTTTCGATCTTCGGGCTTCGCTTGCAGGCGAGTGCGCATGAGATCCGCGACGGTGAAGCCGTGATGCCTGTCGGGGAGACGGCCCATGCGTAGCCCCACATCGTTCCTGCCCGAGACGGCATCGCGCCTGCCGCACACGATCGACCGGTTCGCCGGTCGTCTGACCAACAGGTTGCTCCGGGCGGCGCCCTGGCAGCTCATCGAGGTCCCGACCCGCGAACCGATCGTCTCCTTCACGTTCGACGATGTACCGGACTCCGCGCTCCGTGTCGGTGCGGCAATCCTGGAGGCGTGCGGCGTGCGCGGCACGTTCTACATCTCGGGTGGCCTCGAGGGCCAAGTCGAGCCGGATCGCACCCTGATCGATGCTGCGGGCTGTAGGGAGCTCGTCGCGCGCGGTCACGAGATCGGCTGCCACACTTACGGCCATCGCGACATCAGGCATCTCGATCGCGCGAGCCTCGCCGCTGATCTCGCGGACAACGCGCGCTATCTCGATGCGGTCGATCCGCGCCGCGGCCGGCGCAATTTCGCCTATCCCTACAACAGCGGCAGCCTCGGCAAGCGGTCGATGCTGGCCGATTCGTACCGGACCTGCCGCGCGGGCGGCGAAGCCATCAACCGCGGGCCGACCGATCCGACCTTTCTCAAGGCAATCGAGATCCGCCAGCCCGAGACGCTGGTGGCGGGATTGACCCGCTGGATCGACGCGCTGATCGCGGATCCGGGCTGGCTGATCCTCTTCACTCACGACATCTCGCCGACGCCTACGCCCTATGGGGCTAGTCCCGCGGCGTTCGAACGGCTGGTGGCGCATGCGGTGGAGCGCGGCTGCTGCGTGTTGACCGTCGATGCTGCGCTCGACCGCATGGGATTCCGGGAGGCTGGGCAATGACGAGCGAACGGCGGCTTTTGGCCATCAACAACTACTTCTATCGCCGCGGCGGCGCCGAGAGCGTGTTCCTGGACCAGATCGATCTGTTCGCGTCGGCCGGCTGGGAAGTGGTGCCGTTCGCGATGGAGCATCCCGACAATCTGCCGAGCCCGTGGTCCGATTACTTCGTCTCCGAGATCGAATATGGCCGGTCCAGCGGACCGATCACGAAAGCCAAGCAAGCAGCCAAGATCATCTTCTCGCTGGAGGCGCGCCGCAAGATCCGCGCCCTGGTCGGCCGTGTGCAGCCATCGGTGGCGCATGCCCACAACGTCTACCATCACATCTCGCCCTCGATCTTCGATGTGCTCAAGGCCGAAGGCGTGCCGGTGGTGATGACGGCGCATGATTTGAAGCTCGCCTGTCCCGCCTACAAGATGCTGAGCCAGGGCGAAGTCTGCGAGCGCTGCCGCGGTGGACGAATCCACAATGTCCTGCTGCGGCGCTGCGTCAAGGACTCCGCCATGGTGAGCGGGCTGGTCTTCCTCGAGACCCTGGTCCATCGCAGCTTCGGCCTCTACCGCGACACGCTCGACTGCCTGATCGCGCCGAGCCGCTTCTACCGCGACAAGCTGGTGCAGTGGGGCTGGGACGCGAGCCGCATCGCATACATCCCGAATTTCGTCGATGCCGAGCAGTTCACGCCCTGGTGCCACGAGGGGAATTACTTCGTCTACGCGGGACGGCTTGCGCCGGAGAAGGGGCTCGCCACGCTGGTGCGAGCCACGGCGCTTGCGCGTCAGCGCCTGGTGCTGGTCGGCAGCGGCCCCGAAGAGGAAGCCTTGCGCCGGTTGGCGTTCGAGCTCGACGCCCAGGTCGTCTTCGCGGGTCATCTGGACAAGCCGGAGCTGAAACAGGTGATCGGAGAATCGCGGGCGCTGGTGCTCGCCTCCGAATGGTACGAGAACGCGCCGATCAGCGTGCTCGAGGCTTACGCGCTCGGCCGCCCGGTGATCGGCACACGGATCGGCGGCATTCCGGAGCTGATCGTTCACAACAAGACCGGCGCCCTGGTCGAACCAGGCAATGTCGGCATGCTGGCCGAGGCGCTGGCCAGCATGGCGAAGCTGCCCCGCACGGCACGGAACAGGCTCGGCGCCGCGGGCCGCGACTGGGTGTTGCGCGAATTCACTCCCGAGAAATACCGCGATCGCATGACGGCACTCTACGAGACGGTGGTGCACTGATGTACACATTGATACCAGCCGGCGGAGCAAACCGGCCTCCGAGGAAAGTGATCTTCCTCGGTCTGCGCGGCATCCCCGAGATACAGGGCGGCGTCGAGACCCATGTCGCCGCGCTCGCCGTGCGCATCGCGCAGCGCGGCTGGCAGGTCGAGGTGCTCGGACGCCGGCCGTACCTGCCATCACCGGAGCCGTACGTCTGGAAAGGCGTCGTGGTGACGCCGATCTGGACGCCGCGTTCAAAGCACGTCGAAGCGCTGCTGCACACCACGCTCGGCCTGTTCGCCGCCGCTCGCCGCAATCCGGACCTGGTCCATATCCATGCGATCGGTCCGGCGCTGCTCACGCCGCTGGCCCGCCTGCTCGGCCTTCGCGTGGTGGTGACGCATCACGGCTTCGACTACGAACGCCAGAAATGGGGATGGATGGCGAAGTCGGTCCTGCGCGCCGGTGAATGGATGGGAATGAAGTTCGCCCATGCGCGTATCGGCGTGGCGAAGGGCATCGTCGACTCGGTCCGCGCCAGGCACGGCGTCCCGGCAAGCTTCATTCCGAACGGCGTGGAGAGCAGCACTCCGAAGCTCGGCACCTCCTATCTCGACTATATCGACGTGAAGCCGTACCGCTACATCCTGAGCGTCGGCAGAATCGTCGAGGAAAAACGGCAGCTCGATCTGATCGACGCCTTCGCGCGCCTGGGTGATCCTACCCGGAAGCTGATCATCGTCGGCACGGCCGATCACAACGGCAATTACCTGCGCGCGGTCGAGAAGGCGGCAGCGGCGACGCCGGGCGTGGTGATGACCGGCTTCCAGTCCGGCGAGAGCCTCGCCCAGCTCTATCGGCACGCGGCGTTGTTCGTTCTCCCATCCAGCCATGAGGGCATGCCGATGGTGCTGCTCGAGGCGCTGAGCCACGGGGTGCCCTGCCTGGCGAGCGACATTGACGCCAATCTCGCGCTCGACCTCGGGCCGGAGAGCTACTTTCCGCTGGGTGACGTCGATGCGCTCGCGGGAGCGATCAGGCTGAAGCTCGCCCCATCGGGCAACCTGCCGGATCGAAGCGAGCGAGCCGCGCGGGCGCTCGATTGCTTCGGCTGGGACCCGATCGTCGACCGCACCATCGAAGTCTATGAGAGTGCGCTGGCAGCGCGCAAACCGGGACGGGCGCATCGCGGCGGCACCGACCTCAAGAACCATCTCGGGTTCGGAGGCGGGCAATGACGCTGGCCCTTCGCAAGCTGGAGATGACCGTGCTGGGCATCGGCTTCCTCGGCCTCGCCTGGAGCAAGGACAAGCTGCGCGGCTACGCCACGCCGAACACCGTGTCGAAGTTCGACGTCGAAGGCCAGATCGCCTATCTGCTCGACATCTTCGGCTCGTTCCGCCGTTTCATGCCGCCGGGATTCGATCTGCGCGGCCGCGATGTGCTCGAGCTCAGTCCTGGCGCGTCGCGCGGCAACGGTGCGTTGTTCCTTGCCATGGGGGCGCGGTCCTATCACGCCATCGACGTGTTCAACCTCGCCGGCGACGAGGACCCCGTGTTCTACGAGCTGCTGCTCGATCGCTTCTCCTATGGCACCAAGGCGGACCGGCAGCGCGCCCATGCCCTCTCATCGGCGTCCGGCGCCCGCGAGTTCAGCTACGTGGTCGGCCGGGATTTCGACATTCCCCGCCTCGCCGGCGGACGAACCTTCGACCTGATCGTGAGTTGTGCGGCGTTCGAGCATTACGACAGCGTCCCCGATACCGTCGCCGGCTTGACGCAGGTGGCCCGGCCGGGCTGCGAGGCGATCCACATCATCGACCTGCAAACGCATTCGCGCTGGATTCGCGAGCACGACCCCAACAACATTTATCGCTATCCGGAGCCGATCTACCGGCTGTTCCGCTTTCCTGGCCAGCCGAACCGGCTGCGGCCCGCCGATTACATCGCGGCCTTCGAGGCACAGGCGTGGAGCGATGTCCGGTTCGTGCCGTCGCGAACCATCGAGCCCGCGCTGCGCGGCCTCTCGCTCGCCGGTCTCGCTACCCCATTTGCCGGCCAGGAAGACATGATCGTGCTCGATGGTGCGTTGACGGCGCGCCATCCCGGCGGGATCGGCGGCTGAGCGCGATCGGAGGTACATCGTGACCAGTCGCCGTTCCATCCTCCGCAGCATCGCCGGTGTCGCGATGCTCGCACCATTTGCCGCGCTCCCGGCTATTGCCGATCCGGCCGGCGAGCTTCCCGGTTTCCGTCGCGGGATCGGCGTCTCGCATGCGTTCGGATGGGCCGAGGTGCGCGAGGATGGCTCCTATGTGGATCCGGCGTTCTCCGCGCCGCGGTTTCAGTTCGGCGCGGACCAACGTCGGGCGATCCACGATGCAGGATTCGACTTCGTGCGTCTCGTCCTCGACGTCGGTCCGTTCCTGGCATTCGATGGGGCGAGCCGCGACCGGCTGGATGATCTCGTCATTACCACCGTCCGCGACCTGCTCGCCGCCGATCTTGGCGTGATCGTCGACCTGCACCCGAGTGCCATGAGCCCGGCCTACCGGCCTGCGGAACTCACCGCCGGCGTGAACACGCCGAAATTCCAGGCCATGCTCGCGTTGCTGACCCGTCTCGCAGGCCGCCTCGACCAGGTTGCCGCCGAGCGGCGCAAGGCGGCGCCGCCGAGGATCGCGCTCGAGCTGATGAATGAGCCGGAGATATCAGCGGCCGCATGGCAGCCGATGCTCGAAGCCGCCTACGCAGCTGCGCGCCGCGGTTCGGCGACGCTGCCGCTCGTGCTGGGCGGCGGCCTTGTGAACGCTGCCGGCGCGCTGGCGCAGATCAAGATGCATCCGTTTGCCGGCGACAGGCGCCTGATCTACACCTATCACGACTATTCGCCGTGGCAGTTCACCCATCAGGGCGTGCGCGGCAGTCCGGCCTATGCGCTGGATGGGATCGTCTATCCGGCGCCCGCATCGGTCGACGCGATGGCGCAGGCGACCGACCAGCGCATCGCGGCGCTCGGCCTCACCGGCACGGAGCTGGATCAGGCACGGCAGGCCAGGCAGACGCTCGCGAGCTATGTCAGCTCCGGCTTCAACCGATCGACGCTGGAGCGGACGTTTCAGCAGGTGGCGGCGTGGCGCACGGCGCAGAACCTGCCGGCGCAGGCGATCCTGCTCGGCGAGTTCGGCGTGCACAGGACGCCCTTCCAGGACAGCGTCGCAGGCGCGACCGCGCGCGCGAGCTGGCTGCGTGACATGCGTGAGCTCGCGGAGGCCTACGGTTTCGCCTGGTCCTGCTGGACTTACCTCGCGACAGGCGGATTCGCATTGGCGGAGAACGAAACCGGCCCCGGCTTCGATGCCGCGACCCGCGGCGCGCTCGGCCTGACATCGCCATGAGGCCAGACATGACACCGCGTCGCTACGGCAATATCGACGGGTTGCGAGCGATCGCGGCGCTTGGCGTCATGGTCGAGCATATGTTCGGTGATCTGCTTCGGCAGACCCCGCTTGCCGCCGGGCCGATGAATGCGGCTGGCGAGATGCTGGTTCAGAATGTGAGTCTTGGCCGGTTCGGCGTGGCGCTGTTCTTTCTGATCAGCGGCTTCGTCGTGCCGTTCAGCATCGGCGGCGAACGGCCGCTGTTTCAATTCGCCGTTTCGCGAATATTCCGGCTCTATCCCGCTCTGTGGCTCGCGCTCGCGGTGCTCGCGACCATGGCTTGTCTTGCTGGCGAGCCGCCGCGCGCGGTGACGGTGCTTGCCAACATGACGATGGCGCCGACGCTGTTCGGCCAGCCCTGGCTGTCGCCGATCTACTGGACGCTGTTCATCGAGCTGGTGTTCTACATCCTGATCGCGCTGCTGTTCTCGGTCGGCAAGCTCCGCCAGGTCGGCGTGCTGTCGATCCTGAGTCTGGCGCTCGTGGTCGCAACGGCGTTGCCGGTCCAGTTGCGGACGCATGGGATTGCCAACGTCCCGGTGCAGTATCTCGGCATGCACCTCTCATTCCTGTTCCTGGGTCTGCTGTTGCGCCTGTGGCTTGTCGAGCGGGTGCCCGGTGCGCGCACGGCGGCGCTGGCGCTGGTGCTTGCACAGGTTGCCGCGGTGCCGTCGGTGGCGGCCTTCTCGCTGGCGCGCGGCGACAATTTCATCATGGAGGGGCTGTTGCCCGTCGTTACGGCCTATGCGCTGGCTTTCGTGATCTTCATGGCGGCCGTCAGGTTCGATCGGCCTCGTTCGCCGCTGCTGTCGCAGATCGGGCTGATCAGCTATTCGACGTACCTGTTCCACTGGCCGGTGAACGTCACGGTCTACCGCTTCCTGCCGTTGACCGGACAGATCAGCGATATCGCCACCATGCTGATCTGCACCGGCCTCGTCCTGCTGGTGTCCTGGCTGGTCTACCGGCTGGTCGAGCGCCCGATGATCATGTTCGGGCGCGCGATCGTGCTGCGGCATGGCGTCGCCAGTCGGCCTTGACGCCGGCCAGTCGCGCCCTCAGTGAATCGCGGCGTACATGATCTTCTCCTCGGTGGCCTCGACCGCGGAGAATTCCTCGACCACCTTGCCCTGGCGCGACACCAGAATGCGGTCGGAGAGCGCCATGATCTCGGGCAGATAGGATGATATCACCACCACCGCCTTGCCCTCATCGGCAAGCTGGTTGATCAGCTCGTGGATCTCGACGATGGCGCCGACGTCGACGCCGCGGGTCGGCTCGTCGAAGATGATCAGCTCGGGTTCCTGCACCAGCGATTTGGCGATCACCACCTTCTGCTGGTTGCCGCCTGACAGCTCGACCACCTTGGCCTCGTCGCCGATCGCACGGACCTTGAGCCGCTGGGTCCAGGTCTTGCCGACCGTGTTGGTCTCGCGCCGCGACAGCAGCATCCGTCCCGCGGGAAACTTGGAGAGCAGGCCGAGATAGATGTTGCGGGCGATCGAGGCAGTCTCGAAGAAGCCCTCGACTTTGCGATCCTCGGTGACATAGGCGATGCCGGCCTTGACCGCCGGCGCCGGCACCCGGTAGCGCACCGGCTTGTCGTGCAGCAGGATCTCGCCGCCATGGAAGAAGTCGCGCTTCAACACGCCGGATACGATCTTGAAGGTCTCGGTGCGGCCCGCGCCGACCAGGCCGAACACGCCGGTGATCTGGCCGGCGAACACCGACAGCGAATTGTTCTTCACCATCGGCGCCATCTTGAGATTCTGCACCGTGAGCACCCGCGCACCGGCCGGCCGGACGCTGGCCTTCCGCGCGCCGTACAGCGTGTTGGAGAGGTCGCGGCCGACCATCGCCTGGACGATCGCCGCGCGGTCGAACTTCGCGGCGTCGTCGGTGACGACGTGCTTGCCGTCGCGCAGCACCGTGATGCGGTCGGCGAGCAGCAGGGCTTCCTCCAGCGCGTGCGAGATGAAGATGATCGAGACGCCGCGCTTCTTCAGGTCGCGGACCAGGTCGAAGAAATACTTCTTCTCCTCCGGCGTCAGCGATGCCGTCGGTTCATCGAAGATGATGACCTTGGCCTTGTGCAGGACTGCGCGGGCGATCTCCACCATCTGCTTCTTGGCGGCGCCGAGCCCGCTCACGGTCGCGGTTGGCGTCACGTCGAAATTGAGCGATTGCAGGAATTGCTGGGCGGCGATGTAGATGCCGCGCAGCCGGTTGTAGAATTTCTCCTGCCCGAGAAACAGGTTTTGCGCCACCGTCATGGTCGGCACCAGGCTGTTCTCCTGGAACACCATCGCGATGCCGAGATTGCGCGCCTCGAGCGGCGTGCGTGGCGCGACGTCGGAGCCGTCGACCGTCATGCTGCCCGAGGTCAAGGTCACGACGCCGGCCATCACCTTGGTCAGCGTCGACTTGCCGGCGCCGTTCTCGCCGACCAGCGCGTGGATCTCGCCGCGGCGGAGATCGAAGTCGACACCCTCGATCGCGGGCACGCCGGCATAGAGCTTGGTCGCCTTGCGCAGGGACAGCATGGTGTCGCTCATGAGCCTGTCTCCTCGGCAAGCCCGGCAACGGGCAGTTTCAGCACGCGGCCCGGTCCCTTGGCGATCAGCACGAGGTCACCGCCCAGTTCGAGCGCCGCAACGACGCCGTGATTGATGCCGTCGACCCGGCTGTGCAGCGAATAGAGCGGCTTGCCGTCTTCCCCGAGCCGGATCACGAGGCCGTAGGAACGCGGCGGCGCCCATGGCTTGATGACGCCCATCGTCTTGATGTGCGCGCCCTGCATCGGCTCCTTGAAGGAGAACCCCGAGCGCAGCCGCGGCGCCACCCAATAGGCCGGGTCGATCTCGGCCATCATGCGGCGCCGATAGGCCGGCTCGCGCAGCACGAACTCGACCAGCTGGGTGCGAGCGGTGAACGCGGTGAGCCAGTAGCCGCCGCCCGCGGCTTTTGACAGCCGCGACGGATAGACCGGCAGGTGACCGAGCACGATCTGCGGCGGCCTGCCATCCGCGACGAGCACGAGACGATGCCGCCAGCTCTCGCTGACCAGCACGCCATCGCCACGCGCGCAGGCGCCGAAGGCGTAGCCGAGTCTTGACGCCAGTGGCTTGACCGATCTGGTCCCGGGATCGAGCCGGAACACGCGGCCGTTGCGGTTCAGCTCCATCAGGTCGCGCGCCCAGTCGTCGACGCCGCAGGTCGACGAGCCGTCGGTCGCGATCAACGTCCCGTCATCTGCGAGCGTCAACGCATTGATCGCATTGAAGGCAGTATCGCTGAACGTCACGTTCGGCTCACGCGACGTTGGATCGGCATAGAGGCGCACCTCCCGGCCGCCGAGCGCGACGGCGATGCCGCCGTCGGCGAGTGTACAGAGCGCCGAGATCGGCTGCTCGAAGCTGCGCAGCTCGGTCGCGGCACTGCCGTCGAGCCGCAGCAGGCGGTGGCCGTCGGCGACATAGAGATTGCGGCCGTCGGTCGCGAGGTCCTCAAGCGCCTCGCCTTCCAGCAAGGTGGTTGCGGCCTCCAGCTTCTGGTTCGGCTTGAGCGCGCCATCGAACGACGGCACGGTGATGGTGGCCTCGCCACGGCCGAGGAAGCGGTTGGCGAATTCCCTGACGGCCGCGATCACGACAGCTTCCCCCAGCGCTTGTCATACTGCACGAAGTTCGGGTCGGCGTTCGTCAGCTTGTAGCGGCCGATCCGGTTGTTCATGATGCCGCCGAGATAGAGATAGCCGCGATGCTCGCGCATCGAGGTGATCATCGGATGGTTCTCGCCGCGCAGGTCCCAGAACGATTCGAGGATCTTGCCCTGCTCGTTGAACTTGACGACGCAGCCGGTGTTGATGTTCGGGAACAGCCATTCATCGACCGGCACGCGCTTGGCCATGCGGCGGCGGAAGCCCGGCATCTTCCAGGCGAGATCGAGCGAGGGGCTGCGCATGCCGACCAGCGCCAGCCAGTAATTGCCGTCGGAGGCGAGATTGATGTTGTCGGGATAGCCCGGCAGATTGTCCATCACCACCTCGACCTGGCCTTTCTTCGGCCCGGCGAACCACAGCCGCTTGATCGAGCAGCCGAAGGTTTCGGCGAACAGGATCGACTGACCGTCGCTGGCGACGCAGATGCCGTTGGGGAATTTGAGGCCGCGCAGCGCCGTGTGCGTCGTGCCGGTCTTGGTGTCGTAGCAGATGATGCGACCGTTGCCGCGGGCCTCGAGGCCGTCGATCGGCCATTCGTCCATCTCGTAGCGGACGGTTGCTTCGGAGAAGAAGATCAGGCCGTCATCGGTGATGTCGAGGTCGTCGGCCAGCCGCAGGCGGCTGTCGTCGTTGACCGAATGCATGCTGCGGTTGGTCTCGTCGGTCGCCTTCTCCACGGTGCCGTCGGGCTTGATGCGGTAGAGGCCCATGCCGCCGATGCAGACATAGAGATTGTCCTGGCGGTCGAACGCCATGCCGAGCGGCTGGCCGCCGATATGGGCGAATACCTCCATCCGCTGATAATCCGGTGCGAGGAAGCGCATGATGTCGCCGTGGCGCGAGCCGGCATAGAGATTGTCGTGGCGATCGAGGATCACGTCCTCCGGCGCCTCGATGCGGCCGAGCCCGATCAGTTCGACATCGCGCAGTTTGTCGTTCTGCTCGAACGGGCCGCCCTGGCCGATCTCGGTCGGCGGGGGCGGCGGCAGCGCGTGATAGGTCGGCGCGACGTAGACCTTGCTGATGATGCGGGTGCGGTTCTTCTGCCAGCGGATATCGACCATCGCGGCGACCAGCAGGATGCCGGCGAGCGCCATGCGGTTGATGCCGCCGCGCGCATTGAGCGTGGTCAGGCCGTTGGTGATCAGCAGCACGATCAGCACGCCGACCAGCGATTTGGCGACCGAGCCCTTGCCGCCGCCGAGCGTGATGCCGCCGAGCACGGTCGCGGTCAGCACGATCACCTCGAGGCCGACGCCGATATCGCCGCCGACGGTGCCGAGCCGGGCYGCRAAGAACAGCGCSGCGATGCTGGTCAGCACGCCGCTYGCGACGTARCAGAGCGCGATGGTGCGGCGRACCGGAATGCCGGAATTGTAGGCCGAGCGGCGCGAGCCGCCGATCGCSGTGATRTGCCAGCCCGGGCGCAGCCGKGTCATGAAGATGTGGCCGAAGATCGCGATCGCGATRTAGACCAGCGCGACRCTCGGAATRCCGAACACRTCGCCGCCRCCGATGAARTTCCAGGACGGRATGTCMGGAAAGGCSGCKGCGATCGAATTGGAGTAGCGCTGGATCARGAGATCGAACGCCGAACGRTAGATRATCARSGTGATCAGCGTGGTGATGAAGGCRCGRAGCCGCAGATATCCGATCAGGAYGCCGTTGACGGCSCCGAGCARYGCRCCGCAGGCGAGGGTGGCGACCACCACCGCKGGCACCGGCCAGTTCARCACGTCGAGCAGATAGAGCGCGCAGAAATCGGTCAGCGCGAAGATCGAGCCGACCGACAGATCGATGCCGCCGACGATGACCACCAGCGCCATGCCGAGCCCGATGAAGCCGATCTCGCCGGCCTGCCGCGCGGTGTCGGCAAGGCTCGACGGCGACAGGAAGTGATCGATGGAGCGGCTCAGCGCGAAGCCGACGATCAGGAGCAGGATCACCGGAATTGCGGTCTCGGTCCAACGCTTGGACAGGATCTCGCCGAGGAGATGATCCGGCCAGTAGCGGTAACGCAGGCTCGTCAAGGTGTCGCGCATCGGCATTCCAGCAAGGCGTTCGATTTGGGGAGATCGACGTCCCGGGCGGGGTGTGCCCGGGACGTCGCGCGGGGATCGCCGGGCTATTTCTTCAGGTCACTGAGGTTCCAGCACGCGGTCTGGCTGTCCGCGTTCTCCTTGGTGATCGGAATCAGGGTGGTGTATTCCGACCCCTTGATCGAGCCGGCCTTGGCGCCGGACGACAGCAACCATTTGATCGTGCCGGCCATCTGCGCGGCCTGGGTCGGCACGTCGTAGCTCAGGTTGAGATCGAAGGCGCCGGACTTCACGAGTTCGCAGGCACCCTTGCGCTCGCCGCCGCCGGAGGTCGCCACGAACACCTTGCCGGTCAGGCCGGCTTCCTTCACCGCGGCCGCGGTGCCGATGTCCATGCCGTCCCAGAAGCCGACGATGCCGCAGAGATCCGGATTCTGCTTCAGCACGGTCTGGGTGATCGCCTTGGCTTTCGCAGCGTCCCAATCGGCCGCCTGGCTCGAGACCACCTTGATCTCCGGATGCTTGGCGAGCACGTTCTCGACGCCCTTCAGCGTGTAGGCGCTGGCGGCCGCCGAGAGCGCGCCTTGCACGATGGCGATCTTGTTCGACTTGCCCTGGCAGGCCTTGACGACGGCCTCAGTGTCTTTCTCGCCGATCTCGATCCAGTTGGCGCCGACGAAGGCCGAAGAGCGATAGGCCGATCCCATGTTGATCTGGATCACGTAGATGCCTTCGTTCTCGGCGCGCTGCAGCAGCTTGGCGTAGGTCTGGACATCCGGATTATGGATCACCATCACCGCCGGCTTCTCCGAGATCAGCGAGGTCACCGCCTGCGCGCCGGCATTGGTGTTCCAGTTGGGATCGCGGATTTCGAACTTCACGCCGAGCGGCTCGAGCTCCTTCTTCAAGCCGGCGTACCAGCCTTCGGTGAGGTCGAAGTTCATCGCCACTGGAACATAGGCCACTGTCTTGCCGGCGAGGGCCTCCTTGAACGGCTTCTGGAACGGCTCGTCCAGGCCTTGCTGGGCGAGGGCGGGTGCGGCGATGGCCGCGAGCCCGAGTGCTGCGGCGATCACCTTTGCAGTCCTGACAGCGTGTCTCATTGCTTCCTCCTTTGTCGTGATTGACGTTTCCGTGGCTTGGTTCAGATGTCGCCCTGCTGTGCGGTTTCTTCGTTGCGCGGATTCAGGAATGAATCCGTGATGACGGCGAGCAGCAGGACGACRCCCTTGACGAGGTTYTGGCCGGCGTAGGAGATGTCCATGATGGTCATGCCGTTGAGCATGGTGCCGATCAGCAGCGTGCCGATGATGACGTTGAGCACGCCGCCGCGGCCGCCGGACAGGCCGATGCCGCCGAGCACGACGACCAGGATGACRTCGTAGATCAGGGTCGAATTGAAGATRCGKGTCGGCATCGAGTTGACSGAGGCCGCCATCACCAGGCCCGCGAAGCAGCCGATCAGYGCCGCGACGACATATTGCAGCACGATGATCGGGCGYGAAGGGATGCCGGTGACRCGGGCCGCGTAGGGATTGTCKCCGATCGCRTAGATATAGGCGCCCCAGCGYGTCTGSCGCAGCAGGAAGGCCACCACCASRCAGGCGATCGCGAACATCACGATCGAGGTCGGGATGCCRAGGATGGTGCCYTGTCCGAGCCGCTCGAAGCCCTTCATGCCRTCGCTCCACTGCACGACGTCGAGCTGAAACAGCGCGGCCTGCCCGAGGCCGGCGAGCAGCAGGCCGGTCGCCAGCGTCGCGAACAGCGAAGGGACCTCGGCATAGGCRATCAGCCAGCCATTGACCAGGCCGAASGCGATCGTCAGCAGTACGGCGGTCAACAGCGAGGCCGGCAGCGAGTGGCCGTTCTGCACCATYTGMAGCACGAGCCCCGGCGGCACCGCGAGCGCYGCGATCAGCGAGATGTCGATGCCGCGCCCGATCACGACGATCGCCATGGCAAGTCCGAGGATGCCGAGCACGGCGACGTTYTGCAGCAGCGTCAGCATGTTTTCCGSCGTCAGGAAGCCGCGCAGGAAAATCGAGAACGCCAGGAASAGGACGGCGAATACGGCGAAGACGATCTCCTGTTGATTGAACCGCAATCGCTTCATTGCCTCGTCCTTCCTGCTGCTATGGGTGCGCCGTYTGCCGGGAYYTCGTGCGGGAGCCGGTCGCGRCRCGGCYGGGYCGYGTCCTGCCCGCGACCGCCGCATCGACGAACGCACCGACAGYGTCGATGTAGGCCTCGATCGAMGTGCCGCGCCTGCGGTACTTCGCGCGCTTGACGTACCAGTCCTGCARCAGCGGCTTGATCARCGAGGCCGTCAGCGTGACCTGATCGAYCGCGAACGCGCCGCTGGCGACACCCTGCTTGAGCACGTCGGCGATGATCTTCTCGGTCATCACCTCCATCTCGATGGCGCGCTGGCGTTCCGCGGGCGGAAACGATTTCGCTTCCATGAAGGAGAACACGAACCAGGGCTGCATCGCCTCGCTCATGCGAACATGGGTCGCGATGATCCAGTGCAGATGCTTGCGGGCATCCTGCTTGACGTTGGCGGGCGGTGCGGTGAGGACCTCCGCGGCGGTCTCGGCGACCTCGCCGAGGATCATCGACAGCAATGTCGGCTTGCTGTCGAAGTAGGTATAGAGACCGCCCATGCTGAGGCCGGACGCTTCCGCCAGCTGGCGCAGCGTGGTGGCGTGAAAGCCGTGCTTGTTGGAMAGCGTGAGCGTSGCGCCGATGATGCGCGCMAGGTTYGGAACGGCGAGATGCGTTTTCTGGACCCGGATGGAATCCCGATGMCGTTCGAGGATCCGTGCGCAAAGCACGTCCATMGCGAACGCATTCGTCCCCGGCCGCTGGCGCGCGAGACCCAAATTGCCTCCCTGGCTATGCTTCCGGACCGTTTCATTTTCTTGACCGGTCCGGGYTGGGCTTTACGCCCTTGCTCAATTCCTAGCGCACGRAGCGGCGGTCGKAAAAGGGGGATCAGCAAATTTTCTGAGAGAGCGCTCGCTCGTTTTYTGCGCCAGCCATRTGGYTTGCCCGCRCRCGCAACTCCGTTCCGGTGGYYCTCGGGAACTTTTGTGTTGAACGGACAACACAAATTCCTGRCGCGCTGGTCGAGCGATATGCCAGTTAGACGGCCGTCACATTCCAGATATAAAGAACGCAGGTTCGCGGGCCGGAAGGCYAASCTGCACAGACATGCTGGCCGAATTTCACCCRTGGTCACTTTGGGCCGAAGCAARGTTATGACGGCAGTKGGATCATATGGTGCACGGGCTGGCGCCGTGATCRGCGGYGACGCTYCGCGAKCYTYCGCGACGTCGCGKCATCTGTTCGGGATTTGTGCYGCGCTGCTGATCGGCGGCATCTGCGCGGTTGCCGCGCAGCAGCRSSAGRYYGYTRCCGMWKCYGYGCCGATCGARTTCAAYATYCCCGCSCAGCARYTKGCCAGCGCGTTGCAGGCCTATGGCGAGCGAACCGGCGTTCAGGTGCTTTATGAAAGCAAYTCCGCAACCGGCCGGACGTCGACGTTGGTCGAGGGGAKCCTGACGCCMGAGGACGCATTGAATCTGCTTCTGAAGGGGTCCGACCTGAAGGTCCAGTAYATTCGTCCKGATGCGATCACCCTTGCCTCGCGYAGYGCGCGYGTCGATCGKCCGCCGGCAAGCCCGCTCGCGACCGCGGAYCTGTCGCTGGGCACGCTGCAGGTGCGGGCSACCAATGACGGCAGCGATACCGGYGCRCTGCGCGACTACAGCGAAAGCCTGCAGTTCGACATTCAGAAAGCGCTTCAGAAGAACATCGGGTCGCGCGGTGGCAGCTATCAGCTCGTCGTCGACCTGTGGATCGACGCGTCGCGCACGATCCAGCGCGCCCAGYTGTTCCGGCCGACCGGCGATCAGAACCGCGATGCAGCCGTGACYGCGGCGCTGCAAGGRYTGACCGTGAGCCGRGCCACACCCGCCAATGCGTCGCTGCCGGTGCGGATCGCGATCCGGGTRAAATCATTGCMATGASYGCCAGCGACACCAGCGGACCCGACGGCGCGCGCGGCATCAGCCCGATGACGCGGATGTTTCGTCCCGATGAYCCARGCGCCTGGAGTTCGGGCGAGGTCCTGCGCCTGCTGYTGGCGCCGGCRATCGCGACGCTGCTGTTCGTCGGTGGAATCTACTGGATCCGGTTGCAGCCGCCSGCCGGRYCGGCCAGCCGCGAGCAGAGCTCGGTCGTACAGGTTCGGTTGCTGCCGAGCCCGTCGCCSGCGCCGATCCCGGTCGCACCSGTGTCGCAGCCGCAAACCGCRGCGCTCGCCAGCAGGACCGAGGTGTCGCCGGAGARCGCWGAACCGCCGCTGGACAATYTGACGGCGGCCTCGGGGCGAGAGCCGATGCCGGCGGAGCCGACCRYGCCGAGCTTSCRTCCGACGCCATCGCCYGCCGACGCGCCGCCCAACAGCGTCRCCGTGAAATACCAGCAAGCGCTRCTTCGTCAYGTGGCGCGCTACCAGCGCTATCCSAGTGCGGCRCGGCTSGGRCGGCTGCACGGGGCGGTYGAGACGCTGTTTTCCATGCAGCGCGACGGCACCCTGCTCGATGTCTGGGTCAAGACCAGTTCCGGAGAGGTCGTGCTCGACAAGGCSGCCGTTGAYGCGATCCGGCGCGCGCAACCGCTGCCGTCGATCCCGTCGGCGCTGCCGGACCGGCTCAATATTCAGATCACCCTGGTGTTCGATCCGTCCTGATCCGGTCGCGCGYKACCGRSCSG